>Ga0265314_10005573_pt1 | contig 11319 bp, 10 predicted proteins | sample 4126metaG_FD_203106 | JGI IMG/M metagenome (GOLD analysis project Ga0265314, IMG submission 203106) | Rhizosphere microbial communities from Carex aquatilis grown in University of Washington, Seatle, WA, United States - 4-1-26 metaG | ecosystem: Host-associated > Plants > Roots > Rhizosphere >... | reverse complement strand
GGCGAGCCCGTCGCCGCCCGGGAACGTGAGCCTGCTCGCTCACGCCCGCGGGCGCCGGCCCGATCCCCACGAGCCGGCGCAACCGGTTCGCGTCCCTCACGAGGAACGGACGTGTAGGAATATAAGGCCGGTCTGGACGGTGGGGATAAGTATTTTTGCGGTGGGGAAGTGGTTGGGAAGGAAGGGGAAAAGAGCGGTCGCGAAAAGCTTATGATGAAGAGGCCCTGGCCACCTCATGGCCGGACCTAGCCGTTCGAAGTACGGCGTTCTTTCGAACGCCAATATCCCGGCCATCAACGACTGCGCTTTTACTCTGCAGCTAAGACGTGGATGCCCGGCACAAGGCCGGGCATGACGGTAGTCGTCTCGCGCTAATCCTTCTCCACCGCCAGATCCGGCCGCGCGCCCCATTCCGCCCAGGAGCCGTCATAGATGCGTGCCGGCTTCTTGCCGAGCGCGTCGAGGCCGAACGCGAGGATCACGGCGGTGACGCCGGAGCCGCAACTCGTGATGATCGGCTTGTCGGTGTCGACGCCGGCCTTTTTGAACGCCGCGGCGATCTTGTCGGGAGAGGCGAGGCGGCCGTTCTCGACCAGTTCGCTCGACGGCACGTTGAAGGCGCCGGGCATGTGGCCGGGCCGCAGGCCGGGGCGCGGCTCGGGATCGCGGCCGGCAAAGCGTCCGGCCGGACGCGCGTCGACCACCTGCACACTGTCGTCGTTGAGCGCCATCTGCACGTCGGACAGCATGGCGACTGCGCGTGTCTGCATGGTGGCGGTGAAAGTGCTCGCCGGGCGTTTCACCTCGCCGGCTTCGGTCGGGCGGCCTTCCGCCTTCCAGGCGGGCAGGCCGCCGTCGAGGATAAACACGTGTTTGGCGCCGAAGATGCGGAAGGTCCACCACACGCGCGGGGCTGACATAAGTCCGAGCCCGTCATAGACCACGATGGTGTCGGTCTCCGCGATGCCGAGCGCGCCGACCATTTCGCCGAACTGCTGCGGGCCGGGCAGCATGTGCGGCAGGTCGCTCGAGTGGTCGGCGATCTTGTCGATGTCGAAGAAGAGCGCGCCGGGAATGTGTCCGGCGAGATATTCCGCCATGGCGTCGCGTTTCTGCGCCGGCAGGTAGAACGAGCCGTCCACCACGACGACATTTTTGAGATTGTCGGCGAGCCAGGCGGTCGATTTGAGCCAAGGACTGGCGGGCTTTGGGCTCGCGGGGGTGTCAGTCATGGGTGAGGTTCCTTTCTACACCAACGCGATACGCACGCGCCGGTTCAGCTTGCCCTTCTTCTCGATCTGCGTCACGCGCACCGTGCCGATTTCTCCGGTGGCGCGCACATGCGTGCCGCCGCAGGGCTGCAGGTCGAGGCCTTCGATCTCGATCAGCCGCACGCGGCCGGTGCCCATCGGCGGCTTCACCGACATGGTCTTGATGAGGCCGGGATTGGCCGCGAGCTCGGCGTCGCTGATCCAGCGGTCGGCGACGGCGGCGTTCTGCGCCACCATTTCGACGAGCCTTAAAGTGACGGCGTCCTTGTCGAGGCCGGCGTCGGGGATGTCGAAGTCGAGGCGGCCCTCGCTCTCGCCGACCGAGCCGCCGGTCACCGCGTAGGGGAGGGCTGCCGACAGCAGATGCAGCGCGGTGTGGATGCGCATGCGGCCGTAGCGCTTCTCCCAGTCGATCAGCGCGACGACACTGTCGCCGACGGCGAGCGCCGGTGCGCCTGCTTGCGGCACGTGCGCGATCTCGGTTTTGGCCGTGTCGGTGTAGACGGCGGTCTCGACGGCTAAGCGCGTGCCGTCGGCGCGGGCAATCGCGCCGCTGTCGCCCGGCTGTCCGCCGGAATTGGCGTAGAACACCGTGCGGTCGAGCACGATGCCGCCTTGCTCGGTGATGGCGAGGACGCGCGCCGCGCACTCCTTCAAGTAGGAGTCGTCGCGGAAGAGACAGTCGGTCGGCATCGTACGCTCCGCGTCAGGTCTGCACGAATGGCGGCTTGATATCGCTCTTTCGTTCCAGCCAGTCCGGCACCGGCAGATTTTTCGAGCGCAGGAACGCAGGATTGAACAGCTTCGACTGATAGCGCGTGCCGCTATCGCACAGCATGGTCACGATGGTGTGGCCGGGGCCTAGTTCCTTCGCCAAGCGGATCGCGCCGGCGACGTTGATGCCGGAGGAGCCGCCGAGCGACAGGCCTTCGTGTTCGAGGATGTCGAAGATGAGCGGGACGGCTTCCTCGTCCGGGATGAGGTAGGGCTTGTCGACCTTCATCTGCTCGACGATCGGCGTCACGCGGCCGAGCCCGATGCCTTCGGTGATCGAGCCGCCGTCGCTCGCTTTCGCCTCGCCGTGCGCGAACAGATTGTACATGCCGGCGCCGCGCGGATCGGCAAGGCCGATGACGACGTCCTTCTTCTTCTCGCGCAGGAAGCGCGACACGCCGGCGAGCGTGCCGCCGGTGCCGATGGCGCAGATGAAGCCGTCGATCCGGCCGTCGGTCTCCTGCCAGATCTCCGGGCCGGTCGAGACGTAATGCGCCTTGGCGTTGTCGAGGTTGTTCCACTGGTCGGCGAAGAAGGCGCCGTGCTTGTCCGACTGCTTGAGCTGTTCGGCCAGGCGCCGGCCGACGTGCTGGTAGTTGTTCGGGTTGGAATAGGCGAGCGCCGGCACCTCGACCAGTTCGGCGCCGCAGAGCCGCAGCATGTCCTTCTTTTCTTGGCTCTGCGTCTCCGGAATGACGATTAGCGTGCGGTAGCCGCGCGCATTGGCGACCAGCGCCAGCCCGATGCCGGTATTGCCGGCGGTGGCCTCGACCACGAGGCCGCCTGGGCGCAGGTCTCCGCGCGCTTCCGCCTCCAGGATCATCTGCCGCCCGGCGCGGTCCTTCACCGAGCCGCCCGGGTTCATGAACTCGGCCTTGCCCAGAATGGTGCAGCCGGTGGCCTGCGAGGCGCCTTTGAGCTTGATCAGAGGGGTATGGCCGATGGCCTCGACGATGCCGTCACGGAGCTGCATGCAGATGTCCGAAGGTTAACGCGTCACGCCCGACCCTAACGCATGACCCGGCAAAGGGGGACTGGCTATCGGCGAAAAGACCTGGGTCCGGGCAGGACGGCGGCCGGGTTTGCGGGGGGAATTGCCCCTGAAAACCCCCATTCAACGCGGTGAAAGGCCGGTTCGTTCAATTGTGCGCCGGGTCGGAAACCTCCCCGAAACCATATTGCTGCATTGGCGGCAGGCACCCGAGTGCGTTCACTACTTCTTACCGGCCGCAAGGTTATTCGTGGGATGGGGAAAAACATAAGAACAACGCCCCATTCAATGGGCAGACGCGACCGATGAACCTCGACGTCAACACGCTGTTCATGGTGACGATTTATGTGGAGGCCATTCTCGGGCTTCTGCTGCTGTTCGCCTGGGCACAGAACACCGCCATCCGCGCCGTCGCCTGGTGGGGGTTTGCCCACCTGATCCGCGCCTTCTCGGTCGTGCTGTTTGGCATGTACGGCACGGCGCCCGACCTGATCAGCATCGACCTCGCCAACGCGCTGCTGTTCACCGCCTTCGCCATCACCTGGACCGGCGCACGCGTGTTCGACGGCCGCCCGATCGAGCCGGTCTATCTGGTCACCGGCGCGGTGCTCTGGCTTTTGGTCTGCCGCCTGCCGGTGCTGGTCGACGCGGTCGACGCGCGCGCGCTGATCGCCTCCGGCATCATCACCACCTACACCTGGCTCACGGCTTACGAATTCTGGCGCGGCCGCAGCGAGCAACTGGTCTCGCGCTGGCCGGCGATCTTCATGCTGTTCGCGCACGGCTCGCTGTTCCTGCTGCGCACGCCATTGATCGCGCTGCTGCCGTGGACGCCGACCGACAACGGCATGTTCGGCAGCGTCTGGCTGACCGTGCTCTCGTTCGAGGCGCTGCTGTTCACCATCTCGATTGCCTTCATTCTGCTGGCGATGGCGAAGGAGCGCACCGAGTTGCGCCACCGTACCGCCGCCATGATCGATCCATTGACCGGCATCGCCAACCGGCGCGCCTTCCTGCAGGACGCGGGGACTCTCGCCAAGCGCCACAGCGGCAACCCGCGCCCGACCGCGGTGATGCTGATCGACCTCGATCACTTCAAGTCGATCAACGACCGCTTCGGCCATGCGCTCGGCGACCGCGTGCTGGAAATCTTCACCGAGACCGCGCGCCGCTCCATCCGCGCCAGCGACCTGCTCGGCCGGCTTGGCGGCGAAGAGTTCGCCGCGATCCTCTACGACACCAACCGCGAGAAGGCGGTCTTGGTGGCCGAGCGCATCCGCGAAGGCTTCGTGCAGGCGGCGCGGGAGGTCGACGACCGCCCGGTCGGCGCGACTCTGAGCATCGGTCTGGTGCATTGCGAAGAGGCGGCGCTCGACGTGCCCGAGCTGCTGGCGCAGGCCGATCAGGCGCTCTATTTCGCCAAGGAACGCGGGCGCAATCGCGTCGAGGTCGCCACCCTCGACATGCTGCTCCAACGCCAGGCGGACGGGCGCGGCGCGACCTCGGCGACCGCGGTTGCGTCCATCGTCGCCAAATCGGCGGCGTAAGCTTTCCCCCTCATCGCGCCGACACCGGTTCGTCGGCCGCGTGCGCCGGACGAGGGCGGCTCGCGTTCCGCGGTCGATCCACCGGCGCGACTGAATCGCATTGACCAATCGCTCCCACTTGGGCCACTTTAGCGGCAATGGGCAACGCATAGCCCCGATTGTGGGACTTCCAACTAATTCTGAACATAAAGGGAGGACGAGATGAAAGCCTTAGCTTGGCTGGGCGCTGCCGCATTGGCCGCGACCGTGGGCGGCGCAGCCCAAGGGCCGGCAAATGCCGAGACGGTCAAGATCGGCGTGGTCGTGCCGTTTTCCGGCGCCAATGCCGACCTCGGTCACCAGATGGATCTGGCCTTTGACCTGTACATCAAGCTGCACGCGGGCGACATCGCGCCGCACAAGATCGAGCTGATCAAGCGCGACGAAGGTCCGCCGACCGGCGCCGTGGCCAAGACCGTGTCGACCGAGCTGATCACCAACGACAAGGTGAGCTTGCTCACCGGCTACTCGTTCTCGCCGTCGGCGATCGCGCTCGCGCCGGTGGTGACGCAGGCCAAGACGCCGATGGTCATCGCCAACGCCGGCACGGCCTGGATCACCAACCTGTCGCCTTACATCGTGCGGCTGTCGTTCAGCATGTGGCATCACGCCTATCCGATGGGCGCTTATGCCTTCGACAAGGTCGGCTGCAAGACCGCCGCGCTCGCCTATACCGACTTCCCGCCGGGCAAGGATTCCACCGAAGCTTTCAAGACCGGCTTCGAGAAGGCGGGCGGTAAGGTGACCGACTCGATCCCGATGGGGTCGCCGGTGCAGGTGCCGGACTTCACGCCCTTCTTCCAGAAGATCAAAGACGAGCATCCCGACTGCATGTACGTGTTCATCCCGTCCGGCGCGCACGCGGCCGGCGTGATGAAGGCCTATGGCGAGCTCGGCATGCGCAAGTCCGGCGTCAAGCTGATCGGACCCATGGACCTCATCCCCGACAACAAGCTGCAGGACATGGGCGACGCCGCCATCGGCACCATCGTCATGGGCAATTACGCCGTCGACCTCGATAATACGCAGAACAAGGAGTTCAACGCAGCCTGGCATAAGGAATACGGGCCCGACTCCTATCCCGACTTCATGTCGGCGGCGGCGTGGGACAGCATGCATGCCATCTTCGACACCATCAAGAAGCTCAACGGCGACATGAGCGACGGCGCCAAGGTGGTCGACGCGATGAAGGGCTGGTCCGCCAACGGACCGCGCGGCCCGGTCAGTATCGACCCGGCCACCCGCGACATCGTGCAGAACGAGAACGCCATGGAAGTCATCCGCAAGCCGGACGGCAAGCTCGGCGTCAAGGTTCTGAGCACGACCAAGGCGGTCAAGGACGAGTGCAAGGAACTTAAGATCGGCCGTTGCGGTTCTTGACCGTCGTAACCTGATACACATACAGACGCCGCCGCGAACGAAAGCCGCGGCGGCGTTTTTTCTGAGACCACGAGGTGGGGCTCGTGCCGAAGTTCGCGATTATCGCCGTCAGCATCCTGTTCGACGGCCTGGCTTACGCCATGTTCCTGTTCATCACCTCCGTTGGCCTTTCGGTCACGATGGGGCTGATGGGCTTTGTGAACTTGGCGCATGGCGCCTTCGCCATGGCGGGCGGCTATATCGTGGTGTCGCTCACGCGCGACCTCGGTATCGGCTTCGTGCCGTCGCTGGGGATTGCCGCCGTGACGGTCGGCGCGGCGAGCGTGGTGTTCGAGCGCGGCCTCTACCGGCGGCTCTATAAGGCGACCGACCTGGAGCAGGTGCTGCTCACCATCGGTCTTGCCTTCATGGCGATCGCAACCTTCACCTATTTCTACGGGCCGATCCCGAAATCGGTGCCGTTGCCGACGTGGCTGCAGGGCGACATCAACCTCGGCTTCCGTGCCTTCCCGAGCTATCGCGCCTTCCTCATCGGGCTTGGCATCGTGCTGATCTGCGTGCTCTGGTATGCCTTCGAACGCACCAATATCGGCGCCAAGATCAGGGCGGCGGTCGACAACCGGCGCATGGCGGAATCGGTCGGAATCAATGTCGACCGGCTGTTCACGCTCACCTTTGCGGTCGGCTCGGGGCTTGCCGCGCTCGGCGGCGGTCTCGCCATCCAGCTGTTCGGCCTCAGCCCAAGTTTCGCCGTGCTCTATCTGGTGTTGTTCCTGATCGTGGTGGCGGTCGGCGGGCTCGGCAGCCTCAAGGGTACGCTGCTGGCGGCGCTGGTGCTCGGCGTCTTCGACACGGCGGGCAAATATTTGCTCGCCGACGCCGGCGGTTTCTTCATCTACGCGGTGACCGTGGTGGTGCTCCTGATCAAGCCGCAGGGGTTCTACGGCCGTGAGTGACACCGCCCTCAGCAAAAGCGTGGAACCCGTCTCAACTGCAAGCGCCGACCGCAAGGCGATGCGCGAGCGCGCCGCCGATTATCTGCTGCGCCGGCACCGCCTCGGCTGGCCGGAGCTCTTGCCCTGGGCCGCGGCGATCGCCGCCTTCTTCCTGTTCCCCGACCGCATGACGTTCGGCGGGCAGGTGCTGATCATGGTGCTGTTCGCGCTGTCGCTCGACCTGATCCTTGGTTACGCGGGCATCGTCACGCTGGGCCACGCCGCATTCTTCGGCATCGGCGCCTACACCGTCGGCCTCTTGATCGCGCGCTTGGGCTGGAGCGAGCCGATCTCCAGCGTGATCGCCGCCGGGCTGGTCGCCGGCTTCTTCGGATTCCTCTTCGGCGTGTTCCTGCTGCGCTATCGCGGGCTGACGCTGCTGATGCTGACGCTCGCCACCGCCATCATGGTGCAGGAGACCGGCAACTTGCGCTCGGACATTTCCGGCGGCTATGACGGCCTGCCGGGCCTCGTCATCTCGCCGCTGTTCGGACATTTCGACTACGACCTCTACGGCCACGTCAATTATCTCTACGTGCTCGGCGTGCTGGCCATCGTCTTCTACGGCGTGCGCCGCGTCGTGCATTCGCCGTTCGGCCAGGCGCTCACCGGCATCCGCGAGAACGTGCGCCGCATGCACGCCATCGGCTCGCCGGTGCACCGCCGGCTGGTGACGGTCTATACCATCGCCGCCGGCATTGCCGGGATCGCCGGCGGGCTGTTCACGCAGACCAACGCCTTCGTGACGCTCGCGGTGTTCGACTTCGACGTGTCGGCCAAGATCATGGTGATGCTGATCCTCGGCGGCACCGGACGGCTGTACGGCGCTTTCCTCGGCGCCACGGTCTACATGGTGCTGGAGGACTATTTCTCGAAGATGAGCCCGACCTTCTGGCAGCTCGGCATCGGCCTCTTGCTGGTGCTGACCGTATTGTTCGCGCCGCGCGGCGTGCTCGGGCTGTTCGAGAAGGCGGCCGGCTATTTCCGCAAGGAGCGCCGATGACGGACGTCGCGCTGCAGGTGCTGGGCTTGAACCGCAGTTTCGGCGCGCTGCGCGTGACGCGCGACGTCGACCTGACGCTCGAGCGTGGCGCCCGTCGCGCGCTGATCGGCCCGAACGGCGCCGGCAAGACGACGCTGGTCAACCTGATCACCGGCGCGCTCAAGCCGTCCACCGGCAAGGTGCTGCTCAACGGCGTCGACATCACCGCCACCTCGCAGGCGGAGCGGGCACGTCGCGGGCTGGCGCGCACCTTCCAGATCAACCAGCTCTTCCGCGGCCTGACGGTGCTGGAAAATGTCTGCATGGTCATCGCCGAGCGCGACGGCTACGCCAACAATCTCTGGCGCGTGGTCGGCTCCAAGCGCGTCATCCTCGACGAGGCGCTCGATTATCTCGACGCGCTGCGGCTCACCGGCGACGCGCTCAAACTGGTGCGCGAATTGCCCTACGGCCGGCAGCGGCTGGTGGAGATCGCGCTTGCGCTGGCGCAGCGCCCGCGCGTGCTGCTGCTCGACGAGCCGGCGGCCGGCGTGCCGTCGTCGGAAAGCCACTTGATCCTCGACGTGGTGGACTCGCTCGATCCCGACATCGCCATCCTCATCATCGAGCACGACATGGACGTGGTGTTCCGTTTCGCCAGAGAGATCACCGTGCTGGTGCAGGGCGCGGTGTTCACGCAAGGCACGCCGGCGGAGATCATGGCGAACGAGGAGGTGCGCGCGGTCTATCTCGGCCAGCGCCATGGCGCTGGAGGAGGCAGCCATGGTTGAGCGCGCGCTCGAACTGGACAATGTCCGCGCCGGCTACGGGGAGACCGTGGTGCTGGAGGATATTCGCCTCACCTTGGACGCGGGCGAGACGCTGTCGATCATCGGCCGCAACGGCGTCGGGAAATCGACGCTGCTCGCCACCATCATGGGCCACACCACGCGGCACGGCGGCCGCGTGCTGCTGCAGGGCAGGGACATCTCGCAGCTTCCGACCTATCGCCGCGTGCACGCGGGCCTCGGCTACGTGCCGCAGGAGCGCGAGATTTTCCCCTCGCTGTCGTTACGCGAAAACCTCGAGGTCGCCGCGCGGCCGGGTCCGTGGACGCTGGAGAAAGTGTACGAGATGTTCCCGCGCCTCGGCGAGCGCGCCGACAACCGCGGCAACCAGCTCTCCGGCGGCGAGCAGCAGATGCTGGCGATCGGCCGCGCGCTGATCGGCAATCCGAGCGTGCTGCTGATGGACGAGCCGTCGGAAGGCCTCGCGCCGGTCATCGTCGAGGAACTCGCGCGCGCGGTGACCCGGCTGACGCAGAGCGGCGGCCTCTCTACCGTCTTGGTCGAGCAGAACACGCGGCTGGCGCTGGACATGGCGGCGCGCGTCGTCGTCATGGACCGCGGCCGCATCGTCTACGACGGGCCGAGCGAGACGCTGCGCAACGACCCGGCGCGGCTCGAACAGCTCATCGGGGTGGTGAAGGGGTAATTAGTTGTCATGCCCGGCCTTGTGCCGGGCATCCACGACTTTTCTTTCTTTCGTAAGACGTGGATGGCCGGGACAAGCCCGGCCATGACGGTGTGTTGGCTTGCGGCTGAGCAAAGGCGATCATAGTCTTAATCCTTGACCGGCCGTGAGAGCCCGGCGATCAGGGAGATTATCGATGAATGTCAGCACGCAGCCGCGCGGCGGCCTCGCCATTCCTTTCGACCACACGCGGCTCGACCGGCTGATGGACGCGGCGGGCATCGATGTCGTGCTCGCCACGTCGAAGCACAACGTGCAGTACCTGCTCGGCGGCCACCGCGCCAATTTCTTCGACTACATGGATGCGACCGGCGTCACCCGCTATCTGCCGGTGCTGGTCTATCCGAAGGGCCATCCGGAGAAGGCCGCCTATATCGGGCATCGGCTGGAGACCTTCCAGCACCAGGCAAAGCCGCTGTGGACGCCGGAGACCGACACGAGCGCCAACGGCTCGGTCGAGGCCATGCAGAAGGCGGTCGACTACATGCGCAAGGTGGGGCTCAACCCGAAGCGCATCGCCACCGAATTCGGCTTCCTGCCCTATGATGCTTCGAAGGTTCTCCGCGCGGGCTTCCCGGATGCCGACTGGGTCGACGCGCTCTACGTGCTGGAGCGCCAGCGCCTGAAGAAATCGCCGGCCGAGCTCGCCATGCTCAAGCACGCCTCGGAAGCGGTGATCGCGGCGATGCAGGCGACGATTGCCAAGAGCGAGCCGGGGACGACGAAAGAGCAGGTGGTGGAGACGCTGCGCTGCGAGGAGACGCTGCGCGGGCTCACCTTCGAATATTGCCTGATCACCTGCGGCACCAGCATGAACCGCGCGCCGTCGTCGCAGCGCTGGGAGCAGGGCGACATCATGTCGATCGACTCCGGCGGCAACTATCACGGCTACATCGGCGATCTGTGCCGCATGGCGATCCAGGGCGAGCCGGACGCCGAGCTGAACGATCTTCTGGCCGAAGTCGAGAGCATCCAGCGCGCGGGATTCAAGGCGGTGAAGCCGGGCGCGCTGGGCCGCGAGATTTATGCCGCCGCCGAGCCGCTGGTGACGAAATCCAAGCACCACAATCAACTCGATTTCCTCGCGCATGGCATGGGGCTGGTCAGCCACGAGGCGCCGCGGCTGACCGACCACGGGCCGGTGCCTTATCCGGCGGACGACGCCGACCTGCCGTTGGAAGTCGGCTCGGTGGTCTCGGTCGAGACGACGCTCAAGCATCCCGCGCGTGGCTTCATCAAGTTGGAAGACACGGTGGTGGTCACCGAGGCCGGCCACGAGCTCTACGGCGAAGGCGTCCGCGGGTGGAATAAAGCGGGGGGTTCAAACTAAGCCGCTCGTCCCCGCGCAAGCGGGGACCCAGGGGCGACGTATACAAAGTCCGCGCGGCTCTGGATTCCCGCTTACGCGGGAATGAGCGGAGCTTTAATGTCGCCGGCTCGCCTCTTCGGCGAGCGCCTTGAGCGCATCGGACACGGTCACCGGATAAGTGTGCCCGTCTTCCAGCTTCCGTAGCGGCTCGGGCAGCCTTGCGAGATCGGCGACAGCGCGTTCGCGGATTTGGCCGAGCGTCGGCGAGGGCGCGACGCGCTTGCCCCCGCGCATCACCGGGACGATCAGCGCCTCGCCAGGCTGCGCGTCCCCCTCGACCGTCAGCACGTCGCCGGCCATGCGGCCGTCGGAGCCGGTACTGCGCCACACCTGCTTGCGGCCGGGCCAGGTTTCCTTGCCGGCGGACAATTTGCGTTTCGGCTTGCCGGCATATTCCTGCAGCTTGTAGGCGCAGTCGAAGGCTGGCGCGTCGATCGA
>Ga0265314_10005572_pt1 | contig 11320 bp, 8 predicted proteins | sample 4126metaG_FD_203106 | JGI IMG/M metagenome (GOLD analysis project Ga0265314, IMG submission 203106) | Rhizosphere microbial communities from Carex aquatilis grown in University of Washington, Seatle, WA, United States - 4-1-26 metaG | ecosystem: Host-associated > Plants > Roots > Rhizosphere >... | reverse complement strand
CGCGCACGAAGGCCAGCCGCGCGTCCTTGGCCCGTGTCCGGGTAAGGACCACCTCGCCCGCTCCGGCCATGCGATAGTCGTAGGTCGGGTGCTGGCCGCCGGTCAGACTCGCCGCCGTGCTCGCCAGGGTGCGCTTGAAGGCGAATTGGTAGACTTCGCTCAGGGTCACTTGCCCGTCGTGCGACGAATCCGCGGCGCCCCGCAGGCCCGCCATGATGCTCTGGCTGAAAAAGGATCCCTTGAGATCGTCCGACTCTTGCGAGAACTCGTTCGACGTCGACGAGGTCACGATGGCCAGGCCCTTGACTTGGCCGGGATCGGCCAGCCGGATCTCGTAGCCAGGCGCGCGCCGGCCGCCCTTCACGCCGGTCAGGGCGCCGGACTGGCACGCGTCCACGAAAGCCACGCGGACATCGGCGGAGCTGAGCTGTTCGAGATATCCGCGCAGGTCGCGCAGCGGCAACCGCTCGGAACCAATTTCCAGCGCTTCGTTGTCGCCATGCCCGGAGTAATAGAAGAGAAACAGCGTCTGATTTCCGCTGGCTTTCGCGGCCTCGAGTTTCTTGCGAACCTCCACCAGGCTCTTTTCGATCTCGCCGCGGGTCGCCCCGCGCAAGGTCACGATGTCGTCGAAGTCGCCGGCACTCTTGAGCAGATCCGCAAGGCGGCCCACTTCCTCTTCGGCATAGCGCAGACTGCGCGCGGGATCCCGTCCAGTGTTGTTACCGGCCACGAGCCCAAGGCGAACCTGCCTCGGCTGCGCAAGCGCGGGGCTGGTGCCAAGCCCAATAGCCAAGACCAGAATGCTTGAAAAGAAGGACCGCATCTCAGGGTCTCCTTAGTAGCATTGACACCTGCTGCACGGGTAGGTCAAGGGCCGTCATGCGGCGAACATCACTATCTACCGCAGACAACGCAGCGCCCACCGCGGTGCGCACAGCGTCATCCGCGAATTGAGTCTCCGCCCACAGCGCGAACACTCGCTCCCAACCTTTGTGATTGTCCAGCTCGACCGAGCCCGGCAAGAACACATGCGCGCCCGCTTCCACGCGCATGCCGACCAGTGCGAGCTCCTCGTAGTAGGGAAACACCTTGCCCTGGTCATCGACCCCGAACACCAACAGATACCCAGGTCTATGGTTGCTGTAGGCAAAGCGCAGGCGGTCACCTGCGAAGAAGTCTCCACCCTCCACCGCGGGGAAAACCTTGTCTCCGCGCTTGCAGTAGGTCTCGACGATCAATTCACCCTTGATGGCGATTCCCGTCCCGTCGCTGTGCGAGCGCAAGACCGGCCGGGCGATCAACAAGAAGGCGGCGGCTGCCGGGACCAAGAAAGCGGGCGCAAGAAAACGTAGCCAGCGCCGCTTGCTCTGGCGTTGCCGGATGACTTCTAAGATGTTCCGCGCGGCCCGGACGCTGGCCTCCGCCGGATCGGCGCCGAGCAAGAGCGAGCGCGCGGCGGCAATATCGTCGAGAACCGCGGAACATCGAGGACACCCACACACGTGGGACACAAGTTCGACGGGCCGCTCGGGCTCGGGATGGACTTCCCAGCGCGAGAGTTCGAGGCGTGAGGGGCAGGCGGACATGGCAGGCCTTCCTACTCTTCCTCTCCCGTTGCCTCGGGGCGCGGACCAGCGTTCAACAGATCCCCAGCGATCCGCGACAGCTTGCGCAGCCTGTTGAACACCGTTCGGCGTGTGATGCCGAGAACGTCCGCGATTTCGACCTGCGACATTCCGTCGAGGTAGTGCATGATCGCCACCTTCGCACCACCCTCGCCGCAGCGATCGAGAACGGCGTTGACGAATTCGCGATCCGCAAGCCCGGACTCGGCCGAACTTACGTGAGGCGCGCTGGCGGCAAGGGCCGGCGCCGCGCGCGTGTGCACGTTGTGCTCGCGCAAGAGGTTGAGGCACACGTTGGTGGACACGCGATAGAGATAGCGAAGCGCCTCTTCTTCCTTGGGCAACACCACCCCGCGCGCAATCACGCGGATAAACGCCTCCTGGGTGGCGTCCCTGGCGGCTGCTGGCGAATTCAGAAACCGCCGGCAGTGCGCGTAGATGGCGGGGGCAAACTTCTCGTACAGCTCCCCGAGCGCCGTTTCGCCCGCTGCGCTTGCCTTCGAACTTCCCTTATCGTTTTCCACGGCGCTGGCGTGCGAAGCATAGCCGACGGGCGCGGAAGAAGGAAACATCGCTTCCGAGCAGGCACCCAACAGGGACGAGCCGCGGTCGATAGGTAATGGGGTGGCGCCGATCATGGGCTGGGTTGGTTGCAGTTGGTGACCGAATCGCACTGCTGGCAAGCATTCGAGCTGCATGTCTGGCTGCCCGCGCAGTTCGCATTGGAGCCGCAGTAGATCACGATGGCGAAATCGAGTGTCGTCCTCGGAGGAGGTTGGCTGAATCCCAACCTCTGCACTGGCCCGCAGACCGTCGGCAGAGAGCAATCCTGGAACGGCTTCGACGTGTCTGGTACCCATTGCTCGTGGCTAACGCCGGGAACCAGAAACCCGATCATGGATGCCGGATTGGGCGTTGCCACGTCCGAAGCCACAATCTGGATATCGGGATCCCCAGTGAACGTAGTGGGCGTCGGAATCTGGATTTCGAAAACCGGACTGGCGGCTCCCGCGTGATCGATCGTCGGAAAGCGGCGCATGGTGATGGACGCAGGTGCGCTTAGGTCATTCGGCCAAACGATCAAAGTCGCTTCCCGAAACACGAGCTGCCCGCCCTCGGGTCCGATGGTCTTGGTCACATAGAGATCCCCCTCGCCGTCGCGGATTCCGGTTCCGCACGACACCGTGGCGGCCACCGCCAGCACAGCGATACCCAGCCACGGCCATCTTATTGATATTCCGCGTTGCATCTCCCCAACTCTAGAACAATCCGCCCCGCCAGAATGGGAATAGCCAGTCTCCAACGAGACCAGCCAGTCACCGAGCCAGGATCAACGGGCTAGTAGATCGGCTGTGCCGGCGGAATCGTGATCATGTCCCACACCGGCGTCGTGTTCACCATGGGGTTCGCATCGGTCGGGAGCTGCTGCCACCAAAGGTAAATCGATTTGTAGGTCTTATAGGTCCCGCCCTCGACCGAAATAGCGGTCAAGTAGAGCTGCGAAATCTGGCGCAACGTACCGTCCTTACCCATGACCGGAGTAATCCCGTCGCGGTTGGACGAGTAGATCACCCAATAGTAGGTTCGGTTGTTGTAGGTTCCCGCGGCTGGCGCCCACTTAGGGAAGTGATTGTTCACGCCAGGGCTGGTCTTGTTCGTGCACGCCACGGGATCATTCGCGGCCAGGCGAACCGCCGTGCCTGCACCGGGGGCGGATCCCAAGGGCACGAAGAACATCTCTGCATTCGGATTGGCGTACATGATTCCGCCCGACGCAATTCGGTCGAAGAGAACCATCGAGTCGTCCGGCGCATAGGCGGCGTAGTATTCTTCCCACTTCGAATCGGACGCGCCGGGAACGGGCTTCGCCTCGCCGCCGCTGCCCCCGTTGTAGGGAACCATGTAGAGATCCGTTGCGCCTTGCTGAAGCCGGCCATCCTTGCACCCGCCGTTCGTGGACGAGTAGATGATGTTGCTGCCATCGTGGCTCCAGGTGGGGAAGGCCACCCCGCGAGCGTCGTCAGCACCGCGGTCGATGATCCCGTAGTTGAGCGCCGCCAGCTGCGCGATGGGTTGCTGGTTGGCACCCACGCTCGTCAACGTGGGCGGCGTGGGCGAATCGAGGTTGTACCAGACGAGCTTGGCCGGCGTAGCGGTGTCGGTCGACCAAGGCGTCGTTTCCGACGATTCGGCCGAGGTCGTCACCATCATACGCTTGCCGGTTTGCCAGTACTGGCTCGCGAAGGTGGCCGGTCCAGCCCACGGCTTGTTGAGATCCGCCAGTCCGCCCGGCAAAAGGCTTGGAAGCTCGGCCCCTTCGTTGTCCGATCTGATCCCGGCGATGACCGAATCCCACGGCCAGTTGTCGACGAATGACACGAACCCGGAATCCGGTGTGGCCGAGTGACAACCGATGCAGGTCGGCTTACGGGCGTTGGCCGACTGTGCTCGGCTCGGCTGCTGGACCTTGGACAACACCAAGGCAGCGACAACACCTTCCTCGCCAACCGTGAATCCGCGAAGAATCGAAGTCGCGTCGTTCTGCGTATCGACGTCCTGGTTCCAATAGCTGCCCGGATCCGCGGCCCAGTAGACAATGCTGCCCGCGGCGCTCGCGGAGGCGACCTGGAACTTCACGGTGGTCGCACCACCGCTGGCGGCGCGCACCGTAACCGAGATATCGGACTCGTGCACGTGGATCCGCAACCCGTCCCAGATGTCCTTGTCCATGATCCAGTTGTCGGCAGTCGTGTAGACGACCAAGTCGTTCGCCTCTATGTCGGCGTGGACCGTGATCTGGACAAGACCACTCGCCCCCGTCCACTTGATACGCGGGCGAGTCCAGTTGTAGGGGAAGAGCGACCCGTCCTCGGGCTCGGTTACGCAAGGTCCGGCGCCCGATGGACTGCCGGAAAACTGGCTGGCCGGATTGCCGGGAATCGCAGAAGGCGACTTGGGATCGTTGATCGGGGAGGACGAAAAATCCGTGCACGCGGTAGGCTTGTCGCACGCAATGGGCGCGGCGCCCGGATCGACGGGAGTTACCGGCGTCGGCGCCTTGGCGTCGAGGTCGATGGTCGGCCCGGACGAGCCAGCATTACCGCCACCGCCGCCGCCGCGACCGCCGTCGCCGCCGCTCGGAATGATGCCGACCTTGGCTCCGGCGCATCCGACGAACACGCCGACGATGACCAGACAGGAACAAACGTGCGTCTTGAATAGCATTGGAGTCCTCTCCTACTGGAACATCCAGCGCAGCCCGGTGGTCAGGTCGAGCACCGCAGAGTAGTTGGTGAAACCGAGCAAGGCCTGCGTATCGACGGTCCATCGCCAACGTCGGCTGAGTTTATAGAGCATTCCGCCCCCGATCCCAGCCGCCCATGGCCCGCCCTTGACGGTATCCTTGAAGGGGATGACACGCGCGATATTGCCATTTTGATCCACCACCTGCGACTGGGCTCCAACCTGAAGACGAAACGCGTCGCCCCAACCTGCGGCGGTGGCGAAATACCAGCGGATCTTCTCGTCACCCTCCGTGAAGAAGAGCAAGCGCAGTAGCACGGCGTTCGCCCCCCAGGGCGTCCCTTTCCATCCACCCAAGATGAGCTGATCGCGCCCGGTAATGGCCAACGCTGTGTTCCTGCCTACGAAATAGCCAATCTCAGGCACGGCATGTCCCAAGAACGCTAGTGCGATGCCTGGACTGAAACCAACCTTCTTGTCGGGAAATGTCTCGGTTGAATTGCCCGAGGCATAGCCGACCCCGGAACCGAGCCCAAGACCAAGCCACCACGTTCCCTTCGACCCCTGGTGCTCTCGGCGCCGCTCCTTTTCCAAACGAGCCAGGGGATTGTCGTCGTCGATTTCGTCGCCCTCCTCTTCTTCCCCTTCATCGTCCCCCTCGGCGTTGTCGCCCTCGCCGGCCGCGGCCACCGTGGTGGGAGCAGCCTGACCGCCCTTCACGGCGATCACGCTCGGGCTGTCTTCCCGGCCGGAATACGCGAGGCTTGTTCCGTTCTCATCGCGGGCCTCGAAATAGACTGGAATCCACTTCGCCTTGGTTTGAGACGCAGGAATCTTCCCCACCCACAGGGTGGCCGCGCCCGAGGTGCCTGACCTGGTCATCGCGAGCGCCTCGTACTGGTCTGCCCCGTTCGGCTTGTAGTACAGCATCACCGCGTAGGGGTGCAGTTCTGCTGAGGTCGTACACTTGAGCGTGACCTCGTCGCCGGCCTGGACTTCCCCGCCGGTCGGACACTTGATTGGGCCTTCCACAGCGGCTTCGCCGGCCGACTCGCCTTGCTTGGGCGCGGCCACGCCCGATGCGCCACCCGCCAACTCGGCCTTGGCGCGAGCCAGGTTGGCCTCGGTCTCGGGGGTTGCCCTCTGCTTGCTCATCTTGAGGTCGGGCTTGACGGCCAGGGCCTTCTTGAAGTGGAACACGGCCTTGTCCGGATTCCTCAGTCCGACACTGTAGAGCACGGCCAGGTTGCCGTTGGTCGAAAGCCCCGCCGGCCCGCTGCCGAGGTTCGCCTTCTCCACGATGCTCAGGGCCTCAAGAAGGGTCTTCTCGGCCAGCGCGAAGTTCAAGTCGTCGAAAAGCTGCATCGCATAGCGATTCAGCTTCTGCACCTTCGCCGCGGGATCGGCGGCTTCGGCGGCCTTGGTGTCGGAAGCGGGGGCCGCCTGCGCTCGGCCAAGGGCCAGAAAAATCGTAAGGATCAATACGGGGCCTACAGTTTTCATTGAGCTCATGGGTGGTGGGTTCTTGGTCCTAATGATCCCCCTTTTTACACACTCATTCAGCCGGAAGTGAGAAGAATCGCCACGCACAAAGCGCCCGCCTTTCGCCCTACATTGCCTCACCACCTTGGGCTGTATCACCCTCTCGGCTACAAGTCGTAGACCTTGAGCTTGTCGTAGAGAGTTCGCAGGCCGATCCCGAGTCGCGCCGCTGTCTGCTTGCGGTTGCCACCCGTGAGCGCGAGCATGCGGCGAATGGCGTCCTTTTCCATGTCTTCAAGCTTTTCGACCGCCGCGCCTGCGGTACCTTGCGAAGCCGAGGCTGGCGGCCCAGTCAAAATGAATTCGGCGCCAAGGACCGAGCCCTCGGCTAGAATCGCGGCGCGCTCGAGCACGTTGCCCAGCTCGCGCACGTTGCCAGGCCAGGCGTAGGACGCCAGGCGCGCACGAGCGGCTTCGTCGAGCACAAGCGTCGGGCGCCCAAGTTGCCGCGCGATGCGCCCCAGAAGCTCATCGGCGAGAGGAATGATGTCGGCCAAGCGCTCGCGCAGGGGTGGAATGCGAATGGGGAAGACCGCCAGCCGGTGGTATAGATCCTCGCGAAACCGGCCCTCGCGCATGGCTTCGGTCAAATCGCTATTGGTGGCCGCCACGATGCGCACGTCGATCTCGATGGTGCGCGTGCCGCCCACGCGCTCGAACCGCCGCTCTTGCAGCACGCGCAAAAGCTTGGCCTGGAGTTGGGGGCGAAGTTCGCTGACCTCGTCCAGAAACAAGGTTCCCCCATCGGCCAGTTCGAAGCGGCCGCGATGGTTCGACACCGCGCCCGTGAAGGCCCCCTTCTCGTGTCCGAACATCTCGCTTTCGAGGAGCGCGTCCGAGATGGCGGCGCAGTTGACCGCCACGAATGGCCCTGCCGCCCGTTTGCTTTCACGGTGCAGGACGCGCGAAAGAACCTCCTTGCCCGTGCCGCTCTCGCCCAGCAAAAGTACGGTGGCATCGGTGGCGGCCACTTTTCGCACCTGGCCCATGACCGCCTGCATGGCGCGATCCTGCGCGATGATGGTCGGCTCGCCGTCCTCGGGCGGACGCATCCGCTGGGCGTCTTCGCGAAGACGGCGGCGTTCCATGGCCCGGCTCGCGACCAGGCGAAGTTCGTCGGGCCCCGACAGCGGTTTGTCGAGGTAGTCGAACGCCCCCAGCTTCATGGCTTCGACCGCACCGGCCACCGTTCCGTGCGCCGTAAGCACCACCACTTCGGTCTCCGGCGATTCCGCGCGCGCCTTGCGCAGCAGCGACATGCCGTCGAGCCCAGGCATTTTGAGATCCGTAAGCATCAAGTGGAACGATTCGCGATCGAGCAAGCGTGACGCCGATTCCCCGTCGGCGGCCAAGGTCACGCGCAGCCCTTCGCCTTCCAAGACCTCGCCAATGAAGGTACGAATTCCCTCTTCGTCATCAACAACAAGTACGCGCTCCATGACTAGACTCCTTGGGTGGGCGGGGGAAGACGCACGGAAAATACCGCTCCCCCGTCAGAATGATTGCGGGCGGTGATGGTCCCGCCGTGTCCTTCCACGATCCGGCGAGCCAGGGCCAGGCCAAGCCCAGTGCCTTTCGCTCTGCGGGTGTAGAAGGGTTCGAAGACTCGTTCCTCTTCGCCCGGTGCGATGCCTTCACCCCGATCGCGAACCTCGATGACGAGATGGCGATCGGCCTGCATATCGAGGGCGACATCGATGGTCTGCCCGGCCGGCGAGGCGTCGCGGGCGTTGCGCAGCAGATTGACCAACACCTCTTCCATCCGGGCAGTGTCGAGGGGCCAGACCGCAGGGGCGGATGTGGCGTGAAGCTGGATGCCTGCGCTTCCGGTGTCCTCGATGGCCGAGCGGACCACGGCGGCTGGATCGGCGGACTCGCACTCCACGGCACCCGTGCGCGCGAATTCCAGCACCTGGCGCGAAAGCTCCTCTAGGCGCACTGTCTCGCGCAGAACCACCTCGGCGCCCTTGCGGCCCGCGTGCTCGGGCGGGAGCTTTTCGAGCAAAAGCTGGACATGCCCTTTGAGCGAGGCCAAGGGATTCTTGATTTCATGCCCAAGGACAGCCGACATCTGGCCCAAAACTTTGAGCTGACGATCGTGTTCGAGTTGCGCCGAGACCTTTTCGGCGTTGAGGGAGATGCGCCAAAACACCGCGCAAAGGCCCATCAGGACCAAGGCGGCTACGAGGCTGACCACAAGAGTCACATCTGCCCGCTGGGACAAGGCGTGTGCAGCGGCCGAGTCCACCTCGAACAGGATCTGCTTGCCATGCAGCGGGTGATCCGGCGGAGGGGGCAAAGGCATTTGGCCATGCTGATGATTGGCGACCGGCTCCGGCCCTTCGTGGGGGTGAATCACGAGGCGCGCCAGGGATCCACTGCGCGCAAATACGATGGTCGTGCCCGATCCGAGATGCGCTTCGCTTGACCAGGCGACCTCGGCAACCTGCTTGCCAAACGCCGCGACAAGCGCGCGGTCAGAATCGCGCACTTCGACGTAGCGCAATCCCTGTGCGGCGAGTTCATCGAGAACCTCATGCAACGCATTGGCATTGATCTCCGCGGCCGGGCGCAGCGCGCGGCGAGCGGCAAACGCAATCCCGATGGCCTGCCCTTGGGTGACGGTACTCGCCGCCTGGTCGACACCAGCGTGAACCCACATCCCGGCCGCGACCAACACGGCCGCCATCGCCGCTGACGAAACCAGCAAGCCCCAGCGCAAATACACTGGCGAAGGTTTCAAGGGCTTGGAGATCCTTTCTCAGAGCGAGGGTGGCTGGGCACTGAATAGACAGTCCAGCAAAGGGCGTGCCCATACGAGACTCCTGCAACTATACGGCCCGACAGCCCCAACAGGTGGTTGCCCGCTGCGGATTTCGCATCATTTATGTGCGGATCCAGCAGTTGCCGACTGATACGCAGCGCTGCCAGCGACTGCCCAACAGCCACGACCTAGTCGTTGAGCGCGTGGGCGACGTCTTCGAAGAGCCCTTGCACCTCTTCAAAGGCCGAAAGGATGTCCGGATCAAGGTAGGTTCCACTGCGAGCGGCCAGCGCCTTCCGGCACTCGGCATGTCCCAGGGCTGGCTTGTAGCAGCGCCGCGACCGGGCCGCATCGTAGGAATCGGCCACGGCCATGATGCGCGCCGAAAGCGGAATGTTCGTCCCGGCCAGCCCCGCAGGGTAGCCCATACCATCCCAGCGTTCATGGTGACAGCGGGCGATCTCGATGCCGACGCGGAGAAACTCGTTGCGCGGATAGCGCGTCTTGACTGCTTCCAACGTCCGCGCACCCAGCGTTGTGTGCATCTTCATCTCTTCGAACTCGCTCGGCGTCAGTTCGCCTTGTTTGAGCAAGATGTGATCGCGAATGGCCACCTTGCCGATGTCGTGTAGGGGACTGGCGAGAAACATATTCTCGATGAAGGACTCCTCGATGCGCCCCGCGTAGCTGGGTTGTTCGGCCAATGTGGCCGCCAGCAACTTGCAGTAGAGTTGCACGCGCTCGATGTGCTTGCCAGTTTCGCCGTCGCGCGATTCGGCCAGTTTGGCCAGCGCGAAGATCGTCGCCATCTGCGAGTCGGAGATCTCGCGTACTTGTTCGCCAACCAGTTCCATGAGGCGGCGATTCTTCGCCTCCAGCTCGGTTTGCAGACGCCGCAGGCGCAGGTGGTTTTCCACGCGCATGCGAACTTCCGGAAACTGAAAAGGCTTGGAGACATAGTCGACGGCGCCCGCGGAAAACGCCTTGACCTTGTCGGCCACGTCGTCGATAGCGGAAAGGAAAACCACCGGCACGTCACGCAGACGCGGATCCGCCTTGAGCCGCCGGCAGACCTCGAACCCGTCCATGCCCGGCATGATGATGTCGAGCAAGATGAGATCGGGCGGCTCGGCTGCGGCAGCCTCCAGCGCCATGACACCATCTGAAACTGGACGGGCGATGTAGCCTTCGCTGCGCAGAAGTTCGCTCAAGATCCGCAGGTTCTCTGGCCCGTCGTCGACAATGAGAATGTCGCCGCGCCCCCCGATGGTTTGGGGCATGCCTTCCCCTTCGGTAGCAACAGATTCTACAAAAGTGCTGTGGCTAAAACGGCCTTGCCGCACGACTGCATCCAAGATGCCCTAAGCATAACCCAATCTGGACCAAGCGAGGATTCCATCTGCGCGCGCCACCCCTCGACCTCGGACACGGACCTTGCTACGTTTGGCCACCATGAGCGACACCTTTGCAACCCGTTCCAACCTGCGCGTCGGGGGAAGCAACTATGAGATCTTCCGACTTGAAAAACTAGCCGAGGCCGGACTCGACATCACGCGCTTGCCTTTTTCGCTCAAGGTCCTTCTCGAGAACCTGCTTCGCCGAGAAGACGGACAGAGCGTGACGGCGGCGCACATCGAATCTCTCGCTCGCTGGCGGCCCGAGGCCGAGCCATCCACCGAGATCGCCTTCATGCCCGCGCGGGTGATCATGCAGGATTTCACAGGGGTGCCGGCCGTCGTGGATTTGGCCGCCATGCGCGCGGCGATGAGGCGCATGGGCGGCGATCCAGCGCGTATCAATCCCCTGCTTCCGGCCGAGTTGGTCATCGATCACTCGGTGCAAATCGACGAGCAGGGATATGCGGGCGCGCTGGCCCGCAACAACGAACTCGAGTTCGAGCGCAACCAAGAGCGCTACGGATTCTTGCGCTGGGGCCAGACCTCGTTCCGCAATTTCGCGGTGGTTCCGCCCGACACCGGCATCGTCCACCAAATCAACACCGAATACCTCGCCCGCGTGGTGTTCTCGGCCCCCGATCACAAGCGACCCGGCGTCGTGCAGGCTTATCCGGACACGGTCGTGGGAACCGACTCGCACACCACCATGATCAACGGCTTGGGCGTGCTGGGCTGGGGCGTGGGCG
>Ga0265314_10005570_pt1 | contig 11322 bp, 13 predicted proteins | sample 4126metaG_FD_203106 | JGI IMG/M metagenome (GOLD analysis project Ga0265314, IMG submission 203106) | Rhizosphere microbial communities from Carex aquatilis grown in University of Washington, Seatle, WA, United States - 4-1-26 metaG | ecosystem: Host-associated > Plants > Roots > Rhizosphere >... | reverse complement strand
AGATATTGCCGAAGCCGTCGTGATATTCGCGGACGGCAAGCGGCGGATCGGACTGCAGCGTGTCGGGGGCGTCGAGGTCGGAAGCACGGGAAGGATGAACGCGGAGGCTGAGCAGAATGGGGGTCGGCTGGCTGCACTCGTAGGCGATGTCGAAGCCGATGCGTATCTTCATATATGTCCCGGAACACCAATGCTGCCGCCCGCTCCTGGAGTGATGCAAGACAAGCGCCAACGCCTCGTCAATCCGCAGGCGGCGGGGTAGGTTCCACCGCGATGGAGCTTACACCCGCCGAGATCGAGCGCTACGCCCGGCACATCGTGCTTGCCGGCGTCGGCGGCCCCGGCCAGCAGAAGCTGAAAGCGGCGCGCGTACTGGTGGTCGGCGCCGGCGGGCTGGGCTCGCCGGTGATCCAGTATCTCGCCGCTGCCGGCGTCGGCTTCATCGGCATCGTCGACGATGACAGCGTGTCGCTGTCCAACCTGCAGCGCCAGGTGATTCACGACACCGCGGCGGTGGGCACGGCTAAGGTGGCGAGCGCGGCGGCAGCGGTGGCCCGGTTGAACCCGCACGCCGAGGTCGAATTGCATCCGCAGCGGTTGGATGCGGGTAACGCCGTGCCGCTCGTCGCACGTTACGACTTCGTCGCCGATTGCTCCGATAGCTTCGCTACGCGTTATGCCGTGTCCGATGCCTGCCATTTCGCGGCAAGACCGCTGGTGACGGCGGCGGTGGGCCAGTTCGACGGTTCGCTCACCACGATCAAGTCGTATGCCCGCACGGCGGATGGCACGCCCAACCCGACCTACCGCTGCCTGTTTCCTGGTGCGCCGCCGGACGGGCTGCTCCCGACCTGTGCCGAGGCCGGCATCCTGGGCGCGCTCGTCGGCGTCATCGGCGCGATGCAGGCGAACGAGATTCTAAAGGAGATCGTCGGCTACGGCGAAAGCCTTGTCGGCCGGCTCATCCTGTTCGATGCGCGCGACACGCGCTTCGAGACCATCACCTATCAGTGGGATCCCGCCAATCCGCTGAACGGTACGGCGGCCGGGCGGGACCCGTTGGCGTAGGCGCAGGCCAAGGCGATCCGCTAGTCAATGAGGCAACCCGACGAGGTTGCCAAGAATGTTGCCAAGAATGCTGAGCGCGAAGGCAAAGGCGGCGATGCCGGCGAGCGAGGCGAGGGCGCGTCCGGCTTCGGCGCGCTCCTTGGCGTGCTTGGCCAGGTAGTCGTCTTCGCCATCAGGCCGCTCGTTGGTCCGCATGAGATACGCGGTGAGAAGGAAGTTTTGCATGATAGCTCTCCGAGTGATTGAATCGGTTCAATAAGTTGCATAATGAATCGATTCAATAAGAGAATTACATCTGAAATTGTCCACCGTCAACAAGTTGTATCGATAAAATATGAAGTTGAATCGCTTCATCTGGGATGATAGGTTAGGATCATGGCAAAGGGCGCCAAACTGGCGGATGTGGCACAGGCCGCCGGTGTTTCGCAGGGCACGGCCTCCAACGCCTTCAACCGGCCGGGGCTGGTCAGGCCGGAAGTGCGCGCCCGCATCGAAGCGGCCGCGAAGAAGCTCGGCTACGCCGGGCCTGACCCGAAAGGCCGCCTGCTCCGTGGCGGCAAGGTCAACGCCATTGGCGTCGTCGTCAGCGAGCGGCTGACCGACTTCTTCGACGACCCTTACAACCGCGCTTTCATGTCAGGCATCACCCAGGTCTGCGACGAGCGCGGCGCCGGCGTCTCGCTCATCTCGGCCGCGGACGCGCGCGGCGTGGACTGGGGGATCGAGAGCGCTGTGGTCGACGGCTTCGTGCTTCAGTGCGTCGAGGACGGCAGCCGCCTGATCGACCTGGCGCGACGGCGGCGGTTGCCCTTTGTGGCGATCGACATGGACGCCGGGCCGGACATGAGCACGATCGAGATCGACCACCGCCAGGGAGCCCGGCTGGCGGCCGAGCACCTGGTCGGCCTCGGTCACAAGCGCTTCGGCATCGTTGCCCTCGAGCTGATCTACGACAACCGCACCGGGCTGGTATCGCGCGAGCGCCGCCTGGCGACGGAGGAAGGCGTCACGCGCGAGCGCTTCCTCGGCTACGACGACGCCTTCCGCGCCGCGGGTCTCTCGATCGATGCCATGACGGTGGTGGAAGCCACCAACCACACCGAGATCGGCCGCGCCGTTGTGGCGAAAATGTTCGATGCCGCGCCGGAAATCACCGCTGTTCTCGCGATGTCGGACGTGCTGGCGCTGGCCGCCGCGGCCGTCGCGCAGGAGCGAGGACGTCAGATCCCGCGTGATCTTTCCATTGTCGGCTTCGACGACGTGCCGGAGGCGGCAAAGGCTCAGCCGCCGCTCACCAGCGTCCACCAGCCGATCGTCGAGAAGGGACGCCGGGCCGCGCATCTCATTTTCGATCGCGGCGAACCGCGAAAGGAACTCCTGCCCGTCAGCCTCGTCGTGCGAGGCTCGACCGCGCTGCCGCGCCGTTGAGCAAGCCTTAACCCTCTCCGGTCGATAGTCGCTCCTTCGGGGCGTGGTGGCGTTTTGAGTATCGGGGAGCGGGCGTAATGCGCGATGGCGCAGGGGCCGGCCTGGGTTGGCTCGGCAAGACTCTGGCGGGTGCGGTTCTGTTTGGCGTTCTGGCGGTCGGGCTCGCGCTGGTCATGCGCGGCGAGCGCGCCGCGGCTTCGGCCTCTGCCGAGCCCGAAACACAGCCCGGCACGACCATCGGCAAGAGCGGGCTGGAGTTGCCGCGCTTCGTCAGCCTCAAGGCGGCCGGCAAGGTCAACGTGCGCGTCGGTCCTGGCGAAGGGTACAATGTCGCCTGGGTCTTCGTCCGCCCGGCGCTGCCGGTCGAGGTCATCCAGGAATACGATTCATGGCGGCGCATCCGCGACGCTTCCGGCGCGACCGGCTGGGTCTTCCACACGCTGCTGACGCCCAAGCGCACCGCCGTGGTCAAGCCCTGGGCGAGCGGCGATCCGCTGCCGATCCGCGCCAGCGCGAGCAGCGCGTCCGCCGTCACCGCTTACCTGCAGCCTGGGGTGCAGGCCTCCGTCGACAGCTGCCGCGGCGGCTGGTGCGATCTGTCCGGCAAGGGCTTTGCGGGCTGGATCGAGCAGACCGAGCTGTGGGGCGTCTATCCCAACGAGGCCGTAGACTAGAGGTGCCTTCCGCTGGTCTGCTAATCTCGTCCGATGATCTACACCGTCGGCCGCCGCCTGAAGTACGAACGCGCATTTGCCGCGGGGCTCGTGACCAAGCGCGGGCGCGGCACCAACCCCGATGGGACGGCTTACCCCGGCGGGTACGCGTTTCGCACGAGCGACGATGCACGCCGCTTCCTGGTGTCAAAAGGCCTGAGCGGCACGCATATCGTCATGGGCCTGACGGCCGACTGGGAGACGGATACCGCCGCGGACGAGGGCTCGCCTTATCGCCGCCTGCTGCGCGATGCACCCGTAGTGCGGCTCTAGGCCTCGGTGGGGCGGATGCGGCGCAGCCGCACCACGACATCGATGCGCGTGATCTCATAGCCGGGCGGCGGCTCCGGCGCGGCGCCCATTTCGATCTCGCCGGGAATGTCGATCACCTCGTTGTCGTCCTCGACGAAGAAATGATGGTGCTCGCCGGTATTGGTGTCGAAGTAGGTCTTCGAGCCGTCGACCGCGACCTCGCGGAGCAGGCCTGCATCAGTGAATTGATGGAGCGCGTTGTAGATGGTCGCCAGCGACACCGGGACGCGTGCCACGGTCGCTTCCTCGTGGAGGCTCTCAGCCGAGATGTGCCGGTTGCCCCGCGCGAACAGCAGCTCCGCCAGCGCCATCCGCTGGCGGGTCGGGCGCAGGCCGGATTTCCGCAACATCGAGCGGATCTCGGGACGTCTGGTTGACCGGTGCATCTGGATGGGCGTTGCGTCGTTCATTGCCGTCTCTCTTCACAACCGGCGTTCAAGGCGCCGGGGTCCTGCGGGCGACCGTCTGTCTGCGCGGCCCATATAGGGGAGGGCTAAGCCGGCACAACAAAGCCGTGCCCTTGATTTGCCGTTGCGGATGGCCAAATGCAAGCAAAGCCTTGCACATCAGAGCCGTTCTTAATTTGGGGAGAAGGCAGGGTGGAAGGCCGTTTTGCCGGGTTATCCCTTGTGGCAGGGCCGGCGAGGCTGTGTTAAGCAGGGCCACTTACCGGGGCCTTGGCCCCAAGGTTGAGGCAGGCCCTCTTCCAGCGGCGGAGACCGATGAGGGGACAAACGACAGTCGCAATGTCCGAAACGACGGATACACGCCCGTCGGCCTATGACTACGAAGCTCTGATTGCCTGTGGCCGCGGCGAGTTGTTCGGCCCCGGCAACGCGCAGCTTCCTCTGCCGCCGATGCTCATGTTCGACCGCATCACCGCGATATCGGAGACCGGCGGCGAGCATGGCAAGGGTCACGTGCGCGCTGAGCTCGACGTGAAGCCCGATCTCTGGTTCTTCGCCTGTCATTTCAAGGGCGACCCGGTGATGCCGGGCTGTCTTGGCCTCGATGCGCTGTGGCAGATGCTGGGTTTCTTCCTCGGCTGGCTCGGCAATCAGGGCCGCGGCCGGGCGCTTCAGGTCGGCGAGCTCAAGTTCTCCGGCATGGTGCTGCCGACGGCGCGGCTCGTCGAGTATGGCGTCGATCTGAAACGCGTGCTGCGTTCCAAGCTGGTGCTCGGCATCGGCGACGGCTGGCTGAAAGTGGACGGAAACACCATCTATCAGGCCAAGGACCTGAAGGTTGGTCTGTTTCAGGGCGCCGCTTTGCCGGCAATCGGCTGAGGCATTCGCCTCGCTTCGAATGGAGATGCGTGAGGCATGAGACGCGTTGTCGTCACCGGCATGGGCATCGTCTCCTCGATCGGTAACTCGACCCAGGAGGTCGTTGCCAGTTTGCGCGAGGCGAAGTCGGGAATCAGCTTCGCCGAGGATTATGCCCGTCTTGGCTTCCGCAGCCGGGTGCACGGTGCACCGCAGCTCGATCCCTCGACCATGATCGACCGCCGCGCCATGCGCTTCCATGGCGGCGGCACGGCGTGGAATCACGTCGCCATGGATCAGGCGATCCAGGACTCGGGGCTGGAGTCGGGCGACATCTCGAATATCCGCACCGGCCTCATCATGGGCTCGGGCGGTCCTTCGACGCGTACCATCGTCGAGGCCGCCGACATCACCCGTGAGAAGGGGCCGAAGCGCGTCGGCCCGTTTGCCGTGCCCAAGGCGATGTCGTCGACCGCCTCGGCGACGCTGTCGACCTGGTTCAAGATCAAGGGCGTCAGCTACTCGATTTCGTCGGCCTGCTCGACTTCCAGTCATTGCATTGGCAACGCCGCGGAACTCATTCAGTTCGGCAAGCAGGACCTGATGTTTGCCGGCGGCTGCGAGGATCTCGACTGGACGCTGTCGGTGCTCTTCGACGGCATGGGCGCCCTGTCCAGCAAGTACAACGACACGCCCGAGAAAGCCTCCCGCGCCTATGACAAGAATCGCGATGGCTTCGTGATCTCCGGCGGCGCCGGCGTCGTCGTGCTGGAGGAGCTCGAGCATGCCAAGGCGCGCGGCGCCCGCATCTACGGCGAGATCGTCGGCTACGGTGCCACCTCGGACGGCGTCGACATGGTGCAGCCGTCAGGCGAGGGCGCCGAGCGCTGCATGAAGATGGCGCTCGCCAGCGTTCACGGTAAGGTCGACTACATAAACCCGCATGCCACCTCGACCGAGGTCGGTGACCTCAAGGAGATCGAGGCGATCCGCGCGATCTTCGGCTCCGGCGACAAGTGCCCGCCGATCTCGGCAACCAAGTCGCTGACCGGCCACTCGCAAGGCGCCACCGGCGCTCATGAGGTGATCTACTCGCTGCTCATGATGAAGAATGGCTTCATCTGCGAGAGCGCCAACATCGATGAGGTCGACCCCGCCTTCGCCGACATGCCGATCGTCAGGAAGCGCGTCGATAATGTCGAGGTGAACACCGTCCTGTCGAATTCCTTCGGCTTCGGCGGCACCAACGCGTCGCTGGTCCTCCAGCGCTACAATGGATAAGAGGCCGCGGGGAGCCGTAGCGGGGGCGTTGTTATGAGTACGGGGATCATGGCCGGCAAGCGCGGTCTCGTCATGGGGGTGGCGAACGACCATTCGATTGCCTGGGGTATCGCCAGGCGTCTTTCCGAAGCCGGCGCCGAACTCGCCTTCACTTACCAGACCGAGCAGCTCGCCAAGCGTGTCTTGCCGCTGGCGAAGTCGATCGGCTCCGACTTCGTGCTTCCCTGCGATGTCGGCCTGAAGCCGGACGATCCCGGTCCGCTGTCGCTGAACTCGGCGTTCAGGATGCTGGGCGAGCGCTGGCCGACGATCGACTTCGTCGTCCATGCCATCGCCTTCTCTGACAAGAACGAGCTCAGGGGCCGCTACGCCGACACCACCCGCGACAACTTCACCCACACGATGCTGATCTCGTGCTTCTCGTTCACCGAGGTGGCGAAGGCGGCGGCGCCGCTGATGAAGAACGGCGGTGCGCTGGTCACGCTCACGTACGGCGGCTCGGTGCGCGTCATGCCCAACTACAATGTCATGGGTGTTGCCAAGGCGGCGCTGGAGGCCTCGGTCCGCTATCTCGCGGCCGATTTCGGCGACGACAACATCCGCGTCAATGCGATCTCGGCGGGCCCGGTGCGCACACTTGCCGGTTCGGGTGTTTCGGATGCGCGCCTGATGTTCAACTACCAGAAGCGAAACGCGCCGCTGAAGCGCACCGTCACCATCGAGGAGATCGGCAATACCGCCGTCTATCTTCTTTCCGACATGGGCTCCGCCGTCACCGGCGAAATCCACTACGTCGACTCCGGCTACAACATCATGGCGATGCCGCGGCTCTCCGAGCTGAAGGCGGTCGAGGCCGGCGAAGCGCGCGACACGGAAGCGGCCGAGTAGCCGGCGATTCCCAGTTGCGCCGACCACAGGAGAGGCTGAGCCATGGCCATCGCCAGGAACACGATCTGCCTTTGGTACGACAGGGACGCTGAGGAGGCGGCTCGCTTCTACGCCGGCGTATTTCCGAACAGCGCCGTGCATGCCGTCCACCGTGCTCCCGGCGATTTTCCTTCCGGCAAGGCAGGCGACGTGTTGACGGTCGACTTCACGGTCGCCGGCATCCCATGCATTGGTCTTAATGGCGGGCCGATGTTCAAGCACAGCGAAGCCTTCTCGTTCCAGATCGCGACCGACGACCAGCAGGAGACAGATCGCTATTGGAACGCCATCGTCAGCAACGGCGGCGAGGAGAGCATGTGTGGCTGGTGCCGCGACAAGTGGGGCATCTCCTGGCAGATCACGCCGCGCGTCCTGACCGAGGCAATGGCGGCCGGCGGCGACGAGGCCAAGCGCACCTTTGCGGCGATGATGACGATGAAGAAGATCGACGTCGCCGCGATCGAGGCAGCCCGTCGGGGCCGCCGATCCTAGCTCGACGGAAGGCTGCGTCAGGCCGCGGCTTCCCGCTGCCGGAATGGTCTGCTAAGAGCCGCCCACCATGACGACCGGCCCGCAGAGCAACATCCGCAACTTCGCGATCATCGCCCACATCGACCACGGCAAGTCGACGCTGGCCGACCGCCTGATCCAGACGACCGGCGGGCTGCAGGCGCGTGAGATGAAGGAGCAGGTGCTCGATTCGATGGATATCGAGCGCGAACGCGGCATCACGATCAAGGCGCAGACCGTGCGCCTGAAGTATCACGCGCGCGATGGGCAGGATTACATCCTGAACCTCATCGACACGCCCGGCCACGTCGATTTCGCCTACGAGGTCTCGCGCTCGCTCGCCGCCTGCGAAGGCTCGCTCCTGGTCGTCGATGCCTCCCAGGGCGTCGAGGCGCAGACGCTCGCCAACGTCTACCAGGCGATCGACAACAACCATGAGATCGTGCCGATCCTGAACAAGGTCGACCTGCCGGCGGCCGAGCCCGAAAAGGTCAAGCAGCAGATCGAGGACGTGATCGGGCTGGACGCCTCCGACGCGCTCCTGATTTCTGCGAAGACCGGCCTCGGCATTGAGGATGTGCTGGAGGCGATCGTCCATCGCCTGCCGCCGCCAAAGGGTGATTCCGAGGCGACCCTGAAGGCGCTGCTCGTTGACTCCTGGTACGACGCCTACCTCGGCGTGGTCGTGCTGGTGCGTGTCGTCGACGGCCACCTGAAGAAGGGCGACCGCATCCGTATGATGGGCACCGGCGCCGCCTATGACGTCGAGCGCGTCGGCGTGTTCACGCCCAAGCTGACGCCCGCCGAATCGCTGGGGCCGGGGGAGATCGGCTTCCTCACCGCCTCGATCAAGGAAGTGGCCGACACGCGCGTCGGCGACACAATCACGGACGACCGCAAGCCGGTGGCAACCATGCTGCCCGGTTTCCGCCCGGCGATCCCGGTCGTCTTCTGCGGCCTGTTCCCGGTCGATGCCGCGCAGTTCGAAGATCTGCGGGCCGCGGTCGGCAGGCTGCGCCTGAACGACGCCAGCTTCTCCTTCGAAGTCGAGACGTCCGCCGCGCTGGGCTTCGGTTTCCGCTGCGGCTTCCTCGGCCTCCTCCATCTGGAAATTATCCAGGAGCGGCTCGAGCGCGAGTTCAACCTTGACCTCATCGCCACAGCGCCGAGCGTCATCTACCAGATGACGCTGACCGACGGCTCGACCATCGAGATCCACAATCCCGTCGACATGCCGGACGTGGTGAAGATCTCCGAGATCCGCGAGCCGTGGATCGAGGCGACGGTGCTGACGCCCGACGAATATCTCGGCTCCGTCATCAAGCTTTGCCAGGACCGGCGTGGCGTCCAGAAAGAATTGACCTACGTCGGAACCCGCGCGCTGGTGAAGTACGATCTGCCGTTGAACGAGGTGGTCTTCGATTTCTACGATCGCCTGAAATCGGTCTCCAAGGGCTATGCCTCGTTCGACTATCACCTGACCGACTACAAGCCTGCCGACCTGGTGAAGCTGCAGATTCTGGTCAACACCGAGCCCGTCGATGCGCTCGCCATGCTCGTCCACCGCACGCGCGCCGAGTTCCGCGGCCGCGCCATGGTCGAAAAGCTGAAGGAGCTGATCCCGCCGCACATGTTCGTGGTGCCGATCCAGGCCGCAATCGGCGGCAAGATCATCGCCCGCGAGACGGTGCGCGCGCTGCGCAAGGACGTGACCGCCAAGTGCTACGGCGGCGACGCGACGCGCAAGCGCAAGCTGCTGGAGAAGCAGAAGGAGGGCAAGAGGAAGATGCGGCAGTTCGGCAAGGTCGATATCCCGCAGGCTGCCTTCATCGCCGCGCTGAAGATCGACGAGTAGGTTTTCGTGACGGCGTCCGCGACGACCTCACCGCCGCTCGTTACTGGGTTGGAACGTGGTGCTTGAACGACTCCCAGCCCGAGCAGTTCGACGAGGCGAACAGGCCGCTGCCTTTCCAGCACACATCGATCGAATACTGCAGCACCTGGCCTGGGCGCTCCGACATCGTGAACATGTTGCCTGGCATGTCCTGCTGCGGCAGGCCCATGATACTCACCACGAATGTCGGCGTTTCGTCTTTGAAGCCCTCGACGGCGGTCATGTAAACGATATGGGTCCGCCCGTCGTCGCTGCCGGTCACGCAGACAAAGCGCTTGCAGTCGGCCCACGCGCTGGCGGCGGTGGACAAAAGCACACCCGCGGCGAGGAAACCGGCGAGCACAGTTCGGTTAAGCAAAGGCATAGAATCCTCGGGAGCAGCGAGAGCGTGTGTCGCTCAGAGCTTATCCCCAAGCCCGCCGGATTCAACCGGGGTGCTACCAGATCACGCGGTCAGCCATGCCTTCGCTTCGCCGACGTCGGCCGGAGCAAAGACACGGACGCTCGCGGGCATCAGCCCGTCGAGAGCCGCGACCGAGCGGGCATACGGGCCATCGTCGGCGACGAAGGCGATGCGGTCGAAATCGGTGAAGTGGCGGGTGCCGAAGACGCCGTCGTCATAGGCGGCGCCACGTTCGTAGCCGTCGAAATCGCCGGTGGCGACGTAGAGCAGGCGAACCTTGTCCGTCTGCTCCAACGCCCATTCGATGGTCGGCTCGAACACGCTGGTGCGGTCAGCATCGGTCACGCACCCGTGCGCCTCGAATCCGACGGCGCCGATGGGCAGGTCTGCGATGGGCTTGAACATGAGGGGCCTCCTCGAATTTCTCGGTCAGCCAAGCAAGCGTGTGAAGTGTTAGGGGCCGCATGCGATGCTTTGGTGACGCCTTCGTGGTCTTGGCGGCGCGAAATTCCGGCGCTTCGATGGCCGCGACGCCGGCGCACGAGTAAGCGGTTGTTCGTGCTCGATTTAGGTCGATAATCGACACCGGGCGAGGGGACATGGCAGCAGGTAACGATCTTGCGATCAGGCGGACATAAGCGGCGTCTCCTGTTTGTTGCGGCTGCCCTCGGCTGTCTCGCCGTTGCCGGCGTGGCAACGGCGACGATCACGCTCCCGGCGAAGGTGCTGTTCAGCCGTGTCGCGACGCCAAGTGCCGGACCGCCGCGGCCGATCGGGTTCTACGCCAAGGGTTGCCTCGCCGGCGCCGACCCGCTGCCGCTCGACGGGCCGCACTGGCAGGTGATGCGCCTGTCGCGCAACCGCCATTGGGGCGTGCCGGCGCTCGTCTCTTATATTGAGAAACTGTCCGACGCCGCCTCGAAGATCGGCTGGAACGGGCTGCTGGTCGGCGACATGTCGCAGCCGCGCGGCGGCCCCATGCCGACGGGCCATGCCAGCCACCAGATAGGCCTCGACGTCGATCTTTGGTTCACGCCGATGCCCAACTACACGCTGACCGCCGACCAGCGGGAGACGATGGGCGCGACCTCGCTCCTTATCCCCGGCAAGCTCCAGGTCGATCCGAACAAGTGGTCACCGGTCTTCGGCCGCCTGCTTGAGCAGGCGACGTCCTTCCCCGAGGTCGAGCGCATCTTCGTCAGCCCGGCGATCAAGAAGGAGCTGTGCGAGACCGGTGGGACCGACACTGCTTGGCTGCGGAAGCTCCGCCCGTGGCCCGGACACGACGATCATTTCCATGTCCGCCTTGCCTGTCCGGCCGGCGTCGCGGGCTGCGATGAGCAGGATCCGCCGCCCCCTGGCGATGGCTGCGATGCCTCGCTCGATGCGTGGTTCAAGCCACCCCCACCGCCACCGGCACACCCGGTCAAGCCCAAGCCGCCGCCACCGCCGATCACGCTCGCGGATCTGCCGAAGGCCTGCACCGACGTGCTCGATCAGGGAAACACGCCTGGAACGACA
>Ga0265314_10005568_pt1 | contig 11323 bp, 11 predicted proteins | sample 4126metaG_FD_203106 | JGI IMG/M metagenome (GOLD analysis project Ga0265314, IMG submission 203106) | Rhizosphere microbial communities from Carex aquatilis grown in University of Washington, Seatle, WA, United States - 4-1-26 metaG | ecosystem: Host-associated > Plants > Roots > Rhizosphere >... | reverse complement strand
GTCACCTGGCCCTTCTTCAGCGCATCGAAGAGCAGATAAAGCGTCATCATCTTGGTGAGCGACGCCGGATGACGTTCGGCGTCGGCGTTGCGGGCGTAGAGTACCTTGCCGGTTTCGCCATCGACGATCAGGGCGGCATCCTTGTTCGGATCGGTGACGCCTGCGAATACCGAGGCCCCGCGATGATGCCGTCTGGCGAGGGCGGGAGACAGGCATGCGCTCACCAGCGCTGCTGCCAGCGCCAGGGTCGCCAACAACCCTAATCTTGCGGTCCAGCCCGTCCGGCGGCCCGTTCGGTTAAGCATCCACAGCCCCAAACTCGCGGGTTCTCGGCACTCTCGTGCCGACAATGAGACCAAATCATGGCTGAAGGCGCAAGCCTGCAACCTGAATTGACGTTAAACTGTCGGCATTTACGGCCGGTGAACGGGCGCGCCGGGTTAATTTTGGTGCACTGCAACAAATTTGACTTGACTAATCGGATGGTGCGCCGCATATAAGATATGTTGCATTGCAGCACGCGGCCCTCGGGGCCGTGAAATGCAGTGCCCCCCTACGAAAAAGCAAGGAAAACCACCATGGCCAAAGCATCGAAGACAACCGAAGAGAAGGTGAATGTCGCTGCCGAGAACATCGAGACGGCGATGAAGAACGGCACGGAAGCGCTCAAAGTCGGCTTCGAGAAGGCCGTGAAGAGCTACGATCAACTCGTTGGCTACAACAAGGAAACCATCGAGGCCTGCGTCAAAGCGGCCAACGTCGCCGGCAAGGGCGCCGAGACCCTTCACAACGAGATTTACGCATATTCCAAGCAGTCCATCGAAGACTCGATGGCTGCCGCGAAGGCGCTGCTCGGCACGAAATCGCCTCACGAAGCGTTCGAGCTTCAGAGCAATTTCGCCAAGACCGCCTTCGAAGCCTATGTCGGCGAAGTCACCAAGCTCTCGGAGCTTTTCGTTTCGACGACGAAAGCGGCTCTCGAGCCGCTCCAGGGCAGAGTGCAGGCCTGGGTAGAGGTTGTGCAAAACGCGCGCGCGGCCTAATCCGAACCTGCCGAATATTTCAAAAAAGGCCTGGGAACGCACGTTCCCGGGCCTTTTTCCGTTCCGCCGGGTTAATCCCTATATGATTCTCACCTTTGCTCCGTAAACTCTATGGCGGAGGAACAGTTGCGGAAGTTTGCGTTCACCCTCTTATAATACGCTGGACGCTTGAGACGGCCATGAGAGACGGAAAAGACAATCAGGGAAATGGAACGGGCGGCGCAGACGGGACGGGACCCGGTACCGGCGCCGTCACGAAAACGCGCACCAAGACCAAGAAACCCAGTCTCTACAAGGTGCTGCTCCTGAACGACGACTACACGCCGATGGAGTTCGTCGTCCACATCCTTGAGAAGATTTTCGGCAAGAATCGCGAAGAGGCGGTGCAGGTCATGCTGCACGTCCATCGTCACGGTGTGGGTATTTGCGGCGTTTTCACGTTCGAGGTTGCCGAAACTAAAGTGGCGCAGGTCATTGAATTCGCCCGTCGCCATGAGCATCCTTTACAGTGCACCATGGAAAAGGAGTAGGAGCAGGTATGCCCTCGCTCTCGCGTAGCCTCGAACAAGCGTTGCATCGCGCGATCAAACTCGCGAGCGATCGGCATCACGAATATGCGACGCTCGAGCACCTTTTGCTCGCCTTGACCGACGATCCTGATGCCCTCCAGGTCATGAAGGCGTGCAACGTCGATACCGATGCGCTGCGCCAGGCCCTTGTCAAATATGTCGACGACGAGCTGCTGACCCTGGTGATCGAAGACGGCGAGGACGCCAAGCCGACAACGGGTTTCCAGCGGGTCGTGCAGCGCGCCGTGCTCCACGTGCAGAATTCCGGCCGCGACGAAGTTACCGGTGCCAACGTGCTGGTGGCGCTGTTCACCGAACGCGAAAGCAACGCGGTTTATTTCCTGCAAGAACAGAATATGACGCGGCTGGATGCGGTCAGCTACATCAGCCACGGCATCGCAAAGCGCCCCGGCATGAGCCAGCAGAAGACCGTCCGCGGCGCCGAAGAGGATGTGGACGAGGAGAAAGCCGCCAAGCCGGGCAACGGCGCGCTCGAAAACTACTGCGTCAACCTGAACGAGAAGGCCAAGCAGGGCCGCATCGATCCGCTGATCGGCCGCGACGCGGAAGTCGAGCGCACGATCCAGATCCTCTGCCGGCGGCAGAAGAATAATCCGCTGTTCGTCGGCGATCCCGGCGTCGGCAAGACCGCCATCGCCGAAGGGCTGGCGCGCAAGATTATCAAGAACGAAGTGCCCGAGGTTTTGCAGAATTGCACGATCTATGCGCTCGACATGGGCGCGCTGATTGCCGGCACCCGCTATCGCGGCGATTTCGAGGAGCGGTTGAAGTCCGTCGTGAAGGAGCTGGAAGGCCTGAAGGGCGCGATCCTGTTCATCGACGAAATCCACACGGTGATCGGCGCGGGCGCCACCAGCGGCGGTGCGATGGACGCCTCCAACCTGCTCAAGCCGGCGCTCCAGGCGGGCTCGCTGCGTTGCATGGGTTCGACCACCTACAAGGAATATCGCCAGTATTTCGAGAAGGACCGCGCGTTGGTCCGCCGCTTCCAGAAGATCGACGTTGCCGAGCCGACGGTGCCCGACACGATCAAGATTCTGAAAGGGCTGAAACCGTATTTCGAGGAATATCACAAGGTCCGCTACACCGCCGATGCCATCAAGGCGGCCGTCGAACTGGCGGCGAAGTACATCAACGACCGCAAGCTGCCCGACAAAGCCATCGACGTGATCGACGAAGTCGGCGCCTCGCAGATGCTGCTGCCGGAATCGCGCCGCAAGAAGGTGATTGGCGTCAAGGAAGTGGAGGAGGTGATCGCCAAGATGGCGCGCATTCCTCCCAAGTCCGTCTCCAAGACCGACGCCGAAGCGCTGCGCACGCTGCCGGACGATCTCAAGCGCGTGGTGTACGGCCAGGATAAGGCGATTGAGGCGCTGTCGTCGGCGATCAAGCTGTCGCGCGCGGGTCTGCGCCAGGCCGAGAAGCCCATCGGCTGCTATCTGTTCTGCGGTCCCACGGGCGTCGGCAAGACGGAAGTCGCCCGGCAACTCGCCTCGATCATGGGTGTGGAGCTGCTGCGCTTCGACATGAGCGAATACATGGAGCGCCACACGGTTTCGCGCCTGATCGGCGCGCCGCCGGGCTATGTCGGCTTCGACCAGGGCGGTTTGCTGACCGACGGCGTGGACCAGCATCCGCATTGCGTACTGCTGCTCGACGAGATCGAGAAGGCGCACCAGGACTTGTTCAACATCCTGTTGCAGGTGATGGATCACGGCAAGCTGACCGATCACAACGGCAAGAAGATCGATTTCCGCAATGTCGTGCTCATCATGACCACGAACGCGGGCGCCCAGGACGCGGCGAAGGATTCCATCGGCTTCGGCCGCGGCAAGCGCGAAGGCGAGGACGAAGAGGCCATCAAGAAGCTGTTCACGCCGGAATTCCGCAACCGCCTGGACGCGACCATCGCGTTCGCGCCGCTCGGCCGCGACAGCATCGACCGCGTGGTGGAGAAGTTCGTGCTCGAACTCGAGGCGCAGCTGATCGACCGCGACGTGACCTTCGATCTCACCTCGGATGCGACGCGTTGGTTGGGCGACAAGGGTTATGACGACGCGTTCGGCGCACGGCCGCTGGCGCGCGTGATCCAGGACCACATCAAGAAGCCGCTGGCCGACGAAATCCTGTTCGGCAAGCTGAAGAACGGCGGAACCGTGCGCGTCCTGCTCGACCGCGAGCACGACAAGCTGGTGTTCGAATTCATCATCGACGACGCCAAGCCGAAACAGCTTCCCCCGCCCAAAGGGCCGAAGAAGGAAGAGAGCGTTTAGTTTTTTTCTTCACCTCCCCCTTGCGGGGGGAATTATATGCTTGACTGACGAAAAGAAACGAGCAAAAGCGGCCCCGACAAGCTGACGCTCGGAATTGAAGTTACAAATGCTATGAAGACCGCCGGGGCCGCTGAGGTCGAGCGATTTCCTGACGCTGACGCTTGGGACGTAGCCGCTCGGGTATTTCAAGCAATGTCTCAAGCTCAGGCGCATCAAGCTGCGTAAGCACGGTCGCAAAACCAACAAGCGCATCTGACGCAGCGCGTTGAGCCTCTCCGAATTTTGGATCTAAAGGCCTGGCGAATTCAGTTAGGGCCTTGACCGCCAAGTGCGATTTCTCGCTGGCGTTCTGAAGATCTAACAAGCGCGCTTTTGAAATATTGGGCGTCATTTTCAGTTTTGCACTGGCCGCAAGAGTGATGAGATGTTGCGAAATCAGTAGCAAGAAAGCGTTTTGCGCAGATGATTTGGGCAGCGTAACCAGGAGTGGCATCAATAGTTGCACGCGAAAGCCAAGCAGTTTTGCGTACCGGCTAAATTCATTTAGTTCGTTGATCGTGAAGTATATAATTTCAATCGCACTTTCGGTCTTTGCAATAAGAGCGTTGTGGAAAGCCATTTTGTTACCTTTAGCCCATATTGCCTTATGGGCGATAACGTCACGTGCTTGACGCAAAGAGGTAATCTCGGAAAAGACGGCTTCCATCTTGTCGATGGTGTCCTTGCCTAAAGCACGCGCTGTAGCGATTCGGCGTATAGCGGCCATCACATCCGGGATTCTCATCTCGCCAACGACCGCGCGAGAACTAATCTCGTCGCCGCCAAGCATTGTCTGCAGAAGACCATTTAGCTTCGCGTCTACTTCATTGCTTACGACCATCATCAGTCTGCCGATGGCGGCGTAGTGCTTTGATTTCTCCTCCGATAGGGGCTTAAATCCCGCCTTATTGAGATCGGTCAACGTTTGGAGAGTGCTTGGCATGACAAAACCTCAGAACGACGGGCAATAAGGGAACACAGTACTTAATTCGACGACACGCCACTATCTCTTCGCCTCAAACGCCTTATCGAACTTCACTTCGCCCTTCGGCATTGCGCCCTCAAAGCCAATCGCCATGAAGTATTGCGGCGGGACGCCGGGGACGAACATCTCGGCTGTGTTCGCGAATTCGAAGCGCTTGTAGTAGTTCGGATCGCCTACGACCACGCAGCCTTTGCTGCCGAGTGCGCGCAGGCGTTCCAGTCCGGTGCGCATCAAGGCGCTGCCGATGCCTTGTTTGTGACGCGTCGGCAGAACCGCCACCGGGCCGCAGCCATGCCAGCCGACATCCCGGCCGCCGATCGTCACTTTTGAAAATGCGGCTTGGCCCACGATCTCGCCGCCGTCTTCGGCCACCAGCGCTACCGTCGCCGCGCCTGTGTTCCACAGCGCATCCATGATGAACTGCTCGCGCCCGCAGGCGACGGGCAGCGTCTTGAACGCGACAATCACCAGTTCGTGCACCGCGGCGAAATCGTCGGCAGTTTGATCGCGGATCACAACACTTGTTGGAACTCGGATATCGAGCAAGTCGCCCCCACCCGACGCGCTACGCGCGTCGACCTCCCCGCAGGGGGGAGGTTACAAGTATAACACAGTGGCGTGCCTATCCCTTCGCCACGAACGCCTCGCCGAACTTCACTTCGCCTCTAGGCCATTCGCCAGGGTTCGCGCGTGAAAGCCATTCTGTCGCACCCTCTTGAACCGTTCCCGCTGCGTTCCCACATGGAACCCGAAGTGACGGACTTCTCCGGAGAGCCGCTTGACGGCAATGACCTGGAGACGTCCGGCAGGATGAAGAGGAGCGGACGGCAAGCAGTGGAGATGGGCTTTTCGCGAAAGCTCGGACCCGCACACGACGTGAGGACATACAGGAGAGGGTGCCGACCTCACGTGCACCCGCCCGGATTGCACAATGCTCGCGCCGGAACTCTGTTGAGAAGCAGAATGTGCCTGTCATTCGCCGCTTGAGTGCGGCGTTTGCTGGCTGCCCTAGCTTCCGGGTGCGATCCCACCCAATAGCGGACCTGCGTGACGAAGCGGGCCCGCTTTTGGCGCATCTAGAGAGCCGCCCTGATCTTCGCCGCGATGGGTTCGAGGGTTTTGGGGTCCGCCATTTCGCGCGCGTGGAATTTCAGATCGATGCCGCTTGTGCGCGGGATGATGTGGAAGTGAACGTGGTTCACGCTCTGGCCCGCGGCTTCTCCGTTCAACTGCACCAACATCAGGCCCGGGCAGGCGAGGGCCTTTTTCACAGCCTTCGCCACCAACTGCGTCGTCGCGATCAGCGCCGCGACGCCTCCTGGCGAGAGGTCGAAAATGTTCTCGGCCGGGTCCTTCGGGATCACCAGCACGTGGCCGTCGGCTTGCGGCATCACATCCATGAAGGCAAGGGTGCGGTGGTCTTCATAGATTTTCACGCAAGGAATTTCACCGCGCAGGATTTTGGCGAAGATGTTGGTGGGATCGTAGGGCATCGCTCTTCCTTATTGTCATGGCCCGCGAATGCGGGCCACCCAGGTGATCGTAGGATTCGTTGGCGTCAGTATAGGCGCTGCAATCTCGCCATACATGTAGGAATTGTGCAGGTGTCAACTGGGTGGCCCGCATTCGCGGGCCATGACACCGTGTGGTCAAGGGGATCTTTTGAACGGCCCCGCCTGTCCAAGCTCTTCGATATTCCCCACTACGGCGTCGCGCTCGGCCTTCAAGTAGTCCGCAACTGCCCGGCGCAGGCCGGAATGGGCGATGAAATGGGCACTGTAGGTCTGCACCGGCTGGTAGCCGCGCAGCAGCTTGTGCTCGCCTTGCGCGCCGGCCTCCACCTTGCGCAGGCCGCGGGCAATCGCAAAGTCGATGGCCTGATAGTAACAGGTCTCGAAATGCAGGAACGGGACATATTCGATGCAGCCCCAGTTGCGGCCGAACAGCACGCCCTCGCCGAACAGGTTGAGCGCGCCCGCGATATACCGCCCGCCATGGCGCGCCATCACGAGCAGGATTTGCTCGGACATGCTCTGTCCGATGCGGCTGAAGAATTCGCGTGTCAGGTAGGGTTGGCCCCATTTGCGCCCGCCGGTGTCCATGTAGAAATCAAAGAACGCGTCCCAATGAACTTCGGTGATGTCGCGGCCGGTCAGCCAGTCGAATTCGACACCCGCCTCGCGAACGCTGGCGCGCTCTTTGCGCAGGTTCTTGCGCTTGGCCGAGGACAGCTCGGCGAGGAATTCGTCGAAACTTGCATAGCCGCGGTTCTCCCAATGAAACTGCTGGTCGATCCGCTGCAAGTAGCCAAGCTCGCCCGCCGCGCGCCATTCTTCCTCGGTCGGGAAGGTGATGTGCAGAGACGAGACGCTGAGCTGATCCACCGCCGCCGCGCCCGCACCCAGCAGCGCCGTGCGCGTCGCGGCCTCGTCGGCGTCTTTGGCAACAAGAAGCCGCCGTCCCGTCACCGGCGTGAAAGGAACCGCGGATTGCAACTTGGGATAATAGGCGCCGCCGGCGCGCTCCAACGCGTCCGCCCAGACGTGATCGAAGACATATTCGCCTTGCGAATGGTTCTTCAGGTAAAGCGGCATAATGCCCTCCACCTGATCACCGCTCGCGACCGCCAGATGCAACGGGCGCCAACCGGTTTCCACAATGGCCGATCCGGATTCCTCCAAGGCCTCGAAGAACTCATAGCGCGTGAAGGGATGCGGATCGGGCAGGCCGAGCGGATTGGCGCAGGCATTCCACGCCGCGGCTCCGATTTCGGCGGCCCGGCCGGCCAGACGTGCGGTCAACTTTGTTTCGGTCACGCGATCTCGAACAATGCTTCCACTTCGCAGGCTACGCCGCGGGGCAACGAGCCGGCACCCACGGCCGCGCGCGAATGTCTTCCTGCATCGCCGAACACTTCTACCAGCAGATCCGAGGCGCCGTTGGCGACTTCGGGATGCTGCGCGAAATCGGACGTCGCGTTGACGAACACGGTGAGCTTGACGCAACGCTTGACGCGATCGAGATCGCCGCCGCAGGCCGCCTTGGCCTGCGCGATGACGTTGATCGCGCAAAGCCGCGCCGCTGCCTTGCCTTCTTCCACCGACAGATCGCGGCCAACGACGCCGACATAGCGCAGGCCCTCCGGCGAGGCGGTGATCTGTCCCGAGAAAAAGACGAGGTTCCCGCTCACGACATAAGGCACATAGCTCGCCACCGGCGCAGGCGGCGTCGGTAGGGTAATCCCCAATTCGTTCAAACGTGTGTCAATCCGGCCGGTCATGTTCGATCCTCTTCTCCGGGAAAACTATATCCAAGGTGCGCTTCATGCGAGACCTTTCGGCGTATGGCTGCTCCGCGCTATAGAGGCATCATGAACAGGCAGCTCGACGCCGACATGCCATACCCCGCGCGCGAGGGCTTCATGATGCCCGCGGAGTGGGCACCGCATGCGCGCACCTGGATGTGCTGGCCCTGTCGTGCAGAGGCCTGGGGCAACGCGGAGGCGACGCTGCGGGCCAAACAGGCGTTCGCCCGTGTGGCGCGGGCCATTTCCACATTCGAGCCGGTCGTCATGGCGGTCCGTCGCGAGGATGTTGCCGAGGCGAAACTGGCAACGGCCGGCAAGGCGGCGTTGTTCGAGGTTCCACTGGACGATTCCTGGGCGCGCGACATCGGTCCAACCTTTTTGCGCGGACCGGCAGGCGGGCGCGGTGCCGTGCAGTGGCAATTCAACGGTTGGGGCAACAAGTATCAGTCCTATGCCAAAGATGCCGAGCTTGCCGCGCACATCGCCAGAGCTGCCGACGTCAGGCTCTACGAGGCCCCGCTGGTATGCGAAGGCGGGGCTGTCCACACCGACGGCGAGGGCACGCTGATCGCCACCGAACAGTGCCTGCTTAACCCGAACCGCAACCCCCATCTGACGCGCGGGCAAGTGGAAGAGCGGCTCGCGCTCTACACCGGGTCGCGCCGCATCATCTGGCTGGGCGAGGGCTTCTCCGATAGCGAAACGGACGGCCACGTCGACAATATCGCCTGTTTCGTCGCGCCCGGGCGCGTGCTGGTCGGCGTGCCGTCGTCCAAGTCGCATCCCGATTACCAGGCCGTGAGGGACGCGATCCGCCGTCTGAACGAGGCACGCGACGCCGAAGAGCGGGCGCTGGAGGTGATCGAGATCGAACAGCCCAAAGTCGTTCGCTTCGACTGGCGGGGACGTTTGCTGCAGGCAAGCTATGTGAATTTCTATCTACCGAACGGGGGCATCGTCATGCCCGCATTCGAAGATTCCAATGACGAAAAGGCGCGCGCGGTGCTGGCGGACTGTTTCCCCGGCCGCGACATCCTGCAGATCGACGCGCTCGATATCGTGCAGGGCGGCGGCGGCATCCATTGCATCACGCAGCAGGAACCAGCCGCGCCATGAGGAACGTTTCGTTCGCCGTCACGCAGTTTGCTTGTTCCTGGGACCGGCGCGCGAACATCGCAAAGGCGAAGGATCTGGTGCGTGCCGCCGCTGGCAAGGGCGCCAACGTCGTTCTGCTCCAGGAATTGTTTGAGACACCGTATTTCTGCCAGGACCAATCGCCGGACTACTTCAAGTTGGCCGCGCCTTTTGAGGGCAATTCGCTGATCGGCGAAATGGCGGACCTCGCCAAGTCGCTGAACGTCGTGCTGCCCGTCAGCTTCTTCGAGAAGGCGGGGCATGCGCATTTCAATTCGCTGGCGATGATCGACGCGGACGGAACGGTTCTGGGCGTCTATCGCAAGTCTCATATCCCCGACGGACCAGGATATCAGGAGAAGTATTATTTCACACCCGGCGATACCGGCTTCAAGGTCTGGCGTACGCGGTTTGGCGTATTGGGCGCGGCCGTCTGCTGGGACCAGTGGTTCCCCGAGGCCGCGCGCGCGATGGCGCTGATGGGCGCGGAGGCGTTGCTTTATCCGACGGCGATCGGCAGCGAGCCGCCGCCCGCACCGCCGATCGACAGTCGAGATCATTGGCGGCGCGTCATGCAGGGCCACGCCGCGGCGAACTGTATGCCGCTTGTCGCCTCAAACCGCATCGGCATCGAAAAAGGACAAACCGGGGAGATGACCTTCTACGGCTCGTCCTTCATTGCGGACGCGACGGGCGCCGTCGTCGCTGAGCTGGGGCGCGGCGAGGAAGGCATTTCCCTCACGACGTTCGACCTTGACGAGATCGCGAAGCTTCGCGCCTCGTGGGGTTTGTTCCGCGACCGCAGGCCAGATCTCTATGGTGCGCTGACCGGCCACGACGGAATTCGATAACCTATTTCGGCAGACCGAGCGGAACTTCTTCTTCGCGCCACAGCCAGGCGGCGCCGCGCACGCCACTGGAATCGCCATGCTTATTCTTGACGATGTTCGTCGGGCCTTCGGGCGTGAACGCGTAGTGTTCCACGCGCGGCGGCAGTTCGGTGTAAAGCGCCTCGATATTCGACAACCCGCCGCCCATCACGATCACGTCCGGGTCCAGGATACTTACGACTGAGGCAAGCGAGCGCGCCAGACGGTCGTAGAAATTCTCCATCTCGGCGACCGCGGCAGCATCACCTTGCCGCGCCGCATCAACGATCTCGGGGACAGAGACCATGCGTCCGGTGCGCGCCTCATAAAGCCTCACCAGCGCCGGTCCGCTGCACCAGGCCTCGACGCAACCGTTTCGCCCGCAATAACAGCGCGGTGGATCGTCGATCTCTTGCGGGCCGCGCGGCGCGGGCAGGGGATTGTGCCCCCATTCACCCGCTATGCCGTGCGCGCCAGCCACGACACGTCCGTTGATGCAAATCCCGCTGCCGACGCCAGTACCGGCGATGACTCCGAAGATGATACCATAGCCCGCACCTGCGCCGTCTGCGGCTTCCGAAAGTGCGAAACAATTGGCGTCGTTTTCGATACGCACCTCTCGGTGCAGTGCCATGCCGAGATCCTTGTCGAACGGGTGGCCGATCAGGCGCGTTGAATTCGCGTTCTTGACGAGGCCTGTCTTGCGGCTGATTGCACCGGGAATGGCAATTCCCACGCTGCCGTAACAGCCGAGCTTGGATTCCGCGCCACAGACGAGATCGTGAATCGCACGAACGATGTTGCCGTAATCGTTGTTGGGGGTCGGCACGCGATGCCGCAGAAGCTCCTCGCCGCGATCTCCGAGCGCTAGGACTTCGGTCTTCGTACCGCCCAAGTCTATGCCCAAGCGCATCATTCGCTTCCCACTATTGCAGGTGCGCCGTTATGAATTGCTCGGCCGCCGCCCAGTCCCCCGCACCGAAATTTGCATGAATTGGTAGCGGTAACAACCCTAGCAGTCTGGTATTCCCAACGAGATGAATTCTCAGCACCTCGGGCGCGTGCTCCGCTGCGGATGCAAGA
>Ga0265314_10005567_pt1 | contig 11326 bp, 13 predicted proteins | sample 4126metaG_FD_203106 | JGI IMG/M metagenome (GOLD analysis project Ga0265314, IMG submission 203106) | Rhizosphere microbial communities from Carex aquatilis grown in University of Washington, Seatle, WA, United States - 4-1-26 metaG | ecosystem: Host-associated > Plants > Roots > Rhizosphere >... | reverse complement strand
CCATGGCGGCGGGCATCGTCTGGAGCATCGGGCTGCTCGGGCCGCAATGGCCGGCCATGTCGGGCGACGCCGCGGGTCGCGTCGTCTTCTGGGGCACGGCCTTCATTGCCTCCGGCGTCACCGCGATAATGCTGTTCCTGCCGACCTTGATCGCCGTGGTTTTGGCCGAGGCCTTCGCGGTGCGCTCGCTGCTCGCCAATGTCGGCGGCGCGGTGTTGCTGGTGCTACTAGTTTATATGGGGGCGGGGCACTCCTACGAAGAATCCATCGACCAGGCGCCGCCTTTGATTCCGCACGATCTCGAAGTCGCGGTCGCGGCGGGCATTGTCTTCGGCCTAGTTTATTGGCTGATCGCCGGACGCAAGGCGGGCCGCTGGCGGGGGCGCTGATACTTCCCATTGTTGTTTTGCTCGGCTAGACGAACGGCAAGGGACCGCATGAACCGCACCGGCTTGATCATCGCGCTCGTTATCGCCGCCGTCACCGGCCTGGCGTTCGGCCTCTATCCGCAGCTCGATCTGATGATCTCCGCGCCGTTCCACGCCATGACGTTCAACGACCTCGGCTTCGGCATGCACGTCTATCCGCCGCTGATGCTGGCGCGCAATATCGGGCTCTGGGTCGGCACCGTCATTATCGTGCCGGTGTTGATGGCGCTGGCGCTCAAGTTGATCGTCCCGACACACAAGATGCTGGTGCCGGGCCGCGCCGTTATTTTCCTGGTCGCAACGCTTACGCTCGGGCCGGGTCTGTTGGTCAATGTCGGACTCAAGGATCATTGGGGCCGGCCGCGGCCCATCGACGTAACGCAATTCGGCGGCGACGAGCATTTCGTACCGTGGTGGGATCCGCGCGGCGAGTGCCCGAACAACTGTTCGTTTGTCTCCGGCGACGTGGCCGGAGCGTTCTGGACCATCGCTCCCGCCGCGTTGGCGCCGCCGCAATGGCGCGCGCTGGCCTATGGCGCGGCGCTGACGCTCGGTACGGCCATGGCCGCGTTCCGCGTGATGGCAGGCGGGCATTTCCTCAGCGACGTGGTGTTTGCCGGCGTCTTTACGTTTCTGATCATCTGGCTGGCGCACGGCCTGATCTACCGCTGGCGGCGGACGCGGTTGTCCGACGCCGCTATCGAAGGCGCGATCGAGCGTATCGCTACGCCGGGCTACCGGGCGTTACGCTCGTTGTTCGGCCGGAAAATAATGCGGGATGAAAAATAGCGGCGTCGTGAACGCAAAAAAATCGCCGGGCGCGAGGCCCGGCGATTGTTCTTGGCCCAGATAACGATGCTTACCGCTGCGCGCTCTTGCTGACACCGGCCAGCCGCTCGGCAAACAACGCGATGGTCTTGGCGTAGACCTCGGCCTTATTCCATTCCTGGATGACGGTGAAGTTCGGCTGCCCCGGACCCCAGCCCTGGCCGCGCTGCCAGCCTTTGCTCTTGAGATAATTCGCCGTCGAGGCGATCACGTCTTCCTGGTTGCGCACCAGATCGGCGTGGCCGCGGCCGTCGATAGTGACGGCGTATTTCACATAAGACGACGGCAGGAACTGGGTCTGGCCGATTTCGCCGGCCCAGTCGCCCTTCAAGTCGGCCGCGGCCATGTCGCCGCGGTCGATGATGCGCAGCGCGTCCACCAGTTCGGCCTGGAATTTATCGGTGCGGCGGCAGTCATAGGCCAGCGTCGCCACCGAGCGAACCACCGACATTTTGCCCTGGTTGACGCCGTAGTCGGTCTCGAGGCCCCAGATCGCGGCGATGATCGGGCCCGGCACACCGTATTTTGCCTCGACCTTTTTGAAGGCTTCGGCGTGCTGCGTCAGCATCTTGCTGCCTTTGACCATGCGGTCCTTGCTGATCATGCGGCCGGAGAATTCCTCGAAAGTCTGCTTGAAGACTTTCTGGTTGCGGTCAGCGGCCAGCACCTTGTCGTCGACGGTCAGGCCGTCGAGAGCGGCAAGCCCACTTTTGCTCACGCCCTTGGACGCGGCCTCTTTCTTGAAATCCGTGATGAAGCCGGCAAAGCCGCCCTGGTGATTGCATTGCGCGGCCAAGGCCGGCGCGGTGGAGACGAATGCGGCACCGATCAGCGCCGCCGCGAAACTGACTTTTGACATCGATAGCCCCATTGGTGACCCGGTGCCGCAACTTGAGCGAGGTGCGCCGCGACCGCCACTGCGTTTGCGTAGTAAGCTTAACCTGCATGGTTACGATTTATGCGGCGAGCCATCCGCCCGCTGCTAACATCGGCCCGATTCGGACGGAGGAGGCGCCAGTGGCCGACGCGAACGACGCTCTGAAACGGGTCTTGCAGATCAAGATGCGGGCGCTTGGCGAGCCGTCCCAGGTGCTGACCTTGATCCGTAGCTCCGCGCCGTTCTACCGGGCGCTCGGCGGCGGCGGGTTTCGTGTTCTCCAGAACGTCGACGACCCGGCGCAGATCGTGGTCGAGATCGAATACGAGGCCAATGCCGCGCTCGAATTGAACCGCCAGAAGGTGGCGAGTAACCCCATGATCCTCACGTTTCTGCAAGGCTGGCGAGCCATCCTGGCCGGCAATGCCGATATCTACGTCTACGAGGACGTCACCGGCTAACCTGCCGGCCTCACCGGCTAGCGTGCCGGGCTTGACCCAGGCCGCCTTCCTTTGTTCAACACAGGGAACATGAATTCCGGGCACGGCCCGGCGCGGCAGGAAGAGCGACTATGGCCCAGAACGACAAAAACTCCGTCAAAAAGGTCGTGCTGGCCTATTCCGGCGGGCTCGATACGTCGATCATCCTGAAATGGCTGCAAACCACCTATGGCTGCGAGGTGGTCACTTTCACCGCCGATCTCGGCCAGGGCGAGGAACTCGGTCCCGCGCGTGAGAAAGCGCTGCGCGCCGGCATCAAGCCGGAAAATATCTTCATCGAAGACCTGCGCGAGGAGTTCGTGCGCGACTTCGTGTTCCCGATGTTTCGCGCCAACACCGTCTACGAAGGTCAATACCTGCTCGGCACCTCGATCGCGCGGCCGCTGATTGCCAAGAAGCAGATCGAGATCGCGCGCCAAGTGGGAGCCGACGCGGTGTGTCATGGCGCCACCGGCAAGGGCAACGACCAGGTGCGCTTCGAGCTCGGCTATTACGCGCTAGAGCCGGGCATCAAGATCATCGCGCCGTGGCGCGAGTGGCAGTTCAAGGGCCGCGAGGAACTGCTGAAATTCGCGCGCGATCACCAGATCACCATTGCCAAGGACAAGGAAGGCGAGTCGCCGTTCTCGGTCGACGCCAATCTGCTCCACTCGTCGTCCGAGGGAAAAGTGCTGGAAGATCCTGCCAAGGAAGCACCGGCGATCGTCTATCAACGCACCATTTCGCCGATGGAGGCGCCGGACAAGGCAACCGAGATTCGCATCGGCTTTGCCAAAGGCGACGCGGTGAGCGTCGACGGCGAGAAGCTGTCGCCGGCGGCCCTGCTGGCCAAGCTCAACACGCTCGGCCGCGACAACGGCATCGGCCGGCTCGATTTGGTCGAGAACCGTTTCGTCGGCATGAAGTCGCGCGGCGTCTACGAGACGCCCGGCGGGTCGATCCTGTTGGTGGCGCACCGCGCCATGGAGTCGATCACGCTCGACCGCGGCGCCGGTCATCTCAAGGACGAACTGATGCCGCGCTACGCGGAGCTGATCTATAATGGCTTCTGGTTCGCGCCGGAGCGCGAGATGTTGCAGGCGCTGATCGACAAGTCGCAGGAATTGGTCGAGGGCGAGGTGCGGCTCAAACTGTACAAGGGCAACGTCATCGTCACCGGCCGGGAAAGCCCGGCGTCGCTCTATTCCTCGACGCTGGTGACCTTCGAAGACGACAAGGGTGCCTACGATCAGAAAGATGCCGAAGGCTTCATCAAGCTCAACGCACTGCGCCTGCGTACGCTGGGCCAGCGCCGCAAGACGCTGAAACGAGATTGACCGTTGTAACGAGTGTGGAGCATCCGATGCCCTTCGATGCAATCAGACTTGTTCTTCTTGGCGGAATCGGCTGCGCTTTGGCAGCCTGTAGCGCCATGAGCGGCGACACCGGGCCGCCGCCGGAGCCCAATATTCTGCCGACCAACTACAGGCAGGAAATCATCGCCACGATGATCAAGGTCTTGCCTGACCCGACCAACGTGCGCGAGGCCGCTATCACCGATCCGTTCCTGTCGGTCGCGCCGGGCGGCAAGGAACAGCGTTACATCGTTTGCGTGCGCTACAACGGCCGCGACGCCAACCGGCAATACATGGGCAGCAAAGACCGCGTCGGCACGTTCTTCGCCGGGCATCTCAATCAACTGATCGAAGCCGGCAACGAGCAATGCGGTAAGGCGGCCTTCAAGCCGTTCCCGGAACTTGAAAAGCTCTGCCAGGCGCAGAAGTGCGACTGAGCGGCGGCTTTAATCATTGCGCTCACGCGATGACACCGGCGTAGGCGTTTCTTCGGCGTTAGCCGTTTTCAGATTGGGCATCAGCGGCACGTTGTTGCGCTTCTTCTCGGCGATTTCCTCGATGACCTTGCGCATTTGCAGATAGCGGACTGGGGTGGTTGGGTGCGTCGTCGCCATGCGAATACTGCCAGGGTTTTCCAGCGACAATGCCCGCCATACGTCCTCAGAGCCCGAGATGTCGTAACCGGCGCGCGCCGCATAATAAGACCCGACGTAATCGGCTTCGAGTTCGAAACTGGTGCTGAATGCATTCCAGCCCGCGGTTTCCAAGTAGCCAGAAAACGCGCCGCCAGTTGAAATACCGCCAAGCAGAAAACCGCCGTCGATTACGCTGCCGCCAACCGCGCCAATAAGACTATTGAGCTGCTTCTTTCGATAATGACCCATGGTGTTATGTCCAAGTTCATGGCCGACGACGACGGCGAGGTCGGCTTCAGTTTTTGTCAACCGCAAGTAGCCGGTTTGAACGACGATCCTCCGATAGTCGGTGAGAGCGTTTGCTTCCGGATTGGTCTCGAGCTGTATGGGAATCGCGCAGCCGATCACCGGCGTGATGGTGAGCGTCTTGTCTTCGTCGTCGCGGCGCAGGACGACGGTGATCGGCCGCTCGCCGTTATCTTCGAGGAAGGCGTTGATCCAACGAATAGTCGCCGTCGCCGGCACGTGCTCACCATTGAACGAGATCAATTCGTCCTTGTCGACGACGCCGGCTTTCGCCGCCGGGCCGTCCGGCACGATCGAGATCACCGTCGGCCGCACCCAGCGCAGACCCAAAGCCTCGCGGGAAAATTTTCGGTATTTAAGCGGCAGGGCTTTGCGGCGTCGCCGCCATCATGCCGACCTGCGCCACGACCCATTTCTTGCAGAACTCGCGGTTCGCGGTCGTAATGCGGTAAGCGACGGTGTTGAGCTTGTTGAGCTGGGCGAAATAGTCTTGGAGTTGGACGATTTCCTGATGCCGCCGTTCTTTGGCGATTTCGTCGAGCGTCAGCGACGGCACGTTGGCGTCCGGCCCGGCGCAGGCCGCGCACAACCCAACCAGCAGAAAGCCCCACCGACGCCACCGCACGCGAGCCCCCAAGGCCCTTACGACAGGGCACAGGGTGCTTTAGCGCCACAACCGAATCAAGCATAAGTTGTAGGCTCGCCGGCCTAGCATATGCGCGGCGCCGGGCTTGGGCTACTGCTTCGGAATGCCGGCGTTGTCGATCACCTTGGCCCACTTGGTGATGTCGGCCCGCATCTTGGCGTCGATGGCCTGCGGCGTGCTGGCGCGGGCGTCGACGCCGAGGTCGAGAAACCTCTTCTTGACGGCCGGGTCGGCGAGAACCTCGCCGATGGCCTTGTTGAGGGTGGCGATGATTGCCGGCGGAGTGCCGGTCTTGACGTAGATCGCATTCCACGACGTCGCATCGAAGCCTTTGACGCCTTGCGAATCCGCGGTTTTGAGATTCGGGAGCGTCGGCGACGGTGTCAGCCCGGCCCAGGCGATTGCGCGCAGCTTATCGTCGGCGAGATTGCCCGCCAGCGCGGCGTAGAAATCGACCACCATCTGCACGTCATTGCGCATCAGCGCGATGATGGTCTCCGGCGTGGTCTTGAACGGGATCACGACGACGTCGATCCCGGCCGCCTGCTTGAAGTAATTGGCGGTGAGGTTCTGCGCGCCGCCGGCGCTGATGGTGCCGATGTTGAGTTTGCCCGGGTTGGCCTTGGCGGCCGCGATGAAGTCGCCGAGCGTCTTGTATTCGGACTGGCTATTGGTCACGAGCAGGCAATCGAAAAAGCCGACCGACGACACCGGGGCGAGGTCGTTCAACACGTCGACCGGAAAATGGTTGAACAGCGGGATCGACGCCGCGATGCCGCCGGTGTTGAGCAGCAGGGTGTAGCCGTCGGGCTGGCTCGCGATGACGTTGCGGCTCGCGGCAATGCCCGCAACGCCGGGCATGTTCTCGACGATGAAGCGCTGGCCGAGCTTTTCGCCAAGCTTGTCGGCGAGGATGCGGGCGCTGATATCGCCGACGCCGCCGGCGCCGAGCGGCAGCACAATCCTGACCGGCCGTTCCGGATACTCGGCGAAAGCGGGCTGAGCGAAGGCCGCGACCAAGAAGGCAGATGCAGCGAACAACAGAGCGCGGGGCGCGATCGTCGGTTTCTTCATGTGATTATTTCTCTCCGCTCCGGGCGGGAGCTTAGTGGCAGGATGCGGCGATGCCCAGCGCGCAGAGCGATGCGAGACCAAAGCTTGGCCGGAAATCTAGGCCTGCCGGTCGACCATCGCCTTCTTGAGCACGGCGATTTCCTTGGCCGGGTTGAGCCCTTTCGGGCAGGCCTTGGAGCAGTTCATGATGGTGTGGCAGCGGTAAAGCCGGAACGGGTCTTCGAGATTATCGAGCCGTTCGCCGGTCGATTCGTCGCGCGAGTCCTGAACCCAGCGGTTGGCCTGTAGCAGCGCGGCGGGACCAAGATAGCGGTCCGAGTTCCACCAATAGCTCGGGCACGAGGTCGAGCAGCAGGCGCACAAAATGCACTCGTACATGCCGTCGAGCTTGGCGCGATCCTCGTGGCTCTGCTTCCATTCCTTCTCGGGCGTCGGCGTCGTGGTGTGCAGCCAGGGCTCGATGGAGGCGTATTGCGCGTAGAAATTCTTCAGGTCCGGCACCAGGTCCTTGATCACCGGCTGATGCGGCAGCGGGTAGATCTTGAGCGGCGCCTTGGCGTCGTCCATCGCCTTGGTGCAGGCCAGCGTATTGGTGCCATCGATATTCATGGCGCAGGAGCCGCAGACGCCTTCGCGGCAGGAGCGGCGGAAGGTCAGCGTCGGGTCGATGTTGTTCTTGATCCAGATCAGCGCGTCGAGAACCATCGGGCCGCAGTCGTCGCGGTCGACCTGATAGGTGTCGACCCGCGGGTTCTGCCCGTCGTCCGGGTTCCAGCGGTAGACGCGGAATTCGGTGACGTTGGTCGCGTGCGCAGAGCGCGGCCAGGCCTTGCCTTCGGTGATCTTGGAATTCTTAGGTAGCGTGAATTCGACCATGATCTCTTCGCTTTCGGGCTAGTACACGCGCGCTTTCGGCTCGATGTAGGACACTTCGTTGGTCAGGGTGTTGGTGTGGACGGGGCGGTAGTCGATTTCGACTTTGCCCTTCTCATCCATCCAGGCCAGCGTGTGCTTCATCCAATTGACGTCGTCGCGCTCCGGATAATCCTCGCGGGCGTGGCCGCCGCGGCTTTCGGTGCGGTTCTTGGCCGATTCCATCGTCACGACCGCCTGTGCGATCAGGTTGTCGAGTTCGAGGGTCTCGATGAGGTCGGAATTCCAGATCAGCGAGCGGTCGGTGATGCGCAGGTCCGGCATACTGTCGTAGACGTCGTGGATCAGCTTTTGGCCTTCGTCCAGCACCTCGCCGGTGCGGAACACGGCGCAGTTGTTCTGCATCACGCGCTGCATGTTGAGGCGAAGCTGCGCCGTCGGCGTCGAGCCCGACGCGTTGCGGAACTTGTCCAGGCGGGCGAGCGCCTTGTCGGCGGAATCGGCCGGCAGCGGCGCCTGCTTTTCGCCGGGCGTGAGGATTTCGGCGCAACGAATGGCCGCGGCTCGGCCGAACACGACCAGGTCGATCAGCGAATTGGAGCCGAGGCGGTTGGCGCCGTGCACCGAGACGCAGCCGGCTTCGCCGAGCGCCATCAGACCGGGGATGACGCTGTCCGGATTGCCGTCTTTCTTGGTGACGGCCTCGCCGTGATAGTTCGTGGCGATGCCGCCCATGTTGTAGTGCACGGTCGGCAGCACCGGGATCGGCTCGCGGGTGATGTCGACGCCGGCGAAAATGCGCGCGGTGTCGCTGATGCCCGGCAGGCGCTCGTGCAACACCTTCGGATCGAGGTGATCGAGGTGCAGGAACAGGTGGTCTTTGTCCTTGCCGACGCCGCGGCCTTCGCGGATTTCCATGGTCATGGCGCGCGACACGACGTCGCGCGAGGCAAGATCTTTGGCCGACGGCGCATAGCGCTCCATGAAGCGCTCGCCTTCGGAATTGGTGAGATAGCCGCCCTCGCCGCGCGAACCCTCGGTGATCAGACAGCCGGCCGGATAGATGCCGGTCGGATGGAATTGCACGAATTCCATGTCCTGCATCGGCAGTCCGGCGCGCAGCACCATGCCGCCGCCATCGCCGGTGCAGATATGCGCCGAGGTGCAGGAGAAATAGGCGCGGCCGTAACCGCCGGTCGCCAGGATCACCATGTTGCCGGTGAAGCGGTGGATCGAACCGTCGTCCATGTTCAAGGCGATGACGCCGCGGCAGCGGCCGGTGTCGTCCATGATCAGGTCGATGGCGAAATATTCGATGTAGAACTCGGCGTTATGGCGCAAGGCCTGGCCATACATCGTGTGCAGCATGGCGTGGCCGGTGCGGTCGGCCGCGGCGCAGGTGCGCTGCGCGGTGCCCTTGCCGAAATGCGTGGTCATGCCGCCGAACGGGCGCTGGTAAATCTTGCCGTCTTCCTCGCGGCGCGAGAACGGCAGGCCCCAATGCTCCAGCTCGTAGACCGCCTGCGGCGCGTTGCGGCAGAGATATTCAATGGCGTCCTGGTCGCCGAGCCAGTCGGCGCCCTTGACGGTGTCGTACATATGCCAGCGCCAGTCGTCTTCGCCCATGTTGCCGAGCGCGGCGGCAATGCCACCTTGCGCCGCGACCGTATGCGAGCGGGTCGGGAACACCTTGGTGATGCAGGCGGTGCGCAGGCCGGCCTCGCCGCAGCCGACGACGGCGCGCAGGCCGGACCCCCCGGCGCCGACCACGATGACGTCGTAGTGGTGATCCTCGATCGGATACGCCTTGCCGTTGATGCCGGGCGCGACGCCCCCGTTTGATTTGCCGTTTGTCGCCATGATCAGACCCCGAACGAAAGCTTGAGAATGGCGAAAGCCGAGGCAAAGGCGACGGCGAAGCAGAAGAACGTGTTCGCCATCAACGTCAAAAGCTTCAATTTATCGTCGTGCACGTAGTCGACGATGATCTCCTGCGCGCCGATCCACATGTGATAGGTCATGTTGACAATGAACAGCAGCATAGTGATCGCCACGATCGGCGAGCCGAGAATCTGCACGACCGCGGCGTGGCTGCGCCCCAGCAGTGCGATGACGATGACGATCAATGCGATGGTGAGGGGAATCCCGGCCACCGAGGTCACGCGCTGATGCCAGAATTCTCCTGTGCCGGAATGGGCCGCGCCTAGGCCCCGGACCCGGCGCATCGGCGTGCGCATTTCATTCGGACGTTGGCCGATCATCGCGGACCTCCCATGGAGAGATAGCCGACGACAAACACGACGAGCGTCAGCGAGACCGAGCCGACGATCGTTGCCAGCGCCAGCAATTCGCGCTCGGCCGGCTCTAGCCCATTGCCGGTATCCCAGATCAGGTGTCGCACGCCGCCGAGCGTGTGATGGATCAAACCCCAGGTGAAGCCGAGCAGCACAAGCCGCCCGATCAGACTACCCATGAACCATTCGAAATTTGCGTAGGCATTCGGGCCGGACGCGGCAGCAATCAGCCACCAAGCCAACAGCAAGATGCCGAAATACAACGCGATGCCGGTGACCCGGTGAAAACCGGACATCAGAAACGTCAGCGTCAATTTGTAGACTTGTAGATGCGGAGATAGCGGACGCGGGCGTTGCGATGCTGTCGTCGATTCAGCCTCAAGCTCGGCCATCGTGATCTCCACTCTTCGCACTGCCGTAGCTCTGTCGGCGGTCGCGGGGCGGTTGGTAGCTAAACTGCACGCAATCCGCACGCACCAAAAAGTTGGGGCGGCGGATTATTTCAAGCTAGACCAGTTTCAACTTCTTCAAAAGCGAAACTAAGCGGTATAAAGTATCAATACAATATGCGTTTTATATAGCCTGCCTTCGCAAAATAAGAAGGAAGCGGTACCCTATGCGGTTCGATTTCACCGATCTCGGCCTGTTCCGCCATGTCGTCGAGGCGGGCAGCATTACCCATGGCGCGGCGCGTTCGAACCTGGCGCTGGCCGCCGCCTCCACCCGAATCCGCAAAATGGAGGAGGGCTTCGGCACCGAATTGCTGGTGCGGGGCCGCCAGGGCGTTGTGCCCACCCAGGCCGGCCGTACGTTGCTGCAACATGCGCGTTCGATCCTGGCTCAAAGCGAGCGGCTGCAAGAGGATCTCACGCCTTACGCCCGTGGTTTGGCGGGGCAGGTGCGGGTCTTATCCAACACCAACGCGCTTACCGAATTTCTGCCCGAAGTGCTGAGTTCGTTCCTGACGGCCTATCCGGATATCAGCGTCGATCTTGAGGAACGGCTGTCCGACGAAATCGTCGGGCTGATCGCGGAAGGCAGCGCCGATATCGGCATCGTCGCCGGCACCGTTGACCAAGGCGGCTTGGCGACGTTTCCATTCCGCAGCGACCGCTTCGTGCTGGTGGTGCCCAAGAACCACCCGCTGGCCGGCCGTACGCGGATCGGCTTCGCCGAGGTGCTGGATTACGACATGGTCGGGCTCGACCGCGCCAGCGCCATCCAGCGCTTCCTCGCCGACAAGGCCAGCCGCGCCGGGCGGCCGCTGCGGCTGCGCGTGCAACTACGCAGCTTCGACGCCATCTGCCGTCTGGTGGAGTGCAATGTCGGCGTCGGCATCGTGCCGGAGACGACGGTGGAGCGTACCGTCCGCAATATGGCCATCAAGGCGGTGCGCCTGACCGACCCCTGGGCCTTGCGCGAACTGACCATCGTGGTGCGCGACATCGAAGCGCTGCCGCCTTATGCGCGGCAGTTGGTCGATCACTTGAAGGCGAGTGCCTGAACACCCAAGCGGACGAGGGTCTATAAA
>Ga0265314_10005566_pt1 | contig 11326 bp, 6 predicted proteins | sample 4126metaG_FD_203106 | JGI IMG/M metagenome (GOLD analysis project Ga0265314, IMG submission 203106) | Rhizosphere microbial communities from Carex aquatilis grown in University of Washington, Seatle, WA, United States - 4-1-26 metaG | ecosystem: Host-associated > Plants > Roots > Rhizosphere >... | reverse complement strand
TATCGACCATCGGCGGCGTCGGCATGTGGTCGGTGGTGGTGGCCTTGCCGGCGATCCAGGCCGAGTTCGGCGTCGACCGCGCGGCAGCCTCGCTGCCCTATACGTTTGCCATGATCGGCTTCGCCGCCGGCGGCGTGCTGATGGGCCGCCTCGCCGATCGCTTCGGCATTGCGACGCCGCTTGCGCTCGGCAGTGTCGCGTTGGTGCTCGGCTATCTCGGCGTCGGCTATTCCGCCAACCTCACGCAGGTCGCGCTCGCGCATGGGCTGCTGATCGGCTTCGGCTGTTCGGCGACTTTCGGACCGCTGATGGCCGACATCTCCTATTGGTTCGCGCGCAGGCGCGGTATCGCGGTCGCCATTGCCGCCGCCGGTAATTATCTTGCCGGCGTGGTATGGCCGCCGCTGGTGCAACATTTCATCGCCGCCAACGGCTGGCGCGCGACCCACATCGGGATCGGCCTTTTCCTGCTGGTGAGCATGTTGCCGCTGGTATTGCTGTTGCGGCGCCGCGTCGATCACGATCATCACGCAGCCGGCGCCGCGGCGGCGCGCCGCCAGGCGGAAGCACCGTTCTCGTCCGCGACATTGCAGGTGCTCTTGTGCATTGCCGGCGTCGCCTGCTGCATGGCGATGTCGATGCCGCAGGTGCACATCGTCGCCTATTGCGGCGATCTCGGTTATGGCGTGGCGCGTGGCGCCGAAATGCTGTCGTTGATGCTCGGCTGCGGCGTCATCAGCCGCGTGGCGTCCGGCTTCATCGCCGACCGCATTGGCGGCGTACGCACGCTGCTGATCGGCTCGCTGCTGCAGGGTGTGGCGCTGCTGCTGTACCTGATGTTCGACGGACTGTTCTCGCTCTACGTGATCTCGGCGCTGTTCGGCCTGTTCCAGGGCGGCATCGTGCCGATGTACGCGATCATCGTGCGCGACTATTTCCCGCCCAGGGAGGCGGGCACCCGCGTCGGTCTGGTGTTGATGGCAACGCTGCTCGGCATGGCGCTGGGCGGCTGGATGTCGGGCAAGATCTTCGATCTCGCCGGCTCCTATCAGGCCGCCTTCCTCAACGGCATAGGCTGGAATCTGGTGAACGTCACCATCATGAGCTGGTTACTGCTGCGAACCAGACGCCGTATTGCGGTTGTATCTGTTTAAATCTCACGCAATGAGATGACTGCGCGCGATGTCGTGGTAGTTTCGGAATAAAGTGTCGCGATTCGTGTTCTTGGCAATTGTTGTAATCATTGTGTTGTAGTGGTTGCGCGCGGGCCTGGGGGGCTGCGGTGGAAGCAGAAGTTAACGTTATCGAATTTTCGGGTGCGCGGCCGGACGTGGTGCGCGCGATTAACCAGCGCTGGTTGATCAATTTCTGGAAGCGTCACCTTGGCGAGCAAGCGGTCCCGCGCTGGCAGGAGATCGAGCCCTCGACACTCAAGGCAATGTCATCGCACCTCAGCTTCCTCGACGTGCTTGGCACCGGGCCGACCGTGCGCTTCCAGTTTCGCTACCAAGGAGCGGCAGTCAGCGTGATGCACGGCTCGGCCGACTGGCGCGGCAAGTTTCTCGATGAGGTGATGCCCGCGAAGCGCCAGCGCGAGAGCTTGTCGGCTTACCGTCAGACGGCGGTCGGTGGCCTGCCGGTGTACACCATCTACGATGTGCGCGACCGCAATGGCCGGCTGGTGCACTACGAACGGCTGCTGCTTCCCTTCGCGGGCGATGGCCGCGTCGTCGACCGCATCCTCGCTTCGTTCGAACTGGTCTGTGAAGACGGCGCCTTCGACAGCGATGCGATCATGATTTCGCAAAACGGACAGTCGGTCTTGCGGGTGGCCGCGATCATCGAACCGGCCTGACCTCGGCGCTTTGCCGGCGCGCATCAACGACAGGCGACGCTTGACGTTCATCAAGCCAGCGCGCGGGACGACGGAAGATTTCGCGCCGACGCGGCATTTCGGAAACTTCATCTTAAATACCGACTAGTACGGCTTTACCAGTCAGCGAAGACCGGATGATCGATCCAAATTCGGGTTGACTGAGATAAAGCTTAGGAACCGGCGGTCAGGATGAAGCTCAATTTCACTATTGGCGGTAAAATCTACGCGATTATCGGGCTGAGCTTCTTGAGCTTGGCAGGACTTGCGGCGTTCCAGCTGAACGAAATCAAGAGCGGGCTCGAACACCAAAAAGAAATCGAGCTCCGTCATCTCGGCGAAGTCGCCATGCGCATCGTGACCGAAGAACACGCCGCCGCCGAGCGCGGCGAGAAATCGGTCGAACGCGCGCAGAAGGACGCCGCATCGCGCGTCGGGCAACTGCGCTACGGAGCGGGCGACTATTTCTGGATCAACGACCTGACGCCGCGCATGATCATGCACCCGATCAAGCCGGAGCTGGACGGGCAGGATGTCAGCGTCGTCAAGGACCCGAGCGGCAAGAGCCTGTTCGTCGAATTCGCGAACACCGTCAAAACGCAAGGCGCCGGTTTCGTTGCCTATGAATGGCCGAAGCCCGGCGCCGCCGCGCCGCAGCCGAAGCTCTCCTACGTCGCCGGCTTCAAGCCCTGGGGTTGGGTCGTCGGCACCGGCGTCTATATCGACGACCTGCAGGAGCAGGTCTGGTTGAGCACCCGGCGGTCGGCGATTATCGGCGCCATCATCGTGCTCGCGCTCGGCGCGCTGACGATCGCCAGCGCGCGTCGCATGTCGGTATTGCTCAAGGGCATGACGGCCGCCATGGGCGAGCTCGCCGCGGGGAATTTCGACGTTGTGCTGCCCGGCCTCGACCGCCACGACGAGATCGGCAACATCGCCGCGGCGGTCGAAGCGTTCAAGTTGAAGGCGATTGAGAAGGCCCGGCACGATTCGGAGGACGCGGCGCAGCGTCGCCAGCGCGAAACTGACGAAACCGAGCGCCGACGAACGGCGGAGCAGGAGCTTCAGGTCAAGGCGGCGGAGGAACGCGCCAAAGCCGCCGAGGAACAGACACGAGTTGTGCGCGCTCTCGCCGACGCGCTGCAGCACCTGTCGGCCGGCGATCTCACTGTCCGGCTGGACGACGGTTTCTCGCAGAGCTCCCGGCAGATCAAGGACGACTTCAACACCGCGCTCACCCGGCTGCAGGAGACCGTCGGTTCGATCGCCGAAGCCGCGCGCGAAGTGACCAACGCCTCGGTGGAGATCGCGGGCAGCACGACCCTGCTGTCGGAACGCACCGAGCAGCAGGCAGCGACGCTGGAGCAGACCACCGCGTCGATGGAACAGATCGCCGCAACCGTGAAGAAGAACGCCGACAACGCACAGTCCGCCAGCCAATTCGCCGGCAGCACATGCGACGTGGCCGACCGCAGCGGACGCGTGATCGACGACGCGGTCAAGGCGATGTCGCGCATCGAGGAATCCTCGCGCAAAATATCGGACATTATCGGCGTGATCGACGAGATCGCGCGGCAGACTAACCTGCTGGCGTTGAACGCCGCGGTGGAAGCGGCGCGCGCCGGCGAGGCCGGCCGCGGCTTCGCCGTGGTCGCGTCCGAGGTGCGCTCGCTGGCGCAGCGCTCCGCGCAAGCCGCAAAAGACATCAAGGCGCTGATCTCCGGCTCGACCGGGGAGATCAAGGATGGCGTCGAGTTGGTCAACCGCGCCGGCAGCGCGCTCAGCGAGATCGTCGGCTCGATCAAGAAAGTGGCCGATATCGTCGCCGAGATCGCCGGCGCCAGCGCCGAACAGGCCGGCGGTATCGAGCAGATCAACAAGGCGCTGCTCACCATGGACGAGATGACGCAGCAGAACTCAGCCGTGGTCGAAGAGAACGCCGCCACCGCCAAGACCTTGGAGCATCAGTCTCTCGCCATGAACGAGCGGATCGGTTTCTTCCATCTCGCGCGGGGCGGCACCCAGTCGCGCGCCGCAGCCTAGCGCTGTAGCCTGGGTTGAGCGAAGCGAAACCCGGGGTCCACTGCGTCCGATCCTGCCGACCCGGATATCCCTGCGCTCAATCCGGGCCACGCACGCTAAAACGCCTCGGCCGGCAGCTCCATCGTGCTCGCCGCGCCCGCCTGGATGCGTGCGAGCTGTGCTCCGGTCTCCGGCAGGATGCGTTCCATATAGAAGCGCGCGGTGACGAGCTTGGCCTTCATCACCGGATCGTCGGGCGACTTCGCCAGCGCGGCCTCCGCGATGAGCGCCCACATGTAGCCGAGCGCGACCAGCCCGAACATGTGCATGTAATCCATGGCGCCGGCGCCGGCATTGTCGGGCTTGGTCATGGCGTTCTGCATGAACCACATCGACGCCTGCTGCAGCTGCGCCAGCGAAGCGCCAAGCGGCTTGAGATAGGGGGTCATGGCGTCGCTGCCGGCGCGTTCCTTCAGGTAGGTGCCGACCTCGTTGAAGAAGGCCATGACCGCGCGACCGCCATCCTTGCCGAGCTTGCGGCCGACCAGGTCGAGCGCCTGAATGCCGTTGGCGCCTTCGTAGATCATGGCGATGCGCGCATCGCGCACGAACTGCTCCATGCCGTGCTCGGCGATGTAGCCGTGGCCGCCGAACATCTGCTGCGCCATCACCGTGTTGGCAAAGCCGGTGTCGGTGAGAACGCCCTTCACCACCGGCGTGAGCAGGCCCATGTGGTCGTCGGCGGCCTGGCGCTCCTTGTCGTTCTCGGAGCGGCGGGCGACGTCGCCCTTGAGCGAGGTCCAGATCACCAGCGCACGCGCCGCCTCGTTGAAGGCGCGGATGGTCATCAGCGTGCGGCGCACGTCCGGATGCACGATGATCGGATCGGCCGGCTTGTCGGGATATTTCGGCCCGGTGAGCGCACGCCCCTGCAGGCGCTCCTTGGCGTAGATCGCCGCGTTCTGATAGGCGACCTCGGACTGCGCCAGGCCCTGGATGCCGACACCGAGACGCGCCTCGTTCATCATCGTGAACATGGCGGCGAGGCCGCGATTCTCTTCACCGACCAGCCAGCCGACCGCGTCGTCGTAGTTCATCACGCAGGTCGAGTTGCCGTGGATGCCCATCTTCTCTTCGATGGAGCCGCAGGTGACGCCGTTCGGGCCGCCGAGCGAGCCGTCGTCGTTGACCTTGCGCTTGGGCACGACGAAGAGCGAGATGCCCCTGGTGCCGGCGGGCGCGCCTTCGATGCGCGCCAGAACCAGATGCACGATGTTCTCAGCGAGATCGTGCTCGCCGGCGGAGATGAAGATCTTGGTGCCGGTGATCCGGTAGCTGCCGTCGGCCTGCTTCACCGCCTTGCTGCGCAACATGCCGAGGTCGGTGCCGCAATGCGGCTCCGTCAGGTTCATGGTGCCGGTCCATTCGCCGGTCGTCATCTTCGGCAGATATTTCGCCTTGAGCTCGGGTGCGGCATGCTCGAGCAAGGCTGCGATCGCGCCCTGCGTCAGCCCGGCATACATAGCGAAGGCCTGATTGGCAGAGCAGAGGAACTCGTTGACGATCGAGGTCATGGTCGCCGGCAGGCCCTGGCCGCCGAATTCCGCCGGCGCCGAAATGCCGATCCAGCCGCCTTCGACCAGCTGCTTGAAGGCGTCCTTGAAGCCGGACGGCGTGGTCACGCTGCTATCGGGGCCGCGCTTGCAGCCTTCCTTGTCGCCGATCCGGTTCAAGGGGGTGAGCACCTCCTCGGCGAACTTGCCGGCCTCGCGCAGCACCGCCTCGACCAGGTCGGGCGTCGCGTCGGAAAAGCCCGGCAGGTTGCCGTAACGGTCCAGATGGAAGACATCGTTGAGCAGGAACAGCGCGTCATCGACGGGCGCTTTGTAGGTCGGCATCGAAATCTCCGGCGGGCGGCAGCACGGGCGTTAACGAATCGCTAACTACTAGTCGCTTGCGACCGATTTAAGAAGAGTGGAAACGGGGCACTAGTGCGCGGCCCTGACAACCGCCCGATTATCGCCGGCGCCGCTTTCGGCCGCGTTAAGCCGCCCCCGGGGGAAACTTCCGGCAAAATCCGGCACTTCGGCCAAACGTTAACGGCATGTTTACCGCAACGGGCAAAAAGTCACGGGTGGACTGTGAACCGAGCCCGTCATCCACCCGGCGTTAACGCGCCCCGGTTCCACGAGAGTCGATCACGGCTCTTTGCGCCTCCACTTCGGATGCGGTGCAAGCATGAGATTTGGCGTGCCGTGGAGTGTGAAAGGGATACGGCCGGAAGCGCGCGAGACGGCACGCGAAGCCGCGCGCCGGTCGGGCATGTCGCTCGGCGACTGGCTCAACTCGGTGATCCTCAATCAGGCGGCGGACGACGGCGTGCAGGCGCCGTCGCGCTACGTCGATGACGAAGCCGACGAAATCGCCAGCGTGCATCAACGGCTCGACGATCTCACGCGTCGCATCGAGCAGGCGACGCGCAGCAAAGGTCCCGAGGCTTACGCACCCAAACGCAGCCGCAACGATACCGATCAGATCGCCGCGCTGATCGATCGCCTCGACCGGCGGCTCGACCAGTTTGCCAACAGCTCGCGCCCCATGATGCCGGTGGCACCCATGGTGCAGACGGCGCCGGCCATGCCGGGCGCACCGCTGCCGCCGGCGCTCGATCTCGCGGTGGCCGAGATCGCCGCGCGCCAGCGCGCGCTCAACGGGCAGTCCTTGGGCCAGTCCGCATCGCCGCACCGCGCACCGTACATGGCTCCGGCGATGCCGAGCGCACCGATGCCGCCGCCCGCGCCGGTTCTGGCGCCGGCGCCGGTGCAGGACATTTCCGGCCTGGAAGGTCAGCTTCGTCGTATCACCGACCAGATCGAGACGCTGCGCAAGCCGGGCGTCGAGGAAGCGATCAACGCGTTGCGCGCCGAACTCGGTGAGATAGGCCGCGCGCTCAGCGACGCGATGCCGCGACGCGAGATCGAGACCATCGAACGGCAGATCGCGGGGCTCAGCCAGCGTATCGCGGAAGGGCGCCAGGCCGGCATCGACGGCGGCGCATTGTCCGGCGTCGAGCATGGGCTCGCCGAGGTGCGCGACACGCTGCGCATGCTGACGCCGGCGGAGAACCTGGTCGGCTTCAACGAGGCGGTGAACGGGCTCGCGCACAAGATCGATCTCATCGTCGGGCAGAAGGATCCGGCGACGCTGCAGCAGCTCGAGCGCTCGATCACCACGCTGCGGGAGATGGCCGCGCATGTGGCCTCGAACGAGGCGGTCGGGCTTCTCTCCGACCAAGTGCAGCTGCTGGGCCAGAAGGTCGACGAGCTGGCGCAGAGCGGCGGCGCGGTCGGCGCGCTCAACAGTCTCGAACACCGCATCGGCGCGCTCGCCGACGCGCTGGAGCAACGCGCGCAGAGCGGCGGCAACGTCCCGCCCATGTTGGACGCGCTGGTGCATTCGCTGTCCGACAAGATCGAGCTGATCCAGCAGTCGCGTGGCGACAATGTCGCGCTCGGCCACCTCGAAGACCGCATCGTCAAGCTGGTCGAACGCCTGGACGCATCCGACTCGCGGCTCGGCCACCTGGAGGCGATCGAACGCGGCCTCGCCGATCTTCTGGTGCACATCGAGGAGATGCGCGCCAACAAAGACGGCCTGCGCGCCGGCCATCCGCCCGCGGTCGATGCGCTCAAGACCGATATGGCGCGCACGCAGGACGCGCTGCAGCAGGTGAACGGCACGCTCGGCAGCGTCGTCGACCGGCTGGCGACCATCGAAAAGGGCATGCGCGGCGAAACTCGCCCGCGTCCGGTCAGCGACGAGGAGTATGCCGAGATCACGCAGCCGGTCGGACGCATCGCCGCCCGCGTAGTGAGCGATACGCCGCCACCGCCCGCTGCAACTCACCCGCCGCGACCGGTGCCGGTTGCCGCGCCCGCGCCGCCGCCTCCACCGCCGCCGCCAGCGCCCGCACCCGCCGCCAAGCGGCTGCCGCCTGCCACGCAGTTGCCGATCAATCCGGATCTGCCCGCGGATGAGCCGCTCGAGCCCGGCTCCGGCCCGCCGTCCATGCGCGCCGGTCCGCGCATCGCCGATCTCGCCCGTCCCGGTGCAGCCTCGCCCGCCGGCAAGTCCGGATTCATCGCCGCCGCCCGCCGCGCCGCCCAGGCCGCGGTACAGGTCGTGCCGGAACGCGCCCCGGTGCCCGAGCCCATCGTCGAGCTTGAGCCTGACGGGGCGGAAGCCGGTCCGTCGCTGCGCCGGCGCCTGACCAAGAAGATGAAGTCGCTGTTCATCGCGGCGAGTGTCATCGCCATCGTGGTCGGCTCGGTGCAGATCATTGGCAACAATTTCTACAATTTCGGCGCCTTCGATCGTAGCGGCAGCAAGCTCGCCCAGGCACCCGACCTGTCGCCGGTTGCGGCCGAGGCCCCCATCGAGGAGGCCGAGCCGCAGACGACGGCTTCGGCGACCCCGTCGGCTCCGCCGCTCAGCCCGATCACCCCGCTGACGCAGCCGTCGAGCCTGGCGATCACACCGCCGCTCACCTTGCCGTCGGCCCAAAGCGTGACCACTTCGACCGTGCCGCCGCCGGCCGCTGCAACATCGCCCTCGCTGCTCAATCCAAATTCCGACGTCACCGGCTCGATCCCCATTCCGAGACCGCCGAGACCGGCCGCACCGCCGCCGCAACTCGCCACCAATCCCGAGCTTCCGGTCGCAATCGGCGGGCCGCGGCTGCGCAACGCGGCGCTGGCCGGCGATGCCGCCGCCGCGTTCGAAATCGGCGCGCGCTACGCCGACGGCCGCGGCGTCCCGGCCGATCTGACCGAGGCCGCGCATTGGTACGAGCGGGCGGCCAACAAGGGCCTCACACCGGCGCAATTCCGCTACGCCAGTCTGCTCGAGAAGGGCCAAGGTGTCCGCAAGGACCTCGCCCAGGCGCGCCGGCTCTATCTGGCCGCCGCATCCAAGGGCAACGGCAAGGCCATGCATAACCTCGCCGTGCTCTACGCCGAGGGCATCGAGGGCAAGCCGGACTACAACACAGCCGCGACTTGGTTCCGCAAGGCGGCGCAGCACGGCATCGCCGACAGCCAGTACAATCTCGGTGTGCTGTGCGCGCGGGGCCTTGGTACGGCGCAGAGTTTCGAGGAGGCCTACATGTGGTTCGCGCTGGCTGCCAACCAGGGCGACCGCGAAGCCGTCAAGAAGCGCGACGAGGTCGCCACCCACCTCGATCCGGCGGGTCTAACCGCCGCGCAGCAGTCGGTCACCAGCTTTTCGCCGACGCCGCAGCCGGAGGAGGCCACGGTCGTGCCCGAGCCGTCCGGTGGTTGGGACCGCGCCTCCACCACCGCGCCGCCGGCCGCACGTCCCAAACCGCGGACGAATCCGCCGATGTCGATCGGCGCGCTCGAGGTCGGCAAGCGGTAACGGTAAGCTTATTCGTTAGTTTTGCTGACGATTCGCCAGCCAATGGTGTTAACTGAGACCTGAGCCGCCGGCGCGTCGACCGGCGGCGGGAGCATTTGAACCGCCGGACGACGTCGCTTGCAGATCTATCTCCCGATCGCCGACCTGCCCGTCAACATCTTCCTCGTGCTGGGGATGGGGCTGGCGGTCGGCTTCATCTCCGGCATGTTCGGCATCGGCGGCGGCTTCCTGATGACGCCGCTGTTGATCTTCATCGGTATCTCGCCGGCGGTGGCGGTGGCGAGCGTGTCGAGTCACATCGCCGCCTCGTCGTTCACCGGCGCGATCACCTATTGGCGCCGGCGCGCGCTCGATCTGGCGCTCGCCTTGATGCTGCTCAGCGCCGGCATCGTCGGCACGGCGACCGGCGTGTGGCTGTTCACCCTGCTGCGCGCACTCGACCAGCTCGACCTGATGATCGGCCTGTCCTACGTGACGCTGCTCACCGTGGTCGGCGTGCTGATGATTTACGAAAGCGTGCAGGCCGAGCTGCGGACGCGCAAAGGCATGCCGGCGACGCTGCGCCGGCCGGGCAGCCATACCTGGCTGCACGGACTGCCATTCAAACTGCGCTTCAAACGCTCGAAAATTTATGTATCGGCGATTCCGGTGCTGGCGATCGGCTACATCATCGGCTTCGTCGGCGCCATCATGGGTATCGGCGGCGGCTTCTTGCTGGTGCCGATGCTGATCTACTTCCTGCGCGTGCCGACCGCGACAGTGATCGGCACCTCGATGGTGCTGACGCTGGTCACCATGGCCTCGGCGACGGTGATGCACGCGGCGACCAACCACCTGGTCGACGCGGTGCTGGCGCTGATCCTGATGGTCGGCGGCGTGATCGGCGCGCAATTCGGTGCGCGCACCGGCCAGCGTATGCGCGGCGAGCGGCTGCGGCTGCTGCTCGGGCTCCTAGTCTTTGCAGTCGGCCTGCGCTTTGCCTACGAGCTGGTCGTGCGACCGGACGATTTGTTCTCGCTGCGGCAAGTGAGGGGCGAGTGATGCGGCGCGCGCTCACCCTCGCTCTGCTGCTGATCGCCGGCGCGGCAACGCCGGCGAGCGCGGAGCGGCTGGTGGTGTCGTTGTCGAACCATCGCGTGGCGGTGACCTCGAACTTCATCGGCGAGGATCTGGTGCTGTTCGGCACCGTCGAGCCCGATCCGGGAAAAAGCGGCCTGCGCCCGGCCTACGATCTGGTGACCATCGTCACCGGCCCGCGCGAGACGCAACGCACGCGGCGTAAGCAGCGCGTGCTGGGCATCTGGGTCAATACCGATTCGCGCGAGTTCGTGCGCGTGCCGTCTTATCTCAGCATCCTGAGCAGCCGGCCGGTAAACGAGATCGCGTCGCCCGACGTGCTGCGCCGGCTGCAGGTCGGCCTCAACAATTTCCTGCTGCCGCAGCGTATCGGTCCCGATATCGCGGACACCGTACCGGACGATCCGTTCCGCGTGGCATTCACGCGACTGCAGGGGCAGGGCGGGCTCTACCGCGAGTCGTCGACCGCTGTGACCTTCCTGACGCCGACCGTGTTCCGCGCCGCCATTCCGCTGCCGGCCAACGCCCCGACCGGAAATTATCTGGTCGACGTCATGCTGTTTGCCGACGGCGTGCTCAAGGCGCGCACCAACTCGGCGCTCGACGTGACCAAGACCGGCTTCGAGCAATACGTCGCCGACGCCGCGCGCGATTACGGCCTGCTCTACGGCCTGGTGACGACGCTGATGGCGCTGCTCACCGGCTGGTTCGCCAGCGTGGTGTTCGCAAGGGATTAAAAACACACTCCGCTCATTCCCGCGCAAGCGGGAATCCAGAACCAAACCGCATTCCGAACATTTTGCTCTGGACCCCCGCTTTCGCGGGGGTGAGCGGATGAAAAGTCAGTCCGCCAGACACCGCTTGGCTGCAAAAGAATAAAGCCGATCCACGCCCAGCATGTGCGCGGTGAACGTGAGC
>Ga0265314_10005565_pt1 | contig 11327 bp, 9 predicted proteins | sample 4126metaG_FD_203106 | JGI IMG/M metagenome (GOLD analysis project Ga0265314, IMG submission 203106) | Rhizosphere microbial communities from Carex aquatilis grown in University of Washington, Seatle, WA, United States - 4-1-26 metaG | ecosystem: Host-associated > Plants > Roots > Rhizosphere >... | reverse complement strand
AGATCCGGCCTCTGGCTCTCGATCATGCGCAGTGCCGAGGCTCCGTCCGAGCACTGGCCTACCACCTGGTATTGGTCGTGCACGGCACACAACGCCGCCAGCCCCTCCCTCACAAGCGTGAGGTCGTCGGCCAGCATCACGGAATACTTCTTGCGTTCGCGGATGGGGACCATAAGAGTGTTCCTACGGCGACCTCGCCCGGAAGCGTCTCAACTAACAGTGAGGCGCCGCCGCCGGAATTCTCCCCGTTTCTTTACGGCCCGAGTGATTTACCGCTGTTCCGGCCTAGGAATAGCTGCGAACCGCCGCCGCCTCGTCCTCAAAAACCTCAAATACGGTATATAGCTTGGTGATCTGCAGGAGGTCCTTCACCCGCTTAGTCAGGTTCAGCAGCTTGACCTGCCCTCCCTGATTCGTCACGGTGGTAAAACCGGACACCATTTCCCCGATGCCCGAGCTGTCGATATAGGACACTTCGGCCAGGTTCAACAAGAGTTTCTTCTTGCCACCCGCGGCCAAATCCCGAATCGTATCCCGGAAAGTGCTGGCGCCATCACCCAGAGTGATCCGGCCCACCGCGTCGACTACGGTCACGTCACCCACCTGTCGGGTGGTCATTTTCACACTCACGTCTTGCCTCCTTTAATTAGCTCGCGGATAACTACACGGCTTTCGCCAGGTACTTTACCATTCTGACTTCAGTGCCCAACGGCTCACGCGGCCGCACCTGAAACTCGTCCATGAACGCTCGCATCATCAGCAATCCCCGGCCGGATTGCCGGAGCAGATTCTCATCGGCCAGCGGATCGGGTATCTTCGAGGCGTCGAAGTTTCCGCCCTCGTCTCCCACCAGGATCTCCAACCGCTCCCCGCTACGAGAAACGGTCAGGTGCACCTTCTTGCGCGAATGATAGCGGTTGCCATGCACCACGGCGTTGACCATGCACTCCCGTACGGCGATGCCAATCCGGTGCTGGTCGTCTTCATCGAAGCCCATTGCTGTAGCCAGCCGCAATACGGTGTCTTCCGCCTGATCCACGCTTTCCAGGCTGGATTCGAGCTGTTCCTCGACGGTTTGTGCCGCCACGCGGTCGTGTTCCGCCATAATACGAGCGGCCGGATGAGCGGCCTACGTCGAATCGTTAAGTTAATCTAGTGACGCCCGTAAAGTCAAGCAGATCCGCCTTTCGTTTGCGGCTGCCCCGCGTCTAAAGATCAGGATGATAGTCTAGTAACCATGAGAAATTTGGCGTCCCTCGCTCTCATTTTGGGCCTGATTCTGGCCCCCCAGGCTCCCGCGCAGACGAAAGTCACCTCGGTGGAGGGCATCACCGAATACCGCCTGGATAACGGCCTCCAGGTGCTGCTGTTCCCCGATAACTCGAAGCCCACGGTCACGGTCAATGTGACCTATATGGTCGGATCGCGGCACGAGGGCGCCGGCGAAACCGGCATGGCTCACCTGCTGGAGCACATGCTGTTCAAGGGAACCCAGAAGCACAAAGAGATCATGGGCGAGCTCAGCGCGCATGGCAACGACTTCAACGGGTCCACTTCCTGGGATCGCACCAATTATTTCGAGACCGTGCCGGCCAGCGACGCCGATCTGCGCTGGGCGCTCGAAATGGAATCGGACCGCATGGTAAATTCGCGGGTCGCGAAGAGCGATCTGGATAGCGAGATGACCGTGGTCCGCAACGAATTCGAACGCGGCGAGAATAGCCCCGACCAGGTGCTGGAAGAGCGCGTGCTCTCGACCGCCTATCTGTGGCACTCCTACGGACGCAGCCCCATCGGCACGTTGAGCGATATCGAGAAGGTTCCCATCGAAAAGCTGCAAGCTTTCTATCGCAATTACTATCAGCCGGATGACGCCATGCTGCTGGTGGCCGGGAAATTCGATCCCGCGAAAACGCTGGGCTGGATCAACGAGTTGTTCGGAAGCATTCCCAAGCCCACCCGCAAGCTCCAGCCGACCTATACCGAAGAACCGACCCAGGACGGCGAACGCGAGGTGGTTTTGCGGCGCGTGGGCGATCACCAGTCGGTGATGATGGCGTTCCACGTCCCCGCGGGCGCTCATCCGGATTCGCCGGCCTTGGATGTGCTCTCAGCGATCTTGTCCGAGGCGCCGGCCGGGCGCCTCTATAAAGCTCTGGTCGAGAGCAAGAAAGCGGTCTCCGCCGACGCCGAGAATTACTCCTTGCACGATCCGGGCGTCGAGATGTTCAGCGCAAGCGTGGCTAAGGATAAGTCTCTCGACGATGCCGAAAAAACCATGCTGAGCGTGATCGACGGCTTGATCAAGGAGCCGCCGAACAAGGAAGAAGTGGATCGCGCGAAAACCCGGCTGCTGAAGAATATCGACCTGGAGCTGAACAATTCGGGACGGGTGGGACTGGTCCTCAGCGAATGGGGCTCCATGGGAGATTGGCGCCTGCTGTTTTTGAATCGGGATAACGTCGAGAAGGTCACTCCGGAAGACGTCGCGCGCGTGGCGAAGCTTTATCTGAAAGCCGACAACCGCACGATCGGGCGGTATCTCCCCACCGACAAACCGGACCGCTCGGTGATTCCGCCCAGCCCGGACATCGTCGCCGAGCTTAAGGACTACAAGGGCAAGGCGGCGATCGAAGACGGTGAAGTTTTCGACCCGTCGCCGGCCAATATCGAAGCTCGTGTCACGCGCGTGACGCTTCCCAGCGGCCTGAAACTGGTTCTGCTGCCCAAGAAGACTCGCGGCGGTACGGTGGTCGCTAACCTTCAGCTTCACTTTGGCGACGAGAAGAGTCTTGCAAATAAAGGCGCGGCGCCTCGCTTGGCCGGCGCTCTGCTGATGCGCGGCACCCAGAAGCATACGCGGCAGCAGTTGCAGGACGAGTTCGACAAGATCAAGGCTCAAGTCAACGTGAGCGGCGCGCTCGCGGGGGCAACCGCCAGGATCGATACCGTGCGAGCCGGATTGGTCCCGGCATTACAGCTGGCGGCCGAAATCCTGCGGCAACCTTCCTTCCCGGAGTCGGATTTCGAACAGATCCGGCAGGCGTCGATTGCGCAGCTTGAAGCTGGGCGCAGCGAGCCCCAGAACATGGCCAGTATCGCGATGAACCGGTACCTGAACGCTGCCTATCCGCCGGGCGATCCGCGTTACACGTTGACCATCGATGAAAGCATCGAACAGTTGAAGAAGGTCACGCTCGAAGAAGCCAAGAAGTTTTACGCGGATTTCTATGGCGCATCGAACGCGGAGCTGGCGGTGGTCGGGGACTTCGACGCCGCGGAAGTTCGCAAGCTGGCCGAGGATCTGTTCAGTTCGTGGAAGAGTCCGAAGCCCTATGCAGTGGTCAAGCGAAGCTGGAGCAAGCTCAACCCCGCCAACGTCTCCCTGGAGGCGCCGGACAAAGCCAACGCTTATTTGTACGTGGCGACTCCGGTCAACATGGACCAGCAGGATCCGGATTATCCGGCCATGGTTCTGGCCGACCGTATCATGGGCGGCGACGAGAAGAGCCGCCTGTGGGTCCGTATCCGCGAGAAGGAGGGCTTGAGCTACGGAGTGAACAGTAACTTCCGCGCAGGCCAGCAGGAGAAGTACGGAGTGTTTGCCGCCGTCGCCTCGGCTAAGAACGAAAACACCGCCAAGGTCGAAGCTGCGTTTAAGGACGAAGTCACCAAAGCGGCGACGGCCGGATTCAATGCGGAAGAAGTGGCCACGGCTAAGACAGCGCTCATGCAGGAGAGGCAGTTGAGCCGTTCGCAAGACAACCAGTTAGTGGGGCTGCTGGTGAGCCAGGCCGAGCTCGGCCGGACGATGCAGCGTGAGAGCGATCTGGAAAAGAAGATCAACGACACGACTCCCGAACAGCTTTCGACGATCTTCAAAAAATGGATCGATCCAGCGTCGATTTCCTACTTCAAGGCGGGTGACTTTAAGAAAGCCGCGGCGGCAAGCGCGAAGTAGCGTTCCTTACGACCGAACCTTCTCGTCTTTTTCCACTTTTCCGTCGCGGATGTGGATGATGCGATGCGCGTGCATGGCGATATCGTGCTCGTGAGTGACCAGCACAATCGTGTTGCCCTCGGTGTGCAGCTTCGCGAACAGCGCCATGATGTCGTTGCCGGTAGAGGTATCGAGCGCGCCAGTGGGTTCATCGGCCAGCAGGAGCGACGGATGGTTCACCAGGGCCCGCGCGATCGCCACGCGCTGGCGTTGCCCGCCAGAGAGCTCGCTGGGTTTATGCAGCATGCGCTCGTGCAGGTCAACCTCTTTGAGAGCGGCCTTGGCCATGTCCGCGCGCTGGTGAGAGGAAACCCCGGCGTAGATTAGAGGCAGCTCCACGTTGTGCAGCGCCGTGGCGCGCGCCAGCAGGTTGAAGGTCTGGAACACGAATCCAATTTCCTGGTTGCGGATGCGTGCCAGCTCATCGTCGTCCATGTCGCTGACCAGGTTGCCGTTGAGGTAGTACAACCCCGACGATGGACTGTCCAGACAGCCGATCAGGTTCATCAAGGTCGATTTTCCGGAGCCGGAAGGACCCATGATGGCGACGTATTCGCCCTTCTTGATCTCGATATCGATGCCCGCCACGGCGTGGATGGTCTGGTCGCCCATGACGTAGGTCTTCATCAGATCCCACGTGCGAATGATGACTCCATCGCGCCGGAGCTGCTCTCCGCGTTCCGCCTTATCCAGCACTGCAGCCTGTGTCATTGTTTCCTGGCTCCGCGGCTAGCCTCCGGCCCCGATGACTGCGTTGCGATTGTCCACTTTCACCCGGGATCCGGGCCGCATGGTACGAATCGCCTGGTAACTGCCGACGACAATCTGCTCGCCCGGCTGAACGCCGGCCAGAACTTCGATATCCGTGGCGCCGGTGATCCCGGTTTCCACTTTCCGGAATTCGGCCTTTTGATTCACGATGACAAATACGCCCGTACTCTCTTCCTTGCGCCGTTTCTGGTCCGCCACGTCGATCGGCGCTTGCCCATTGTCCGTTTCCTTCTTCTTGTTAGCAGCAGCGGCATCGTCCAGCTCGCCTCGTTGCCGAACCGTGAGCGCCTGAATGGGGATGTTGAGCACATCGTGACGCGTCGCGGTGACAATTTTGGCCGTGGAGGAAAGCCCCGGGCGAATCATGTCGGGCGGGTCATCGAGCGCGACCACCACCTTGAAGTCCTTGGCCTCCGTGGACGAAGTGCCGCTGCTCGACGCCACTTGTCCGGTGGAGCGCAGAATGGCGGTATTGCCGATCTCGATCACGTGTCCCATAAACGTACGGTCGGGAACTGCATCAATAGTCACGGTGGCCTTCTGGCCGATTTGCAGGTTGACAATGTCGGTCTCATCGACCTTTACTTCCGCCGTGATCAGCGACATATCCGCAATGGTCATCACCGCCGATGCGGCAGAGTTTTGGACGCCCGGAACTACCGTCTCTCCGAGGCGCACGGGCAGATTGGTGACGATGCCGTCCAGAGGCGAGATCACGTCATGCTTCGCCAGGATGTCCGCCACGCGCGTCAGGCCGGCCTGTGCCTGCGCTACGCGCCGCTGCGCGGAGGTGATCTGGGCCTGAGCCTGCGCTCTTTGCGATTTCAGTTGATCGAGCCGCAGCTCGGCCTCCCGCAGTCCCGCTTTCTGGGACTCGTAGGTGGACTTGCGTTGATCATAGTCGGCCTTCGCCGACACGCCCGACTTAAAGAGTAGGTCATAACGCTCAAAGTTTGCCCGGGCTAATTCCAGGTCCGCCTTGGTGCGCTCGATGGTAGCCTCCTGGGTGCGGATGGTATCATCCTGCATTTTCAGACCGGCTTCGGAGGAGGCGGAGTCGGCTTCGGCGGATGCCACAGTGGCTTTCTGCGCCTGAACGTCGGCGTCAGCCTGGATGCTTTCGATCCTAGCGACCACCTGGCCCTTGTGGACGCGGTCCCCTTCCTTCACCAGAAGGTCCGTGATCAGACCCTGGGCGTTTGCCCCTAAGTCAGTGTAAGTACGGGGGGTAATCTCCCCGGAAGCAGTCACGATAGAGGTCAGGTCGCCCTTGGTCACCGTAGCGGTCTGCACCGTCACCTGGGCGCTCTGGCTCCATCGGATGCTGGCGACCGTACCGCCCACGGCGGCCACCACGACGACTAACCCGATAATTATCTTCCACTTTGTTTTCACGATGTTGGCGTCTCCACAGCCAGTCTGAACTTGCCTTAATCTGTAAAGACGAGTTCCTGGGAGGGAAAGTTCCTCAGCGACCCGGCTACCTGCAACTAGTTTAGACGAACGAGAGCGGCGAATCTTACCGCTAATAGTGAAAAAAACTTGGGTTTATCCTGGCCTTTGTCGCGCGGTACGATGGAGGTTTCCATGAAACTTCAAAGCTATACGATCACCCAAGGACGGGACCGCGCCCCGGCGCGCGCCATGCTCAAGGCTATCGGCTTCACCGATGAGGACCTGAAGAAGCCCATTATCGGCGTCGCCAACACCTGGATCGAGACCATGCCGTGCAACTACAACCTGCGCGAACTGGCGACCCACGTCAAAGCCGGCATTCGCGCGGCCGGCGGCACGCCCATGGAATTCAACACGATCGCGATTAGCGACGGCGTGACCATGGGCACCGAGGGCATGAAGGCGTCGCTGGTCAGCCGCGACCTGATTGCGGATTCGATTGAGCTGGTGGGCCGCGGGCACATGTTCGACGGCATCGTCGCGCTGGTGGCTTGCGACAAAACCATTCCGGGAGCCGCGATGGCGCTTCTACGCCTGAATGTGCCGGGCGTGGTGATGTACGGCGGAACGATCATGCCGGGCCCCAATAATTCCACGGTGCAGACGGTGTTTGAAGCGGTCGGCCAGCGTGCCGCGAATCTGATCACCGATGCTCAGCTGCTGGAGATCGAAAATACTTCCTGTCCGGGCGCGGGTGCGTGCGGCGGACAATTCACCGCCAACACCATGGCGACTGTGATGGAGATGATCGGGCTTTCTCCCATGAGCACGGCTTCGGTGCCGCAAGTGGACCCGCGCAAGCAGCAGGTGGCATTTCGCTGCGGCGAGGTCGTGATGGATGCGGTGCGCGCGGATCGCCGCCCACGCTCGATCGCCACTCGCAACGCTTTCGAAAACGCGATCGCGTCGGTGGCCGCCACGGGCGGATCGACCAATGCGGTGCTGCACCTGCTCGCTTTGGCCCATGAAGCCGGTGTTCCGCTGAACATGGAGGATTTCCAGACGATCAGCGCGCGGACGCCCCTGATAGTCGACTTGAAACCGGCTGGGCGCTTTGTGGCGTACGACGTCGATCAAGCCGGGGGCTGGGCCGTCGTGGCGAAGCGCTTAAGCGACGGAGGCTATGCCCACGGGGACGCGATTACGGTCACGGGTCGAACGTTCGCCGAGGAAGCCGCGGACGCGAAAGAGACGCCCGGCCAGCAAGTGATTCGGCCGCTGTCCAATCCGATCAAGTCGAGCGGCGGCTTGGTGATCCTGAAAGGGAACCTCGCGCCCGAAGGCAGCGTGATCAAGGTGACCGGGATCGACAAGAAATTGCATCGCGGAGCAGCCCGGATTTTCGCGCGCGAAGAAGACGCCATGCACGCGGTGACAGGTGGGCAGATCAAGGCTGGCGACGTCGTGGTGGTGCGCTATGAAGGGCCCCGCGGGGGTCCTGGCATGCGCGAGATGCTGGGCGTGACCAGCGCGATCGTGGGGGCGGGACTCGCCGACAGCGTCGCCCTGCTGACGGACGGCCGCTTCAGCGGAGCCACGCGCGGCTTTATGGTGGGGCACATTGCTCCGGAGGCTTTCGTCGGCGGCCCGATCGCGGTCGTGCGCGAAGGTGACATGATCACCATCGACCTGGAGAAACGGACGATTGATCTGGAAGTTTCGCCGGAGGAGATGAAATCGCGGCTAAGCGCCTGGAGGGCTCCCGAGCTGAAGTACACTACGGGCGTCTTTCGGAAGTATGTGAATGCGGTCGGCTCGGCCGCGCAAGGGGCGGTAACGAGCTAGGCGGAGAATTAGCTACTGACCTTCGCCAGGTGCGGCTCGATCATCTTGAGGACTTCGGGCTTGGGCATCGCGCCGACACGCTGATCGACCACCTGGCCGCCCTTGAACAGCAGCAGCGTGGGGATGCCGCGGATCCCGTAGCGCATGGCCGTACCCGGGTTGTCGTCCGTGTTCAACTTTCCGATCTTCACCTTACCGACATACTCACTGGCAAGGGCGTCGATCGTGGGGCCCATGGCCTTGCAAGGGCCACACCAGGGAGCCCAGAAATCCACCAGCACGGGGGTCTCGGATTTCAGCACATCCTGGTCAAAAGCGCCGTCGGTAAAAGTTAGTGTGTTTTCAGCTGCCATGTTTCCTTCTATCCCCTGGGGGTCCGCTACTTATGATGCGGGATTGGGCCTGAAAGATGCAACTCTGCCCGGTCCTGGGGTTATCCTGTTACTCAGCGTTACTTATAACAAACTATGCCTGAAATCGAAATCAAGACCGAAGGTGGGGAATCGGACCCCTTGGGACAGAAGGTCGGCGTACTTGCCGCCGTGCTGGCGGTGTGTCTGGCGGTGGTCTCCATCGAGTCTCACCGCGCGCATACCGCGGCGGTGGTCGAGCGATCCGAGGCTAACGATCAGTGGTCGTTCTATCAATCCAAGCGGATCAAGTTTCACAGCCTCGAGCTCGGCGCCGACTTGATGAAGGTGCTCGGCAGCGATAAGCCGGGCGCGGAGCAGACCGTGGCTCGCTACGAAGAAGAGCAGAAGAAATACGAGAAGGAAAGCAAAGAAGTGGAGGAATTGGCCAAGGACAAGGTGAAGGAAACCGGCCATACCGAAGATAAAGCCCTGCGCTACGACCTGGGCGAGGGGATGCTCGAAATCGGAGTGGTCATGGCTTCCCTGTACTTCATTGCGCGCAAGAAGCTATTCCCGGTGGTCAGTCTGATTTTTGGCCTTTTGGGAATCGCGGTTGCGATATCGGGCGTGCTTCTATAGACACTTCGTGGAGCGGGCTTTAGCCAGCAACGGTGGCTTTAGCCGCCGATCCAACGCGGGTGCTGAAGCACCCGTTGCAGGCTGAAGCCTGCTCCACTAGAGGGACTGCATCAAACGCTGATACTCTCGGGCGGAGGTGTCCCACGAAAAGTCTTTCGCCATCCCTCGCCGCATCCGTGCGATCCACGCACCAGGCTTTTCGAACGCGTTTAACGCCTGCTGGATCGCAGCCTGAAGTGCTTTCGGAGTGTAGTCGAGAAATTTGAAGCCCGTCGATTCGTCAACCGTATCGTCTAGACCGCCGGTGGCCCGGACAATCGGCACGGTTCCGTAGCGCAGGCTGTAGATCTGGCTGAGCCCGCATGGTTCATATTGCGAGGGCATTAGAAACATATCGGCACCGGCCTCGATGCGATGCGAGATGGCGTCGTCGTAGCCGATCCGCACCGCGAATTTGTCGGGGTGCAAAGCTGCAAGTTCACGAAACATGTCCTCGTATTTCTTTTGCCCTGAGCCGAGCGCAACCATCGCCACGTCCTGATCCGCCAGCCAGGAAGCGATGCCTTCCATCAGCTCGAATCCTTTTTGATCCGCGAAGCGCGAAACAATTCCTATAAGCGGCCGGGTGGCATTGGCGGGTAACCGCATCTCGGCGAGCAGCGCTTTTTTCGATGCCAGCTTGCCCGAAAGGTCGCGCGCCGAATAGTGAGCCGCTTGAAACGGGCCCGTTTCGGGGTTCCAGTCATGGTAATCGACGCCATTGAGAATCCCGCTCAATTTGCCGCTGTGGCTCAGCAAGAGATCGTCCATGCCGAATCCGTATTCAGGAGTCTGAATTTCGCGCGCGTAGGTTGGGCTCACAGTATTGACTGCATCGGACCAGACGATGCCGGCTTTGAGAAAACTCACGCGATCCCAGAATTCCAGGCCACCGGGATAGTACAGCCCCGGATCCAGGCCCAGATCCTTAAACGTGGCAGCGGGATAATTTCCCTGGTAGCCCAGATTGTGGATGGTCAGTAGCGTGCGCAGTCCATAAAACGTAGGATCACTGGCGAAGCTGGTCTTCAGGTACGGGGCAACCAAGCCGGCCTGCCAATCGTGCGTGTGCAGCACCTGGGGCCGGAAGATGTGACGCGCGATGCCCAGCGCGGCCTGGCTCAACAGCGCGAACCGGATGTGATCGTCGGGATAGTCTCCATAAATCTCCGGACGATCGTAAAGCGGCGGGCAATCGACGAAGAAATAATGCACACCGCGGTGGACGAGGCGAAGAATGTCGACCGAGTACGCGTGCGGACCCACCCACAGCGGCATGGCGAGCCATACAACTTCGGCTCCGCGGGTTTCGGCCACGCGGTATTTGGGCAGGACCACGCCGACCTCGTCGCCCAGGCGAACCAACGCCGGTGGCAGTGCGCCCAGCACGTCCGCCAGACCACCTGTTTTGACGAAGGGAGTGGCTTCCGACGCCACCATCAGGATCTTCACTGCGTGGCGGCTCCCAGCAGATGTTTCTGCACTTTGCCCAGCGCGTTGCGGGGAAGTTTATCGACGATAATAAATCGCCGCGGGCATTTGAAGGAGGCGAGCTTTTCGCGGCAAACCGCTTCGAGTGCGGCTGTATCGCAGGTGCCTCGCAGGTCGGCACGGGGAACGATGTAGGCTACGGGGATTTCGCCGCGCACACGGTCGGGCTGGGCCGCCACGGCTGCTTCGGCAACCTCCGGCTGCTCCATGAGAAACTCTTCGATCTCGCGCGGATAAATGTTGAAGCCGCCCGAAATAATCAGATCGCTGCGACGGCCGCACAAGGTGTAATAACCATCTAAGGATCGCTGCGCAAGATCGCCGGTTTTGAACCAGCCGTCCACGAATGCGGCTCGGGTGGCATCGTCACGCCGCCAGTATCCGGCGAACACGTTCGGACCTTTCAGATACAGCTCGCCGGTTTCTCCGTCGGGCACTTCCTCGCCGTTTTCGTTCAGGATGCGTGCTTGCACCCCCGGAAGCGGAAATCCGACACTGCCGGGACGCCGCTCGCCGTCGTACGGATTGGAGATGTTCATGATCGTTTCGGTCATGCCGTAACGTTCAAGAATGGTGTGCCCGAATAATTTGCGGAAGTCTTCGAGCACCTGGGCGGGCAGTGGCGCGGATCCCGATACGAACAAGCGCATGCCGCGGCCGATTTCGCGCGCGGTCTCCGGCGGCGTCTCGAGCAAGCGTACGTACATGGTCGGCACGCCGAAAAACAGCGTCGGACGGAAATCCAGAAATTCGGCGGCGGCCTTTTCGTGCTCGAAGCGCTCCAGCAGGCGCAT
>Ga0265314_10005561_pt1 | contig 11332 bp, 11 predicted proteins | sample 4126metaG_FD_203106 | JGI IMG/M metagenome (GOLD analysis project Ga0265314, IMG submission 203106) | Rhizosphere microbial communities from Carex aquatilis grown in University of Washington, Seatle, WA, United States - 4-1-26 metaG | ecosystem: Host-associated > Plants > Roots > Rhizosphere >... | reverse complement strand
TGGCATCCCACTTCCCACCCCCTTCCAGGGGAAAAAGTGTAACCCATGTCTCCGGTACGTTCTGTTACCTATGTGTCGGGCCGGTCATCGTGACAGCGATTCGTGCTAGTACGCTTGGCTTCGCCGAGTGGTGGCCGAGGCAAGATGCCACAGTTTCTTGAAGGAAATTGGAAAAGGGCGCCCTACATGCCTGTGAACGGCACGCCGGCGCCCTTGATCGAAACTCGTACTTTTGAGACTATTTCTTGCTTTGCAGGCGGCGGCGCATTAAGCCGAGTCCCACAAGGCTGATACCAATCAATGAAAGTGTCGCCGGCTCCGGAACATTCGCCCCCGCAGTGACATTCACAGTGCCTTGGTAGCTGGCCTCGCTTCCTATCGCCTGGGTGATGACTTCCTGGCCCGTGATAGAGTAGAGGGCCCCCGTAAGCACCCACGGCACGTTAGCCGACGCGCTGGAACACGACAGCGTGGTTCCCGGCCCGCCTGAAGCGCAAACCGGAGAGACCGCAGTGGCATCTCCACCCGGCACCGTTGGTGTGTCGTCATTTCTCACCCAAGCCTGGAAAGTCGCCTCGTCCCCTGCTTGCGCCACGTTCCAGATCCCCGAACTTGACGTCGATAGAATCAAGTTCGGTCCCGCCGGCAAGCTGTAATCCGTACCGGCGAAAGTAATCGTGAGGTCGCCAGCGCCTGACAGGTGATCAATAGTCAGCTTTGAGTCGCTCAGAGCGCTAAGAACCGCGTTGCCGGGCACGTCCGCGGCGACCCCAGAAACTCCGTTAAAGGTGTAGCCGCCAACGCTGAAACCCGGGCCATAGGAGATGTTATTCCCCTGCAGCGTCGTGGTGAAACCCCCGGCGGCGCAAGCCAGAACTCCGGCTACCGTAGAGTTATCGCATGTAGCAGAGTCACCGTTTGCAGTGATATCAATAATTAGCGAAGCATCTGCCCGCTGAGTGTAGGCAAGAGCGCTCACGATGCCAAGCAAAATCAGTCTCTTCATTTTTTGTATCCTCATAACTTTCTCAACTGTCTCTATGATTTCCGGCCCGCTTAACCGACCTCAGTGAATCCATGGGAATATGCCATGTAAATCGCCGAGATCGAGCATTGGACCGGCCTCCATGCGGACCTAGTGCAAGAGAGCGCAACAAGTTCTCGCCGTCAATCAACGAATTCTTGTCCTGAGTTGGGATACCAAAATGAGACACGGAAGAGCCTTCTGGCGTCTCTGCGCGGTCACGCGCGGCCTAAGGAGGATGATGGGCCGGGCAGATCTAAAGAGACCGCGCAAAAGTCGCAAGAAGGCTCACGTTGGGAAAGCCGCGGCCCCCTCTCCAGCGCGTCCGCTTGGATATCGGGGTCTCCAACATTAACCTTAGTGCGGGCGGATCGAAAAACTCTCTTCCCCGAGCCGCAATTATTCCTCAGGTGGCTCAGTTGGCAGAGCTGGCTTGCGTATGATGCATCTCCTTGGAATTCCCTGCCGGGCACGAGTAGGATATAGATAGGCCCCGATAGCTCAGTTGGTAGAGCGCCAGTTTTGTAAACTGGATGTCGCTGGTTCAATCCCGGCTCGGGGCTCCATGATCACGACGCCGCGACGAGCATCGCCTTCCACGCATCCTCATCCTGACCGATGCTCAGCCGATTACCGGAACGAATCAGCGGCAGCCGCAGCAAGCTCGGTTCCCGCTCGATCTTTTCCAGAAGCTGAGCGTCTGACGGTTTGAGGTATTTCAAACCGGCATCGATGTAGGCTTTTCCCTCGGAGTCGAGCAGTGCGCCCACGCCGAAACGATCGACGAATCGCTTGATTTCGCCCGGCGCCATCGGCTTCTTCTTCAGATCCACGTAGTGAATCGTGACGCGGCGCTCCTTGAAGAACCGCTCCGCGGCGCGAGTCGTCTGCGAATTCTTCACGCCAAAGATCTGGACGCTGACCACCCTAAGAGGTTACTACTTGAAGTTCGGAGGCACGTAGGACACGCTCCCCGCGCCGACGGGTATCCAAGTCGCGCCGTCTAAGAAGACTGATGAGCTCTTGACCAGATAGTAGATGGTGTTGGGCTGCAGCGCGATGGGATTAGCGAGCGCAATGTAGTTGAACTGTCCGGCTGTTCCTCCGGCCATGATCAAGGATGCCGATCCGCCAGGAACGACCGAACCATCCGAGGCCAGGACGAACTTGATCGTATGCGTCCCGCTGTTTCCAGGCACGAAGGCTCGGCCCAGTTCCGATACGGTAATCGGATAGTTTCCCACGGTAAGTTTCATTCCCACGCAGCCGGGTAAATCGTGCCGTACAGGCTGGCTGTTCAGGTTATAGGCGGTCACGAACGGCTACGCGCGCGGGCAGCGTGTTGGAAGGCCTGGATACAGTACGGGGGGAACTTAGTTGCTCTTCGGAGCAACTTCGTCGATCTTGACGCCGACATAGTATTCGGCGCCTTCAGCGGTGCAATACCTAACTTCACCGTAAGCTGTGGATTCGGTCATATGGATGCGCAAGAGCGAGCCGGGAGACACATGGAACGGAAGGCTAAGTTTCAGGCTTGCTTCGCCGACGTCCAGAATGCGGGCCTGGACGGAGCTGCGCGGCTGCGGGCTAAGAATATCGATGACCGTATCTCCTTCACAAGGAATGCGGCCATCGCCGCGACGGTCGATACGACCGTAATGGGCTTTACGAAATGACGTCGGTGTCGCCATGCACTCCTCCGCAACCCAGGCTAGCAGCGTTCCGGGTCGAAAACGCTCGGGCAAACACCCGAGTTGCAGCGAAGTTTCCGCTGAGTTTCCACCGCATCGTTTTGCCGAACTCCGGCATAAGGGAAGAAACAGGCTCAAGGGGGCCGGAAGCCATGTTAGGATACTGGAAGTTTTGTCGCCAAATCTTTGGGTCGGAGGGCCGCAAATGAAGTCAGGATGGAGATTGCCGGCAGTAGTGTTCGGCAGCGCGTTTTGTATGCTAACGCTCCCCATGCTCGCGCCAGGGGATAGCGGAAACGAGGAGCGGGACATCCGTCCGGATGGAAAAGGGATTGGCTCGCTACTGAGTCCGCGCCGCGGCGATAACAACGGCCGCGAGGCACAACCCGGTCGAGGCGGGGGCGGCGGGGCCTCGGCTAACTTAATCAGCTACCACGGCGGTCCGGTGATGCTCGGGACCGTGAACGTGTACTACATCTGGTACGGAAACTGGAGCGGAAACTCGGCCACAAACATTCTGACCGATTTCGCCAGCAGCCTTGGTGGCTCGCCGTACTTCAATATCAATACGACGTACTACAACGGGTCGAACACGCATGTCAGCAACTCTGTCGCGTATAGCGGGTCGACAACCGACAGTTACTCACATGGCACTACGCTGACCGACGCGGATATTCAAGGCATCGTGTCGGCTGCCATTACCGGTGGCAAGCTGCCTGGAAACCCGAATGGCGTTTACTTCGTACTGACGTCCAAGGATGTTGCCGAGAAGAGCGGTTTTTGCACCCAGTACTGCGCCTGGCACACGTATGGGACGATCACCGGGACGAACATCAAATACGCCTTCGTCGGGAATGCCGACCGCTGCCCTAACTCCTGTGAAGCGCAGACCAGCAGCCCAAATGGGAACGCCGGCGCGGACGCGATGGCCAGCGTGATCGCTCACGAATTGGAAGAGATGGTCACCGACCCAAATCAGAACGCCTGGTATGACGGCCACGGCGAAGAGAACGCCGACAAATGCGCCTGGACCTATGGGACCGTCTCCACAGCCTCGAATGGGTCGTTTTACAACATGATTCTGGGAGCCCGCCAATTCTTGATCCAGCGCAATTGGCTGAATGTGGGCAGCGGCAGTTGCGCCCTGAGCTACTAGTCGGCCCCTGATAGACTGAGGGGCATGCCGCGCGGGGCCCTGCTCGCTCTTAGTGTGATCGTAACCGCCCAGGCAGCCCCCGTTCAGCCTTTACCTATCGTTCCCCGCCCTGCTCTGGTGCGGCAGTTGAACGGAACTTTTCTATTGGGAACGTCGGCGGCGATCCAAGCCGTAGGCGACGCGCGGCCCGTCGCTCAATGGTTCTCCGAGCAACTCCGTTCCGAATTCGCGATCGCCACGGAGGTCAGGGCCACGCCTCCCCGTGGGAAAGCGTTCCGCTTCGTCTTCGACGAGAGCCTGCCTGAGGAAGGCTACCGGTTGCGCATCGAGCCGCGTGGTGTCGTCATCGCAGGCCGGCCCGCCGGGTTGTTCTATGGAGCGCAATCGGTACTCCAACTCGCCGCGGCGCGGAGCAAGTCGGTATTCGTTCTGCCTGCGCTGGAAATTCAGGATCAGCCTCGCTTCGCCTATCGCGGTCTGCACCTGGATACGTCGCGGCATATGTTCCCCGTGGAGTTTCTGAAGCGCTATCTGGACTGGATGGCGCGCTACAAGCTGAACACATTTCACTGGCATCTCACGGACGACCAAGGCTGGCGCATCGAGATCAAAAGATACCCGCGCCTGGCGGAAATCGCTTCTATGCGGAAGGAGACGCTGGTCGGTCACGCGCCGCAATCGACTAAATACGACGGCAAGCCGTATGGCGGATTCTACACGCAGGACCAAATCCGCGATGTCGTGGCCTACGCGCACGAACGTTTCATCACGGTGATTCCGGAGATCGAGATGCCTGGGCACTCCCTGGCCGCCCTGGCCGCGCATCCGGAGCTGGCGTGCACCGCGGGTCCGTTCGAGACCGCGACCACCTGGGGCGTATTCAAAGACGTCTTCTGCCCAAAGGAGAACACCTTTCAGTTCCTCGAAAACGTGCTGACTGAGGTGATGGAGCTGTTCCCTTCGCGCTACATCCACATCGGCGGCGACGAGGTTGAAAAGGATCGCTGGAAGGAAAGCCCGGACGCGCAGGCGGTGATCCGCCGCGAAGGCTTGAAAGACGAGAGCGAACTGCAAAGCTACTTTATCCGCCGCATGGAACGGTTCATCAATTCCAACGGCCGGCGCATGATCGGATGGGACGAAATCCTGGAAGGCGGCCTGGCTCCCGACGCCACCGTGATGAGCTGGCGCGGCGAGTACGGCGGTATCGCGGCGGCCAGACAGGGCCACGATGTCATCATGTCACCGAGCGCATACCTGTACTTCGACCACTATCAGGGCGATCGCAACAAAGAACCCCTGGCCATTGGCGGAATGCTGCCGCTGGACAAAGTGTATAGCTACAATCCCACGCCCGCGGCTCTGAACGCGGAAGAGCGGAAGCACATCCTGGGCGCGCAGGCCAATCTATGGACCGAGTACATTGCGGACACGCGCCAAGCCGAGTACATGTTGTTTCCACGATTGTTTGCGCTGGCCGAAGTCGTGTGGTCGCCGGCACATTCAAACAATGACGCCAGAAAGTACCCAGATTTTTTGCAGCGCGTTCCGCCGCAGTTGGCGCGGCTTAAGCGGCAGGGCGTGAACTATCGTCCTTTGGACGTGTTCAAAGCGCAAAGGGCGCGGCGCGCACCAAAGAAAAACGATAAGAACTAGTCGCGTCGCGCTCCGTTTTGCGCGCTAAGAAATTAACGTGCCACAAATAGGGCGATGTCGACATCCAGAAACGGACCAAGTTGACGATTGCGCCAGCCTGCAAATTCTGGCCGCGCGGCAAACCATTCGCGCCAGCGTGCGACGTCGGCGTCGGGGCCGTAAATCAGGAATCGCCCAGCTGCCGGAAGCGGGTTCTGCGCGAGCATTTCCGCGTATTGCTTCCCGGCGGGCGAATCGCCGTAGGGCAGTAGATAGGGCTTCCCGTTGACCGGATACACATCGAGCTGGCTGTACAAGTAACCCGGTAGCGGATAGTCTGGGCTCCAGACCGGCGGCTTGGCTTCGACGAACGGGCTGACCACCAACACGGGCGTGGTCGGTCTCAGCGCCAGGGCGTTCGCCGCTCGGGCAGCTCCGCGCCAATCCGAATTGTGATGCGGCGGCCAGAGTTCGCGCCACTGCCCGCCGAAGATCAGTGCGACACAACCCATTAACAACGCTAGCAACTGCCATTTCGACTTCGGAACGAAGAACGCTATTGCGGCGGTGGCGGCCAAGGCTGCGCCCGGTAAGGCGATAGATACGTAGCGCGTCGTGAAGACGCTCACTCCGCTGAGGTGCGAATACGCAAACAAGCCAACAGGTTGAACCAGCCACCATCCCGCGATCAGGGCGATCGCAGAGAATGCGGGGACCGAATCCGCGCGGCGAGCACGCTGGAAGCGTGCATAAATAAAGGCTCCGAGCGCGCAGCCGGCCACTAAGCGGATCTTGAAGGTTTCCCCAAGCTCGGACCAGGAAGGTAGCGGCGCAAAGACGTGCTGCGCGGCGTCCCGGCTCATCGCCAGTGCGGATGTCGCCACCGGGAGCAACGCCAACACCAGACCTGCAGCGATCGCGACGGCTTGAACCAATGACGCTTTCCTGTCCGATCGTGCGAGGAAATACATCGCGTACACGAAGTAGAACGGCCAGTAAACCAGGTGCACTCGCCAGAGAAGTGCGCCTGCCGCAAGGAAAAGAATGCCATCGAGCCATCGTCCCGAATCGAGCCAGCGGATCAGCAGCCACAAACTCAAGGCCGCGACGCAGGTTCCCAGAGCGTAGGCCCTCGCGTCAGCGGCTTCGTAATTGAAGACGCGGAGGGTGAGGCACGCGAACACGGCAAACCAGGCGGCTTCGGGATGGATCAGCCGGGCCGCAATTCGGGCGATCAAGAACAGCGCGATCCCCAGTGCGATGAGCGAAGGAAGACGCTCGGCTGCTTCGGAAAAGCCAAACAAAGCCTCCGATGCTCTCGGCAACCAGTAGTAGACCGACTGGATGGCCGGCGCGAGGATGGCCAGGGACGGATGGTTGACCCCGTGGTGAACGATGAAGGCGGTCTCAGTCTCGTCCACCCAGAAGCTCGATCCGAGCGGCATTACCCACATGCGCGCGATACACAGCGCGAGCAAAAGTGGGAGGGCCAGCCGCACAATCACTTGCCGAAGCTCACCCGCACGCCAGTGCTGAAGATCGCGTCATTTTTCTTACGGCCCGGGACGGGGTTGCTCAGAAAACGATCGCTGATCGTGACCTGCCAGGAAAACCACTTGTGTATCGCTGTCACGGCCGAGATATCAAAGTTCACCCGGTACGCGCCTGTATCGGAGAGGTTGGTAAGAAAATCGAGCTTCTGCTCGACATGCGTCGTGGCGCTGAACTTGTGGGAGAAGTTGTCGCCCAGCAGAAGTTCGGCGGACGTGCGATTGAGTCCTGTGGAGAAGAATTCGCGATCGGCGGCAGCTCCGACGCGCAGGTCGAACTGCGTCGCCATCGTCGCGACGGCGTGATACCCGCCGCCTCCAGCTGGAGCGAAGCGCAAATCCAGGTCTTGAAACTGGTCGGATTCCAGATCCACCGAGCCGAATACGAACGCTTTCTTGTTCAGGTTCAGGTTGTAAGAGACGCCGCCGCGCTTGGAGTTCGCCGTGGTCTGCGTGGTCCCGCCGGAGAAATCGCTGGAGGAAAAGATGGAGGTATAGTAGACGGCGATTTTATCGCGAGTGGTGGCGCGCACGGCGTTTGTCGAAAGCGTCAGAGTTTCCGTGTTGGCATTTCCGCGGCTGGCGGCGAATCCTAGGTCAAGATTGCCGACCCACAGATCGACCAAACGCGGGTTGCGAAAGTGGTCGATCTCGGCCTGCGCCTTGGTCTGCTCGTCATTGTTGCGGATAAACTGGATCGACTCCTTCGATACAGCTACCACGCCCGCGGTCTTGGTGGTGACGTTGAATTTTCCACTCACGGTTTCGACCGAGCCGGCGATCATCTGTCCGTCGCCCAGACCGATGTACAACAGCCCCGGCGCGGAGATGGCGGCGATCGAGTCCCACTTGAGCGTAACCTCGCCCGCGGTGTCGGTCTTCATGACCAGAGTCTTAGTGTCGCTGCGCAGAACGGATCCAGTGATTCGGTCCCCATTGGCGAGAGTCACTTGATCCGCCCACAGAGAACACGCACACAGCAGCGACGAGGCTGCGATAAGAAATTTCATTTCCTCAGCTTAGCGAATTGACACGAGCAGGTTATCGATGAGCCGGACGTCGCCCAGCCGCACGGCTGTGACGATGCGGACCGTCCCAGCCATCTTGTCGACCGGTTCGAACGTCTTGGGATCGACGGCTTCGAAATATTCGACTTGGATTCCGGGCACTGCAGATAGCATTCGGAGCGCCCCTTGGACGGATCGCTCCGCCTCGCACAGAGCTTTGTAAATAACAGGCGCGATCCGGCGCTGTTCCGTCGTCAGGCGCTGGTTGCGGGAGCTCATCGCCAGGCCGTCAGGCTCTCGCACGGTCGGAACCGGCACGATCTCGACGGGGAAATTCAGATCCGACGCCATCTTCTGGATCACGGCCAGCTGCTGCGCGTCTTTTTCGCCGAAATACGCGCGATCGGCTGGCACGATATTGAACAGCTTTGCGACCACCGTTGCGACGCCGCGGAAGTGGCCGGGGCGAAACTCCCCTTCCAGGCGCGACGAAATGCCGGCGACCTCAACCGAGGTCAGCGCTCCACCTGCGTACATCTCATTTGCGTCCGGAGCGAATACAGCGTCCACACCGAGGCGCTCGCAAAATGCAATATCACCATGGAGATCGCGCGGGTATTTTTGAAGGTCTTCCGGTCGATCAAACTGGGTGGGATTGACGAAGATGGTCACCACCACGTAGCCGGTTTGTTCGCGTGCCCGCCGCATCAACGCACCGTGCCCTTCGTGCAGCGCGCCCATGGTGGGGACCAGACCGATTTTCAATCGGTGCTTACGGACCGACGCGATGTGCTCGCGCATTTCCGCAATGGTTCGAAAAAGAATGGCGCTCACTTGATAACGTTCACCGGGGGAATCGGCCGGTACGCACGTCGTCTATATACTCGCGGGCCGAGCGAACCACTTCCTTACCCAGCTCGGCATAGCGTTTCACAAAAGGCGGGGTGAATTCGTCGAACAGCCCGAGCACGTCATAGCTCACCAGGACCTGCCCGTCGCAGTGCGGGCCCGCGCCGATGCCGATGGTGGGAATCGTCAGCGCCTGGGTGATCTCGGCCGCGATTTCGGAGGGAATCGATTCCAGAACGATCGCAAACGCCCCCGACTGCTCGACCGTCTTAGCTTCCTCCAACAGCTTTTCAGCCGCAGCGCCGGCGATCTTCTTGAAGCCTCCCAACTGATGGACCGATTGCGGAGTCAGGCCGATGTGCCCCATCACAGGAATCCCAATCTCGACCAGCCGCGCGATGACGTCGGCGGAAGCACGACCACCTTCAAGCTTCACGGCTGCCGCACCGCCTTCCTGGATCAGACGGCCCGCGTTGCGCACGGCGTCATCGAGACCGGTCTGGAAGGTCAGAAACGGCATGTCGGCGACGATCAGTGCATGCTTGGTTCCCCGGCGAACCGCCCGGGTATGGTGGACCATCATGTCGAGCGTGACCTCGAGCGTGGTCTCATGTCCCATGATCACCATGCCCAGCGAATCACCCACCAGGATCGCGTCGACCCCGGCACAATCCAGAAGGCGGGCCATGGTGGCGTCGTAGGCGGTCAGCACGGTGATCTTTTCACCGCGTTGCTTCATCTGGAGGAGGTCCGGGATACGAACTGGCTTGATAGACTGCTTCATCTGCAACCTGGCAACTCTAATCTATGGTAGCTCAGCCACTTAGACTGCCTTGACTTTATGCGCGGCGCTACGTGTATACTGGATATGGGACTGAAACAGTCTTACATGCTGAAGCTAACCAAGAAGGCCGACTACGGGTTGATCGCCATGCGCCACTTGGCATGCCAGGCTAAGACCGCCTCGGCAAAGGAGATCGCCGACCGGTACCGGATCCCGTTGCCGTTGCTGTCGAAAGTACTGCAAACCCTGGTCCGTCACGGCCTGCTGGTGTCCGAGCAAGGGGCGACCGGCGGCTACAAGCTATCCCGCGATTCGCACGAGATCAACGCGCTGGAAGTGATCCGCAGTATCGACGGCCCGATCATCCTGACCCAGTGTTTCACCGAGCACGATGAGCCGACCGAGTGCGACCAAAGCGAGATGTGCCCGGTCCGCGAGCCGCTCCGAAAAGTTCACGAAGGGATTTTGCGATTGCTGTCTGGAATCACGATTGCGGATTTGGCCTCGGATGATATGTCCATCCCGGCCATCCCCGCCATGGTTTCGAGCATCCAACCTATATCAAGATGAAACTACCCATTTACATGGACAACCACGCCACTACGCCGGTAGATCCGCGCGTGTTCAAGGCGATGACCCCGTACTTCACCGATACGTTCGGGAACGCTGCCAGCCGCAATCACAGCTTCGGCTGGGTCGCGGAGGACGCCGTAGAGAAAGCCCGGAAGCAGGTGGCCGAGCTCATTGGTGCAACAGCGAAGGAAATAGTATTTACCAGTGGCGCCACCGAATCGAACAACCTGGCGCTGAAGGGTGTCGCGGAGATGTACGCCGAAAAGGGCAACCACATCATCACCGCGGCCACCGAGCACAAGGCCATCCTCGATACCTGCAAGCGCCTGGAAAAGAACGGCATCAAGGTCACCTACCTGCCGGTGGAAACCAACGGCTTGGTGGATCTGGACAAGCTTCGCGCGGCGATGACTGACAAAACCATCCTGGTCAGCATCATGTACGCCAACAACGAAATCGGCGTGCTGCAGCCCGTTGCCGAGATCAGCAAGATCGCCAAGGAGCGCGGCGCGCTGTTTCACACGGACGCTACGCAGGCGGTCGGCAAAGTACCCGTCGACGTGATCAAGGACGGCATCGACCTGGCGTCGATCAGCGCACACAAGATGTACGGACCCAAGGGCGTGGGCGCGCTGTACGTTCGCCGGCGAAATCCTCGTGTGCAACTGACCGCCCAGATGGACGGCGGCGGGCATGAGCGCGGCATGCGATCCGGAACGCTGAATGTCCCGGGAATCGTGGGGCTGGGCGAAGCCTGCGCGATAGCCAAAGCGGAGATGTCCGAAGAAATCAAGCGCATGGCGTACCTGCGCGACAAGCTGAAGGACCGGCTGCTGGCATCGCTCGACGAAACCTACATCAACGGCACCATGGAGCACCGGCTGCCGAACAACCTGAACATCAGCTTCGCCTACGTCGAAGGTGAATCGCTTCTGATGGGGATTAACGAGATCGCGGTATCGAGCGGATCGGCATGCACGTCGGCAACGCTCGAGCCTAGCTATGTACTGAAGGCATTGGGCGCCGGGGATGACCTGGCGCATTCTTCCATTCGATTCGGCTT
>Ga0265314_10005559_pt1 | contig 11335 bp, 11 predicted proteins | sample 4126metaG_FD_203106 | JGI IMG/M metagenome (GOLD analysis project Ga0265314, IMG submission 203106) | Rhizosphere microbial communities from Carex aquatilis grown in University of Washington, Seatle, WA, United States - 4-1-26 metaG | ecosystem: Host-associated > Plants > Roots > Rhizosphere >... | reverse complement strand
GCGCGCGGTCCTGCGTCTCCTGCACCTGCTGCGTCGCCTGCGTGCGCGCATCCTTGTAATGCCAGAGGATGAGCGACGGCACTTCGGCGTCGGTCTGCGGCGCGGCCGCGACCTGCCCGGTGTTGCCGGCGCCGGGCGCGACGCCACCCGGCGCGGGCGGCGTGAACGTGCCCGCGGTGCGCGGCCGCGGCGGACGCGGCTCGCGCAATCCGAAGTAGATCACCTTCTGCCCGTCGCCCCATTCGAGCGCGCGGTCGCTGCTCACGACGAGCCCGCCGGTCACGCCCGTCGTCTTGCCCGTCACTTCGACCGGCGTGGCGTCGGCGCGCGACGCGTGGCGCCAGGCGACCACCGTCGCGTCTTCGTCGCCCCCCGCCGTGTCGCTCACGATGCGCAGCGCGGCGAGCGCGTCGCTCGAGTCGCCCCACGTGAGCCGGCGGTACTGCGCCTTGCGCGAGTCGAGCGCGCGGACGATGCCGGTCGAAAGCTGTCGCAGCTGCACGCTGTTCCCGACCTGATCGGCGACGCCGACGGCGTACGCGATCCAGTCGGCCGAGTCGTCGAAGGCGAACTCGGTGACATCGGCGATCGGCTGCGGCGTGCCACCCGCGAGGTTCACGAGATCGAGCGTCGTCCCGGTCGCCGACGGCGCGGCGCCGCCGGCGGCGCCTCCACGTCCGGCCGCCGGCGCTGCGGCCGCTGCTGCCGCGCCCGCGGGCGCGTTGTGCTGGACGGCGATCCAATCCGATTTGTCGCCGGCGAAGCGGAAGGAGCGCACGTTCTCGAACTCGCGCTTCGTGCCGTCGGCGAGGTTCACGACGGCGAGTTTCGTCGGCGTCGTCGCGGCGCCCGCCGCCGGAGCCGCCGCACCGGCGCCACGCCCACCGCGTCCGCCGCGACCACCGGTCGCGCTGCTCGCGTATTCGAGGAACGCGACCCACTTGTTGTTGCCGGCGATCGCGAGGCTCTGCCCGCCCGCGCCGCCGCGCCCACCGCCGCCCGCGGCGCCATCACCGATCGGGAAGCGCCACTCCTTGCCGCCTGCGCTCGTGGGGCGCACCACCACTTCGGCGTCGCCCTCGTTCGGGCCGATCACATAGGCGAACCACTTGCCGTCGTTCGAGAGCTGCGGCGTGCGGATCGACTTCCACGTGAGGAGGTCGTTGAGCGTGAGCTGACGTCCGGCCGCGGCGGGCGGCGTCCACTTGGAGACGGGCTTGTCGCTCGTCGCGCCGTAGGGAAGGTTCGTCTGCGGGTTGGCGACGTTGGTCGCCGGGGCCTGCTGCGCGAGGAGCAGCGTCGAGGGCAGCGCGAGCGCGGCGCCGGCGGCGCGCACGAGGGTCGTGATTCGCATCGGGGTCTCGGGGTGAGCGGGTCCGCTTACGTTACCGAGGCGCCGTCGGTGCGGCTAGACGGGTGCGGCGGCGCCGTGTGCGCGACGGGGGGAACGACGCCGCGGATCGACGCGGATACGGCAACGACGCAACGACGTCGCGGATAGACGCGGATACGGCAACGACGCAACGACGCCGCAGGTTTGCGCAGGTACTGCAGGAATGCGGAAGAACAACTGCAAAAGGGGGAACGACGGCTCGGCGTTCGAGCTGTCGTTCCCCCTTTTCAGTTGTTTCTGCTCGTGCCTGTAGTACCTGCGCAAATCCGCGGCGTCGTTCCTCCCTACCGGAACACCTGCCCGATGTTGTACGTCACCCCCGCATACAGCGCCCGCGGCTGCCCGCCCGCGATCGGCGTGATGAACCCCACGTCGAACACCAGCCACGACTTCGCCGCGTACGTCGGCCCCGCGAGCAGCGCGACCACCGGCGACGCGCCCGCCGCGCCGCCCGTGCCCGGATATCCATAGAACTCCGCCGTCCAGCCGAGGGGCCCGTCCACCACGCCGCCGAACGACGCCGTCCAGACCCACGCGTTCACCGGCGCGTCGCCCCCGTCGCCGCTGCGGTGCGTCCAGCCCGCGTTGAGATCGATGTGCACCGGTCCCACGTCGCGGCTCGAGATGAGGAGGAACGACGCATCGGTCGTCCCCGTGCCGGTGCCCTTGTCGAGCGACCCCGTCGGAAACTTCACCGACGGCAGGATCGCGAAATCGCCGAGCACCGGATGATCCTCGAGCAACCGCCACTTCACGCCGACGGCGGCGTCGCCGAAGCCGGCGCCCACGTCGCCCGGCGCCGTCACGTTCGTGAAGATCGAGAACTGCACGCGCGGCGCGAGCCCGATCTTCGTGACGAGACTCCCGATCACCGCGCGCCCGTCGCCGGGCCCGCGGTCACGCTCGACGCCCGACTCGATCTCGATCCAGCCGCGCGCCACCGTGCCGGCGTGCGTCGCGACCGTCGGGCGCTCGGGCTGCGCGTCGTGCGGCGAGGTCTTCTTCACCGTGTCCTGCTGCGCGCCGGCGATCGCCGCCGCGCCCGCCGTCCACGCGACCGCCGCCAGTATCGCCAAAGCCCCGCGCCGCGCACCGGCCGTCGTCGGCCGCCACCGCCGTCCCTCGGACATCCGCCCTATCCCCCGCAAAAGTGATGACGTACTTGCATTAAAGTTAGTATGTACTAAAATACGGTCGTGGCAACTCCGAAACCTTCCGACCCGCCCGAGGCGGGCCATCCGCAACCGACGACCCGGGAATCCCCTGAGTTTCGGCAGGAGACCTCGCCGACCGGCGCCGGCGCGGCTTCCCTCACCGCGCCCGGCACCGCCGGCACCGCCGGCATCCCCGAGCCGGGCTGGAAGCGCGCCCGCAACGCCCCCTCGCTCGCCGACGCCCATCGCACCATCTCCGTCAACCACGCGCACTGGTTCAAGAAGCTCCTCGCGTTCGGCGGACCCGGGTACCTCGTCGCCGTCGGCTACATGGACCCGGGCAACTGGGCCACCGACCTCGCCGGCGGCGCGCAGTTCGGCTACGCGCTCCTCTCCGTCATCCTCGTCTCCAACCTCATGGCGGTGCTCCTCCAGGGGCTCGCTTCCAAACTGGGCATCGTCACCGGCCGCGACCTCGCGCAGGCCTGCCGCGATCACTACTCGCGGCCGGTCTCGATCTTCCTCTGGGTCATCTGCGAGATCGCCATCGCCGCCTGCGACCTCGCCGAAGTCATCGGCTCGGCGATCGCGCTCAACCTCCTGTTCCACATCCCCATCACGTGGGGCATCCTCATCACCGCCTTCGACGTGATGCTCGTCCTCGTGCTCCAGCACAAGGGCTTCCGCATCCTCGAGGCGGTCGTCGTCGCCCTCATCGCCACGATCGGCGTCGGTTTTCTCTTCGAGATGGTGCTCTCGCGCCCGGGGATCGCGAACGTCATGGCGGGCTTCGTGCCGCACACCGAAGTGTTCACGAATCCCAGCCAGCTCTACATCGCCATCGGCATCCTCGGCGCGACGGTGATGCCGCACAATCTCTATCTCCATTCGTCGATCGTGCAGACGCGGCGCTACGAGGAGACCGCCGCCGGCAAGCGCGAGGCCGTGCGCTACGCCTTTCTCGACAGCACCATCGCGCTCACCTTCGCGCTGTTCATCAACGCCGCGATCCTCATCGTCTCCGCGGCCACCTTCTATAGAACGGGGCACCACGAGGTCGCCGAGATCCAGGACGCCTACAAGCTCCTCACGCCGCTCCTCGGGGGCGGCGCGAGCGCCGTGTTCGCCATCGCGCTCCTCGCCAGCGGCCAGAACAGCACCCTCACTGGCACCCTCGCCGGGCAGATCGTGATGGAGGGCTTTCTCGACCTCCGCCTGCGGCCGTGGGTGCGCCGCCTCATCACGCGCGGCATCGCCATCGTCCCCGCCGTGATCGTCTCGGTCGTGGCGGGGGCGTCGGGTACGGCGAAGCTCCTCATCCTGTCGCAGGTCATCCTTTCGCTGCAACTTTCGTTCGCGGTCGTGCCGCTCGTCCTGTTCACCGGAGAGCGCGCGAAGATGGGCGAGTTTCAGAACGCCCGCTGGCTCCAGGCGCTCTCCTGGTTCGTCGCGATCACCATCGCGTTGCTCAACGTCTGGCTCCTCGTCCAGACCTTCCGCGGGTAGCTTCTCGGGTATGTATCGCCGCATCCTCGTTCCGCTCGAGAACTCCCGCACCGACGACGCCATCGTCGCGCACGTGACGGCGCTCGCGCGCCACTGCGGCGCGAGCCTCGTGCTCATCCACGTGGCCGACGGCTTCGTCGCGCGCAACCTCGAGCAGCTCAACCTCCGCGAGAGCGAGGAGATCAAGAAGGACCGCGCCTACCTCGACGGCGTCGTGCAGCGCATCACGTCGGAGGGCTTCCACGCCGACGCGGTGATCGCGAGCGGCGAGCCGGCCATGGAGATCTGTGCCGCCGCCGAGCGCGAGCATTGCGACCTCATCGCCATGGGGACGCACGGGCACGGCCTCGTGAAGGACATCCTCTACGGCAGCGTGGCCAACGAGGTGCGCCACCGGTCGATGGTGCCGGTGCTCCTCGTGCGCGACCCGCACGGCGCCGCGTGAGCGCGAAGAAGGAGACCCCGCGCCCCTCGGCCGGGGCGCTCACCGGTCAGGCCGAGGATTACCTCAAGGCCATCTATGAGATGGAGCAGGGCGGGGAGCCGGCGGCCACGAACGCCCTCGCCGAGCTGCTCGGCATCGCGCCGGCGAGCGTGAGCGGCATGCTCCAGCGCCTCTCGCGGCTCGGCCTCGTGCAGGTGGAGCGTTACCGCGGCACCCGCCTCACGCACGCCGGGCGCAGCGCCGCGCTGCAGCTCATCCGCCGGCACCGCATCATCGAGAGCTACCTCGTCACGCGCCTCGGCTACGGCTGGGACGAGGTGGACGAGGAGGCCGAGCGCCTCGAGCACGGCGCGAGCACCGAACTCGTCGAGCGCATGGCCGCCGCGCTCGGGCATCCCACCGAGGACCCGCACGGCGCGCCGATCCCCACGAGCGACGGGCTCGTCGACGAGCGCCGTCTGCAGAGCATCGCCGACCTCGCGGTGGGGCAGACGGCGCGGGTGATGCGCATGAGCGACCGCGACTCGGCGTTCCTCCGTTATCTCGCGGGCATGGGCATCAAGCCCGGCGCGACGGTGAAGGTGGCCGAGCGCGCGCCGTTCGACGGTCCGCTCACGATCACGGTGCGCGGGGTGAAGCACCAGGTGGGGATCGCGGCCGCGGCGCGGGTGTACGTAGAAGCAGCGCCCTCGCGGCGCTGAATCCCTCCGAGCGGTTCCGGCGCGGCCTCTTGCGGAACTATCTCAGTACTGAGTAGTATACGAGTAAGGTAATGCCGGACTGCCCGGCCCAGTGACGACGTCCCCGAGGACCCCGACGATGTACCGTGCCATCCGCTTTTTCGCCCTGCTGCTCGTGCCCGCGCTGTCGCGGGCGCAGGGCGCCTACGTGCGCGACGAACCGCACAGCCAGATCAACTTCTCCGCGAGTTCGCGGCTGATCGACGCGCAGGGCTATTGGGACAAGTGGGACGCGAAGATCGGATTCGATCCCACGGCGATCGACAAGACGACGATCGCCATCGACATCGACGCGAAGAGCGTGAACACGCGGGTGCAGGCGCGCGACAACCATCTCCGCTCGCCGGCGTTCTTCGCCGCCGATTCGTTCCCGGTGATCACCTTCCGCTCGAAGTCGGTGCATGCCACGGGAGCGCCGGCCGCCGACCTCGACAACACGAAGGTCATCATCACCGGCGACCTGACGATCCGCGGCATCACGAAGACGGTGAGCGTGCCGGCGACGATCGTCTTCTTCGACAAGGACCGGAAGGCCGGGCGCGTGAAGGGCGCGTTCACCGTGCTCCGCAAGGATTACAACGTGGGCTTCGACCCGCCGGGCAATCCGGTCGAGAACGAGGTGGGGTTGCAGTTCGACATCTCGTTCAAGCAGCCGGCGAAGTAACGGGCGCGAACGACGCCGCGGATCGTCGCGGACACGGCAGGCGCGAGGGCGACCGGCGCCGCCGCGGTCACCGCTCCGGCGGATTCGACCAGCGCACGAGGTACCGCACGATGACCGCGAGGATCCCGACGTCGAGCACCATCGAGTCGTAGAAGATGGTGCTCCCCATCTGCATCGTCTGCCGCACGTTCGCGGCGTAGAGCGAGAGGTGCAGCGCGAGGTCGAAGAGGCTCGCGAGGGCCATGAGCCAGAACATGAGGTCGGCGAGCTCCACGAGCGTCGCTTCGCGATGCTCGGGCGCGAGCCAGAGTTCCTTGTTGGGCATGTTGATCGAGCCCACCGGCAGCCGCGGCAGCAGGAACCGGTAACCGACGGCGATGCCCGCGAACAGCAGCGCGAGCCCGGCCCACGAGCCGAAGAAGTCGAGACGTTCGCTCGCCGCGTCCCCGGCGCTCCCCCGCGCGTGCGCGAAGGCGGCGAGCGGCGTCGCCATCCAGACGTAGAGGGCCGCGAATGCATTGAGCAGGCACGCGGCGACGAGGGCGAGGGGGGCGGGACGCATCAGGCGAAGAGCCCGAGGACAGTGGCGATCAACGTGAGAACGAAGATCGCTTCGACGATCTTGCCGGCGGATGGCACGCGCCCCTGATCGGTCAGCTTGCCGGTCACCTCGAGCGCGAGCACGAGCACGCCGGGGTGCCACGCTCCCCGGCCGATCTCGCCGTCGCCGCGATGGTGGGCGCGCATCATCGGCGCGTTAGGGCGTGACCCGCGCGCCACCCAGATGCTTCACCAGCCAATCCGCCATCACGCCGAGCGCCTCGGCGCTCATCTTGTTCGTCGGCAGCTTGGCATAACCGTTCGGATTCCCGTCGGTGTCGTGGATGAACAGATGGTTCATTTCCGGGAAGACGCGCACCGTCACGTCCTTGTTGCCGCCGGCCTTCAGCGCCGCGCCGAGCTTCTCGGCCTGCTCGTACGTCACCTGCTGGTCGGTCTGCCCCTGCAGGATGAGCGTCGGCACCTTCACCTTCTTCGCCGTCGCGAGCGGATCGTACGTGAGGAAGAACTTGAGCCAGACGTCCTTCGCCGCCGCCGAGTCGATCGACGCGGCCGCGGCCTTCGAGAGCGAGTCGAGGTTCAGCTTCCGCATCGCGGTGTCGTGCTCGAACGCGTTGCGCTGCTGAAAGTGGATGATGTCGAGCCCGTTGTACGCCGGTCCGGCGAACGTCACGATGCCCGCCAGCCCAGGCTCCGTGCTCGCCACGAGCGGCGCGATCAAGCCGCCCTCGCTGTGCCCGACGAGCCCGAGACGCTTCGCGTCGATCTCCTTGCGCGTGCGGAGATACGCGAGCGCCGCCTTCACGTCCTCCGCATAATCGGCGCTCGTGCCGATCGCGCCGCCGCTCGCGCCCACCGTGCGGTCGTCGAGCCGCAGCACCGCGATGCCGCGCCGGCCGAGCGTGTCGGCCACCTGGCGGAACGGGCGATAGCCCCCGGCGACGGGAATGAACTCGTCGCGATCCTGCTGGCCGCTGCCGGTGATCGTCACGATCGCCGGCACCGGGCCGTTCGCGTTCTTCGGCAGCGTGAGCGTGCCGCCGAGCGTGATGCCGTGCTGCCCCTTGAGCGTCACTTCCTCGGCCGTGTACGGCGCGTCCTTCGGCGGCGAGTAGTCGGGCTTGCCGATCTTGAGCGTGGCCGCCGCGGCGGTGCTCAGCCGCTCGAGCGTGTAGGTGCCCGAGATGGAGCCGCCGGCGATGCGCCCCACCGCGTCGACCTTGTACCGCTGCACCTGCCCGGCGATCGCGACGATGAGCGAATCGGCGCCGACCTTGGTGAGGATCACCGGCACCGTCTGGCCGCTCATCGCGAAATACGGCACCGACGTGTCGCCGTTCTGCCGCGCGCGGCGCGTGAGCACCTCGAAGAGCGCCATCGCGTTGTTCATGCTCGGGATCGCGCCCGCCTTCGACGCGATCGTGTGCGACCCGTTGGGCGCGTCGACCGTGACGCTGTCGCCCTTCACCGTCGCGACGACGTGCTGCAGGGGCTTGTCGTCGGCCGTCGCGCTCGCGGCGTACACGTCGATGGTGAGCGAGGGCACCGTGTTCCTCGGCCCCAGCACCGCCGTGTATTCGATGCGCGGCTGTCCCTGCACGGTGAGCGTCGACGTGAGCGCGGTCGCCGTCCGGCGGAACCGTTCGATCACGACGGTGTCCTTCGCCGTGCGAATGAGGAACGCGCCCGACTCCACCGCCTCCTGTGCCCGCGCGCGGCGCGGCGAGAGGCCGAGCGCGAGCGCGAGGCCGATGAGCGCCGCGACGACGGCGGTGATCGTGTACCAGAACGTCTGGCGGTCGTCCCGCGAGGCGTCGAGCTGTGACTGCTGCTGCCGTTCCATCATTCCTCCGGTTCGGACTCGTGCGCGGTCGCGCCGTCGGACGATGGCGCGACCGGCGATCGCGTGGCATGCCGCCCCGCGCGCTTGAGCGCGTCGCGGAGCAGGAATTCGATCTGGCCATTGAGCGAGCGCAGGTCGTCGTTCGCCCACCGCTGGACGGCGTCCAGCAGTTCGCGATCGACCCGCAACAGGAACGACTTGCGCTCGCTCACCGTGGCGCCCCGCTCACTGATAGATGCTGCCGGCGTTCACCACGGGGCTCGCCGCGCGCTCGGAACAGAGCACGACGAGCAGGTTGCTCACCATCTGCGCCTTGCGCTCTTCATCGAGCGTGACGATGCCCTTGGCGCCGAGCATCTGGAGCGCGGTCTCGACCATGCCCACCGCGCCCTCGACGATCTTCTGCCGCGCCGCGATGATCGCGCTCGCCTGCTGGCGCTGGAGCATCGCCTGGGCGATCTCCGGCGAGTACGCGAGGTGCGAGATGCGCACTTCGATCACTTCCACGCCGGCGCGGCTCAGGCGCTCCTTCATCGCCTGCTGCAGCGCGAGCGACACGTTCTCGGTGTGCGTGCTGAGCGCTTCCTCGCCCTCGGTGTGCGAGTCGTACGGCCGCGACTGCGCGACGGCGCGTACGGCGCTCTCGCTCTGCACCTGCACGTACTTCACGTAGTCGTCCACCTCGAACAGCGCTTCGGCGGTCTCGACCACCTTCCAGACGACGATCGCGGCGATCTCGATCGGGTTGGCGTGGTTGTCGTTCACCTTGAGCTTCTGCGTCTCGAAGTTGCGGACGCGGAGCGAGATGGTGCGCTTGGTGAGGAACGGATTGGCCCAGAAGAAGCCCGCCGTCTTGACGGTGCCCTTGTAGTCGCCGAAGAGCACGAGGACCTTGGCTTCGCCGGGGTTCACGACGAAGAGGCCGCTGAGCGCGAGCGAGGCGAGCATCAGGGTAGCGACGCCGGCGACGGCGAGGATCGGGCTGTTCGCGCCCTGCGCGCCGCGCGTCACGAGGAGAAAGCCGCCGAGCCCGATCGCGAGGAACATCACGAGGGACGGGAGGCCGCCGGCGGGTTTGAGACTGTTTTCGCGGAACGTCATAGGGGGCTCTTGGTGAGTGGTAGCATTATGATATCACCAAGATAGCATACGCGCAAGAGCCATTGTAAAACTATGTAGTGTAATCACTTAACAACTTGAACGGCCGGACCACGAGCGCGGCGTGCGGGCCACGTCGAGCTATTCGACGGACAAGGGCCCGCTCGAGGAAGGGGCGCGCTTCGGCCCCGCGACACCATGCATCAGCGAACGCTCGCCGGCGCCGCGATCGCCACGTGCGCCGCGGGATCGAGCGCCCCGGTGTAGTAGGCCATGAGCGCGTGCAGGAACGCGAGCGACGACCGCGCCGTCACCACCGCGCTCTGTGCCTGCACCAGTGTCGCGCGCGCGAGCGTCAGTTCGACGAACGTCGCGAGCCCCACGCGATACCGCGTCTGCGCGGCCTCGAGGGCGAGCGCGGCGGCCTTCTGTTGCGCGTCGCTCGCGGCGAGCTGTTCCTGCGCCGACTGGTAGTTGAGGTAGGCGCGCCGCACGTCCAGCGAGGCCGCGAGCACCTGGTCGCGCAGCGCGAGCGTCTCGTTGTCGAGCTGGAGCTTCGCCCGCTGCGTGGCGACGGCGGCCGCCCCGCGATCGAACAGCGGGATCGCGACGCCGACGCCGACGGAGCCGCCGCGCCGCTGGTCGAGCTGGCTCGCGAAGCTCGCGTCGCTCGCCGTCGTCGTCGCGCTGCCGTAGCCGGCGGTCGCCGACACCACCGGCAGTCGCGACCCTTCGGCGACGAGCACCTCGCGCGCCGCCGCCTCGACGCGCAGGGCCTGCGCGCGCAGGTCGGCGCGCTGGCGCAGCGCCGTGGCGATGAGGCTGTCGAGGTCGAAGGCGCGCCCGCTGAGCGAGTCGCCGGCGAGCGGCGCGGAGAATTCGTACGAGGCGCGCGGGTCGAGCACGAGGTACTCGATCAGGTCCACCTCGGCGAGCGACGCGCCGCGGCTCGCGGTCTCCACGGCGAGGCGCGTGGCCGCGGTCGCCGACTGCTGCTGGTAGAGGTCGCCGATGTTGCGCGTGCCGGCCGCGGTGAACGCCTCGAGCTGCGTCAGCTGCTCCTGCTGGCCGACGAGGTTCTCCAGTTGCACGCGCAACAACTGCTGCTGGGTGATGAGCGCGAGAAAATCGCTCGCGACGACGAAGACGATCGTCTGTCGCGTGCGCTCGAACTCCAGCGTGCTGGCGCGGGACACGAGACGCGCCTCGCCGAGCGCGTTCACGTTCTGGCGCCCGTTGTAGAGCGTGACCCCGCTCGAGATGCCGAGGCTCGTGGAGAGGGGATTCGCGCCGCCCGTGCCGGTCGCGTTCGAACCGCCGGAGCCGCTGCCGAACGCCTGCGACGACTGGACGCTCGCCGAGAGGTTCGGCAGGAACTGATTGCGGAGGAGCCGCACCGAGAGCGAGTCGAGCGTCGCGCCGTTGCGGGCGAGGCGCACCGTGGCATTCTGGTCGAGCGCGATGCGGATCGCCTCGTCGAGCGTGATGACGCGCAACGGGGGCGCCGGCGCGGCCGGCGCCGCCGGGGCGGCGACGCCCTGCGCATGCGACGGACGCGCGCAGGTGAAGAGGGCCAGCGCGGCGATCGCGGCGACGGTGCCCAAGGCGGCGCGGGCGACTCTCATTCGTAGCGGAGCGCCTCGATCGGGTTGAGCGCCGCCGCTTTGCGCGCCGGGTAGTATCCGAAAAAGACGCCGACGCCCGCGCTGAAGCCCACGGCGATGAGCACGGCCGACAGCGGCACCACCGTGTTCCACCCGGTGACGCGCCCGAGGATCATGGAGCCCGCGTAGCCGGCGCCGAGCCCCACGACGCCGCCGAGGATGCTCATCACGACGCTCTCGACGAGGAACTGCGTGAGCACGTCGGAGCCGCGGGCGCCGATCGCCATGCGGATGCCGATCTCGCGCGTCCGCTCCGTGACCGACACG
>Ga0265314_10005558_pt1 | contig 11337 bp, 12 predicted proteins | sample 4126metaG_FD_203106 | JGI IMG/M metagenome (GOLD analysis project Ga0265314, IMG submission 203106) | Rhizosphere microbial communities from Carex aquatilis grown in University of Washington, Seatle, WA, United States - 4-1-26 metaG | ecosystem: Host-associated > Plants > Roots > Rhizosphere >... | reverse complement strand
CACTTTTGCCCGTAGTAGGTCGATGCATAGAAGGCAAACTCGCCCTTGAGCATCCAGTCGGGGATCGCGAGGGATTCGCTCACCCCGTCCACGCTCCGGCTATTCTGCATGAGGCGCACCTGCCCGCCCGAGTCCGCCGCGTCGATATCCGTGACGAGGAAGTGCGCCGTGAGGTACAGTTCACAAAGCGTCCCTATCTCGGGGCTGTCCTGCGGATAAAGGCCAGGATTGAATACCGCCTCAGCCTCGGCTATCGCGTCGGTTATGTCCTGATCGAGGATATCCGGCACGGCGATTCCATACTGGAACTGACCCCGCGCGAACTTGGCCTTGAAGGTTGCTACGGTCGGAGCATAGATGCCGGACATTAGGCGCCCGCGATATCGGAAGTCTTGGCTGGACGTCCAGGGCCGCGCTTGACCGCTTCTAGTGCGGTATCCTTGAGCGCTTTCTCTCGGGCATCCAGATCGGCCTCGCGTGCGTCCAGGTTCGCCGTGCGGTCCCTGAGCGATTGCTCGCGGCGCGCCAGGTCTTCCGAGGACGGGCCGGCCATCTTCGAGGAGGTGAACTCGCGAGAATAGTCGACGAGCATGCGAAGCCCCGAAGCCTCTTCCATTTCGATTGACGCCTCGGGCTTGACCTGGACGGTAGCGCCTGACGAGTTTACCAAATCCCAAACGCGCTTGCCCTTGTTGTAGAGAGTGATTGATGTCATACCCCTGCCTCCACGCCGTAAATTATGGGCGCCATATAGACCCCGCTAGTCGGATTGATTAGCACCTTGACGCCGCGCGCCCAGGCTACGCCGAGCATATAGAAAAAGCCGTCTCGCTGCGCTCCGTACTCGGTGTCATGCTTCATATCCATCCCTTCGAGGATGATATTACCATACCCTAAGTATAGCGCATAGGCAAGCATCCAATTTACGGACGAGGGGAAGACCGGGCCGAAGTCAGCGAGCAAGGCCTTGACCGGCAAGCGCTCGCAATCCTCGAACCTGGGCATATCCCATGCAATGACGAGCTTGGCCTTGATATCCTCGATATCCGTCTCCCACGCGCTAGGCCTGTGAATCTGGAATATCTTGTCTGCACTCGCGGTTTCTTTCGGGTGGTCAAAGTAGGCGCTCGATACCGTCCAGCGCTCGAAGGCGTCTACTTTCGGTATCGCATCCCAGTCGGCGTTGCGGCCGATGATAATCAATGGCTTCATGGTCTCGTTATAATACATATTCTATTTTATTGCAATAATAAAAAGGCCCGCTTACTTTCGCAGGCGGGCCTCATGCTTACGCTTTTTCTCTTAGGTCGTGAGCGCGTAGTACAGCATCTCGCGGGGCCGGTTGACCAGCACGCCGGAGTACTGGCCATAGGCGAGCTGTAGCCAGTCCATGCTATCCACGGTGCGGGGCTCGGCCATCGTGTAGTCCACAGGGATCGAGAGGCTAAGCGTCTCCGGGTCTCGGCGGTAAAGCACGTATCGGTCTTTCGTGAAGTCGGACCGGCTATTCGCGGCCGTGGCGTAGGCGATGGGCAGAATCTTGAAGTTTTCGTTGTTCGTCATCTTCTTGAAGGTATTCTCCAGATACTCTTTCATGGAGATGTTCGGGTAGGTCGAGGACACCGGAACGCCAAGGCCGAGATAGTCGGCGGTCGGCATGACGAAGGTATCCGGCAGCACAGTGCTGTTCGAATTGGAATAGTAGTCGCCGAGGATTCCGCCTACGAACGTAGCGAACTCGGCCGCCGTCATGGAGCTGATAGCCTTCTTGATGCGCGTGGTGTTGATCGTGACTACCGCGTTATTGAGGAGTCCGGTCATCGTGGTATCGCCGGGCCGGCCAAGGAAGGCCAGCTCTTGGATGCCCAAATCCCAGTTCTTCTTGAGCGAGCGCATCTTGGCTTCCACCGGGTCCCAGCGGGAGGCGACGGCGGCCTGCTGAATCTCGAAGAGCGTCCAGTTGACCTTTTTCCGCCAGTTGCGTACGGGCATCTTGTTGGGGACCATGAGAGCGTCGACCGTAGAGATACGGCTGCCGCCCTGATCAATGTCGCCCTCGAAGAACGAGCCGCCCGTGTAGAACTCGGTGTTCTGGATGATCTCGTCCGCGAACGCCGCCTCGCCCACGTCGACGGGAACGTAGGACGCAATATCGACCTCGAAAAACTTCTGCCCGATGATCTTCGAGCGGATGTAGGAGAGCGTCGATATGACGTACTTGAATCCCGTCGAGTTTACGTCCACGTCCCCGTTGGCGTTGAACAGGGACTTCCCGAGAATGCTGAAGGGGTTTTTCATGGCTTAGGTCGTCCCGACGGTGAAGCCGTCTGCCTGGATGAGGACTCGACCGAGGCTAGTCGAGGCGATCTTGTCGAGTGTGATTCCGAGCTTGGCCTTCGTACCGACCGCCTGGATATAGCCGTTGTTGGCGTAGTCCAGCGAGACTATCACGCCGCGATTGAGCGCGCTGGTCGAGTAGAGCCACACGGCGTTGCCGGCCAGGGCGATCTCTATGGTCATGCCGGGATAGGCTTTTGACCATTTGGTCGAGCGCTTTATGACCCCGAAAATGGCCTGGACGTTGCTCGTCCGCTTGTGGACGATGGGTACTCCGACCTGATCGCTCGCGCCGAGGTCGATGAGCGCCACGCCTTCTCCGGGGTTGTACTCGTCGGTTGCGGTCTCGGTCGGGTCAATGAGCACGGACATGATGTGCTCGCCGCCGAAAAAGGTGAGATCGACGTCGCCGATCTCATGCTCCAGCCTAAACTGGTTGAGGTTAAGCGACATGGTTACTTCCCTCCCTGGGCGACGGCCTTCGAGTAGCGCGAGGCGCCACGCTCGAGCCGATCCGTCCGCGTCTCGGGGTGATCTTCGCCGGCCATATCGCTGGCTTGTCGGGCCGCGTTGCGGAGGGCCGTGTTGACCATGCGCACGGCGGGCGCCGAATTGGCCCTTGACGCCTGCTTCTTCTCGTCGACGACGTCCTCGGCCGGGGTATTGATCGGGTCTTCGGCGTTCTGGGCGACGTCGGGAGCGGCAGGCTGAGCCTCAGTATCCGCGCTCGTAGGTTCCGTTCCCTGGGCGGCTTCGTAGGCCGCGACAAGCTCGGAAACCTGGACCTGCTGGCCGTCTACGTCCACGTAGTCGTCCATATCCAGGGGCTCTTGCGCGCCGGGAGTCGACTGATAGGCAGCGATCAGATCGGCGAGTGTGGCCTCGCCGCCGCTCGGGAGCGTGACCATGGTGCCGGGGTCGGCCTCATTCTTTACCATTTCGGGAGCCTTGGGAACGGGGGCCACTACGGGCTTCGCTGCGGGCTTCTTCGGGGGGATCGGGAACGCGGGGGGGACCGCGTTTTTCTTTTTCTTGAAAATGCTGACCACGGAGTGGCCTCCTTTGCTATTTGCTAGAATCTGAGAGCCTTCGTATCGAGGGCGCTTGACGATAGCCAAATGTTCATACTTGCCATTCACTAGCTCGCCATCGTAAGGGATCGAGTGCCATTCGCCTCCGTCCGTTTCCTCGGTCGGTTTATAGGCGCATGAGACGTTGAATCCCTTATCGATCGCTTTTTGTGTGTCCTCATCCCATATCGAGATGTCGGCCCACATCCATCCGTCATCGCCCCAATAGGGAACACCTGCCACAATTCCAGACGCCGGAGTAGCTGCAACGTCATCGAAACTGAATGCCGTCGAAGCGTTCGAGTCATCGTGAGACTCAGGAACGAAAATGACGGGGCAATTCCGAAAAGACGGAGCCATGCGATCTAACGCCTCTCTCGAGACAAAAATCACACCCGCGCCCGAGTCGTTGTAAGAGATAATCCCCGGCTCGATAAACCGGATTTTATATGACCTCGGGATACTCATCTATTTGCATAGTGTATCTTTTTTTATCAAGTGTCAATTATGGTTTTCTATTGCAATATGGCTAGCGTTGTATTATAATGGCCTATCTTTAGACAAGGAGCGAAGCATGGGTCAGAAATATTGCACGTCTTGCGGTTCGCCGATTCCGAATGGGCAAGGTTCGTCTTGCTCTATGTGCTATGGCGATATCGATCATGGCTCGGACGGATACTATCGGCGAGAGATGGAGCGAGACGAAGAGCGCCAGCAAGAACGAGAACAAGAGCCGGAAGAGTGAAGCTAATCCAGCGCCTTATCTGGCTTCTCTGCAAGCCGAAAGACTTGCGGGGCTATCTTAATCATGGGAAGGAGAAAAGGGAATGAAAGACCCTCTGGAAGATATGACTAAAGAGGAAATAGTTTACTTCCTTCGCCGTGACTATCATTATCAATTCAATCCCATAAAAATGAGCGATGTTCTGTTTTATAGGTGGCAAGCAAAATCAAAAGAGCTTCAAGAGAGAAGGGCAGAATCAACCGAGGCTCTAAACATAATAGACCTAAAGCAACGGGACGAGTACGCGCGTCAGTTTAATGCATCAACTAATGGCGACGAGAAGATGGAATTATTTAAGAAAATGGAGCCTTATCACAAGGCATTGAAGGCTTGGTATGCGAAGGATCAATTGATAACAAAAGAGGATCAAGAATTAGATAAATTATATGTATCTATCGACGAGGCACGGAAGCTAGAATCAATCAAGTAGCCATATCTTAGCGCATCGGCAATTATAATCAGCACCCGCATGGGCTCGGCGCCCGGTCCTCTCGTCCACAATCTCGCCGGGTCCATCTAGGTCAACTATGCGTCCGTCAAGGTGCTTGTGCGAGTCTCGGACGCGGATATCGTGAGACGTTGACCACCGATAGCGTCGAACGCCTGCCGATTTAGCTCCCTCGCGTCCGAATGCTTCAAAGAATAGGCCAGTCTCTTGCCTCGCAAGAAAAGTAGCCTTTGCCGCACTCGTATTCCATTCGCTTTGAATGAGCGCCTTTATGCTCGAATTGTCGGAGGCGTCCGTTTGGATACGTCGAACCATTTCTCGGAGGCGTTGCATCTGTTCGGGTTGCCAATTCTTGATATTCAAGTTCTGTGACTCAGTATAGTCTCGGCGTAGGGCCTTGTCCATACGAGGCGTGATATTGGGCTGGACTCCGACTGACCATAAATCCTTGACAACGGCATCGCGCATTAGGGGCAACGGTAGTGAATCGCCGAGGCTTAGGCTCCTGATAGCATCAGTGATATTCCGCTCGGCCGCGTCAAGGGCATAGTCCATGCGTTGCGCCAGGTCTCGGAGCTTGCCCTCCGCGATGATCGAAGCCCCAATGATCGCGGGCGATGGCTGGCCCTTCCAGGTCTTCGAGCGCGAGTCGAATATGGCAAACTTGGAAAGCTGCTGCGATATCCGCGCGTTGAACTGGCCAAAAAATACGCCGCCCTTGTATTGTACCTGTCCGGATCGGATAGCGGAGATTATGGCATTGTCTGCCGAATTAAGCTTCGCCATGGGTATATCTAAGGTATCAAGAAGGGGCTTGAAATAGGTATCCCAAAAGAGCCAGCGCAATCTCTCGTCTATGGGCTGATAGAATTGATCTTCAAGGCGAACCATTATTTGCCTATCGCGCGCGCCGCCGCATTCTTGACCGCAGTAGCCGCCGCCTTCGCGCTATCAACGGCCTTGCGATAGACCGATATCGTATCGGTAGCAGGAGGCGCGACTGAGCCTTGCCCGTTAGGCGCCATAGGGTTGCGGTTGACGCGCTTGGCTATCTCCGCATCTAGCACTTCTTCCTTAGCCGCCATGTCCGCCACGCCATCGGCATCGAGTAGGCCGCGGTCGAACCATGCCAGGATACGATTCGACTTCGATTCCATGATCTGCTCATTTTCGAGGGCCGAGACTTCCTTGAGCGGCGGGAACTTGAAGCGGAACGGAAATACATGCCCCCACATATTCGCCATAGCTATCTCAATCATCTTGCGGATAGCCGGGCGCATGGGCATGCGGATATCGCTCTCGACCATTTGGTTATAGTTGTCCGTGTCTTCCTCGCCGGTCGAGAATCCCGAGGCGGAAAGGCCGAAAAGCTTTGTCATGGGCATGCGCATGGCCGATGCTATCCCGATCCTGTTTTCTTTCATCACATCGGAAAGGCCTGCGAAGGTCATTGTCTTTTGTTCGAATGTCTCCTCGGAGTCCATGACAAGAGCATTCACGTAATTTTTTAGCTGGTTCGCCAACTGGATGCGTTTGGTTATGATTGAAGTTCCACCAATCGTCGCCATCTTGTTTGCAAAATCCTTGATGTGATAGACGTCTATTTTTGACTCGTCGAGTATTTCATAGAGCACGTCTTGCGTCTTCAAATAATTCTGCAAGTCGCGGAGCATGCGCTCGCCCTCGGACATTCCCCAGCCCATAAGCTGCCGGCGAATGTAGGACGGGGCTCGCTTACCGGCTCCGAGGATGACTCTTGAAGTGTGAATCTTTTGGCTATTGAGCGTAACGGACTCGGCCTTAAGGATATCGTCAAAGTCAAGTATATCATTCCGAAGCATCTCGGGCGAAGCGAACTGCCAGCGGTCGACGTCGTAAAGCTCGATAGGAGCATTCGTAAGGCGCCGGATATTGAGCGGGGCTTCCGGGTCTTGGTCGGAGTTTATAACCAGCCCGCCACCGCCATAGACTCGCACCCACGAGTACCAATCTTGCAGCTTACCCCATACGTTATGGTTCTCGAACCAATCCATGATCTCGTCTACTTCGCCAGGGCTGATCTGTTCGCACTCGATTTCAATTAGCTTCGATAAGGCGTCTTGAATCGGCAATTGGATAGCCGTCTGGAATATGCCATTGCCCGAGTAGAGATACGTCAGGATTATGCGATTGAGCGTGACAAGGGCATAGTTATTCGCGTAGGCAATCGTGCCATACCCCGAGAGCGAGGAGCCGCCCGTTGCGCCGATCGTCACCGCCGCCACAAGGTCGGTCAAGGAATTGTCTATGCGCGCTCTCGTGTGGTGTCGTCTGCTCATGCTTGCCCCGCATCGTAAAGAATATTGAGCTTTGCGGATATGGCAGATTGACGCATATCGCTAGTTCCCTTCCCGCCTGGCATTAATATAACAGCGTCCGCATATTGCGCCATCTCTCTGTTTCTCCGGGGGCCTGCCGCTTTCCCGTATCGCATCCATTCGGCAGGCATTCTTTTTATTGGCAGGCCAAGGTTATCGGCGCATAGTTCGCCGAATATATCCGCACCTCGGCAACACCCCGAGACTATTTCTGTCGCGCCCGACTTTGTCAAAAGGTCTTGTATTGTCCTAAAGTCGGCAGAGGCAGGCACAAAGTCGCGGCCGCCTGCAATAATTACCTTCATGGAATTATCATACTCCCCGCGCTTGGCTTTCACAATACCGCTTAGACGCTCTTAAACTCGACTACCCATACCCACAGGTTGGCGTCCCATCCGTAGCCGCGCTTGGCGTTGATCGAGTCCCACAGCGAGGCGAATCCGTTGCGGTACGAAATGCCCTCGGGTTTGCCGTGGCTCGGATGGACGGGATTTATTGCCTGTGTGCTTAGATTTACGCTCTCGCCTTCTGACTTTCCAAAAGGCTGATACCAAAGCGTGCACGAAGAGCCCTCATCTCTGGCGTCAGCCTCGCTGATATCCTGCACGCGCTCGACGCGGATGGCCGTCACATCGAGGAGGATGCGAGAATACTTTCGCTGCATAAAGATCGAAGGGCGCCAGCGTGCGGGCGAGTCGTATTCCTCAATCTTCTCTTCGCAAGTCGGCGAGGCGCGATATTCTGCGCGACCGTCAGCATAGGCATCCGTCCTAAACGTCTCCCGCACCCATAGCCGGTCGCCAGGCTGGCCGTAGGGGCAGTGCATCGGCGTCTCGTTGTCATGGTTATCGAGGAGCGACTCTCCGTCGCAGCTAACATGTGGCCACAGGGAACCATCGGCCATTTCCATCAGGACAAATGCTCCCGTGGACAGCGGATACTTAATCACCCGTCGCGTCATCGTCTTTCGGCCCTCGAGGATCGCGCGGACCATTGAGGCGCTGAACAGGATCGGTCTTTCTTTCATGCTTCACTCCTTTTGTTATTGTAATGCCATATGCTTAATATTGCAATACTTATCCGAGTACATCTGCATCGTACATGGAGTGCCCGCCAACGTATTCATGCATGCGCATTATGAGGGCATCAAGCAAATGGTCATCGCCGTCTTGAAGCTTCGGCAGTTGCTTGCCGTTCTTGTCCCGAGCCCAGGCATACGTCGATACTTCCCGGATGGCGTCGGTGTCTCCCTCGATGAAATGGATCTTATAGCCTTGAAGCCGCGTACATACGTCCTCTTTGTAGTTGGCTCGTTTTTGCACTGGCTTGATGCCGAATAGGCCAAGGCGGTGCAAGTCGTCAATGATATCGGGCCTCGCCGAGTCGCCTGTCACGTTCTCATATTCCGTAACTCCTGCCGATTTCAATTCGGCGTAGAGCGCATCGTTGTGCTGGCCTGTTCGATAGACAAGCTGCTTGACCCATATCTCGCGATCGCGTACCCATAGGCGAACGGCCGCATTCGGGTCTTCCGAAAATCCAAAGTCAAGGCCAACGCCGATAGAATCGTCAAGTATTTCCCTCGGAACTTGTTTAACAATGTCCCACCCTGGCCCCGGATCATCGTTTAACGTGAATACACAACCCTCCATGGTCGTAAACTCGCCGAGTGCCCATAGCTTATATTTGTCGGGGTTGGTTTCTTTATAGCCTTCAAGGAGCTTTTTCGTTCCTGATGCGCACCACTTATTGTGCTTGTACCATGTGCGCAGAACCAAGGCATTCGCTCGCTCGTTGATAACCGCAACACCTAGCGGATGCTCGATATCGAGGAAGCGGCGCTGTAGCCAATGCTTCGATCCGGGAATCTGCGGGACCGGGTTATGCGTGAAGATAATTCTGCCAGGGTAATTTGTCGGAGACAGGCCCGCGTCAAGCGAGTCCACATCATCCTCGCTGCACTCGTTTGCCTCTTCAATCCAGATTATACTGCAACCCTTTAGGGATTTTAGGCGGTCGGCATCGTTCAGCCCGAAGCAACGGAAGCGGGATTTATTCGCAAGCGTAATTTCTTTGTCAGTTGCGTTTTTGTAATAGGGTATTCCATGCTCATCAAAGAAACCTAGAAGCTCCGCAAACACGGAATCCTTGAGTGTATCACCGACTTTTCTACAGCATGCAATAAAATGTCCAGGCTCTTGCATGGCGGTCAAGCCAAGGCATTGCACTACATCATGCGACTTAGCCGAACGCCGACCGCCGTATATCTCGAAATATCTTGTGTCTTTACGGAGTGTGCGGTCTGGACCAAAGAGTTGCCTATAGACCTTGTTTATGCGTATCGGGATATTAGGCGTTTATTAGCTCCGGGTTTTCGTGGATGTTGCCGATGACTTCAACATCCTGCCCAAGGCTTCCAGGACCTGACCAGCATCCATACCCTCGCCCCTTTTCTATTTCTTTGCGCCCACACCCATATTCATCCCATACAACGAGACTCATTTTCCGTTCTTTCCGACGAGTGGACGAATATGGGCGATCATAAAAAATAGAGGAATAGATATCCCCCTCGTAAATCTCGCGGCCATTCTTGTCTTTTAGCCCAGTGTATTGCTCAAACACTGACCCATCCGCTTCATGGTTATATAGCCCGCTCATTTGTTGGCTAAGGCATTCCATTACCCCCCGAATATCGTAAAAGTATTTTTTGCTTCCCCACATTCTAAACTTAATCTCACGCATACTCACTCCTCCGCATCCTCGAACGATACGACATAACTGAAAGGCTTACCGTCCGGCCCGGTTCCCTTAACTTTGGCGTCGGGCTGCTTGATCATCTGGATATACTTTTGCAGGGTATCAAGAGCCTTCTCGCGATTCGCTAGGACGTAGACCGGATGCTCGCCGCCATCTTTGTCGACCCGCTTGTCTATTTGATCAATGCATACCGACAGGCCGGCCTCGCTAATCTCGCTGAGTGACGCCACTAGATCGCCGTTATCGTTGACAATCTGCGCCGGGTTGTAAAAGGCACGGACGAGATGGATGTCCAAGATTCTCTTTTCAAGGCCAGTCTTAGCCGCTCCGAGAGATATATCCAATTCCAATGCAATACAAGCGCGGACGTTGGGCGAAGATAACAGACGGGAAGCCTCTGACTTGGCGCTCTCTCTCGTGATATTCGGGAATGCATTACAATAGCATTCCGTGGCGTTCCGGAAGTCTGCCTGTATGAAATTGTGCACAAAGTCTAACTGGCCCTTGGTGAGGCGCAGATACAGCTCGGCTAGTTCCTCTGCCTTTTCGTCTTTCGGATCGATCCTAGGCCCCTTGGCGTCTCTTTGGGAGGCTTTTGGAGGCTTGGCCATCTTGTCTTTTGCGTTCGCTTTGGCCTTCGCTGGCCTTCCACGCTTTTTCGGTTCTGTTTTCATGGCTATTATATTACAACTATCCCTGTCTTCTTTCAAGACGTTCGAATCTGGCAGTAGCCCCGATGAATATCAAATGCGCCCTTCCGCGCGGTCCTCCACGGTTTTTATGTATTATCACGTCGGCTTCAAAATTAGCCTCGTCATTACTACTTAGCCGGTGAATCATTAAAACCCTATTGCAATCCTGTTCTATTGTGCCCGAGTCGCGAAGGTCTGAAAGCATTGGCTCTTTCCCGTCCGCGTTTCTCCCGAGCTGTACGCAGATTATTATTATCACGCCTAAGTCGAGCGCCAGCCTTTTCAGAACACGCGAAGCCTCCCCTACCTTTTCCCATCGGGCTACCCTTGCCTCCCGGCCGAAGTCTATAAGCCCCAAATAATCGACAACGAAAAGCTTTGTCTTGAATACCATGGCGTCGCGACGGATGTTCGCGCAAAGGCTCTCGGGAGTCATCGAGTCTTGGAATACCCTAACTCCCGCCTCGTACATTTTCGTCGTAATATCTTTTAATGCGCTTATCGTACTCTTTGCCTTTATTGACGTTCCGTTTCTGAGCGAGGCGAGGCCTCCGGCGGAATGAGGCGCATATATCCTGTCGTATATTTCATTCCGCGTCATTTCCATCGAGAAAATGCTAGACGGTATTCCACGATAAATCGAATTATAAATAGCCATCTGAATAGCAAGAGCGGTCTTCCCTACTCCCGGACGTGCTGCAATCGCTACAAGCTCGCCCGACTCTATGCGCGATCCAAGAATATTATCTAATTCCTCTAGCCCGAATATTGCGCCGCTCTTCCCATCGTCGTCAAATCTACGTTTCAATTCAAGGCGGTATGATTCGAAGTTTGCTTGGATCGAAGGGTCTTCCGTTGCCCGTTCTGATTTCTGAATATTAACAAGCCCATC
>Ga0265314_10005553_pt1 | contig 11342 bp, 6 predicted proteins | sample 4126metaG_FD_203106 | JGI IMG/M metagenome (GOLD analysis project Ga0265314, IMG submission 203106) | Rhizosphere microbial communities from Carex aquatilis grown in University of Washington, Seatle, WA, United States - 4-1-26 metaG | ecosystem: Host-associated > Plants > Roots > Rhizosphere >... | reverse complement strand
GCCTTCGCGAGCTCGAGCGAATGGGAAAAAAGAGCGCCGAAAACGTGGTCGCAGCGATCCAGGCCTCGAAGGAGCGCACGCTCGATCGATTGCTCACCGGCATCGGCATCGAGCACGTGGGTCAAGTCGCCGCGCGTCAGCTCGCCGAAGCCGCGGTGTCACTCGATCTGCTCTTGTCGTGGAGCAAGGAAGAAGCGTCCGAGAAAGTGGCGTCCGTCGGAGGGTTCGGTCCCAAGATGGTCGAGAGCGTCGTGAATTTTCTCTTCGACGATGAATTCCGAAGGTTGCTCCAAAAACTCCGCGACCGTGGCGTATCGCGACCGCAGCCGCTCGATGCAGTTACCGAGGGCCCGCTTTCCGGCATGTCGTTCTGCGTGACGGGGGTTCTGTCCCGCAAGCGCGAGGACGTCCACGCGGCCATTCGCGCCAAAGGTGGCGTGATTCACGACAGCGTGAAGAAGGGGACGACGTTTCTGGTCGCCGGTGAAAAAGTCGGCAAGGCCAAGCTCGATCTCGCGAAGAAGAACGGAACGCAGATCATCGACGAGCCGGCGCTCGAAAAAATGCTCGCCGGCGACGATGGCGGCTCCCGTCCGAGTTGAGTCGGCAGAATCGCGGGGGACGCTCGCGCGGCTCTCGGTTAGGATGGTGCCCATGACGGCGCGCTACGTGCGGATCACGACGCCTTCGGGCGGCGCTTGGGCGCTCGCGGACGGCGAGCGAGCCGTCGTGCTCGACGGTGCGCCCTGGAACGGAGGTGCGCCGACGCTGACCGAAGAAGCGTTTCCCTTGTCGGCGGCTCGCCTCGACTGCCCGGTGGCGCCGAGGACGATCTTCGGCATCGGCAAAAACTACCGCGCACACGCGAGCGAGATGGGGGGTCCGGTGCCGACCGAGCCGCTCGTGTTCGCGAAGACCACGTCGTCGCTGCTCGCGCCGAACGGCACGGTCGTCCTTCCGCGAATCTCGAAGCGAGTCGACTACGAGGGCGAGCTCGGCGTGGTGATCGGCAAGCGCGCGCGCCACGTGCCGGTCGAGCGCGCGCTCGACTACGTCTTCGGCTACACCGTGCTCTGCGACGTCACGGCGCGCGATCTGCAGAAATCGGACGGTCAATGGACCCGTGCGAAAGGGTTCGACACGTTTTGCCCGACCGGGCCCGCCGTCGTGACGGGAATCGACCCCTCGAGTCTCGCGCTTCGCCTCTCGGTCAACGGCGACAAGCGGCAAGACGGCAACACGAAGGACATGGTGTTCGACGTCGCGACCCTGGTCGCGCACCTCTCGACGTTCGCGACGCTCGAGCCCGGTGACCTCATCGCGACCGGAACTCCGGAAGGCGTCGGCCCGCTCTCACCAGGCGACGCCGTCGAGATCGAGATCGAGCGCATCGGCGTGCTCGCGTTCCGCGTCGCCGCGGAAGACTGAGGGCGCACGTGACGTCGAGGGCGGCCATCGGGTTTTGGGTGACGGGTGCCCTGGCCACCGCGGCGGCGACGTACGGCGTGGTTCGGCTCGCGGCGCGCGATCGCGGCGATCCGACGCGGTGCGAGCCAGGATTGGTCGCCATGCGCGCGCGCTGCTGCGCCCCGGGACAGACCACCTTGCACGGCAAGTGCGTGGGCAAGCCCGCGTCGTGTCCAATCGGCATGCACCGCGCCCTCACCGGTACAGGCTGCGTCGGGAACGCGCGCCGCGTCGATTTCTCCGGCGGGCTCATGACGCTCGGAAGCGAGGATTGGCAAGCGGAAGGCATCGTCACGCCGCGCGCGGTTCAGGTCGCCGCGTTCGGCATCGACGCGCTCGAGGTCACCGTCGAGCGGTGGACGCATTGCGTGCGCGCCGGAATGTGTCGCGAACTCTCGGAACCCGAACCGGGGTTGCCGGTCTCGCTGGTCGATCCCAAGGAAGCCGAGCGCTTTTGCCGATTCGAAAAAGGACGACTCCCGACCGGCGATGAATGGCTCTTCGCCGCAACAGGAACCGACTATCGACGCTACCCGTGGGGCGCAACGGGGCTCGTGTGCCGGCGCGCGGCATTCGGCGCGGTCGAAGGCCCGTGCGCGCACGGGGGCGGCGCCGACCTGGTCGGCACGCATCCGGACGGCGCGACGCCGGAGGGGGTCTTCGATCTCGCCGGCAACCTCGCCGAATGGACCCTCGAACCGAACGGCGGCTACCTCGCGCGCGGGGGCTCGTACCGTTCCACCAGCGCGCTCGAGCTGAAAAGCTGGGCTGCCGAGGTGTCACCCCCGCGGTCTCGTCACGTCGGTTTCCGCTGCGCCTACGATCCGCCGGCGAAGGCCGCGACGTTACGCTGAGTCGCCCGCGCCTCCGCGCCGATGACCGGGCGCGATGCTGGATGGCACGAGCAGGGCGGTGCACTAGGCTTCCCGCCGATGACCGCCGCCGTTCTTTCCATCGGAACCGAGATCACGCGCGGGGAGATCACGAACACCAACGGGTCGTGGCTTTGCGAAGAGCTGACGCGCGTGGGCCTGGACGTGACCGAGGTCGCGTCGATCCCCGACGAGCGCATCGCCATTCAAGAGACGCTCGCACGGCTCGCGGCGCGCCACGATCTCATCGTGTCCACCGGCGGCCTCGGGCCGACCACCGACGACATCACCACCGAGTGTGTCGCGGCGGTCCTGGGCGTGCCGCTCGACCACGACGCGGCGTCTCTCGAAGCGATCCGCACACGCATGACGCGCTTCGGACGGACCATGAGCCCGTCGAATGCGAAGCAAGCCGATTTTCCGCGGGGCGCCGCGGTGCTCGCGAATCCGAACGGCACCGCGCCGGGCTTCTCGGTGAAGATCGGACGCGCCGTCGCGTTCTTCATGCCCGGCGTGCCGTCCGAGATGAAGCCGATGTTCGCCGAATACGTCGTGCCCGTCGCGACACGCGCGCTCACCTCCGCGGTGCATCAAGTGCGCTTGAAGACGTTCGGCGCCGCCGAGTCGGCGGTGAACGACCGCCTCGCCGGAATCGAAGCCGCCCATGGCGTGATCATCGGGTATCGCGCGCATTTTCCGGAGATCGAGGTCAAGGTGCTCGCGCGAGCGCCCGACGCGGCGACCGCGGAAGCGACCGCGCGACGCGCCACGGCGGAAGTCACCGAGCGACTCGGCGATCTCGTGTTCGCCGAGGGCGACGTCTCGTTCGCGAGCATCATCGGCCATCTGCTTCGCGATCGATCGCTGACGCTCGGGACCGCAGAGTCGTGCACCGGCGGGCTCGTCGGCGAACTCTTGACCGAAGAAGCCGGCGCGAGCGACTTTTTTCGCGGGGCGATCGTCGCGTACGACAACCGGGTGAAGACGTCGCTCCTCGGAGTCGATGCCGCGCTCATCGCTCGCGAAGGCGCCGTCAGCGAGCCCGTCGCGCGCGCCATGGCCGAAGGCGCGCGCCGAGCCCTCGGCACCGACTTCGCCATCAGCGTCACCGGCATCGCAGGGCCCGGGGGAGGCACGCCGGAAAAACCGGTGGGCCTCGTTCACTACGCGCTCGCGACACCCGATGGCACCACGGCGCGCAAGATGACGTGGGCGTCGACCCGGCGAAACATCCGTTACATGTCCGCGTACGCGACGTTCCGTCTCATACGCGACGTGCTCCTTCACGGTCACGACCCCGCAGCGACGCCGTAACACGCGTCCCGCGAGGTGTGAGCCCGTACGCGCCGCTCAGTTCGGCGCGCGTCGGGTGATGACGAGGGCGCCGTCTTTGCCACGATCGGCGACCACGGCGTCGCCCGGCGTGAACGCGCCTTCGAGTACCTTTCGCGCCAGCGGATCTTCGAGGTACCGCTGGATCGCGCGCTTCAGCGGCCGCGCGCCGTACTGCGGGTCCCAGCCGACCTCGCCGAGAAAATCTTTCGCGGCCGTCGTGACTTCGAGGCGGAGCTCGCGACGGGACAGGCGTTCGGCCACGTGCTTGAGCTGGATATCGACGATGCTGCGGAGCTCGTTGCGGCCAAGTCGGCGGAACACGACGATCTCGTCGAGGCGATTCAAGAACTCCGGCCGGAAGATCTCGCGCAACGACTCCATCGCCGTGTCGCGCATCTTCGTCGCCTTCTCCGGGTCGCCGAGATCCGTCCGCTCTTCGAGCGCAGAGAGCGCAGCCGTGCCGACGTTGCTCGTGAGAATGACGACCGTGTTCTTGAAGTCCACGGTGCGTCCCTGTCCGTCCGTGAGCCGGCCGTCGTCGAGGAGCTGGAGCAGCGTGTTGAATACGTCGGGGTGCGCCTTCTCGACCTCGTCGAACAAGATGACGCTGTACGGGCGTCGTCGAACCGGTTCGGTGAGTTGCCCGCCCTCTTCGTAGCCGACGTAGCCGGGCGGCGCGCCGATGAGCCGCGACACGGTGTGTTTCTCCATGTACTCGCTCATGTCGACGCGGATCATCGCTTTCTCGTCGTCGAACAGGAACTCGGCGAGCGCCCGCGCAGTCTCGGTTTTTCCGACGCCGGTCGGACCGAGGAACAAGAACGACCCGATCGGCCGTCGATCGTCGCCGAGCCCGGCGCGCGAACGCCGCACGGCGTTGGCGACCGCGACGAGCGCCGCGTCCTGGCCGATCACGCGCTCGCGCAGGTTGTCCTCGATCTTGAGGAGCTTCTGCATCTCGCCTTCGAGCATTTTGGACACCGGGATCCCGGTCCACTTCGAGACGACCGCCGCGATGTCCTCTTCGGTGACCTCTTCCTTGAGGTACGAACCGGATTTTTGCGCGGTGGCGAGCTCGCTACGGAGCTTCTCCATCTCCTTCTCGAGATGCGGGATCTTGCCGTATTGATACTCGGCCGCCTTTCCGAGGTTGCCGCTGCGTCTCGCCTGCTCTTCCTGCACTCGAAGTTCTTCTAGGGCGCGCTGCTTGTCGCGGACGGCGGAGATGATCTCCTTTTCGCGCAGCCACACGGCGCGCGCCGTATCGCGCTGATCGGACAGTTCGCCGACTTCGCGCTGCAGATCGGTGAGCCGCGCCTTCGACGCCTTGTCGTGCTCGCGCTTGAGCGCCTGCTCTTCGATCCGGAGCTGAAGCAGTCGCCGATCGAGCTGGTCGATCTCGAACGGCATGCTGTCGATCTCCATCTTGATCTTGCTCGCCGCTTCATCGACGAGGTCGATGGCTTTATCGGGCAAGAACCGCTCGGTGATGTACCGGTTCGACAGGGTCGCCGCGGAGACGAGCGCCGCGTCGCGGATCCGGATCCCGTGATGCACCTCGTAGCGTTCCTTCAAACCGCGCAAGATCGCGATGGTGTCTTCCACGGTGGGCTGATCGACCATGACCGGCTGAAATCGCCGCTCGAGGGCCGCGTCCTTCTCGATGTGCTTTCGGTATTCGTCGAGCGTCGTCGCGCCGATCGCGCGGAGCTCACCGCGGGCGAGCGCCGGCTTCAGCATGTTCGCGGCGTCCATGGAGCCCTCGGCGGCGCCCGCGCCCACCAGGGTGTGGAGCTCGTCGATGAACACGATGATGCCGCCAGCCGCGGCTTCCACTTCCTTGAGCACCGCCTTCAACCGGTCTTCGAACTCGCCGCGGAACTTCGAACCGGCGACCATCGCCGACAGATCGAGCGACACCAGCCGCTTGTCCTTCAGCGACTCGGGAACGTCGCCGTTGGCGATGCGCTGCGCGATGCCCTCGGCGATCGCCGTCTTGCCGACGCCCGGTTCCCCGATGAGCACCGGGTTGTTCTTCGTGCGCCGGCTCAGCACCTGCATCACGCGCCGGATCTCTTCGTCCCGTCCGATGACCGGGTCGATCTTCCCGCGGCGTGCGAGCTCGGTGAGATCCTTCGTGTACTTCTCGAGCGCCTGGAACTTCCCCTCGGGGTCCTGGTCGGTCACCCGCTGCGAGCCGCGAATCTGCGACAGCGCATGGAGGAGCTTGTCGTGAGAAACGCCGTGACGGTCGAAGATCGCCTGGACGTCCTTGTCCGACTTTGCCGCCGCCAAGACGAAGTGTTCGACCGAGACGAAGTCGTCCTTCAGCGCCTTCGCCTCGTCTTCGGCCTTGGTGAACAGATGAGTCGCCCGCCGCCCAATGTTCGGCTCGGAGCCGCCGGTCACCTTCGGCAACGATTCGAGGCGTTGCTCGAGATCCCTTCGGACGGCGCCCACCGCGGCCCCGGCTCGCTCGACGAGCGGGCCGCCTACGCCGTCGCGTTGCTCCAAAATGGCGACGATCAGGTGCTCGGGGACGAGCTCCGGATTGCCCGCCCGCACCGCGCGGTCCAAGGCCGCCCGGACCGCCTCCTGGCTCTTCGTCGTCAGTCGATCCATTCGCATGGCCAAAACCTCTGCGCCCGAGCAACCGACGCGCCCCCGCGGCACGCGCGCTCGAACTCAAGGCAAATTAAGTCCGGATGCCGCGACGGCAAGGGAGCGAGGCGAGGAGGTTTCTTGCAGATCACTCATGAGCCTCCGCGGCTTTCCCTTACTTCCAGGACGTGCGAGGCCGCGGTAGAGGCAAGAGCTAAGGCGAGAGCATGAGGGGAGGGGCTGCCCGGCTAGGCCCTCGGCATCGCCTGCGCAGGTGAAGTGCTCGCTTGCTGGGAAACCGCGAAGACGCAATAGGATCCGATGCGTTCTGGCCCGAAGGCATTGAGCGGGCCCGCGTGGTCATAGAAGAAACGCCCGGGGGCGATCGCAAAGACCGCGTACCCGCCCGGCTGGGTGAGGCGCGGAGCCGTGCGCTTGCACGGCGAGCACCGAGAGCAGTCGCGCGGGTGCGTGCTCGCAGCGAGCGCCCGCGGGCGACCCTAGATATCCAGGTTACGCACGTTCAGCGCGTTCTGCTCGATGAACTGCCGCCGCGGCTCCACCTGGTCGCCCATGAGGACACTGAAGAGCTCGTCGGCTTTGATGGGATCGTCGACGCGCACTTGGAGGAGCGTCCGAGCGTCCGGGTTCATGGTCGTTTCCCAGAGCTCTCCGGCATTCATTTCGCCGAGGCCCTTGTAGCGGGAGATCATGATGCCTTTTCGGCCGCGCTCTTCGATGAAGGCGTCGAGGCTCTCGGTGTCGTCGAGCTGGACGGGCTCGCCGCTGGCCACCGTCGCGACGTAAGGCGGCGGCCCGATCGAGCGCACGTCGTCTTCGAGCGAGCGTAGCTCCTGGTATTCGGCGCTCTCCGCGAGTTGCCAGTCGAGAATGGCCGGCCGCGGGGAGGCGCCGGGCCGGAAGCGGACGACGATGCGCCCCGCGCCGTGCTCTTTTTCCCACTCCACGACCACGCTGAGGGGCGCGAGATCCGGGTAGCGATGCTCGAGCCGCGCGCGAAGGGACGCCGCCGCGGCTTCCACCTTGGCGTTGTCGCGAAAATCGGCGAGCGCGAGATCGCTCGAACGGAGCAGCGCGGCGACCACGCGGGCGTCGCAACGCCGGTCGATTTTCGCGAGGATGGACCGGAAGCTTCGGAGCCTCGACGCCAGGTTGAAGAGCGGCATTCCAGAGAGCGCCGGCCCTTTCGACGCCTGCACCGTCAGCCCGTCGATGCCGTTTTCGATCAGGAACCGATCGAGGCCGGGCTGATCCTTCAAGTACAGATCGCGCTTCCCTTTCCGCGCGCGGAAGAGCGGCGGCTGAGCGATGAACAAGTACCCCTTGTCGATGAGGTCGCGCATCTGCCGATAGAAGAACGTCAGGAGCAAGGTGCGGATGTGACTGCCGTCGACGTCGGCGTCGGTCATCAAGATGACCTTGTGATACCGAAGCTTCGATAGATCGAACCCTCCGGTGTCGCCGATGCCGCACCCGAGAGCGCTGATGAGCGTCGCGACTTCTTGCGACGCGAGCATTCTGTCGAGCCGCGCCCGCTCGACGTTGAGGATCTTTCCCTTGAGCGGAAGGATCGCTTGAAAGTGCCGATCGCGGCCTTGCTTCGCGCTGCCGCCGGCGCTCTCACCCTCGACGATGTAGATCTCGCTCTGCGCCGGGTCCTTGCTCTGGCAATCGGCGAGTTTCCCGGAGAGCGACGTCGTGTCGAGCACGCCTTTCCGGACGACCTCACGGGCTTTGCGCGCGGCCTCGCGGGCCTTGGCGGCGAGCACGGCCTTGTCGAGGATCTTGCGCGCGATGACCGGATGCTCTTCGAAGTAGCGTCCGAGTTGCTCGGAGACCGCGTTCTCCACGATGCCCTTCACCTCGCTCGAGACGAGCTTCGACTTCGTCTGCGAATCGAACGAGGCGTCCGGGTGCTTCACGTGGATGACGCAGATCAGGCCTTCGCGCGTGTCGTCGCCGGAGAGGCCCGCTTTGACGTCCTTGAGGAGATTTTGCGCCTGACCGTAGGCGTTCAAGGTGCGCGTGAGCGCCGAACGAAGCCCCGTGAGGTGCGTCCCGCCGTCCTTGTTGAAGACGTTGTTGGTGTAAGGGAAAATCTGCTCTTGGTAGCTCGCGGTCCATTGCATCGCGACGTCGAGGACGACGGTCGCCTTGGTGCTCGAGTCGCTCGGAACTTCGACGTTGAACGCGACGACTTCGTCGTGAACGGGTTCCTTCGTCTGGCTCATCAGCGCGACGAATTCCTTGATGCCGCCCTTGTACTCGTAGCGCTCGCGCTGCCCTTCGGCGCGCTCGTCCTCGAGCAAGATGACGAGACCGGAGTTCAAGAACGCAAGCTCGCGGAGTCGGTTGGCGAGTGTCCCGTAGTTGTATTCGGTGTTCGTGAAAATTTCGGGATCCGGCTTGAACGTGATCTTCGTGCCGGTCGCATCGCTCTCGCCGATCGGCGCGAGCCGTTCTTGCGGAATCCCCCTGCGGTACTCCTGAAACCAAACCCGCCCTTCGCGCTTGATCTCGAGCCTGAGCCACTCCGAAACGGCGTTCACCGCGCTCACACCGACGCCGTGCAACCCAGCGCTGACTTTGTAACTCGAGTGATCGAATTTGCCGCCGGCGTGGAGGACGGTCATCACGACCTCCGCAGCGCTGAGCCCGCGTTCCTTCATGATCCCGACGGGAATGCCGCGTCCGTCGTCGTCCGACGTCACCGACCCGTCGAAGTGGACGGTCACCTTGATCTCTTTGCAAAACCCCGCGAGGTGTTCGTCGACCGCGTTGTCGACGGCCTCCCAGACGAGATGGTGCAACGCCGATCCGTCGTGGACGTCACCGATGTACATCCCGGGGCGCTTGCGCACGGCCTCGAGACCCTCGAGCACGGTGATGTTGTTCGCGCCGTAGTCCGACTCGCGCGGTGCTGGCACGGGCGGCTCGTCGTGAGTCGTTTCGATGGTCACGCTCGCGTCTCGCAGGGATTGTGTTCTTCGAAAAGCATCGGAGTTGCCGTGAGGAAAAAGTCGCGTTGCCGCGGGCCTCACCGCCTGGAATTTCCTCGGGGAAGCTGTTTGCTAATCGCGAGCGGCGGCCTTCAATAGGGCGGCGTCGCGCGCCGAAAAAACCCGCTTTGGTATACCCCTCTCGCACGCTTCGGGCAAGGGATGCACGGCCCTTCCGGCGTGCCCGAAGTCAGCTTTTTCGACGCACAAAAGTTCGACTCAAGCGTCGCTTTTCAGCGCGCCTTCCACGACCCTGAAGTCCGCTCGTTCGCTTCCAGAAATTCCCGGGAGCACGAAGAGCTCCGGACGCGTCGTCGTGACGAATACCTGACTCGGCGTTTCCCTCAGAAACTCGTAAACCGCTCCCGTGCGCTCGGGATCGAGCTCGCTCGAGACGTCGTCGAGGAGCAAGATCGGCTCTGCGCCGCGCGCCGCGCGGACACATTCGAGCTCGGCCGCCTTCAACGCCAACGTCAGGATTCGCTGCTGGCCCTGAGAAGCGTGTCGGCGAACGCTCCTGCCGGAAAGGTCGAGCCCGAGCTCATCGCGTTGGGGCCCGAGTGTGGCACGACGGCGCCGGCGGTCGTCGTTCCGCCGTTCGCGCAGGGCGGCCTCGAGCACGGCCGGATCTTCGGGACCTCCCGGGACGAATTCGGAGCGGAGCTCGAGCGAGGAAGGCGCCATCTTCGCGAAGATCGGCGCCAGCGCCGTGACGAGACTCGTGGCGGCCCGTCGGCGCGCCCGGCAAAGCGCCGCGCCGTGAATGCCCATCAAGTGCTCGAGGATGTCGAGCTCCGACGCGGAAGTGCCGCGCTCGTCGAGAGCGACCTGGCGCGAACGCAGGGCCCGCTCGTAGCGCGCGCGATGATCGCCGCTCGACGGATCTTCGAACAACGCGATCCGGTCGAGCAGGGTGCGTCGCTCCGAGGCGGGTCCCGTCACGATCGCGAGGTGTCCCGGGTGAAACACGACGACCGGGGTACGGGTGGCGTATCGCGCCAGGGTCTCCGGCTTCTTCCCGTCGATCTGCATCGAACGGACCGCGCCTCGGAGGGCCGCGCGTTGCTCGCGCACGATGCCGTCTTCGTCGAGGCGCGCGCGGACCACCGCGACGTCGCTCCCTTCCTTCAACATTTCGCGCGGCCTCTCGGCGCGGAAGCTCCGGCTCGTCGCGACGAAATAGAGCGCTTCGAGGATGCTCGTCTTGCCCTGTCCGTTGTCGCCACTGATCACGTTGATCCGCGGGACCGGCGCGAGATCGATGGATCCGATATTTCTGAACGCCCGGATCGAGGCGGCTTCGATACGAAGCTTGGCGGTCAAATCCGCATCGGCATGATGACCGATAGGTAGTCGGTCGAGCCGTGGGGACGGAGCACGACGGGATCGAGCTCGCCGCCGATCCCGATCTCGACGCGTTCCTCGTCGAATGCACCGAGCACGTCGAGGAAGTAACGCGCGTTGAATCCAATCGTGATCTCTCCGCCGTCGTAGTCGACCGAGACCTCGTCGAACCCTTCGCCGCTGTCGGGGCTCTCGCTCGCGAAGCGCATGGTGTTCCGCGTGAGCGAGAGCTTCACGCCGCCAGTGCGGTCGCTCGCGGCGATCGAAACGGCGCGCAGGGCGTCGGCGAGAGCGAGCCGCGGCGCGACGACGATGCGATCGGTCGAGCGCGGAATGACCTGCTGGTACGGCGGAAACTGCGCGTCGACGAGCTTCACGCTGAACTGAAGCCCGGGGAGACGGAAGAACGCATTCGGGCCGCTCTGGAGCAACGTGAGCTCGTTCGCCGTCTCCATGCCTTCGCCCTTGGTATCGCCTCTCGCTTCGTCCGCGAGACGTCGAAGCTCCTGGATCCCCTTCAGCGGAATCAGCATCGTCGCCGCGGCCGGCCTGCCCGGCAGATCGATTTCCATCTTCGATAGCCGGTGACCGTCGGTCGTCACCATTCGGATGCGATTGCCCTCCCACTCGAAGAGCGCGCTGTTCAGGTGAAGCCGCGTATCGTCGGTCGAGATCGAAAAGTGCGTATGCGCGATCAGCGACG
>Ga0265314_10005552_pt1 | contig 11344 bp, 5 predicted proteins | sample 4126metaG_FD_203106 | JGI IMG/M metagenome (GOLD analysis project Ga0265314, IMG submission 203106) | Rhizosphere microbial communities from Carex aquatilis grown in University of Washington, Seatle, WA, United States - 4-1-26 metaG | ecosystem: Host-associated > Plants > Roots > Rhizosphere >... | reverse complement strand
ACATCGTCGAGCAGACGCTCGCGGTGCTCGAGAAGGCGCACTCGGTCGGCGTCGTGCATCGCGATCTCAAGCCGGACAATCTCTTCTTCACGACCAAGGGCGAAGTGAAGGTGCTCGACTTCGGCATCGCGCGTCTTCACGACGCCGCGTCGGCGAATCGCACGCAGACCGGCATGATGATGGGCACGCCCGCGTACATGGCGCCCGAACAAGCGCTCGGCAAATGGAACGACGTCGACGGGCGCACGGATCTGTGGTCCGTCGGGGCGATTCTCTTCAGCTTGCTCTCCGGCCGCCACGTGCACGACGGCGAGACCAACAACGAGGTGTTCATTCGCGCCGCGACGCGGCCCGCGCCGTCTCTCGGACGGATCGTGCCGAAAGCGCCGATCGATCTCGTGCGCGTCGTGGATCGCGCGCTGTCGTTCGAGCGCGACAAGCGATTTCCCGACGCGACGTCCATGCGCGAGGCGATCCGCACGTTGCGCGCGCGGCTCGGTCCCGGCGGGCGACCCTCCACGGTGGCGCCCGCCGCAACCCGAGCGTCGTCCATCGCGCCGAGCGCGGTGAAGGCCACTGCTCCCGTCGCGCTGCCCCCGACGCAACCGTCGATGGCGTCGAGTGCCCTGGAGCAGCCGAAGCCGTCCGCCCCGGCGCCCGCGACGCGAGTGTCCGCGCCGGCGCCCGAGCCGCGGGTATCGGCGTTGGCGCCTGCGCCGCGAATGTCCGCGCCGCCCCCGACGCTCGCCGAACCTCCGGAGAAGCCCTCGTTACGCGCCGCCCCACCGACGCCGTCGGTCGCGCCGTCCGATTCGTCTCCCGAGACGCGACGGTCGGCCAAGCCGCCGCTCGCCGAGCGGAAGCAAGAGACGCGGAAGCAGGAGGCGCGAAAGCAGGAGACGTTCGACGCCGCGTACGGCACGGACGAGGATCTCGACAAGATGGCCGAGCTGTTCGTCGAGACCGAGCGCGCGCTCATCGCTCGGACACACTACGGCGATGCGCATCCCGAGACGAAGCGGCGTTTCGAGCGCGCGTTCCGCGCCTGCCAAGCGTCGCTCGCGAAGGCGGAGTTCGGCCTCGTGTGGAACATCTCGCCGTACTCGTTCGTCGCGCGCGAGCGCACCCTGTGGGAGCCGTCGCCGCCGCTCGATCGCATCCCGTACCAGCTCTTCGCCGACGGCGTGCGGACGCTCGGGTTCGTCGAGGGCCTCGACGAGTCGGAGTTTTTCGAGCTGTTCCGGCTGCTCACTCTCGATCGCGCGAGCGAGATCGCGCCCGAGGACGACTTCGTCACGATGCTCTGGGACGCGAGCTTCGACCACGTCGTGCATCAGGCGATCGACACGTACTCGGAAGGCGACCAGGCCGAGCGCGTGAGGTTCGAAGCCGATCGCGCGGAGGTGGTGAGCTTGGCGCAGTTCGACTCGACGGAACAGCTCGCCGATTCCTGGCAATCCCGAGCGGCCACGTCGCGCGGCGAAGGCGTCGCCGAAAAGCAGTCGCGCATCGTCGCGATGTTTTCCGGCGGCGGCGCACCCACGGACACCGAGTCGCTCGCGCGCGCCGCGAACCTGGATCCCGGCGCTCACCGCAACCGGCTGATCGATCCGTCGTCGCTTCGAGTCGACGACGCGATGCGTACGATGATGCTCGCGCGCCTTTCGATGGAGACCGCCCAGATCAGCGAGCGCTTCGTCGTGGCCGTCGCGCGGGCGTTCGAGGACGGCCTCGACGTCGACGGCGGCCAAGCCGTCGCGGTTCCACTCCGGTTCGCGGTCGACGGCCTCGCCGCGACCGACCCGGCGCTCGCGCTCGAGCTGGTCGGCGCCCTTTCGGAAGAAGTAGGGAAGGGGTTTCCCAAGGAGCGCGCCGAACAGAGTCGCGGAAAGCTCGCGGGCGGCATCGTGTCGTCGAAGATGCTGGAGAGCGTCCTCGACGCCGTCCTCGACGGCGCGAGCATCGAGAGTGAAACCCAGGTCAAATTCGCCCAGGCCCTCCGGACCATCCTCGGCTACTCGGACGCGATGCACTTCGCGGTCGTGATGTCGTGCATCGGCGCGGTCGCGGCGACGGATATTCGCGACGTGCTCGTCGAGTATCTCGCGCGGGTCGGCGAGGGGCGCGAGATGGACATGGCGGCGCTGTTTCCGACGGCCGATCTCGAGCTCGGTCTCGCCCTCGTCCGCGTGCTGTCGGGAATGAAGACCAAGGGCGCACGCGACGCGATTTCCGGCGCGGCGCAGAGCCCGCACGCGGTCGTTCGCATCGAGGCCCTCGGACACGTCGAGGGCGTCTCGAGCGAGCGGCTCCGGCTCGAGCTCCGGAAGCTGCTCGAAGACAAGGACGCCGGCGTGCGGCTCGCCGCGCTGAAAGCGATGGAACGGTACGGCATCCGCGTCGCCGGTCCGTTCCTCGCGCTCCGCGTCCGGTCGTCCGATTTCGACGCGCTCCCCGTCGAAGAACGGCGGCAAGCGTTTCAAACCTTGGTGGCGCTCGCCCCGGCACGCGCCGAGAGCGCCGCGCTCGAGGTCGTGAACGATCGCCGACTCGTGTCGCCGGAGGCGCACGAAGTGAGCCGCGAGCTCGCGACGGAATTGCTCGGCCGCGTCGGGGTCGCGCCGGAAACTCTGGCGGCGCTCGAAGAGCTGAAGTCGGCGCGGCTCCGCAACAGCGATCGCGTGCGCGCGGCGGCAACCCTCGCGCTCGAGTCGTGCAAGAAACGGGCGGAGCGCGCCCCGGCGCCGGCTCCAGACCCGCGCGGATCGCCCCTCCGGAGGTCGCAGTGAAAGCCGCCGATTTTCTCGCGCACTGTCAGGCATCGAGCACCGGAAATCCCGTGCTCGAGAAGATCCGCGATCGCGGTGCCGAGACGGTGCTCGCCGTTTTTCGTCTCGTGAAGAACGCCATCGTGCACGCGGTCGACAATCGCGCGGTGACGCAAACGGCGGCGAACTCCGCCGAGATCCTCCGCGATTTTTCGGCCATGGTCGGCCAGACCGTGTCGCTCACGTTCATCGGCGACACCATCTTCGTGTGCGGGCAGTTGCTTCGCGCGTCGCGCGCGACGTACGAGTCGGCGATCGAGCTCGGGGAAATCTTCGGACGTTCCGGCGTGTCGGAGGTCAGCTTCGACGGCGCCGTCACTGCGGAAGATTTGCTGCTCCTCGCCGACGCCGTCGTTCAGGGTTATCGCGAGCCGGACAAGCGCGGCGCGGTCCTCGCCGTGAAGATCCCGCACGTCGGCATGCGCCGCATCGAAGCGGGCCTCGAGCGCCGCGACGACCGCAGCGAGGTTCCGCTTCAAGAGCGTATCCTCATCCTGTACGCGACGGCGCTGGTCGTGATGCGTCGCTTCTTCGACAGCATCGCGGAGGGGGCGATGCTGCTCCCGCACCGCGTGAAGCGTCTCTCTCAGCAGCTCGTGACCTTGAGCGAATCGGGCGACCCGGCGCTCCTCGGGCTCACGACCATGGCCAACGCGCACCGTGACGACGCGGGCCGCGCCGTGCTCAGCGCGATCCTCACCGTAGTCCTCGGACGACAGATTACCTCCGAGCGCGTTGTGCTTGCCCGGCTCGCGATGGCCGCGTTGCTCGCGGACGCCGGACGCGTTCGTCTCGCGGGAGTCAAGGGTCGCGACGAGTTGATCCCCCTCTCGGACGATGTCGACGCGCGCGTGCCGGCGGCCACCGCTACAGTCTGCCTCACGACGGGCGGCGTGAACGTTCCGAACGCCTTTCGAACGGTGGTGACCCACGAGGCGACGACGCTCGAACGCGAAGGCGCCCTCGGTCCCCTGTATGGGAAAAAAATGGCTCCGCTCATCGAATCCCACGTCCTCCGACTGGCGCGTGCGCTCATCGACGAGCTCGCTCCGCGCAACGCGGCCGTGGCACCCAAGTCGCCGCTCGATGCATTGCAGGCGCTCGGTCAGAGAGAGAACGTCGATCCGGTCCTCCTCAAGCTCCTCGTGAACGCCTTGGGCCTCGTTCCGACGGGCAGCGTCATCGAGTTCGACACCGGCGAGTGGGGTGTCGTCGTCGGTCCGTCGAAAAACCCCGACGCTTTCGACCGTCCGATCGTCCGCTTGGTCACGGATCGCAACGGTCGTCCTCTGCCGGCGCCGCGCGAAGTCGACCTCGGCGCGGCCGGCGCGGGAGCCGCACTGCCGCGCATCGCCCATGTCGTCGCCCCGAGAGAAGCGCGCTTCAACGTCACGCGAGTCCTGGTGGGGTGAAGTGAAGCGGTTTCAGCCGACCGTGCGAGCAACTCGACCTCTTTATTGACGCTCCATCGCACTCCGGTTATCGCTTTTCAAGCCGGGGGTGGGGTTCGTTGCGCTCGCCCGAGGAACGGCAATTGCGCGACCAGCGTCCATGAGGATCGGTAAGGGGTTCGTCCGGACCGCACTTTCGGCCGCGCTCGTCTCGAGCGTGCTCGATGCCGCCGCACATCCCGCCCAGGACGATCTGTTGGGCGTTCCCCTCGACAATTCACGGAGCACCGTTCCCGGACCTCATCTGCGATTGATGCCGTTCGTCGGCCCCGGTTTCCGCGCCACCTACGAGCATCGCTTCACGATCGAAAAAGACATGAGCGAGCTGGTGACACAGGTCGTCGGCACCGTCGCGCTCCCCTTCGCCGAGGTCGGTCTGAGCGCCGACGTTCGCTTCTTCCTCATGACCTTCGGCGCGAGCGTCGGTTATCACGACGAGTGGCAACTCCTTCAGTTCAACCCGGATCCGGCGACCGGGCGCGACACCGTGGGGCGCGTGCTGCAGGATCCCGCCGAAGTCCCACCGCTCGAGGCCGCTCAGCGCTCGTACAACGACCTCACGCTCGACGCGCGCGCCAAGAAGGACGCGAACTCCGACGTGAGAGAGAAGCGTTGGGCGTTCTACGAAGGGCGCTGGGGCTTCGTCTGGCCCGCCTACAACTTCGTCGGGTCATCGACGCTCGCGCTCCGTCACGACGGCCGTCCCGACGTGACGTACGACTGGGAGAACGCCACCGTGCTGAACGGCGGCTGGAACCTCCGCTGGGAAGGGTATGCGATCTTCCACTCGCGCAACGTCGGCTTCTTCGGGCCTGCGTCGCGCATCCTCTGGGTACCGCGAAATCGGACCGAGGCGGCGAACGGGGTGTACTCGCCGACGCCGAGTGGTTTCGGTTTGCCGAACGGAAGCGCGTGCCAATCGGGCGTGGTGTCGGGCCTCGATTGCGTGGTGAAGCGCGAGTTCGAGGTCCAGTACGGATTCATCGGCGGCCTCCGGCCGAACTGGGTGAACACCTCTGACACGTTGTTGATCCGTTTTTTCACCACAGCGGGGCTCAAGGACAACCTGTTCGGAACGCAAGCCTTTCGCCTCCCGATACAGCTGCTCGTCGCCTACATGGTGACGGTGGATCTCTGAGGCCCACGGATGACGACGCGACGAAGCCCGTACGTCCTCGCCGTCGCCTTGATCGGCCTCGCGAGCACGGTCGCGCCCGCGGCGCTCGCGTCCAATCCGCTCGAGTATCCGGACAACGGTGCCGCGGCGTTCTCGCGGGGCGGCGCGTGGCTCGCGACCGGCAACGAGCCCATCGCCGCGCACTACGATCCCGCCGCTCTCGCGATCCAGACGAGCGCGTTCAGCATCGACCAGAACCTCGCTTACGACAAGGTCTGCTACTCGCGGCAGGGTCCGAACTCGACGCCCGAATCCACCGGGCTCGCGGGCGATTTCTACCTCCCCGCTTGCAACGGGCGGACGGCGTTTCCGAGCACCATTCCGTCGATCGCCGTCTCCCTGCGTGTGTCGGAGAAGCTCGGGATCGGCATGGCCATCGTGCCGCCGTCGACCTATGCGGGAGCGGACAACGCGTACCCGCCGCTCGCCACCGGGTTCAACCTGAAGGCCGCTGATTGCCTCGCTTCGGGCAAGCCGGCGTCGACGTGCGGCAGCCCGTACGTCACGGTCCCGGCGCCGTACCGCTACCAGCAACTGCAGCAACTCTCGACGATCCTCTTTCCCACCGTGAGCGTCGGGTACGCAATCCTACCGACGCTGCGGATCGGCGTCGGCTTCATCTCCGGGATCGGCGTCATCAACAACTCCGTCGCGGCCATCCAGAGCACGACGCCGCCCGGCCCGGGACAGGTCGCGACCGACAACCCCGGCGCGGACGCCATCTCGACGTTGCACACGAAGGATCTGTTCATGCCGGGCGTCGTCGTCTCGGTGCACTGGTCGCCGACGCCGATGCTGGACGTCGCGGCCTGGGGACGCTGGATCAGCCCCCTCGATTCGTCGACCGGCGACCTGTCGATTCAGACTCAGCCCTTCGACTCCACCGGTGCCACGACGAGCACCAAGCTCCAGCCCACCTGCCAGGCGAATCGCGGCTCGGCCTGTTACAACAACGCCTTGCTCTCGCCGATCAACCAGTATGGGAACGATGCATTTCGGCATTTCAAGTTCCCATTTCCGCCAGAGGTGAGGGTCGGCGTTCGATTCCATCGGCCGCGCGCAGGGGTCGAACAGCGTCCCTTCGATTCGACGCCGGTGACGCGCAGGTTCACGTCGCGGGACCCCCTGCACGACGACCTCTTCGACGTCGAGCTCGACGGCAGCTATTCGTTCAACACTGCGGCGAACACCATCGAGATCCGCTTCGCGGAGGCGAACGGCGGCGGCACGGCTCCAGTGAAACCGATCGGCGAAGTGCCGCCGAACGCCGATATCTGGAACGGGTACGAAAACTCGTTCGGTCTGAGGCTCGGAGGGCAGTGGAACGCGATCCGCGACGTCCTCGGCCTTCGCGCGGGGACCTGGCTCGAGACGCAATCGCAACGCGCCGAGTGGCTCGAGGTCTATCCAGTGGGCGCGACGCGCGGCGGCTTCGGCGGCGGCGTCGTGGTGCGCCAGGACTTCGTCGACATCTCGGTCGGCTATCAGTATCAATGGTCGGCCGGCCTCGACAACGGCGGCGTCGGCGCACGCCGCGCGGTGCAGGCCGTGGGAGGTACCGCGTTCAACCTGAGCGACAATCCGCCGGGCAGCAACGCGGGCAGCGCCACGCAGTTTCGGAGCTACCAGACCGTCAACGACGGAAACGTGATCCAGCACGCGCACGTGTTCACGCTGGGCGGCACTGTCCGCTATTAGGTAAGTGGGGTGTTGCCCCCCGCGGCTCGCTTCGGATTATTTTCCGGGGGACCTTGTCCCCCGCGGCTCGCTGACGCGACCGCTCCCCCTGCCGGCTTCGCCGGGCTCGCTTCGCTCGCGTCGGGCGTCACGTGCCGGCTTTGCCGGGCTCGCTTCGCTCGCGCAGCCTATTGTGGGGGAACGCTGCACGTCGCGGGCGTTCCGTCGGCGGCGAGCTTGATCTTCGCGCCGCTGAACACGTGATAGGAGATGCTGCGCCAGGCGTCGTGGCACGTGGAAGTCGCCGCCTGGTTCGTCGCCGCACACCAATCGCCGGGCGGGAGTCCGGCGTCGTCCTGCAGCGAGGGGTCCCACTTTGCCGTGAGGCAGCTGTGGTTTGCCAGGTTGATGAAGTCGCCGCTGCCGTCCGGGTTGCGCTTGTCCGGGTCCTGATAGCTCACGCAGAGGGTCGAGTTGAGCAGCCCGTTGTAAATCTGCTCGAGCTCCGTGCTCAGGAAGTAGCCCTTGATTCGTGTGGGCCCCTGTCCCGGTGCGCACGGCGTCGTTCCCGGGGGCATCGAATCCGTGAACGGAGAGCAGTCGCCGCCACCCCAGGCAGCGTGATTGACGTCGAGGCCGTCGATGTTGCACGTCGCAGGGGGCAGAGCCGGCGTCCCCGAAGCCTCGGTCGGATCGTAGTAACCTGAGCAGTCCGGGTGATCGGGATCGTTGAACGTGCTCTCGAGCTCGGCTTCGCGGATCGGAACGACGATGTACGTCGGTGCCTTGTTCCCGTTGACGGAGTAGATGAGCAAGAACGACATCAACGCCCAGCCGTGCGAGTGGCCCGTCACCGGATCGTAGAAGAAGACGCCGCTGAACCCTTCGGAGTTCTTGTTGACGTACGCCGAACTCGTCGAGTCGAACATGTCGAGCAACGTCGCGCGAACCGCCGGATCGGTCGGGTCTCCGAAATCCTGCGCCAGCCGCTTCTCCTTCGCGGGTGCGACTTTCCACGAGAGTGGCGCCCCGTTCTCGTCCTCGAGCGGCATGGGCGGCTCGAGCGACACGAGGACGGGGGGCCAGCCGCTCGTGCTCCCCATCTGGCTCGGCTTGAGCGCAAACTGCGTGTACGGCTGATGGTTCACCATCTGATCGGTCGGTTCGGTGTAGTCCAGCGTCGCCATGCAGAGGCCGTCGGTCAACGCCGTGGTCAGTGTGTTGGTCGTCGCGGTCGATCCATCGACACCGATGAGCGTGGAGAAGCCCACGGTCGCGTAGTCGTGCGAGATGTCGGAGCCGCCGTTCAGGAAGAAGTCGATGAGCTGGATGTAGCCGCCCGCGCCTTGCCCGGAATTCAAACCCGCGCCCTGACCACACGTCAGTCCGGCGGCGGTCGGCGCGTAGGGGAGATCGGAAAGCTGGCTCAACGCTTCGTAGATGATCGGCGCCTTCGCGTTGCCGGGCGGCGCGATCGGATGGATCCAGGCTTGCCGCATCTGAATGTGCTGCTGTCCGGTGTTGTCGCGCGTGGCGAGACACTCGGCGCCAGGGGCGTTCGATCCCTTGCTCGGATCCGAGTAGCACGTGGGGTCCGTCGGACAGCACGACGCCGTGCAGGCGAGGGGTGCCGCGAGGGCGCCGCTACCGTCACCGCTCGGGGCGCCGCCCGAGCCTGCGGACCCGCCGGAGCTCGTCGCGCCGCTCGAACCCTTGATGACGAAGACGGGGCCGTTCTGGGGGCTCGAGCAAGCGACGAGCAACGCGAACGCGCTCCCCGCTGCGAGTATTTCGAGCCCCTGACGTGGCATTCCCCCTCTTTATGACCCCCGGACCCCTCGGGCCGGTCAACGTGAAGAGTATATCTCCGAAGCGATCGCGTCGCTTTCAATCAGTGGGCGCTCGCGCGCGGTTCGGTCGGGTAAAGTCATCCACGAATCGCCGCTCGCTGGCGCGCGGTGTCAAAAGCACTCTTCGCGATGTCATCAGCTCGCGCCGCGTCGGTCGACGCTGCCGAACGGCGTCGGTGCCGCGCATCGCCCAGGTCGTCGCCCCGAGAGAAGCGCGCTTCAACGTCACGCGAGTCTTCCTGGGCTAGAGGAAGCTACTCCGACATCGATCGCGCCGCTCTCTTGGCAGCACGCTCGACGCTTCTTGTTGACACTCAATCGCCCTCCGGTTACTCGTGGCGGGCCTTTTTCTATGAGGGATCGTAGGTAGCACTCGCCCCGAGGGATTCGATCTGCCCGAGCATCGTTAATGAGAATCGGCAAGGCGTTTCTGGCGGTCGCGGTATGTTGGGGGCTCCTTTCGGTGGGCCTCGAAGCGCACGCGCATCCGCCGACGGATGACTTCCTGAATCCGCAGGATCCAGGTCCGCACCTGACGCTCATGCCGTTCGTCGGCCCGGGCTTCCGCGCGATCTACGATCACCGGTTCAAGATCGAAAAAGACGTGAGCGAGCTGCGCACGCAGGTGATGGGAACGGTGTCGCTTCCCTTCGCCGAGGTGAGCGCGAACGCCGACGTCCGGTTCTTCTTGATGAACTTCGGCGCGAGCGTCGGTTACCACAACGAGTGGCACGTCTTGCAGTTTCGTCCCGACCCAAAGACAGGGACCGACTTCGCAGGTCAAGCTACGACCGATGAGCCGGCGCTCACGCAGGCCGCACGCAGCTTCACGGACCTCACGCTCGACGCGCGCGCTCAGAAAGACGCGAACGACGACCAGCAGCGCAAGGCCTGGCCGTTCTACGAATTCCGCTGGGGCTTCCTCTGGCCCGGCAACCACTTCATGGGCGTGTCCACGCTCGCGGCGCGCCACGACGCGCGCCCGAACGAGAGCTTCGACTGGGAGAACGGCACCGTCCTGAACGGCGGCTGGAACGCCCGGTGGGAAGCGTATGCGCTCCTCCGTGAACGCAACACCGGCTTCATCGGCCCGGCCGTGCGCGCCATGTACGTGCCCCGCAACCGGATCGACAACGGGAATGTCGCGTTCGCGCCTCAAGGGGGCCCGGCCGGCCTGTATATACCGCCTGGCAGCTCCTGCCAGCCCGGCGTCGTCCCCGGCTTGCCGTGCGTCGTGAAGCACGAGTTCGAGTTTCAATACGGCTTTCTCGCCGGCATGCGACCGAACTGGGTCGCGAACTCCGACACGCTCCTCGTGCGCGTCTACACGACGGCCGGAACCAAGGATAAGAATCTCTTCGGCACCCAGGCCTTCCGCCTGCCGCTACAGATCCTCGTAGCGTACATGGTGGACGTGTTTTGAAAGTCAGGCGCATGAGAACCCAGCGAACCAGCGCCTTTCTCGGAGCCGCCTTCGGCAGCGCCTCGCTGCTCGTCGCGTCCGGCGCGCTCGCGTCGAACCCGCTCGAGTACCCCGACAACGGCAGCGCCGCGTTCTCCCGCGGCGGCGCCTGGCTCGCCCTAGCCAACGAACCCATCGCAGCGCACTACAACCCCGCGGCGCTCGCGATCCAGGGCAGCGGCTTCAGCATCGAGCAGCAGCTGAACTTCAATACGGTCTGCTACACGCGCGAAGGTCCGGGTCGAACGCCGGAGACGGCGGACTCGTCCGGCAACCTCATTTACTTGCCGGCGTGCAACTCCAAGGCGTCATTTCCCGCGACCATCCCGTCGATTTCCATCGCCTGGCGCGCGTCGAAAAAGCTCGGGCTCGGCTTCGCGGTCGTGCCGCCCAACGTCTATGGCAACACGGACGGCGACTTTCCGCCGACCTCGCCGGGGTACAACGCGAAGTCGGGCGAGCTCGTCAGTGTTCCGGCATCGTATCGCTTCCAGTCGCTGAATCAGCTCTCGACCATCATCTTTCCGACGTTCGGCGTGGGCTACGAGGTCCTGCCGAATTTCCGCGTGGGCGCCGCGTTCATCGCAGGGATCGACGTGTTCAATACGTCCGTCGCCGGCATCCAGCAGCAGCCGAACATCGACTCCACCAAGCCGAACGGCGGTCAACGCGATAACTACATCAACGATTCGCTGTCGACCCTGCGTACGAGGGATCTCTTCGTCCCTGGGGCGATCCTGTCGATTCACTGGTCGCCACTGAAGCAGCTGGACGTCGCCGCCTGGGGTCGTTGGATCAGCGACGCGCATACCACCCAGGGCACGCTTCAGACCGTAACCAATCCCTACAACTTCACCTCTGCAGGAGGGACGTCGATCTATCCCTCGTGTCCGGCGAAC
>Ga0265314_10005547_pt1 | contig 11350 bp, 3 predicted proteins | sample 4126metaG_FD_203106 | JGI IMG/M metagenome (GOLD analysis project Ga0265314, IMG submission 203106) | Rhizosphere microbial communities from Carex aquatilis grown in University of Washington, Seatle, WA, United States - 4-1-26 metaG | ecosystem: Host-associated > Plants > Roots > Rhizosphere >... | reverse complement strand
ACGGTCGCCGGCGAATAGCGAGGTTGGTCCCGTTGTCCGTCGTCCGCGGTATTGACGAAGCAGCACGGAGAACGTGGGAAATGACGCCTTTCTCCTTGTAACTTGCCCCTCTGTCGGCCTGCTTCGGTTGCCAGGATGGTCAGCAAGGAGCTCCGGTGCCGCTCAAACGAAGGTCACCCTCGACAATGCCACTGATGTTTGCTCGGACACTCCTCGTATAATGGCTATTACTGCGGGAATGCACATCATGAAGACTACGGCCACGCCATTTTGCCGTCACTGTGGATTGGTCACTCTGCTCGCAAGCCTGATCGCCGGCGTCTCAAACCAGCAGACCGGCTATGGTCAAGAGCCGACCCAAGCCGACTGGGAGCGGTTCGCCCGGCTGTCCGACGCCAGCTCGAATTACTTCAACGCAGGCCATACCGAAATGGCTGCGGCCTCGGCCGAACAGGTCCGAGCCTTCGTGCAGCAGCGCTTTCCCGCGCGGCTGCAGTTCTTTGCGTTGATGAATCAAGCCGCGGCGCTAACGTTGCAAGCCAAGTATGACGAAGCGCTGGCCCTGCACAAACAGGTCATTGAAGCGAATCGCGAGTTTCGTCCGGCGAACGAAACCGAACGACTGCTGCTGGTGATCCAGGTCAGCGAGGCGCTGCGGGGAGCGGGCTACTGCCTGAGCCGCAACGGAAAGCCCGAGGAGGCGATTTCGTACATTGAAGACGCCGTGAAATGGAATCGCGAACGGGACCCCAAGCATCCGCTAAATGCCGCCAATTGCGAAAAGCAGTTGGCGTACACGTATCGCGATCTCGAGCAATTCGAAAAGGCCGAGCTGCATTTTCGCCAGGCGGCCGCCGTGTTCGAACGCGAACATCAAAGACTGCGGCAGCCCATCAACAACTATCCGCACCTGCTTTCCAGTTGGGCCGTGATGTACAACTTGCGTGGCCGGCCCGACCTGGCCGAGCCGATGTTCCGCCGTGCCTTGGGCATGCAGGTGGCGCTCACCGGTTGGCAGCACACCATGACGGCCGAGCTCTCCAGCAATCTCGGCGCGCTCTATTTGGATCAGGGCCGCTTTGACGAAGCCAAACTGTACATCGAGGCTGCGCTCAACTCTTGGGAGCAAACGCTGGGCAAAGACCATGTGCTCACGATGATCGCGGTCCATCGCCTGGCCATGATCGAAACCAGGCTCGGCAACTATCCGGCTGCCGACCCGTTGTGGCGTCGCTCCATCGCTGTGCATGAAGCTCAGCTTGGGCCCGATCATCCCGATACGATCGAGCAGAAAATGTGCCTCGCGACGTTGCTCACTCTGCAAGAGAGATTCGACGAGGCAGAGCCGATGCTGAACGATTCGCTCGCGGCCCTCGAGAAGGCGCTGGGACCCATGCATTCGCGAATTCCGCCGGCTTTGATTCTATTGTCGGGCCTCAAGCTCGGGCAAGAGCAATACGCTGCGGCGCTGTCGATTCTCGACCGTTTGGAAACGTTGTTCGAGTTGTACCCACCGCCGGCCGCGAGCCTGGCCTGCCTGAACCAGTTTCGAGCGCAAGCTCATTGGAATTTGAACCAGCGGGATTTGGCTGTACGGGAGCTGACGCGAGCGCTCGACTACCGGGAAACGGACCGCGGCAATGCGGCTGGCATCGAGGTGGAACGGGCTGCGAGCTTTGCCACGGTTTCGACGGAGTACGAACTGATGACCGCCTGGCAATGCGAGCTGGGAAATGCCGCCGAGGCTTTTCGGACCATGGAGCGCACCAAAGCACGCTCGTTCCTCGATGAGTTAAGGATGCGAAACATCGACTTAAACGCCGGCCTTTCCGAGTTGGAGCGACGAAGTTTGACGGAACGCGAGCAGGATCTGCGGCGGCAAATCACGGCTCGCGAAAAAGAGTTGAACTCGCTGGCTGACGCCGACCTAACGCAACCCGGCGCCTTGCAACGTCACCAACAGGCCGCCGGCAATTTGCGGCAGTCGCAAGACGAGCTCTATCGCCATTTGTCCGACGCGCGCGCCGCCAGCCCCATCTATCGGAAGCTGATTACCGACGGAACGAAACTGGCCACACTGGAGTCGCTCCAAGAGCGCCTCGGGCCCGATGAACTCGTGCTGACCTACTTCATCGGCGTGTGGAAATACTCCTACGTGCTGGCGATTCGTCGCGATTCGGTGCAAGCGAACAAGCTCGAAGTCGACAACGCCGTTGCTGAACAGCTCGGCGTCGAACCAGGGCCGCTGCTTTTGCACAAACTGGCCAAGGTGTTGCTCTCGGACGGTGGCACACTGGCGTCGCTCTCACGTCCTGGCAAGTTCGAAGCGGCGAAGACTTTGGCTACGCTCTGGCAACTGCTCGTTCCGGAAAAGGAACGAGCGGCGTTGACTTCGGGTGAGGTTCAGTTGCTTACAATCCTGCCGGATGGCGCGCTCTCGCTCTTGCCGTTTGAAGCGTTGGTTGTCTCAGGATCCGGCACGCAGGGTCCGCGGTACTTGCTCGACGTGGGCCCGCCGATCGTGTATGCCCCGTCGGCGTCGGTGCTCATGAACCTTGCCGAACGGCCAGCCACAACCAAATCGCTCGACACGCCGATCTTCACGCTGGGCGATCCGGCCTACCCACCGGTCAATGCCGCGGCGGTCGCCGAGAGCCGCAAGGCTGGAAACGTGCGTGTGGGGGATCGCTTCCGAGCCGGCCTGTCGCCGCTGCCCTACACCGGTTGGGAGTCGACCTGGTTCGAGCAGACGTTCGGCAAAGCGGGACTGCGGGCAACGCGAGTTACCGGCGCCGCCGCGACCGAAGCCGCTATTCGGCAGCTTGCCCCAGGCCGCGAGATCATCCACCTTGCCTGTCACGGCATGGCGGATCAGAGCCACGGAAACTTCTTCGGTTCGCTCGCTGTCGCCCCAGGCCGCAAGGGAGAGCCCAGCAACGACGGATTTCTCTCTATGGCCGAGATCTACGATCTGAAGCTCGATGGCTGTGAGCTGGCGATCTTGAGCGCGTGCGAAACCAACTACGGTCCGCAGCAGCAAGGCGAAGGCGTGTGGGCCTTGTCGCGTGGGTTTCTCGTGGCGGGCGCTCGACGGGTGATCGCCAGCAATTGGGTTGTGGACGATGAGGCGGGCGCTACGCTGGTGAGCTACTTTGCCACGTACCTGACGCGCGGCGGCAAAGACGCTTCGGCCCGGGACTATGCCAATGCCTTGCACGAGGCCAAGAAGCAGATCCGCAAGGAGGAGAAGTGGGCTCACCCTTTCTATTGGAGTAGCCTAGTGCTCGTGGGCCCGAAATAGGCCCGCTTTGAATCGGTGGCTGTGTCACACGGCAATTCCTCGCTCGTCGACATGGACTGGGCAATCTAGTCAAGGCGAACGATTCTATAACGTTTACTCAAAGCGGATATTATATCGTAGGTAATACGGCTCGCCGCACCGGATGCGACGCGAGACGGGTTGAACACGATGTCCGGCCTCACGACACGCACACGTCCAAACCGGTTTCTGGCGTACGGCTGAATGAAGCCCAACGGAGGGCCTGCACCCAACGTCTGGCCAAAGGCGCGCGCAAGCCCTGGTAGCGGTGGCCAACTAGGCTCTGAATTTGCGTCGGAGCGGGCCAGGCCGATTTTGGTGCCGGTCTCTCCTGGGCAATGTTTACTTCGGCCAACTTGCCCAGACGGTTGATCCGGCCTACCAGACTTCGAATCCGCCGCAGTGCCGAAGGAACTCGATCCAGTCTTTCAGTTGGACATCGTCGACACTGTAGATCGACTGCGTTTTGACGTGAGGGTTCGCCGCAAGCTCCCAATCGTCCAGAATCCTGCCGTCGCTCGTGACCCGCAGATCCGACTCCAGCCGGTGCCCATTCACGTTGTGTTCCATCCAGTGGTCGAACCGCTGCGCCATCGCCGTGCAGGTTTCTTGGCACTCCGGTCCGGCCCCATCGTTGTTGGCCAGGAGAACCAGCAATTCCTCATCCAGCAAGTCGTAACAGAGCCGGATGATCAAATCGTGGATTGGCCGCCACTCCCAATGACTCGCCGCAAAAAACTCGCCTGCATCTGTGCTGGGACATCGCCCGTAAACATCCATTGCCATGACATATCTACGACCAGCTCAGCAAGAAATCAGCCGTGTGGCATAGATATTTCATGCAAACTTTCTGGGAATGGATCGGTACCGTAACTGAGGATCGCCAAGCTGAGGTCCCATCCGGCGTGCTCAAGGGCTACGAATTGGAGTTTCGCCGACAGCTTGAGCGGTTGATTCAACGGACGGAAGACCCGCTGTTGAGAAAAACGTTCACCGACATGCTGGACTGCCCGATCAAGGACGGCAGTGGTCAGTGCCGGGATTTTAGCGAATACATGCTTTCGGCCTTGATTCGCCAGGGAATTCACGACCGGTACGACATCGAAGGGGCACTGTCCTATGTGGTGACGCAGATGATGATGGACAAATCGCTCACCACCGGGCAGCCCAGGTCTACGGTCTTCGGCGGTTTCGATGCGAGCCGTGCCTATCAGCCGGGCGAAAATCCACTGCAAGCTCGGTTCCTGACCTATCTGAAAAACGCCATCAGCAACATCAAGGCACACCGGATTCCGAGGCTTGCCAACGTTCAGAGCAGACCGCCAGGCACGCTTTCGATTGGACATGGCGACTCGGAGCGGGGCACCATCTCACCGCACCACATCCCCGCCCGGAAGGATGAACGCGGCGAACTCGATGAACTGCTGAGTGAAATCCGAATTTGGCTCAAGCGGAAGGAACCTCCAACTGGCCTGCCGCTCGTCCGATTTTTCGACTTAATGATGTCTGGCGAGCCGATGGTCCAACAACGGAAACGATTTGGTGATAAAACGGCAATGTCCGCCCGTCAGGTAGTCATCGAAACGATCCGGGAATACGCCCAAGAAAACGGCAATGTCGCACTCTTGAACATGCTGACGCTCTTCGACGACGCCAGCCCAACGATGCCTAGGGAAGCCAAGCAAAAACCCGAGCGGATTCCCAAGCCACAGCTCTCGCCGAAGGAGCAAGATTACGCCAGTATTGTCGCGGTCATCGAAAAACTTGGCAGGCCCGTCGGTACAGCGGATTTCGGGAGGTATCGCAGGAAGTGGCTCCAGTATGCGCCGCGAGAGCCAAATTCACCGCACCGAAATCGGCTGAATGCGACGTTGGAGGCGATGGTGGCCGACGGCGTGATCACAAGCAAGGCGACGGGCCGTAGCGGTGGCTTTTACTACTCGCCGGGGCCAAACTTTGAAAAATACAAGCAGGCTGCTCTAGCGTGATGTGATCTTCAACAGCCTGCCACTTCCGGACCACCTACAGCCAGAAAGCGATCAGAATAGCTACATGGGGGGCGATGGTCGGCACAATGGCCACGCACTGCAAAGCCGCGGTGCCGATGCCTTCGCTAATCAGGGCACGGTAAACACGACGCGACTGGCCCTGGCATGTGCGTGGGAGACACGATGGTCTCTGGATCGATCCGTTTCCCCTGGCGAATGCCACGAATCGCCACACGCCTGTCGAGTGCAATCCGATTAAGGCGGGAACGACCGCCAACCCGGATCAACTGGTATGCTCGTCGTAATACTCGGCCGAGCCGGTGAATCCAGCGATGACATCCTCGTTGGTACTGCCATCGGCGAACTGCCCAAGCCAGTAGGCGAGCCCTCCGGAGTCGGCAACGCGGCCCAGATAGTGAAAGTAGTCGTCGTTGATGAGCTGCGTGTTGTTCTCCTGGCTGCCCGCGATACCCTGGGCCACCTGGTTCAGCGTCTGCCCGGCGGCCAACTGGCTGTTCCAATAGTTCTCGCCGCTGGCATCCGGCGCGCGGCCCAAGAGCAACTTGTAAACCGCATCGATCCAGGCGGTGTTCGTCCCGCCCGCGTTCGCGTAGAACTCGGGTGAGGAAACCAGATCGGCTTCGAGCTCCTGATCCATCACGCCGGCGTCCATTTGCGTGGTCCAATACTTCACGCCCCCCGCATCGGCAGTGCGCCCCAGCAGATTCGAATAGGCGGGCCTGATGACGAAATTCTGGTAGTACTCGTCGCTGTGCGCGATCGCCGCGGCGACGCTGCTGACCGCCGTGCCCGAGTCGAGCAGATGGTCCCAGTAGGCAAGCCCGCCGGGATCGGGAGCGCGTCCCAGCACGTCTAGATAAACCGCCGCCACGTACACGGCGTTGACGTCGCCGATGTTCGCCTGCGTCGTGACCTGCGTCTGGGCGCCCCCTACGTCGTCGCGGATCGTGACGGTGACCTGATGGTTGGCCGTGCCTGAGTAGGTATGGCTGCCGGTGACTTGGAAGCCACTGGCCGTGGCCACGACCGAGCCGGCGTTGGTAGTACCGTCGCCCCAGTCGATGGTGGTCGAATAGTCCGCGACTGGTTCCGCTCCGCCCGTGTCGTTGAACGTGGCCAGCACGACGTTGGTGAGCGGCGCGCCGGGCAGGAGAAGCACAGCGACGGCCGTCGCTGAGAGCGAGGCATCGGCCACGACGGCGGTGCTTTGCGTGGTCGCCACGGCGCCGTTCGGCCCGTGAATCGCCACCGTTATCGGCAAGTTCGCGGCGGCCTCGGCGTAAATGTGCGTCCCGTTGACCGTGTAGCCAGTGGTTTCTGATCCACTGATGACGCCGGTACTCGTCGGGCTGTGGTCGCCCCAGTCGATCGTGGCGGAAAAACTGCCCGAATTGAGCGTCGTATCACTATCGGTGAACGTCGCGACCGTCGTGCTCACGGTCCCACCCTCAGTGGTCGTGAGGGTGATAGGCGAGCCGGCCGTAAGCGTCGAAGGGGCGGCAATGACGTTGGCGGCGCTGCCCGCCGTCGCGGTGCTCCCGCCGATGTCGACCACAACAACGGAAAGGGGCAGGTCCGTCCCCGCCTCAACGTAGGCGTGGGAGCCGGACACCTGGAAGACAGCCCTCTGGAAGCCGCCATCCGTCGCCGTGCTCACCGTGCCCGACGACGACTCGCCGTCACCCCAGAAGATCGTGGCCGTGTAATCGCCCAGAGCGCCGGTCGGGTCGGCGTCGGTGAACGTGGCGACCTGGCCGGAGAAGCTCTGCCCCTCGGTCGCGGTGATGGTGTTGCCAGTCGCCGACAAAGGAGCGTCCTGGGCTGTGCCGCTGACGCGCACGTCTTGCTTGGCGGCCCCGCTACTGTCGATGGAGACCAATTCACTAAACGGCCCCGCGGGCGCATTCGCGGTGATGCGCGCGAGAATGGTGGTTGCGGCGACCGTGCCGCCGGTCTGGGCCAAGTCCAGCGTCTGGGCGTAGCTGGTCCCACCGTCGTCGGAAATCTCCACGCCCGCCGGCGCCGTAACTGTGATGTCAGCGGTTAGGTTGCTTCCGCTAATCGTGAAGCTCTGGGCCCCGCCCGGCGTACCTTGGGGCGTCGTGCCGAGGCTGAGCGTGTTGGCGTTGACAGTGATGGTAGGAATCAGCACCGTCAGCGTCGCGCCCGGGTTGACGGTGACGTTGCCCTTGGGGTTGTAAGTGGAGCCGGATTCAATGCTTACCGTGCCGGAGATTGCGATGGCCCCGTTCTTGGCGATGTCGAGGTTCCCGTTGTCCGTCAGGTCGGTCCCTGCTTCCACCGTGACGGTTCCAAAGTCATTCAATGTTGCGCCCGTGTTGATGCCGACGTTCCCAGAAATATCGAGACTGCCCCCGACTCGCTCAGTGAGCGTCCCCGTGATCTGTAAGTTGCCCGTTGCCGCCACCGTAATGCCGTCTCCGTCCTCTTCGTCGCCACCATCGTTGTCGGTCCCTGAAACGTCATATTCGCCGCTGTTATCGAAATTACCAGTGTTCTCGTCGGTCCCCCCGTTGTCATAAGTCCCACTGTTGTACTCAGTCCCGGTGTTGTTGTCGGTGCCGCCGGGCAGATTGTCTTCCGTCCCGAGATTGTAAAACGTCCCGCCATTGAATGCGGTTGCACTGTTGTTGACGGTCCCCGGCCCGATATTGAGGTATGGGTCCCCCGGGAGGTTGTCATCAATGCCGAGGTTGTCATCAGTCCCGCTGTTGTCGATCACGCCGCCGTTGACGAGCTTGCCATCGTTGCTCAGGGTCGCGGTCGGAGCGACATCGACCGCGCCATAAACATTTGCGACGGCGGGCGCGGTAATAGGATCATTCAGGAGATTGCCTTCGTTGTCCAAATTAGCGCCCGGCTCTACTACGACGTCTCCCCCGTTTTCGAGTTCGCCCGGCTGCGGAGGAGGCAGAGTGGAAAATGAGACGGTCTGGTCAAGGCTCGCGCCGACTTGACTTTTGCCAGGTCCCTCACCAGCCGAGACTGATAAGTTCCCTCCATCAGACGCGCTCACACCAACCGACAACAATCCGACGCCCACGTTGAGCGCGACACCCGTTTCCTCGTTCACAGGAACTGTGGCGTTGGGGTTTAGATCAAAACTGACGCCCGCTCCGACATCCAACCCGACACCGGCGCCGAGAGTAACGGCGATGCCGCCCGTCCCGATGGTTACCCCCACTGATCCTCCGACCCCGATGTGCAGCGACCCAGCGAAAGTGACTGCCCAGAGACCGTCGGGATCGACCGAGGTCGTGGGAGCATTGCCTACGTATCTGGATAGGTTTAAGTCGCCAGCACCGGGCCCCATTGGATCTTGTGCCATGAACTTGCCAGTCGATGGGTCATAGAGTCGAAAGTGCATTGAAATGGGACGTGTGCTTCCGCTGGTCACCCCCCACTGTCCAACGAACTGGAATGGGTTCGCAATGCTTTCGCTGGTCGTTAAGGAACCGCCGAACGGAAAGTAGCCGTAGCTATTGACGTAGCTGCCCGAACTGTTGCTCAAACCGGTGGTCGACCCGAGCGCGTCGAAATCGTAATAACTTGGCACGCTCGTGCCGTTGAGCTGGGCCACCTGGCTGACAAGGCCGATGCCATAGTTGTAGTGGGCAATCACGCTCCCGGTGCCGGTGAATTGCCCGATGGTATTCCCACTCAGGGGATCGACGAGGTTCTGGGTTGCCTGCCCATCCACGGCCGTCTGGTAGACGTTGCCGAATGGATCGTACTTGAGCGTGGAATCGCCATTGGGTCCGTCAATGCCCACGACTTGATTGTTGATGTTGTACGTGTACGTGGTCGTGCCAGTGGGCGTGGTTTGGGAAATCACGTTGCCATTGGCATCGTAATCGTCGAGTGTGGTTCCAACCTGGGTGTACTCGTTGCGGTCATTGACCGTGTAGGTCGTGGTCACACCGTTGATGATGGTTTTGGTTCGGTTGCCCGCTCCATCGTAAAAATATTGCAGGTCCTGGGCCACGACGTGATCTGGATCGGTCGCATTGGGGACGAATATGGCGTGGGTGAACTCGCCGGTGGCGTCGTAGTCGTAGCTCCAGGCGCCGTCAATCGTGGTCTCGGTCGTGCAAAGACCCAGGTTGTTGTAAGTGTAGACGAAGCTGGAGTTGACCGCGCCGCCTGGAGCATAGTTGATTACCGACAGCACCTCTCCCGCCGCGTCATAGGTGAACTGGGTAAACGTCGAGTTTCCCTTGTTCTCTTTGCTCAAGAGGCCGGTGGCGCCATAGCTGTACGTGACGATCGTGTTCCCCGAGCCGTTGGTGAGGCGGGCGAGTTCGCCCAGCGCGGTGTACGAATAATTGACGGTGTACCCAGTCTGGTCAACCATCTGGATGCGACGTCCCGCGCTATCATAGGCATATTTTAGAAACATCTGATCGGGATACAGGACCTCGATCAATCTGTTGGCGCTATCATAAGTCAGCGTCGTCGTCCCGGTGGAATCGGCGACGGACGTGAGCTCACCGTCAGGCCCATAGGTGTACGCCGTCTTCGTGCCGTCGGCGTAGGTTTTGGACAGAAGCTGGCCGGCCTGGTTATACGAGTAGTTGACGACATTGCCGTCGCCGTCGGTCGATTTCAGCAGCTCGCCGATCGGGTTAAATGCGTTCTTCTCGGTCGTTCCGTCGGCATAAACGGTCGAGGTCAGGTCACCCGCGGCATCGTATTGGTACTGGGTCGTGTTTCCGTCCGCATCAGTGGCCGATGTCAATGTGTCGAGCGGCCCATAGGAAAAGCTGGAAACGTTGCCCGCCGGATCGGTCGATTCGACCAGGTTCCCCTGTGGATCGTGCATATACGAATAGGTCTGGCCCGCCGGGTCGGTCATCTGGGTCAAGTTTCCGTTGGGATCGTGGCTATAGACCGTGGTCAGGCCCAACGGATCGACGAGCTTGGCGAGCAGGGCGCGGTTGTCGTAGTAATAGGTCGTGACACCGCCGGCGGCGTCCGTGGATGTGACGGTGCCACCGATGCCGTAGCCGTAATGGATCGCATCGCTCCCGTTGTTGAGCGACGTTTCACTCAAGCGGCCCTCGGCGTCATAGGCGAAGTCCTGCGCGGTGCCGTCAGGCCCGGTGACGGAAAGCAGCGCGTGCGCCGTCTCGACGTTGGAGCCGGTGTCGTAGGTGTAGCTAGTGGTATACCCGGTGTGGTCGCTCGCCGACTCGAATTGCGTGACCGAAAGGAGGTATTGGTCGGTGGGATCGTAGCTGTATTGAGTGGTTTGACCGAGCGAGTTCGTTAGCGACGTGATCAGGCCGGCGGCGCCATAGGTCAGATCGATCCACTGGCCCGCGGAGTCGGTCAAACTCGTCAAGAGGCCGTTCGTGTAGGCGGCGGTGATGGTATTGCGGTCAGAATCCTGGATGTAGGCCACTCGGCCGTTGACGAATTGCGTGACCTGCCCGTCCGCGGTTGTGAGTGTGAAGACGCCGGTGCCGATGTTGGCCAGGACGTTGTAATCGCCGGGCTGGCTCAGGTAACTTCCGCTCGGCTCCGGTTGGAAGATTTCCTCCGATCCGTTCGGGTCGGCAATCACCACGCTTCCGTCGGATTGGACCGCCAGGCTTTGACCCCACCCGCCCCCCAAGGCCCAGCCGTAACCAAACGGCCCGGTCTGGTTCCGGCCGATGAGCGTCGAAGAGAAAGCTCGTGCGACGGAAAGGGGCAACCCCGGGACGGGCACGGTCATGTCTGTGGCGGCCGAGAGATTCTGCACCGGGCTGATGCCATTGGCCTGCTGGATTTCGAAACTGAACAACTGGCCGCTATTGGTGACGTTTTCGCCGAGGCCGGAGAGGTAGCTGGTGTCCTGGGCAAGTCGCGCGGCGTAATCGCCCATGGTGGCGCCCAGTTGCGCCGTGAGGTTGGAATAGATTGCCGCCCAAGCCGCGTTCGAGATGCCTGGCGGCTGAAGGCTCGACTCGATCGAGGCCCAGTTGATGGCGGTGGTGTTGCTCGTGTCGCTGCCGGC
>Ga0265314_10005545_pt1 | contig 11354 bp, 6 predicted proteins | sample 4126metaG_FD_203106 | JGI IMG/M metagenome (GOLD analysis project Ga0265314, IMG submission 203106) | Rhizosphere microbial communities from Carex aquatilis grown in University of Washington, Seatle, WA, United States - 4-1-26 metaG | ecosystem: Host-associated > Plants > Roots > Rhizosphere >... | reverse complement strand
AGTCTGCGGTGTCGGTCCGGTCTTGCGCTCTTGCGACGTCGGTGTGTTGAGCTCAGCCTCTGAAGGTCTGCCATTGTCGTTGCTGGAATACGGCTGGGCAGGCCTTCCCACGGTTACAACGAAGGTCGGCCAGTGTGCGGAAGTGCTCGATCAGGGGAAAGCCGGATTTCTTGTGGATCCAGGGTCCCACGAACAACTCGGAGATGCACTGTTGACTTTCCTGAACTCTCCCCGGCTTCGTGCTCAAAAAGGGCGAGAATTGCGCGAGTTCGTGGCGCGGACGTATCACCCTGAAGCTATTCTTGACCGTGTTTGCGGCATCTATGATTTCGTCCTGAATGACGGCTTGGTAGAGGCACTGTGATTGTAAACGACAATCCACGGGTCCTGATCGTGGGAAATTTCCTTTCCTCATACGGGTTCAGCAGAGGTGTCTGCGAGGAGCTGGCTCCCAGGTTAAGAGCGGCTGGCTGGTCCGTGTTAACGGTATCGAATCGCAAGTGGAAGCTGGCACGTTTGGCGGACATGGTCTCTTCGACTTGGTTGCTGCGGCATCGATACGATGTCGCACAAGTGGACGTATACAGCGGGCCTGCTTTCCTTTGGGCGGAGGCGGTCTGCGCGGTTCTCCGCCAGTTGGGACGGCCGTATGTGCTCACACTGCACGGAGGCCGGTTGCCGGAATTCTCGGCTGTGAACGAGAAGCGCGTTCGCGGGTTGCTCGGATCCGCCGCTGCCGTCACAGTTCCATCCAGATATCTGCTGGAGCGCATGTCAGGATACCGTTCGTCCCTGACTTTACTGCCCAATGGACTGGAGTTGTCCAACTATCCCTTTAGAAGAAGGCGGCCGCTCCAGCCAAAGATAGTTTGGCTGCGAGCATTTCACGAAATCTACAATCCGTCGATGGCAGTTCGCGCCGTAGCTCGGTTGAAGGACCAATTCCCTGGACTGCGGTTAATTATGACTGGTGCAGATAAAGGCGACGCTAGCAAAGAACAAACACTAGCCGCGGCGAAAGATCTCGGCGTTCAGGATCTTGTGCAAATGAACGGGCCGGTCCCCAAAGCAAATGTTCCCCAAAGTCTCGAGTCCGGAGACATCTTTATCAACACGAGTTCCATCGATAACACCCCCGTGAGCGTGCTCGAGGCAATGGCTGCCGGACTATGTGTCGTCAGTACGGACGCAGGAGGGATGCCTTACCTGCTGCGGTCCGGGCACACCGGTCTTCTGGTCCCACGAGATGACGACAAGGCGATGGCCGGCGCCATCCGGCAGTTGCTCGAGGATCAGGAGTTGGCAGACCAAATCCAACTCGGCGCAAGGGCCCAAGTCGCGGCGTTCGACTGGTCAGCCGTGCTTTCCCAGTGGCAACGCTTGTTCGCTTCGGTCGCACGTGGTGAAACCGTGCGCGCCGGCGCGCTCGATTCTGCACCCATTTCTTAATAGCCGTTAGGACGAAACTCATGAAGTTAGTACTGCACAATCCTGACGGCGATCTCCTCATCAGCATCCTTGGTGACGGCAGAAAACAGCTGTTTGTCCAGAAGAGCAACCCGCTGCTGTTCGTCGCAAGACCGACCATCACCACGGCCTATCCGGATGAGCTCATCGAGAGCATCTTCGCGATAAAAGGGCCTGGGTATGTTTGCGATGAGATCGCACGCGATGAAGATCCGCGTTATGTTGCCGCCAACCTGGCGGGAGATCTTTTTGCCTATTTCGCGCCGGAGGTGTTCGAAGGTAAACGCATTTTGGATTTCGGATGCGGCTGCGGCGCCTCGACTATGGCGCTCAGCCGGCTTTTGCCCAGCGCGTCGATTGTCGGAGTGGAGCTTGACGCCGATCTTCTGGCAATCGCCAGGGCACGGGCACAGCACTACTCCTTTCCTCCCGAAAATCTGATCCAATCTCCCAGCGGAACCGAGCTTCCCAAAGGTCTGGGCACGTTTGACTTTGTGATTCTCAGCGCTGTTTTCGAGCATCTTCTGCCGGTGGAAAGACCGGTTGTTATGACGCAAGTGTGGTCATTGCTTCGCACGGGCGGCTATCTGTTCATGAATCAGACACCGCATCGGTACGCCCCGATCGAGACGCACACGACCTTGCTGCCATTCCTGAATTATCTTCCCGACAGCCTCGCGCATTTCGTGGCCTGTCGATTCTCGAAGACTGTGGACCGTGACCAGAGCTGGCCCACGTTGCTCCGCCGGGGCATTCGTGGAGGCACGGAATACGAGGTGATGCGTCACCTGACGAACAGCAAATCCGGGACGCCGATCCTGTTGAGTCCGAACCGAGGAGTGAAGGACCGGATCGACCTGTGGCGCAAAGGTTCCTCCGATCTCCGCTGGCCCGCGCTGAAGTCAGGCGCCGCCGTCGTGCTCCGAGGGGTAGAACGTATCACTGGCTTGACGCTTGTGCCGACACTATCTCTGGCAATCGAGAAAGGACCAACGCGATGAATTCTAGCAGCATTGCTGAGAAAGCAGCCGAGCCGAAACACCCGCAAATGGACCGTTTCAATTCGGTAGAGCGCTCGTCGTCGAGTCTTTTTGGCTGGATACTTTGCGCGATCGCGGTCGCGGCGGTCTGCGCAGTTCTTTGGGCTACAGGGTCGCGAGGAAGCGGCGTCACTGCGGACTCGGTTACATATCTGAACGCTGCGCGGACGCTGCTCCATGGCGAAGGTTTGTTAGATTTTGACGAACAAGGGCGTACCGGTGGGTTGACGCACTATCCGCCGCTTTTCCCGATAGCCTTGGCTGGCGTGGCGGCAATTTTTAAAGTCGACGTCGAAGTAGCAGCTCGATGGCTGAATGCATTCCTGTTCGGAGGCACCATTGTGCTGGTGGGCGCGTTGTGTCGAAGACGCTTACCGGATCCTCGTTGGGCACTCTTTGCGGCTCTGTTGGCGTCGATTTCCGTGCCGCTGGTGGTTGACCACTTGTATGCCTTGAGTGAACCCCTCTTTCTGTTCCTCTCCCTCGCTGCTTTGATGGAGTTGATGCGGTACTTGGATACGGGATCGCGGTCCACGTTTGTTATTTCCGGGTGTTTGACGGCCGCGGCGTTACTCGCCCGCTATGCCGGTGTCGCAGTAGTGGGAACTGGCGTGCTGGCAATCCTGTTGTTTTCGGAAGACTCCTGGATCGTCCGACTCCGGCGCGCGATCGCACTGGGAGCTATGGCTGTGTTGCCGCTCGGCATTTGGGTAATGGTCCGGCCTGGCTCCGGTTCGGGAACCAAGTCATCCCTGCTGCCTGTTTTGCATGCGCCATCGCTGAGCATCTTCGCTTCCGGCGCGGAGACGCTAGCCTATTGGATTGTTCCCTCCTCTGTCCCGTCGGCGATCTCGCTCTCCCTGCTGGCAGCCGCCATTGCGATCACCTCGTTTCTCTTAGTTCGAAACCTGGCGCCAATGCCCCCTAAAGCTGTGCGTCAGACAGCGACTGGAGCGATTCCTTCTTTACTCGGCGTACTTTCACTTTTCGTCGGGTGTTATTTGCTGGTACTCATTATCGGAAGAACCTTTGCGTTTGAGGACATCATCCCTGACGATCGCACGCTGTCGATCATGCTTCTGCCGAGTCTCGTCATCGGAATCTGGACCCTTGCGAGTGCCGGCGGCCGTGAGCGCAAGTTCGCGGCTGTGCTACTGGGCATCGTGGCACTGTTTGCGGGGTCCAATCTCCTTCGAAGCGGACGCTTTCTACTGAACACTCGGAGTCGGGGCCTCGGCTATGTGAGCTCCGTCTGGACGAATTCACCCGTCGTGGATTCCGTGCGCAAGCTGCCCGCCGGGGTGAAGCTGTATTCCAATCTGCCGTCCGCAGTGCGGTTCTTGTCGCGTCGTCAGGTATCCCCCGTTCCGGGGATGCGATCCCTGCACACAGGCGAGCGCAATCCCGACTATCTGAAACAAGTGGATGATCTTGTGCAGAGAGTGAAAAGCGGCGATGCGGCGGTAGCGTGCTTTACGGTCAGTCCGCCAAATTCGGCGTGTGTTTCCTTGGCGGAGCCGCAGTTGAAGATGAGGATCCAGTCCGACGATAACCGCGGTTTCCTCATAGCAAGTCTACCGGAGTAATTTCAGTTGTAGTTTAACAAGAAGCATGCATCGGAGAGTGAGTTGAACACCGTTTCAGTCATCGTGCCTTGCAGGAATGAGATCCGCCACGTCCAGGCGTTTCTAGAGTCCTTGCTTGCGCAGGACCTGGGCGCTGACATCGATTGTGAATTCCTGATCGCCGACGGAATGAGCGATGACGGCACCCGGAAACTTCTCAGAGAGTGGCAGCCCCGGTTTAAGGCATTCGAGATCCTGGATAACGAAAACAGATTTGTATCGAATGGTTTGAATCTGGCGTTGCGCCGCGCCCGCGGAGAGATCGTGATTCGGATGGATGTGCATGCAGTTTACGCTCCCGATTACATTCGTCAATGTGTGGACGCGATTCTTAGCGGGCAGGCCGATAACGTAGGCGGCCCGGCCTTGCTTAAAGGAATAACGTATTTTGAACGGGCGATCTGCCTCGCCTATCAATCGAAGTTTGGATGCGGCGGTGCGCGGTTTCACGACGCGGCGTATGAAGGATATGTGGACACCGTCACTTATGGCTGCTGGCGGAGGTCCACTCTGGAGCGGATAGGCGGCTTCGACGAGGAGTTCGTTCGCAATCAGGACGACGAGCTTAATTTACGTCTGGTCCGTCAAGGCGGGAAGATTTGGCAGACGCCTAAAATCCGATCCTGGTATCGTCCGCGTTCTTCGGTACGCGCTCTAGCACGGCAGTACGCGCAGTATGGATATTGGAAGACGCGTGTGATCCGAAAGCACCAAATTCCGGCATCCTGGCGTCACTTGGTTCCCGGAGCGTTTGTGCTGATGCTGATCTTGACTGGCATCAGTGCTCCCTTCGCGCCCGCCGCAGCTTATCTGTTTTTCGCGATTCTGGCCGCTTACGGAATCGCCAGCATTACCGCCAGCATCCTGGCGTGCAAGACGTTTGAGAACTTTTCTCTTTTACCCGTGATGCCCTTGATGTTCGGAGCGTATCATTTGCCCTACGGCGTGGGATTTCTGCGCGGACTATATGATCTAGCCATGGGAAAGAAGCCCGCCGCGAGCGCATCCGTACTGGTTCGTTGAATGACCTTGCTGCTCGGCAGACATCTATTGTGGCAGGAGGACGAACACTCCGAACTCTGGTCCTGTGGGCTTCGGGAGGGTCGGCACGACTCCAGTCGGCTTCGCTACGGTCAAACCAGTCATGGGAATCGAGATGGCGCCTCCACTATAAGTGCCGGCCGCAACAGCGGTGCCAAAGAAATCCTGAACATTGCGAATCTCGTACTTCCTTCCAACGGCCAAGATGCCAGCAACGTTTACCGGGACACTGGCGGCCAGGGCCCAGTTGTAAATTGTGATGTTAGCTCGACCGGGTTCGTAGAGATTGGGCCGGACAAACGTCCAGGTCCCAGTCGGCCGGCCGGAAGAAAACGTACTATGCGCATCCAGACCCGTCGCCGCGGTCCAGGAGCTGAAGGGCTGGTTTTGCGAGTTCAACTGGAACACGTTCGATCCGTAATAGGTGTTGTGATCCCAGGTGTAGGTGGCGGACGAAAGATGTCCCGCCTCAAGCGTGACGGCTTGCGAATACGAAGTATTGTTCGTGAACGTAGCGCCCGTCCAGTTGTCCACGCGAATCGCAAGTTGTCCGCCCATCCAGTAATTATTTGTGGCCTTCAGGTTCAGGGAATTGTCGGAGGCCGCCCAATCCAAGGCAGAGAGGCCGTCACTATCGGTGGGCGTGTGATAGGTATACGTGTTCTGCACGGAAATGTTCTTGGGACGGTGGCCCCCCGCGAACAGCAAGTTGTAATCATGATGGTTGTTGTTCGACAACGTGCCCGAATTGAAAATAGTGTTCCCATCCAGGACGTAGTTCTCGACGTAGGCCGTGTTCGAGCCGTAAGCCTGGATTCCCAAGCCGAGACCTTGAAAGATGATGTTGTCCCGGATCATTTTCGTCCCGGTCTGGTTCTGCGTATAGATTCCGTGGCCATGCCCCCGATCGCTGCCCTGCCATCCGTTGTTGTAGATGAGGGAGCCGTAAATCTCGGCGTTGGTGGCCAGTACCCAGAAGCCAAATCCTTGCGCCGTATCATGCACCACCATGTTGATGAATTTGGATCCCGGCGCGTAGACGTCCACGCCGACCGGCATCATATTGCAGTTCGTTCCGCCGCAGCCGGTAATCCGGTTCGTGACGGAGAGGTTCGTCACTTCAAATCCCCAAAACCAGGCATCGGAACCGCTGACCGAGAGGCCGCCGTTCACAGTGGCGCGCTCGCCCGGATATTGGCGCACAAGAATCGGTTGCGCGCTCGATCCTTTGAGACTGCTGGTGAATATCGTCGAGCCGTTTCCGTAGACGCCGTTGCGGAGCCAAATCGTATCGCCCGGACGGACCGAGGCCGGCTGGTTGAGCGCCGTTTGCAAGTCCCAGGGACGACTGAGACTGCCATCGCCCGACCGGGAGCCGTCCGGCGAAACATAATGTTGGTTCCCTCCCGGCAGAAGTTTTACGGCGTCGGCAATGGTCAAGGAAACATCGAGGGTCTGGACCGGCGGAGCGGTTCCCGGAGCCGAGATGGTTACGGTGCCGGAGTAGTTTCCGGGCGCGAGGCTTCCAGCGTTCACTCCCAAGGATATGGCCTGTCCGCCCGATCCGGAGGGAGGCGAAACGGTCAGCCACGGTTGGTTGGGGATAGCAGACCATCTGACGGCGCCGGCTCCGGAAGTGGTGATGTCGACAGATTGAGGCGCCGCGTTGCCCATGCCGGAGAGAATGCTGAAAGACGCATTAGCGGGCGAGACCGAGAACGCCGATACCGGACTCGGTGGGGGAGCATTTCCCAGAATCGCGATCTCCGCGGGCTGGAGCACCCGCTTGTAGATGCGCACATCATCCAGACTGCCTGTAAGGTAGTTGCCGAAGGGGATATAGCCATTCATTCCCAGGATCAGCGGCGCCCCGCCGCCAACCGGACTGATGTTGGCGGACTGTACCGAACTGAGCGCGCCGTCGATATAGAAACTGACGCCATGTCCCATGGAAAGAACGACCGCCGCGTGATGCCACATCCCGTCATTGATCGGCCTGCCGGTATCGACGAAGTCCGTCCCTCCGGCACCCAGGTTGTTGCCGCCGATACGCAGGTTCAAGTGGCCCGACGGGTCGGCTCGAAGTACGTAGCCATTCTCGAGCCCAGCCGCGCTGTAGCGCGATACGATTCCCTCGAGGCGGCTCTTGTTCGTGGTCTTGATCCAAAGGGCCAGGGAAAGATCCCCGGTCAGATCGGTCAGACTTTCGCTGCCAAAGTGGACGCTGGTATTGGTTCCATTGAAACTCAGCGCTTGTTTGATCTTCCCGGCCGCGAGGATGACGGCGCCCGACAGAGTGCCGTTGAGGTGACTAGAAGAGGAATCACGCACCGTTGCTCCCACCACGGTGCCTGTGTCGAAAGTCCAGTGCGCCACGAGACCCGTATCACTAGATTGAGCCCAGGATTGAGTCCAGAGCATTGCCGGCAGCAGAATCCTGAAGATTCGCGGATTGACTAGGGTAGGCATTCGCACGATGAGTACTACTATGAACCTCTGTAAGTCAGACTTTAGCCAGCGGAACAACCGAGCGTTAGCTCAATCCAAGGGTCATTGTAACGTAGGCCAGGCTTGATGCAGCTTTCGAGCTGCGTCTGATCCCATGAACGCCATATTCAGTAAATTCGAGTCGATATATCCTCACCTTCCGGTGTGGGCTCAGAACTCGGCGATCTCTCTTTACGGTCTCGGATATCGTCGCGAACGCCTGGCGGGCGGCTTCCCGCAATTCGTCGAGGAGTTTCAGCAACGCGATCGCTGGTCGGCCGACCAGATGGATGACTACCAAAACTCCTCACTGCGGGCCATGATTCTGCACGCATTCGACAACGTGCTTTATTACAACCGCCAATGGAGCGCAGCAGGTATTCACAGGAATGACCTACTGCAGGTGACTACCAGGGACCTTGCCATCCTGCCCATTACGAAGAAAGCCGACGTTCGGGCAAACCCGGACGCTTTTGTCGCCAACGGGATTCCGAGCGGCCGGCTGCATCGCTATAACACCAGCGGGAGCACGGGGACTCCCGTAACCTGCATTTGCACGTCGGAGGCACACCGCAAGTTCATCGCCGCGCGGGAAGTTCGGTCTTTCGGCTGGGCGGGAACGAGCGTACAGAAGCGCAGATCAATGCTGGGTGGCCGTAAAGTCGTTCCCTTGGGAGATTCACCACCGCCTTATCATCGGACCAATTGGGCGGAAAACCAGATCTACTTTTCCGCGCATCACATCAGCCCGCGGAACGTGCGCCACTATGCCGACGCTCTAAATCGCTTTCAGCCGAAAGTGATGACAGGATACGCGCATTCGCACTATCTGCTGGCCCGACTACTGCTCGAGCAGGGGCTCCGCATTGAGTTCGAGCCCGAAGCTTTGGTTTTGAGCAGCGAGAAACTGACTTCGGAAATGAAGTCGGTCCTCCACCAGGCCTTCCATGCCAGAGCGTATGAAGAGTACGGCTCTGTCGAGAACTGTGTCCTGGCTACAGAGTGTAGCTCCGGCCGGCTGCATATCAGCTCTGATTTCGGAATCGTCGAAGTAGTGGATGACGCCGGGCGGCCGGTCCCGCCGGGAACTCTCGGCCGGCTGGTGTGCACCGGGCTTCTGAATCCTGCTCAGCCTCTGATCCGCTACGAGGTCGGGGATCGAGTCGCCCTGGATGCCGATCTTTGTCCGTGTGGCCGTGACCATTTGCCAGTCCTTCAAGAGGTGGTCGGCCGTTTAGAGGATGTCCTCATCGCTCCCGATGGCCGCCGCAGCGCCTGCTCTCATCGGCTATTCCATGGACTCTCGCACGTTGTCGAAGCGCAGCTTGTGCAGGAACGTCTGGACCTGATTCGCGTGCGAGTGGTTCCTTCGAAAGAATACGCACAACCTGATAGCGATCTGATTTGCCAGCGAATCCGTGATCATCTTGGGAACGTGGAAGTGGTTATCGAGACCACCTCCGCTTTGCCACGCACCGAGCGAGGTAAGTTCCGTTCCGTGATCTCTCTGATCTCCGAGACCAGCCCCACCACGATCACGATTTGAAGCCAAGATTGACCGTTTCGCTTCGCCAATATCACAAAATGGTTTCTCTTATTCCGCCCGCCGGATCGGCGAGTTCTCAACATAGATGCATGGTGGAGGGCATGATTTCAAATGTCTAGTACTAGCCAGCCCATAACTAGAGAGAGAAATAAGGATGGCCAATCTGTTGACGGAAACGGAATGATATTAAAGACTGAGATTGGTCGAGGTTGTCCTTTGAAGACGTGTTCACGAGAGGCTCAGATGTGTGTTCCCCGCATCATGAAGGTTGTCCTGTTCGCGATGCTCGCATGCGCCCCTATGGCATTTGGACAGTGGCCGAATGGGTATACGTATTCGGGTACGATCACGCTTGCGCACACCCAGGTACCTAACACCGACCAGGCCAACTTTCCGGTATTGATCTCGGGGACATATCCGGATCTGGCGACGACTGCCAACGGGGGCAAAGTCACCAACGCTAGCGGCTACGACATCATCTTCACCTCGGACGTCAATGGCGCCAACAAGCTGAACTTCGAGCGGGAGTCGTACTCTCCGAGCACCGGGCAGGTGGTGTATTGGGTACAGGTGCCGAATCTATCGCACACCACCGATACGGTGATTTATGTGTTTTACGGCAACGCCGCGGTGAGCACCGATCAGTCCAACCGTAGCGGCACTTGGGACAGCAACTACAAGGCGGCGTACCACTTGGGAGAATCTACCGGTCCCTACCTTGATTCCACTTCTTCAAATGCTACTGCCACCACGGGAAGTTTCAATCCTACTCAGGTGACCGGGAAGATCGGAAAGGGGCAGCAGTTCACAGCTGCCAGCAACCAGTATCTGGGTGCGGCGGATACGGTCACATCGGGAGCCTTGTTGACGCTGGAAGGCTGGCTGAATGTTTCTTCACCAGCAGGGAACCCGGTAGTGATTGACAACCGGGATCAGGGAAGCCTTCGTGGAGGAGTGCTGTACTTGGATACGGCTGCCAGCAACCACGCCGCATTCTACCTCAACAATGTCGCCAATATCGAGGGCACGGTCAACCTGGCCGATGGAGCCTGGCACCACCTGGTAGGGACATTCGATGGTGCCACGATGAAGCTGTACGTGGACGGATCGCTTGTGAAGAGTGGTTCAGGAGGAAGCTTTGCGGGTTTTTCGGCCGGAACGATTTTTCTTGGCCGGGCCGCAGGTTCCTCTGTCTACACCAATGGCTTGGTGGATGAGGTACGCGTCTCCAACACGGCCCGCCCGGCGGATTGGATTGCGGCGGAATATAACAACGAGAACAGTCCTGCTTCGTTTTATTCCGCAACTTGGGGGCAGACCTCAGGCACAGCACCTACACCAGGAGTTTCGGTTTCCTCGTCGAGCCTGACCTATTCCGGCCAGGCGGGAGCCAGCAATCCTGCGCCGCAATCGGTGAACATTACGAACTCAGGCGGAGGAACGTTGAACTGGACGGCGACGGCCACTCAACCTTGGATCACTTTGGCCACCACCGCCACTGGCGCGGGTGCATCGACTCTTTCCGGGACAGGGGCTCAGACCATTTGGATCCAGATCGTGAACACCGGGCTGGTCGCCGGACCGTACTCGGGCGCGGTGAATATCACGGCGCCGGGTGCTGCGCCTTCGTCACAGAGTGTGAATGTTTCGCTCACAATTTCTCCGGCTGGGTCATCGTCACCGTGGCCGAACGGGTATTCGTATTCGGGCACGATCACATTGGCGCACACCCAGGTGCCAAACACGGATCAGGCCAACTTCCCTGTGCTGATTGCAGGGACGTATCCGGACCTGGCGACCACCGCCAACGGGGGCAGAGTTACTAATGCCAACGGATACGACATCATCTTCACTTCTGACGCGAACGGTCAGAATAAGTTGAGCTTCGAGCGCGAATTGTACTCGCCAAGCACTGGACAGGTAGCGTATTGGGTTCGGGTGCCGAGTCTCTCGCACACCACCGACACGGTGATTTACGCGTTCTACGGCAACACTGCGGTGACCACGGATCAGTCCAATCGGAGCGGCACCTGGGACAGCAACTTCAGGGCGACCTATCACCTGTCGGAATCGGCGAGTCCCTATGTGGATTCCACCTCGAACGCCAACTTCACTGGAAGTGCAATCCCAAGTCAGGTGAATGGAAAA
>Ga0265314_10005543_pt1 | contig 11357 bp, 12 predicted proteins | sample 4126metaG_FD_203106 | JGI IMG/M metagenome (GOLD analysis project Ga0265314, IMG submission 203106) | Rhizosphere microbial communities from Carex aquatilis grown in University of Washington, Seatle, WA, United States - 4-1-26 metaG | ecosystem: Host-associated > Plants > Roots > Rhizosphere >... | reverse complement strand
GTTCGAGGTCACGGATGCCTGCACCTGCTACTGCAAACACTGCGATCATGGGGGTCCCCGCGACGAGTCCCGCAACCTGAAACCCGCTGACTACCGGCGCTACATGGAGACGCTGAAGCCTTGCGTCGTGCAGGTGTCGGGCGGCGAGCCGTTGATGCGTAAGGACCTGGTCGAAATCGTGCGCTCGATCAAGAACGGCGCCACCGTCCCCTATACCATCCTGGTCTCGAACTGGTCCGAAATGACCGAGGAGCGGTATCTGGCGCTGCGCGAGGCGGGCATCGATCAGTTCTCCGTCAGCCTGGATTTCCCCGACGACCGCCACGACGTGTTCCGCGGTCTCCCGGGCCTGTTCGATCACCTCAGCCAGATCATGCCGCGCCTGGCCGCCTTGGGGCACGACGACATCGTCCTGAACTCCTGCATCACCAGCGAGAACCTCGATGAGATCAACACCCTCGCCGACATGGCGCGCGCCTGGGGCGTGAATCTCTGCTACAGCGCCTATTCCGCCCGCCGCACCGGCTGCCGCGACTACTTTCTGAACACACCCGAGCAGATCGCCACGCTCAACCAGCAACTGGACGGCGTCGAGCGGCGCCGCGACCAGACCCGCTGGATCGTGAACTCGACCAGCACGATCGACGCCACGCGGCGCTATTTCGAGCGCGGTGGAACACCAGGATGCCAGGCCGGCCTGCGTTTCCTGGTGGTGACCGCCGACGGCTTCCTGCAGCCTTGCTCGATGCAATTCCAGAAGTACCCGCTCGAGAAGCAGGCCGAGATGGTCCGCGAGTTCAGCGCGACCAACACCTGCGACCAGTGCTACGTCTCCATCCGCTCCTATCTTGACAAGAGCTTCCCGCGCCTGCTGTGGGAGAACGTGAGCGGGTTCCTCTCGATCAAGCCGCACTCGGGGCCCCCCGCCGAAGCGTAAAGACCGTTCGTGTCCATTCGTGGCGAAGAATTACAAACCAAAGCTTCATGGCCACGAATGAACACGAATGCACACGAATGAGAACCCTTGAACCTGTCGGAGCGTGGCTCGCGAGCCGCGTACCCTAACCTGAGAGTTTTCCCGCCTCCCGCCCCACTAATTCGGGGAAGAGTCCAGGAGGCGAATCATGTCGAGCCAGGCGCGGCTGGCGGTCCTGTTACTGAGTTCAGCGATCTGTGCCGCCCTTCAGGCCGCCACGCCGGTACGAACGGCGGCGCACACCCGGCCGGCCGCGGGCGCGGGCCAGCCGGCCGCGAACGATCACCAGGTGGAGGCCGCCATCCGGGCGCGCTTCGCCCAATCCAAGATCAACGCGAATCACTTTACGGTGCACGTTCAGGGAGGAGTGGCCACCATCGAGGGCCACGCCGACGTAATCCAGCACAAGGGCACCGCCACTCGTCTTGCGCGGGCTGCCGGCGCGCGCGAGGTGGTCAACAAAATCGAAATCAGCGAGGCCGCCCGGGAACGCGCCGAGGCCAATCTCGCCAAAGGCCGGCGCCGCGTCCAGGTCAAACGGAGCGAGAAGCGATCCTTGCGGCCGAGCCAGTAAGGTAGTTCTTGCCAAGGCCCCGGCGATTCGAGTATTGTTGAACATTCGCGGAGGCCACATGCCATTTTGCAGGAACTGCGGTTCGCCCGTTGACGGGCAGTTCTGCACCAAGTGCGGTACGCCGGCCCAATCGCCGGCTGGAGCGGCCTACACCCCGCCGCCCCCACAACAACCACCAGCTCCCCAACCCCCGCCGTACCAGCCGCCGCCTCAGCCTTACGCTCAGCCGGCGCCGTTCACGCCCGCCTACGCCCCGCCACCCATGATGGCGCCAGGGGTCGAGTACGCCCCCTGGGTGACGCGCGTCGCCGGATTCCTGATCGATTACGCGATGGTCGCAGTTGCCTGCGGCGCCTTGCTGCTGGTGGGGGTTCTGGTCTTCGGCAGCATGGCCGCTCTGGACAGCGGCCTGGGGTCGGCAAGGGGTAATTTCGGCGGGGGCGGATGCTGCTGCGTGCTGCTGCTCTTGCCTCTGGCCAGCCTGCTGGTCGGGCTATGGAACAAGGCCTACCTGGTCTCCCAGCGCGGCTCCTCGATTGGCCAGGGCGTCATGAAGATCAAGGTGGTCGACGCCCAGGGACACTTGCTCACCATGGGTCAGGCAGTCCTGCGCCTGCTGGCCCACGTAGGATTGAGTTTCATTCCCGCTGTCGGCCTGATCGATTTGCTATGGCCGCTGTGGGACGAGCGCAGGCAGACCTTGCATGACAAGGCAGTCGGCTCCTACGTGATCACGAACCCGGCGGGGTGATGACCATGCCGAAGCCCACCAGGCCGGGGACCGCCAGCGCCGCTCTCGGGACGTTGATGCTGGCGCAAATCGCCGCGGTTGGCATCCTGCTGCGCGCCAGCCAGGACGGAGTCTGGCTCCTCGGGCATCGATTGGGTGGCGTGTGCTGGTTTCAGTTACTGACCGGCGTGCCCTGCCCGAGCTGCGGGATGACTCGCAGCATCGTGCTGACACTGGACGGGCACCTTGGGACGGCGCTGCGGCTCAATCTGGCCGGTCCCGTGTGGGTGCTGGCCGTAGCGACGCTGGCCGTGGCGTTGCTGTGGCTGGCCTGGCGCGAGCGTGTGCGAGGAGTGGATCGGAGTGCGCTGGCCCGGCGCCGGGTCCGGCTGCTGGCGATGGCCCAGGGAGCGGTTTTCGTTGTCGCGCTCGCCACCAATTGGATCTGGGTGCTTCGAGGACGCGCCTGAGCCCTTGCCAAGTTAACCAATCTTCAAGTACAGTTGAACAATCGCGGAGGAAACATGCCCTTTTGCAAGAACTGTGGCTCAGCTGTTGAAGGACCGTTTTGTGCGAAGTGCGGCACGCCTCAGGCGGCTGCGCCACCGCCCGCCGGAGCGGCTTACACCGCACCACCCCCACAAGCCCCGTCGGACCAACCCTATGCTCAGCCCGGCTATGGCGCCCCCGCCCAGCCGGCGCCGGCGGCCGCCGGGATGTCCGATAACCTCGCCGGGCTGCTGTGCTACCTGGCTGGGATCATCACCGGCATTCTGTTCCTGGTGCTGGAGCCGTACAACAAGAGCAAGTTCGTCAGGTTCCACGCCTTCCAGTCGATCTTCCTGTTCGTGGCCTGGATCGGGGTTTGGATTGTGCTTGCCATCTTCAGCGCGATCCTGCATATCATCCTGGGCTTCTGGACCGCGGTCAGCCTGATGGGCCTCTTGCATACGGTGGTCGGGCTCGGCTTCTTCGTCCTGTGGATCCTCCTGATGATCAAGGCGTACCAGGGCCAGAAGTTCATGCTGCCCATCATCGGGCCGCTCGCCGACAAGCAGGCGTAGAAAAAGACAACCATCGGGCGCCGCCGATGCGTCACTAAAGAAGTGCGAACGCTAGTTGTCTCTCTGATCGCCTCGGGTCTGGCCTGGGCTCAGGCGCCGCCCATTGGCCTCGTCGAACTCTACGGGGTGCGCAAGGTCCCGGCGGAGCGTATCCGGAGCGCCGTCGGGGTCCGCGTCGGCGATCCGCTGTCGGCCCCAAAGGCCGATATCGAGGAGCGGCTGGACAAGGTTCCCGGGGTCGTCGCCGCCAAGGTCTCGGCGGTCTGCTGCGCCGGGGACGCTGCTGTTCTCTACGTGGGGATCGAGGAGCGCGACGCGCCCCATGTCGATTTCCGGCTGCCGCCCACCACCAACCTGAGCCTGTCCGAAGCGCTGCTAGTCACGTACCGCGACTTCAGCGCCTATTTCGGCGGCCCGGCACGCACCGCCGACCCGACCGGACCGGCCGCCGAGGCCTACCGCAAGAACTTCGAGCACCTGGCGAGAGACAATGCGGACAGCCTCCATCGGGTCCTGCGGGAATCCGAGGACGCCGAGCAGCGCGCCATGGCCGCCGACATCCTGCGCTACGCCCCCGTCACGCGCGCCGCGGTGGACGACCTCCAGTACGCCATGCTGGACAGCGACCAGATGGTTCGCGCCAACGCCATGAGGTCGCTCCAGGAACTCGCGCTACAGGCGGCCGCGGACCCCGACCTGGACGTCCGGGTGGAACTGACGTGGTTTGTCGAGCTGCTGAATTCACTCGATTGGGACGACCGTTCTCAGGCCGCCACGGCCCTCGTCAGCCTGACCCAAACCCGGGACCAGGGTGGGCTCGACTTCATGCGCGTCCGGGCGCTGCCGGCGCTGATCGACATGGCTCGCTGGAAGACCCCGGCGCACGCCCACGCGGCGTTCGTCCTGGTTGGCAGGCTTGCCGGTCTCAAGGAGAAGGAGATTGAGCAGGCCTGGAGCCGTGGCGACCGGGAAGGGGTGATTCGTAGGGCGGACCCCCTGGTCCGCAAGCCGACCTCCCGGTCGGCTCCGTGACGCTGGAAAAGCACCGGCCAGGGGGCCGGTCGCGGACCCGGGGGTCCGCCCCACAACAACAAAAGGCCGGAACCGTATGGCTCCGGCCTTCATTGGCAGATTTGCGAACGTGGTTACCGAGCGGCCAGAAGCGCCCTCAAATGACGTGCGCGCTCCGGGGACCGCAATTGCCGAAGAGCTTTCGCCTCGATCTGGCGAATTCGTTCCCGTGTGACGTCGAATTCCTGACCGATCTCCTCGAGCGTGTGCTCCCGTTCGCACCCGATCCCGAAGCGCAGCCGGATCACCTTCTCCTCCTTGGGAGACAGGGTCTTGAGGATGTTCGCCGTCTCATCCCGGACGTTGGACTCGATCACCGAATCGACCGGAGATCCCACCCAGCGGTCCTCGATCAGGTCGCCAAGTGCGGACTCGCCGTCCCGGCCAACCGGGGTCTCGAGCGACACTGGGTCGCGCGAGATGGTCTTCAGTTTCTGGACCTTCTCGACCGAGATTTCCATCCGCCGGCTGATCTCGTCGTTGGTCGGCGCACGGCCAAGTTCCTTCTCGAGCTCGCGGTTGGCCCGCAGGAACTTGTTCATGCTCTCGTTCATGTGGACCGGAATGCGGATCGTGCGCGACTGGTCCGCGATAGCGCGCGTGATCGCCTGCCGGATCCACCAGGTGGCGTAGGTGGAGAACTTGTAGCCGCGCCGGTACTCGAACTTGTCCGCGGCGCGCATCAAACCGATGTTGCCTTCCTGGATCAGGTCGAGGAGGTGCAACCCCCGGTTGACGTACTTCTTGGCGACCGAGACCACCAGGCGGAGGTTGGCCTCGACCAGGTCCTTCTTGGCCCGCTCGGCCTCAATCTCTCCGTGCCGGATCACGGACAGCGTGTGCCGGAGGTCGCCCAGGGGCGCGCCGGCGATCACTTCGCGCTTCCGGATCTCCCGCCGCAGCTCCTTCACGCGGGACTGGGAGGCCTGCCCGTTCCGCTCCAGAAGCCTTTTCAACTCACCGTCGAGCTGCGCCACCTCTTCGACCGCACGCTCGATTTCCTTAGTGAATTCCTTCCACCTGCTGAGCTGGAAGGGAACCTTGCGGATGGCCAGCGAGGTCTCCACCTTGGCCCGGGCCAGTTTGGCCTGGCTGCGCCGCCGGACCTTCTTGTTGGTCACGGGGACGGTTTCCAGCTTCTCCGCGAGCTGTTGCAGCTTCTTATGTAGCGCGACGATATCGGCGAAGAGCTGACGGGCGTCCGCCCGCCTCTTCTCATCGGCCGCGGTTCCCTCTTCGATTTCCCCGCCCAGGTCGATGATATCGTCGAGTTCCGCTGAGTCCTTTTTCAACTGCTCGGCCAGACCGACCACTACGAGCTGCACTAGTGCGGAACGGCTGATGGCCTTTTGCATCCGCAACTTGCCGCGTTCCATGCGGCGCGCCAGATCGACCTCGCCCTCGCGGGTGAGCAGCGGCACCGCGCCCATCTCGCGCAGGTACACGCGTACCGGGTCGTCCGTGTAAATGGACTCCTCGGCCTGTTGGACCGAATGAAAGTCTTCCGCCTCGGCGTCAAAAAACTTTGCAGCCTCCTCGTCGAACGGGAGGCCAAGAGTCTCCTGACCCTCAGTCAAAAATTGGTCTTCAAAATGGTCCACGGTGTGATTCACCTCCCCGATCCAGGGTCAAAGTCGGACTTCCGCCTTTCTTCGGGGGTTGATTGCTGCTGCTTGTGGCTACCGGTCACTCCCGGCCTTTTGTTGACGGCATCACCTCTGGGCCTGGCGCCGTCTTCGATCCAATCGATTTTACCATCGATCTGTTAAGAAGTTAAGCCCTAATATTGAAGATGTGTTCGAACGCTTTTGGTTACACTCTATTGTTGCGGGGAACAGCACCACCATAGAGGAGTGATCCAGATCCATGTTTGTTCTCATCGGCCCGGTCCGCAGCCGTCAGTTGCGTTTCTGCTGCCGCATGAGGGCCTTGAGCTCGTGGAAAAACGCCTCTTCGTCCTGGAAATCGCGATACACGGAGGCGAACCGGACGTAGGCGATTTTGTCGAGAGCCCGCAGCCGCTCCATTAGAAGTTCGCCGATGGAAGTAGTCGAGATTTCCCGCTCCGCACTGTTGAACAGCAGGCCTTCCACTTCATCCACAATCTCGGCCAGCCTGCCCATGGCCACCGGCCGCTTCTCGCATGCCTTGATTAGGCCACCCAGGACCTTCTGGCGGTCGAACTTCTCCCGGCGGCCGTCCTTCTTGATGACCATGTACGGAATCTCGTCGATCCGCTCGTACGTCGTGAACCGGCGCTGGCAGCTCAGGCACTCGCGCCTCCGCCGGACGACATCTCCTTCCTTGGCTTCCCGAGAGTCGACGACGCGGTCTTCCAGGTGTCCGCAGAAGGGGCAGGTCATGGAGCGGGCTCCTCGCCGGGGAGCCCCGCCTCGAGATTCGCCTGGGCGCGCTCGGCTTTGTGTTCCAAGTCCTTAAGTTTACGCCAGTTAATACCCTCGTGGAAAGCGAAGCCGAGGCCGATGGGTACGATCGCGACGAAGGACACGATCCAGACGACGATGGCCAGACTGGTGGCGACCTCGATAGAAACCCCGTAGAGTTCATTCAGCACGACCACCGCCACCAACTGCATGCCCCCACCCACCCCCGGAATCTGGACGACGCTCCCGAACGCCACGAATCCGATGAAAATCACAACATCCTGCAACGCGAAGGTCCGGGTCTCGGGGCAGCTTTTGAACAAGCAGACGAAGCACAGAACGATCAGCCCCCATTCAAGCATGGTGTAGAGGCACAACCGGATGGCCGATCCCTGGTCCTGAGTCGCGGCCGTGCCGTCCATGAAGGCCCCTACGGTGCGGGCAACCCGTTCGTGGTGCCGCTTGGGCAGGAAACCGAGAGCGGCCACCAGCCTGGTCCGCATGATTCCGGAAAACCGGGCCATCATGACCAGAAGCAGCAGGCAAACCGCCGCCAGGATGCCCACCGCGTAACCTCCGGTGGTCAGAACCCAGCGAAACGTATGCCCCAGGCTGGCGCGGGAGGCTTGGATCTGGCTCACCGCGAAGCCGAAGACCAACAGTATCGCCAGCAAGTCGCAGAGGCGTTCCAACACCCACGCCGCCAGTTGCGACGAGAGGGGGACTTTCTCCCTGAGGGCAATGAGGTAGGGGCGCACGAATTCGCCCGGCCGCCCCAGCAGCACGACCGCCGTGAAGCCGATCGCGGTGGCCTTGAAGATGGCCCAGACGTCCGGATGGGGCCGCAGCGGGCGAAGCATGACCGCCCAGCGTAGGGCCCGGCCGTAGCAGGTCGTCACGGACACGACGAGCGCCACAGCGATCCAGCGCCAGTCCAGGTGCAGGAAGCTGGCGGCGAAGGTGCGCCACTCGAATCGTGTGTGGTGCCAGCGCTCGTGAAGCATCCAAATGGCGAAACCGGCCACGACGATCAGCGCCAGCACATATCGCCAGATCTTCGAAACGCCCCGGGGAGGCTTCGGCGCCGTTGGATCGGGAGATGAAGACGCAGCAGTCGCGTTTCCGTTTCGACCGAGGCCTAATCGGGCTAGAATGGAACCTTGCATTCCTGAAGGGCAGAATCGAGCGAACTTCTTATGATAAAGCCTCGTAACTCCAAGTGGAAGCCTGAATTGAAGCGCACCGCCCGGAGGCAGGAATCCACGGGCGGATGGGCGCGGAAAGGCTCACCGTGCGAGGCAAGTTTATGGCAGCCAGTGCGACAATCGCTCATGCTCTCGTGCCCGGGACACCGGGTATGCGGGCAGGTTTCGCCTGGCCGGCCATTCGTTCCCTGACCGACAGGAAACCGGGAAGACCCTTGGATCCGGACTACAGCCTGGTTGAGCGGTGCCTGCGCGGGGAAGACTCCGCGTGGGAAGAGATGGTCAAAACCCACACGCGACGCGTGTACTCGCTGTGCTACCGCTTCACCGGGAAGGACTCCGAGGCGCAGGATCTGGCGCAGGAAGTTTTCCTGCGCGTCTTCCGCACCCTGAAGACCTTCCGGACCGGAGAGGGGACTTTCGTGGTTTGGCTGTCGCGCCTGACCCGAAACCTGCTGATCGATAATTACCGCCGCAACCGCCTGGAGCGGGCGACGGATTCCATTGAAGAGCGGTTGCCGATGATTGAGGAGCGCACCGCCGCCAGCGCGCGGACCGATGGGATGCTGGCCGGGCGCGAGGCCGGGGAGTTGCTCCAGGCCGCGCTGGCCAAGCTTTCCCCCGAGTTGCGCGAGACCGTGATCCTCCGGGACATCGAGGAACTGGAGTATCGGGAGATTGCACAGGTGCTGAAGGTGCCGGAAGGCACCGTGAAGTCCAGGCTCAACCGCGGGCGGGCCGAGCTGGCCCGCATTTTGCGAAAGCAGAGGATCCTCATATGAATTGCGCGGATCTGGAAATCCTGCTTTGCGACTACGTCGACGGCACGCTGGCGGCGAGCGCCCGGGTCGAGCTGGAACAGCATCTGGCCCAGTGCGCAAACTGCGCCGAGATGGCGCGGAACGTCACCGCGGCCGCCGGTTTCATCAGCCGCGCGGCCGATGTCGAGCCGCCACCCGAGCTTCTGACGCGGATTCTGTTCAACCTGCCTTCGGCGCACCATGCGCGGGCGCAACAGGCGGGGGGATTGCGCGAGTTTCTGCACCGCAGGATTCAGCCCATCCTGCAGCCGCGCTTCGCCATGGGCTTCGCGATGACGATCCTGTCGTTCTCGCTCCTGGGCCGGTACGCGGGCATTTCGCCGCGCCAGCTCACGCTCGACGATCTACGTCCGGCCAAGGTCTGGCAGGCGATCGACGACAAGGCCTACCGCACCTGGCAGCGGACGGAGAAGTTCTACCAGAACCTCCGCTTCGTTTACGAGATCCAAACGCAGCTTCGGGAATGGAAGCAGAAGGAACAGGAGCTGCGCGCGCGCGTAACCGGCGAGGAGCACCCCGCCCCACCGCGCGATAGCCGGAAAGGCGCCCAACCGGCGCCGCAGCCGCCCGGCGCGAACGCTTTACAAAAATAGGAGACAAAGGCCATGAATTGCTATAAGCATCCCGACGTATCGGCAGTCGCTTTTTGCCGCACCTGCGGCAAGCCGCTTTGCCAGACCTGCCAGCGGGCGGTGGAGGGGACGGTCGTGTGCGAAGACCACGCGCCCCAGCAAATAGTGGTTCCTCAGCCTCCTCCGCCACGCCCCGCGAGCGACATCTCGCCGGGGCTGGCTTTTGTGCTGGGGCTGATCCCCGGGGTCGGCGCCATCTACAACGGTCAGTACGCCAAGGGCATCGTGCACGTGGTGGTGTTCGGCCTGCTGATCAGCATCACCAGCTCGGGGTCGATCAGCGGCTACGAACCGCTATTCGGCCTGTTGATCGCGATCTGGTATTTCTACATGCCGTTTGAGGCGTATCACACGGCGCGAAAACGGCAACTCGGCGAACCGGTGGACGAATTCTCCAGCGTCCTCCCGCTGCGGGCCCAGGGCGTCGGATTCCCGGTGGGTCCGGTGGTGCTGATCGTGCTAGGCGGGATCTTCCTGTTGAACACGATGGGCTTCTGGCGCTTCGACCAGATCGTGCGCTGGTGGCCGGTCGGCCTGATCGTGCTCGGAGCCTACATGCTGTACTGCCGCCTGGCGGGAGCGAACGCCGACCGTTCCGGGCACAACCAGGAGGCCCACGATGCGCGCCAGTAGCGCGGACCTCATTCATGCCGTGCGCGGGCCGATTCTTCTGATCGTGCTGGGCCTGCTGTTCGTGGGGTGGTATTGGGGCCACCAAGTCCCGTTCTACAAGACCTGGCCCGTGCTGGTGATCGTCTACGGGGTATTGCTGCTGCTGGAGCACCTGGTGCCGGACAACCGCACGCCGGCTGGCGACGGCCGCACGCCGGCAGGAGGTTCGCAATGAAAAGGAGATCGCTGGCGGGACCGCTGCTGCTGATCCTGATCGGCGCATGGTTTCTGATGAGCACGCTGCGGCCGGATCTGCCGCTGCTGGATATCGCCGCCCGCTTCTGGCCGTTTGTGCTGATCGGCTGGGGCGCGCTGCGGCTGCTCGAGATCCTGGTGTGGGCGGTGCGCGGCCAGACTCTGCCGCGCTCCGGCCTCGCCGGCGGGGAATGGACGCTGGTGGTCTTCCTCTGCCTGATCGGCTCCGGGCTCTATTACGTCAACTTCGACCGTCCCTGGGGCAACTGGGTGGTCGGCGCCAACCGTGTCGAGATCTTCGGCCGCTCCTTCGACTTCACGATTCCGGAGAAGAAGGTCGATGTCGGAAAAGCCACCCGCTTGATGGTGGAGAACCTGCACGGGTCGGTTCGGATAACCGGCGCGGACACGCAGCAGGTCACGGCCGGCGGGCGGAAGAGCATCCGCGCTCTTCAGGACAAGGACGCCGACGAGGCCGACCGGCAGACACCGGTCGACGTTGCCGTCAACGGCGACATGATGGTGGTTCGCACCAATCAGGACCGCCTGACAGGCCAGCAGCGCGTCACGACGGACCTCGAGGTGACCGTTCCCCGCGGCCTGTCCGTGGAAGTCCGCGGCCGGAACAACGACAGCATCGAAGTTACCGCCGTCAACGGCGGCGTCGAGATTGCAGCCGACGAGGCGTCCGTGCGCCTGGACAACATCGGCGGCAACGTCCGCCTTAGCGACGTACACAAGAGCGAGCTGCTCCGAGCCGCCAACGTCAAGGGCACGGTCGACATCCAGGGCGGCAAGGGCCGCGATATCGAGCTGGACACGATCGGCGGCGAGGTCACCATCGATGGCTCCTATTCGGGCGACCTCGAAATCAAGAACCTGGCCAAGCCGCTTCGCATCGTCGGACCGAACGCCGAGCTGAGGGTGGAGCGGACGCCGGGCGAGATCCACATGGACCTGGGGAAGTTCGAGGCTAGCAACCTGGTGGGCCCGATCCGGCTGACCAGCAGCCGGTCCCGCGACGTCGAAATCG
>Ga0265314_10005542_pt1 | contig 11359 bp, 12 predicted proteins | sample 4126metaG_FD_203106 | JGI IMG/M metagenome (GOLD analysis project Ga0265314, IMG submission 203106) | Rhizosphere microbial communities from Carex aquatilis grown in University of Washington, Seatle, WA, United States - 4-1-26 metaG | ecosystem: Host-associated > Plants > Roots > Rhizosphere >... | reverse complement strand
GCCATAAGGCTTGAACACGATGGTCACGCCATTCAGGTTGGAGACCGAGTACGGGAACTCGCCGCCGGCCAGGAAGCTGGCCTTGTAGCCGCTGCGGGTCGACAGCTGCGGCTCGGCCAGGATGGCGGCGGTGCCGTTCTGCTCCAGCAGCGTCAGTTGCGCATTGATGCCCATGTTGACCGCGCTCATGACGGTCAGCGCCGACGGCAGCACCACGCCCAAGGGCGAAGACTTGTCGATAGGGCCGATCGGCGGCAGCTGGTTCGATGGCGAGGTGATGGTGATCGCGCGGCCCCCGGTGCTGGCGCCATTGTCGCCACGGCTGAACGGCGACCAGATCGCGCCCAGCGCGCCGCCGCCGGTGGGATTCCACTTCAGGCCCAGCTCACGCAGCTCGGTCTTGGGAAACTCGACCACCTTGACGTCCATCAGCACCGTCTGTTCCCAGCCCACCTGGCCGGTGAAGTTGACGATCTGCGGATAGCGCTTGGCCAGCTCCGCGACCTTTTCGCGGTCGGCATCGGCCAGCTCGTCGCCTTCGACGATGACCTTGTCGCCCACCACGGTGGCGGTGGTCTTGGGGATGTGCTTGAGGAAGCTGGCCACCTCGCGCGCCACGCGGGCCGTGTCGCCCGGGACGATGGTGACCTTGACACGCTGGTAGCGGCCATCCGCATTCCACACGAACAGCGAGGACACGCCGGTGCCGTTGGCGAACAGGATCACCTCTTTGTCGTCCAGCGCGGAGGCGCTCAGGATATTGCCGTTGCCGACCGCGATGCGGGCCACGCCCGGCGTCGGGAACACCTTGGATTCGCCCAGGTACATTTCGATCTCGGGCACCGGCATGGTGTCGCCGTCAGGGTTCAATGGCGCGTAGGGTTCCACGGTCTTGGGCGCGGCGCGCTTGATCTTGGCACGCGGCGTTTCAATAATGGGATTGCGCGGGTCAGCCTGCGGCACGGCCGGCGCGGCTGCAGCCGGACTGGCGGCAGCGGCAAAGCTGGGCGCATCCGCGCGCTCGGCGGCATGCGCGCCCAGCGCCAGGAGTATCGAGGTAAGACCTATCGTTATAGTTGGCTTCATGATGTTGATGACGGTTGATGCAATGGATGGGGGCTGCTTAGCGCATGCCTATGGTTTGGGTCACCGCGCCACGGGTGGCGGGTGGCGCGTCTTCGGCTGGCGCCCGCACATCCTCGGGCTTGACCAGCGCGCGGCCGGCGGTGCGGCGCAGGTAGATCGCTTCCGGCGGCACCTTGCTGGTGCCGTAGATGACCGGCACGCCGCGCCGCGCCTGGCCGCCGCCGCCCGGTTTCTTCTGCATGCCCAGCAGCGAAGCGAGGTCGTTGACGTCGGCGCCGATCGGCTGGTCGTCCTGAGGATTGCGCAGCAGCGCGGTCAGCTTGCCGATGTCGCGCGCCACGATCAGGTTCTGGGCCTGGGCCGGCGTGGTGTCGATGGTGACGGTGGAATAGGCGCGGCGCTCGCCGGCCGCTTCGTCGGCGGCGCGCTGGCCGGTGGCCAGCACATGTACCCGCTGCAGCAGCGGGAAGGTCAGCTTCTTGCCGTTCTGGTCGACCGTGGCGATCAGGTCGATCATGTCACCCGGCTCCAGCATGCCGGAGATCGAGTTGATTTCATCGACCGGCACCGTCATCGCCCGGTGGCCCGACTCCACCCGCGCCGAGAACGACGGCGCCTTCTGGGTTTCCATCAGGCCCCACAGGATCATTTCGCCGGCCTTGACCGGGTAGGCCAGCGCCTGGCCGTCGATGCGGGGGAAGTCGTCCGGCGTGATCGCCACCGAGTGCGCGTATTCGGTCGGGATGCTGCGCACCGCGACGTTGCGGTTGTCCAGCTTGACGCCGCGCGCGATGTCGACCTTGGCCACCACCACCATGGTGGTCTTGCCCTTGGCGCGCGCTTCGATCGCTGCCACCTGCGTGTTCAGGAAGCGGCTGGCGGCAAATGCGGCCAGGCCGCCGATGGCCAGGGCCACGCCGAGGATGATCCAGGTTTTACCTGGCCGGAAGTTGCGCAGCTGTTGTAGTTTGTCGAGATTCATGATCAGTTGGGAAGCGAAATGGCATGGCTGATGTTGAGGTAAGCCTGGTGGAAAATATCCAGCACAAGCTGCACGGTGGTGCGCGCGCCGTCCGGGCTGACGCTGTCGGTCACGGGAACGAATAGCGCAAAGGCCAGCGCCGCGCAGACCACCACGTATTCCATCGTGGCGTGGCCGCTGTGACGTGCGTTCATTTGAATTTCTCCATGGTGGTGATGGTGTTGAGGACGACAGTGACGCTGCTGTCGGGCGCGCGGCTGATGACGGCGATCGCCTCGCGCCCGCGGCCCCTGAAGAACAGCGCGCGGCCGGCGGTCGCGCCGGCAGGCAGTCCGGGGATGGCGGCGGCATCGGCGCCGGGGCGCTCCTCGCGCTCCAGCTCCATGCCATCCTCGCGCAGCAGGTCCAGCACGCGCTGGCGGTTGACGTCCTCGCTGTAGTGGTTGGCCAACGCCACGTAGCTGGAGCTGCGCGCGGCGTCGGTCGATGCCATTGCGGTCAGCACGCGGGTGCCGGACGGGAAGCGCGACAGCACCCGCTCCCTGGCGGCGGCGGTGGCGGCACGCTGCATCAGCGCTGCCTTGAAGTCGGACACGGAGACGACGCCGCGCGTGCCGCCGGCAACCTGCTCCAGCTGGATCGTGATGTAGTAGGAGTCGCGCGCGCGGCCCAGCACCAGCTTGTCGCCCACGTGGTTTTCCATCAGCGGCTTGTCCATGTGCCGGCGGAACCAGTCGGCCGTGACCGACAGCGGCGCGCTGGACGTGAAGCCCTGCATTTGCATCGGCAGGCCGTCCATGCTGACCTGCTGGCCGATGCTGTAGCTGGACGCGCCGGGCGGCAGCGCCACCTCGGGCCAGGCCGCTTCCGCCGCCATGGCCAGTTGCTGCGCGCAGGCCAGCGCCAGCGCAATGATGTGGCGCGCCTTCATTTGAGCCGGTCCGCAGGGACTTCGTCGTCCCAGAAACTGAGTTCGCCTATCTTGGGCGCCTTGTCGTGGCCACTGCAGGGGATCCCGCCGCAGGCCGGCATCTCGACGACGTTGACGGCAGCATCGACCACCGGCGCGATGCTCCTGAGCGGTTTGGCGGGGAACAGCAGGACCTTGTCGACGCGCGAATCCGCATGCGCCGGGCCGCCCGCGGTCCAGCCGTCGGGCGCCAGGCTGGTATGGCGCGTGATGGACAGGTTGATGTTGCTGAATGTCTGGTAGGTCGATGCGTAGCTGCCGGCCAGTTCCTGCAGGTTGGCCAGCACCACCGACACGTTGGCGGTGTAGACGCCGGACTTCAGGCCCATTTCGTCGGCCATCTTGAACGGCAGCGGCACGTTGAACGGCTTGCCGTCATCCGCGCCGCCGATGCCGTCGGCCGGGTTGCTGCTCCTGGTGCTGCCGAAGCTGACCGCGACATCGCTGAAGCGGCTGATCAGGGATGCACCCTGCGGATCGACCCAGAACAGGTTCTGGTTGGCCTTGAAGTCGCCGGCTTCGTCGCCGGTCTTGATCGGTGTGTCCGTATTGCTGAAGAAGCGGCGCCGCACCTCCTGCTCCAGCTGCGCCTTGGTCTTGTAGCCGTTGGCGCTCTCGTTGTTGGCCATGGTCTGGAACGCCGCGTAGCGGCCGGCCATCTCGGTGGCGTGGGTGATGCTTTGGTACTTGCCGATCATGGGCATCAGCAGCACCAGCGGCACCAGTGCCAGCGCGATGACCACGAATTCGGCCAGCGCCTGTCCGCGCATGCGGCGCGGCGATGCGCTGCGCTGTTGGCGGGGCATCATTGACGTGCTCCCGATGCGCTGACGGCAAAGCCGCCGGCGGCATACGGCGTGAAGACCGCGTTGCCGACGCTGGTGTCCATGCGCACATCCACCGCCTTCAGATTCAGGCCATGGGTGCTGTCGTTATCGAGCAGCAGGCCGCCCTGCCCTTCCTGGTTGATCGCCTGCGACGGCAGGAAGCTGCCACCGACGGCGAAGCATTGCGTGTCCTTGTCGCCGTTGGTTCCAATCGGCTGTATCCATACTTCGCAGCGGGCGCCGAGGATGTTGCGCTGCTGGCCGGTGCGGGTGGCGCTCAGCGCGGCCATGCTCTTCATCGCCGCGGCCAGCGCCGGATTGTTGGCGGCGATGCGATTGGCCAGCTGCGCCTGCGGCGCTGCGTTATGGGGTGGCACCGGGGCATCGGCATGGCCGCCCGGGTCGCACGCGCCGCTGGCGGTTTTCTTCACCAGGTCGATACTGCAGACGCCCTTGCGCGACACCAGCTCCGCGCGCGACACGATCTCCGACAGCAGGCTGCAATCCCCCGGATTGACGACATACCCCGCCACGCTGGAATAGCGGATGGTGCGGTTGGCGGCCGCGTAATTGTCTTCGCGCCGCGACGAGGCGTGGTCCGGCCATTCGGTCGGCGGATGCAGCGGACGGCCGCTGTCGGCCAGCGACTTGGTGCAGCTTTGCACCTGGCTGCGCAACGAGGCCAGTGCGGCGGCATCGTCTTGCGCGCTGCCGAGATAGCCGTCCAGGCGCACGCGGTGCACCTTCACGGCGGCGCCGCCGCCATACACCTGGTGCGGCATCGGCGCGCTGAAAATGGTGTGTTCCTGCGGCGAGGTGGCGTGCGCGCTGGCGCCGCACAACAGGGCGAGGCACAGGGCGGTGCTGGAAATGGTGGTGGTATTCATCGACATCTTCATCATGGAACTTGCTGCAGCGCGAGGGCCACAGCCTTGGTTGCGGCGGGGGTATCGATCAGGTGCGCCTGCCAGTAGGGGTTGAACAGGCTGGCCTGCTCCTTGAGCGTGTCGCGGGTGCGGTCCGCGGTGCGCTCGAAATACACTTCCGAGGTGGACACGGCGGCCATCACGTTCTTGGCGGCGGCACTCTGGTAGACATCCATCGGGCCCGAGGGCTTGACCGGCGACGTGCCAGACGAGGTGCGCAAGTCATTCTCGGCGCGGGTGATGCGGATCGCGAACCGCAGGCGCGGATCGCGCTTGGCCGCGTCGCTGTTGTCCGAGGTGTAGCCCAGCGCTTTCGTCGACAGGTCGAAGAAGTTGGGCACGCCGCTGTAATACCAGTCACCGCCGCTGGTGCTGGCCGACTTGCTGCCGCTGCCCAGCGGGTAGCTGGATTGGGTGCGGCACCGGAGCCGCAAGCCGTGCCAGGTCTTCTGCTCCGTGTGCAGCCCTGCCTGGTCGTTGGCGCTCCAGCTATCGAATCCGCTCAACGTGGTGCTGGAGGTATGGTCCACCATGCCGCGCAGCACAAACGGATTGCAGCTCCATGGGGAGGCATCGTGCCAGCTGCGCAGCGAAATGAAATGGTCGTCGTTGGCCGCATTCACTTCGACTTCCTTGAAGCGGGTGCGGTCCTGGCCGGAGTAGCGTGAGATGAACGGTTGGCCGTCGAACAGCGTGAAGTTGTCCAGCAGCGGAATGGTATCGACCTTGACCGGCCCCATGCCGGCGTAGTTGGCGTCGGCCACTTGCTGCATCAGCTGCTTGCGGGCCGGCAGGAAGGTGGCGAACATGGTGACCTGCGCGGCCTGCAGCGCGACCTTGGCCACTTCCGATGCCACCACCGTGACCTGGGCCGCGCCATCGACGAACTGGCGCACCGGCGCGATATACGCCGCGACCGGCGGATAGGACATCAACGCGCATAGCGGCTCGTATTTGACCAGCACCAGTGCCAGCGGGACCGAATAGTAGGTGTAGCAATCGAGTGGCGGTACGCTTTGGACGTGCTGCTCCGCATACTCGATCCACGAGGACAGGCTGACCATCTGTGCGATCGTGACTTCATTGGCGACCAGCGCACGGTTGGTGTAGGCGTCGAAGTTGAGCGCGCGGGCATGCATGACGGCGGCGCTGTACGCCACCGCGTCTGCAGTGTTGACCAACTTCGTCTTTTCGGCTGTCAGCTGGCCGGTGTTAAACATGAAGAACAGGGCCGCCAGCCCGGTGACCAGCACGAACAAGCCGTACACCAACGCCTGCCCCCGTTGCCGGTTGCGGCGCGGACGCGCAATGATGGATGCGTGGAGCGGATTCATGGCGACCATGCTGAAACGTGATTACTGCTGGGTACCGGTGGTCTTCTGGTCGCCGAAGGTCGACAGCGAGTTCTTGTTCGGGTCCTTGGCGGCGTTGGCTGCGGCGGTCGCGGTGGTGCCGGCCTGGGTGATGGCGGCGGAACCGTCGTTACCCGAAACCTCTTTGGCGATACCGGCCATCTGGTTGCGGATGGTGGCGCCGAACAGCTGCGTGACGGCGATCGCGGCAACGGCGATCAGTGCCACGATGATGATGTACTCGGTCATGCCTTGGCCGGCTTGCTTGGCGCGCGCGCCGAGGGCGCGGATGTTGCGGATGGTGCGGATGTTCATGATGCTCCCCTTAAAGAAATGTGCGTCGAAAAGGCTGAGACCGGTGGAATTGATGAGTCCGGTGCAAAGCAGGCGCAACTATAAGAGGGGGTACCCGCGCACATTGTCACAAATTGTCACATTGAAAATATTTAAATTTATTTAACGTTTTTGATGTTTTTTTGCATACGTTTCAATCGTGCGCTCGCTCGGATTTGCTATCCTCCCCGCCGGAGAAAAAAAGAAAACCCCACGCGGCACTTGGCCGGGTGGGGTTGGAGACGTGCGGGCGGGTCGGGCGTTTAGCCGAACAGCTCCTCGCGCGTGACAGTGGCGGTACCGAGCTTGCCGACCACGATGCCGCCCGCACGGTTGGCCGTCTGCACCGCATCCTGCCAGCTGGCGCCGGCGCCCAGCATGGCGGCCATGGTGGCGATCACGGTGTCGCCGGCGCCGGAGACGTCGAACACTTCGCGCGCATCGGCCGGCATGTGGAACTGGGCGCCGTCGGTGTACAGCGTCATGCCCTCTTCCGAACGGGTCAGCAGCAGCGCATCCAGTTTCAGTTCGGCGCGCAGCTGCTGGGCCTTGGCGGTCAGCTGCGCTTCGCTGTTCCAGCTGCCGACGATGCGCTTCATTTCCGATTTGTTCGGCGTCAGCACGGTGGCACCCGCGTAGCGCGAGAAGTCGTCGCCTTTCGGGTCGACCATCACCACCTTGCCGGCGGCGCGCGCCGAGGCGATCATGTCGGCCACGTTCACCAGGCTGCCCTTGGCGTAGTCCGACAGCACGATCACGTCGTAGTCCGGCAGCAGGGTCTTGAACTGTTCCAGCTTGTCGCGCAGGACGGTGTCGGACGGCGCTTCCTCGAAGTCGATGCGCACCATCTGCTGCTGGCGTCCGATCACGCGCAGCTTGATGATGGTGGAGATGGCCTCGTCGCGTTTCAGGTAGCTGTGGATACCGCCGCTGTGAAGCATCTGCTCCACTTCCGTTCCCGCTTCGTCGGCGCCGACCACGCCCAGCAGGCCGGCGCGCGCGCCCAAGGCGGCCGCGTTGCGGGCCACGTTGGCGGCGCCGCCCAGGCGCGCCTCGCGCTTCTCGATGCGCACGATGGGCACCGGCGCCTCCGGCGAAATGCGGCTGACGTCACCGAACCAGTAACGGTCCAGCATCACATCGCCCACCACCAGGATGCGGACCTGGTCCAGTGCGGGCGCCTTGTAGGTAGCGATGGCTGTGCTCATGTGCCCTCTTACACGCGGGTCAGGATGGAGCGGCCGATGCCGTGGTACTCGAAGCCCGCTTCGGCCATCACTTCCGGCTCGAACAGGTTGCGGCCATCGAAAATCACGGCGTTTTTCAGGCTGGCCTTGATGCGGTCGAAGTCCGGGCTGCGGAAGGCCTTCCATTCGGTCACGATCACCAGCGCCTCGGCGCCGGTCAGCGTATCCATCGGGCTGGTGGCGAAGCGCACGCGTGCCATCTGCTCGGCGCTCAGGTCCAGTTCCAGCACGCGCTTGGCCTCGACCATGGCGACCGGGTCGTACACGGCCACCGTGGCGCCGCTATCGAGCAGCTGCTTGAGCAGCACGCGGGCCGGCGCTTCGCGCATGTCGTCGGTGTTCGGTTTGAAGGCCAGGCCCCAGACGGCGAAGTGCTTGCCGCTCAAATCGTCGCCGAAGCGCTTGTTGACCTTCTGGCCCAGCACCAGCTTCTGCTTGTCGTTGACCGCTTCTACCGCGCGCAGGATCAGCAGGTCCTGGTCGTACTGGCGTGCGGTGCGTTCCAGCGCCTGCACGTCTTTCGGGAAGCACGAACCACCGTAGCCGGCGCCGGCGTACAGGAAGCTGTGGCCGATGCGCGGGTCGGAACCGATGCCGTGGCGGACCGCCTCGATGTCGGCGCCCACCTGGTCGGCCAGGTTGGCCAGTTCGTTCATGAACGAGATGCGGGTCGCCAGCATGGCGTTGGCGGCGTACTTGGTGAATTCGGCCGAACGCACGTCCATCCAGAAGGTGCGCTCGTGATTGCGGTTGAACGGGGTGTACAGCTTCTTCATCAGGCCATGGGCCTTCTCGCCTTCCGGCGTGCTGTCGCAGCCGATCACGATGCGGTCCGGACGCATGAAGTCTTCCACCGCCGCGCCCTCTTTCAGGAACTCGGGGTTCGACACCACCGAGAAGGTGCTGGCATCGCCACGCGCGGCCAATTCGGCCTGCACTGCGGCTTTCACGCGGTCGGCGGTGCCCACCGGGACGGTGGACTTGTCGACGATGACCTTGAACTCGGTCATGTGCTTGCCGATGTTCTTGGCGGCCGCCAGCACGTATTGCAGGTCGGCCGAGCCGTCTTCGTCCGGCGGCGTGCCGACCGCGATGAACTGCAGGCAGCCGTGCGCCACCGAGGCGGCGACGTCGGTCGAGAACTGCAGGCGGCCGGCGGCGCGGTTGCGCGCCACGACTTCTTCCAGGCCCGGTTCATGGATAGGGATGCCGCCGTTGTTCAGCAGGTCGATCTTCTTTTGGTCGACGTCGAGGCAGAAGACGTCGTTACCCAGTTCGGCCAGGCAGGCGCCGGTCACCAGGCCCACATAGCCGGTGCCGATAATTGTGATTTTCATGTGTTCAGCCTCTTAGTTCGTACTTAGTTCATTACATTCAGTTCTTCGGTGCGGCGCGGCGGGTAGGTCTCCCAGCGGCTGCACCCCGGGCAGTGCCAATAGAATTGACGTGCCTTGAAACCGCAGTGGCTGCACTGATAGCGCGCCAGTTTCTGCGTATAGCCATGCACCAGGTTCTTCACCATCGACAGTTCTGGCACCAGGTTGGCGGGAGCGTCCATCAGGCGCGCTTCCAGCAGCTTGTCCAGTCCCAGCAAGGTCGGCGTGCGGCGCAGCTCTGCGCTGACCAGCTGCTTGGCCGCTTCCACGCCGTCCAGCTCCAGCACCGCCTTGTAGACTACCTCGATCAAGTCGATCGACGAAGCCTGTTCCAGATACGATTTGAGCAGGTTGACACCTTCCTGCGGGCGGCCCACCTTGCGGTAGCCATCCATCATGCGCTGCGCCACCAGCGCCACGTGTGGCACCGATTGCTGCTCGACGCGGCGCCAGGTCAGCAGCGCGCCTTCAACGTCGCCCTGCGCCAGCTGCGCGTCGCCCACCAGCATGGTGGCGCGCACGTTGGTGCGGTCGGCCTGCAGCGATTTCTCCAGCAGCGGCAAGGCGTCTTCCGGATGCATGTGGACCAGCGCGTCCTGCGCCAGCTCGCAATAGAACTGCGCCACTTCCTTCTGGCGCGATCCGGCGCCCGATTCCTGCAGGCCCAGCGCGGCCTCGATGGCGCGCGGCCATTCCTTCTCGCGCTGGAAGATCTCCAGCAGCGCGCGGCGCGCCTGCACCGCGTACTGGGTGTCGATCAATTTGTTGAAGGTCTCCTCGGCGCGGTCCAGCAGGCCGGCCTTCAGGTAGTCCATGCCCAGCTCATATTGCGCGTGCACCTGCTGCTCCTGCGGCAGGTCGGGACGCGACAGCAGGTTCTGGTGCACCCGGATGGCGCGTTCGGTCTCGCCGCGGCGGCGGAACAGGTTCCCCAGCGCGAAGTGCATGTCGGCCGTTTCCGGGTCCAGCTGCACGATCTCGATGAAGGCGTCGATCGCCTTGTCCGGCTGTTCATTGAGCAGGAAGTTCAGGCCCTTGAAGTAACCGCGCGGCAGCGTGCGCGATTCGGACACCAGTTGACGGATGTCGACCCGCGCGGCCAGCCAGCCCAGCGCGAAGAAGACGGGTATGCCCAGCAACCACCAGAGTTCAAATTCCATGCTTGTTTTGGTTTTTTATTGTGTGTTGACGCTGTCCGGCTGCGGCTGGGCATTGCCCTGCAAGGCGGTGGATTTCAGCGTTTGGATGGTGGTCTTGTGCTTGTTGTTCTCGCGGCGGTGGCGGAACACGGTCGGCGTCAAGGCCAGCACGCCCAGGCCGGCGCCGGCCACGAAGAAGCCGAGCAGCATCAGGACCAGTGGACCGTGCAAATCATAATGGAGGAAAAAGTGCAGATCGACTTCCTGCGTATTTTTCAGGGCGAAGCCGAAAAACAGGACGAAAAGAATGCATCCAATGATGGTGGATAAGAATTTCATCAGCCAGCTTCCTGTTCAATATTTCCAAGAGCGCCAGTATGGCACTAGAAGGGTAAGCCCGCAATGCGCCCCCCCCTGGGGGGGGGGGCTTGCGGGCAAGTCCTTTGTAAAAATAAAAAAAGCGGCATCCGAGAGGGACGCCGCTTTTTATTCCTACCGTCAGAGACGCTTCAGTCCTCGATGATCGGTTGCCCGACCATCGCGTCGACCCGCTCGCGCAATTGCTTGCCCGGCTTGAAGTGCGGTACCCGCTTTTCCGGCACCATCACCTTGTCGCCCGACTTCGGGTTACGACCGATGCGCGGTGGCCGGCTGTTGAGGGCAAAGCTGCCAAAACCGCGGATCTCGATGCGCTGCCCCGTTGCCAGGGCAGTCGTCATCGCGTCCAGGATGGTCTTGACCGCATACTCCGCATCTTTGGCCACCAGCTGAGAATAACGCTCAGCCAGGCGGTTGATCAACTCGGACTTAGTCATCTAAGTACGTTTCTTAGTTCTTGTTGTCGAACTTGGCTTTCAACAGCGCGCCCAGGCTGGTGGTGCCCGAAGCTGCGTTGTTATCGGTAGCGGCCATCTTCTGCATGGCTTCCGCGGTCTCAGCGCTATCTTTCGCTTTGATCGACAGCTGGATGCTGCGAGCTTTGCGGTCGATGTTGATGACCAGGGCTTCAACGCTGTCGCCGACCTTCAGGTGGGTACCGGCATCTTCCACGCGGTCGCGGGAGATTTCGGAGGCACGCAGGTAGCCTTCAACTTCTTCGGACAGTTGGATCACGGCGCCTT
>Ga0265314_10005540_pt1 | contig 11360 bp, 9 predicted proteins | sample 4126metaG_FD_203106 | JGI IMG/M metagenome (GOLD analysis project Ga0265314, IMG submission 203106) | Rhizosphere microbial communities from Carex aquatilis grown in University of Washington, Seatle, WA, United States - 4-1-26 metaG | ecosystem: Host-associated > Plants > Roots > Rhizosphere >... | reverse complement strand
CAGACGCAGATGCCGGTCATGCGCGCCGGCCTTCCCGCCGCGATGACACTGGACGTCCTCACCGACCGTACCGAGACGATCCGCGCCTCGGTCGAGGATGTGGAGTTCGAGCTCTGCCTCGCCGTCGTGCTGGTGGTGCTGGTGATCTTCGTCTTCCTGCGCAACGTTCCGGCCACCATAATCCCCGGCCTGTCGGTGCCGCTCTCCATCATCGGCACCTTCGCGGTGATGCACCAGCTGGGTTTCTCGCTCAACAATCTCTCGCTGATGGCGCTCACCATTTCGGCCGGCTTCGTGGTCGATGATGCAATCGTGATGATCGAGAATATCTCGCGCTATCTCGAGGCCGGCGACACCCCGCTGGACGCCGCCATGAAGGGCGCCGGCGAAATCGGTTTCACCATCGTGTCGCTGACCGTGTCGCTGATCGCGGTGCTGATCCCGCTGCTCTTCATGCCGGATGTCGTTGGCCGGCTGTTCCGCGAATTCGCCATCACGCTGGCCGTCTCAATCCTGATCTCGGCGGTGGTCTCGCTCACCCTGGTGCCGATGCTCTGCGCCAAGCTGTTGCACGGCCACGACCCCGACCATCCGGTGCAGCACGGCAAGCTCTTTGCCCTTACCGAGCATTGGTACGGCAAGCTGGTGGCGGGCTATGACCGGCTCCTGCTCTGGGTGCTGGGCCATCAGCGCTTCACCCTGCTGGTGGCGGTCGGCACGCTGGTGCTGACCGTGGTGATGTACACCTTCATTCCCAAGGGGTTCTTCCCGCTGCAGGACACAGGCTTCATCCAGGCTATCACCTCGGCGGGCCCCGCCGTCTCCTTCGACACCATGGCCCAGCGCCAGAACGACCTGGCCCGCCTGGTGCTGAAAGACCCGGCGGTGGCCAGCCTGTCCTCGGCCATCGGCGTTGACGGCACCAACAACACCCTCAATAGCGGACGCTTCCTGATCAACCTCAAGCCCAAGAACGAGCGTGACGGCGTCTCCGAGGTGGTGGAGCGCCTCAAGCAGCTGGGCCACACCGTGCCCGGCATCACTTTCTATCTGCAGCCGGTGCAGGACATTTCCACCGATACAACCGTCAGCCGCGCCCAGTACAATTTCGTGCTGCGGTCGGCAACCACGGCTGACCTCAACACCTTCGTGCCCAAGCTGATGGCGCAGCTGGCCAAGGCGCCGCAGGTCGCCAATGCCAGCACGTCCTTCCTCGATCAGGGCCATGCTGCCTATGTGGTGGTGGACCGCGACACCGCCGCCCGCTTCGGCATCAGCCCCAGCACCGTGGACAGTGCGCTCTATTCTAGCTTCGGCCAGCGCATCGTCACCACCATGTATACCGCGTTCACGCAGTACCGCGTCATCATCGAGGCCGATCCCAAGCAGCAGAGCACGGTGCGCTCGCTGCAGAATCTCTATCTGCCGGGCCCCGGCGCCGGCCAGGTACCGCTGCCGGCGGTGGCCCGTATCGAGCAGCGCACCTCGCCGCTGGAGATCGACCATATTGGCCAGTTTCCTTCCGCCAACATTTCCTTCGACCTGGCGCCGGGCCATTCGCTGGGCGAAGCCGTGACCGCCATCGAGCGGGCAGAACAGGCTTCCGGCATTCCGCCCACCATCAATGCCCAGTTCCTGGGTTCGGCCCGTTCCTTCCAGTCGGCGCTCTCCAGCGAGGTGTGGCTGATCATCGCCGCCATTATCACGGTATATATCGTGCTGGGCGTGCTCTATGAGAGCTACATCCACCCGGTGACGATCCTTTCCACCCTGCCTTCGGCGGGCGTCGGCGCGCTGCTCTTTCTCATCATCACCGGCCACGAACTCAACATCGTCTCGATCATCGGCATCATCTTGCTGATCGGCATCGTGAAGAAGAACGCCATCATGATGATCGACTTCGCGCTCGAGGCGGAGCGCAACGAAGGCAAGGATGCCACCTCCGCCATTCATCAGGCGGCGCTCCTGCGCTTCCGTCCCATCCTGATGACCACTGTGGCGGCCTTGTTCGGCGCCCTGCCGCTGACCTTCGGCAACGGCATGGGCGCGGAGCTGCGCCATCCCCTGGGCATCGCCATCTGCGGCGGCCTGCTGATGAGCCAGCTGCTCACCCTGTTCACCACGCCGGTGATTTATATCTACTTCGACAAGCTGGGCAACGATTTGCGCGCCTGGCGCGCCCGCCGCCACGGCCGGACCGCCCTTGCGGCCGCGAATACGGCCCTGTAGGCGCCCCCCGACCATGATTTCCGGCGCAGAGGCGAGGGATTACTGACTCGCCCAGATGATGCGATGCACGAACGCGACCTCGCTCAAGGCGAAGCCGCGGTCCTCGAACTGGGGATTGAAGCTCTTGACCTCGATGCGCTGCGCCGTCATGCGGCCCAGGATCTTGGCCATCACCTCGCCGCCATGAGTCTTGACCACCACTCGGTCGCCGCGGCGCAGATTGCCGGACGGCGCCACGATGATGCGGTCGCCGTCGCGATAGACCGGCAGCATGGAATCGCCGGTAATCTCCAGGGCGTAGCAATGCTCGTCGGCCAGTTCGGGAAAGGCGATCTCCTCCCAGCCGCTGCCGGCCGGAAACCCGGCATCGTCGAAGAAGCCGGCCGCCCCCGCCTGGGCCATGCCGATCAGCGGCACCATGCGGGCGCGCCGCGCCCCGCCCGGCTCGGCCACCAGGGCGACAAAATCCTCCAGGCTGGCGCCGGTGGCGGCCAGGACCTTGGCGATGCTCTCGGTCGAGGGCCAGCGCAGCTTGCCGGTGGCGGTGCCGCGCTTGGACTTGTTAAAGGTGGTGGGGTCGAGTCCGGCAAGCTTGGCCAGACCCGAGGGCGACATATTATGCCGCACTGCAAGCGCGTCGAGGGCGCGCCAGATTTGAAGATGTGTCAGCATCCCACCGCGTTAACGATTAAGAAATCAATCCGGGTTTCCGGTTATTATTCCTATGGCGGGCCTTATAAAACAAGCCCCATTACCCGTCTAGAGGGCAATCCAGGCCAGGGTAACGCTCTGGTTGGGGGAACATGAAGAATTTGTTGAATTCCGGGGCCGCGCTGCTGGCCCGCCTGCCGGCCGAGACGGCCCATGACCTGACGCTGGCCCTGGTCGGCCGGCTGGGACCGCTGCTGCGGAAGGCCCTGGCCGATCCGCCGTCCTTGCGGGTGCGGGCGCTGGGCCTCGACTTTCCCAATCCGGTCGGGCTGGCGGCGGGCTTCGACAAGAACGCCGCCGTACCGGCGGCGATGGCGCGGCTGGGCTTCGGCTTTGTCGAATGCGGCACCGTCACACCGCGCCCCCAGACAGGAAACCCCAAGCCGCGCCTGTTCCGGCTGCGCGAGGATCAGGCCGTGATCAACCGCATGGGTTTCAACAATGGCGGCATGGAGCAGGCCGCCGCCAATCTGGCGCGCCGAGGCTCATTAAATGGAAGTGGGGGCATCACCGGCATCAATATCGGCGCGAATAAAGACAGCACCGACCGCATCGCCGACTATGCGAAAGCCTTCGCGCGGCTGGCGCCACTGGCCGATTACGTCACCATCAATATCTCCTCGCCCAACACGCCGGGGCTGCGCGGGCTACAGAACAAGGAGGAGTTGAACCGCCTGATCGGCACGGTGCTGGAAGCGCGTGGCGGCGTGACCAAGCCGGTGCTGGTGAAGATCGCACCAGATCTGGACGAGGCTGCGCTGGACGAAATCGCGGCGGTGGCGCTGATGCGCGGCGTGGACGGGCTGATTGTCTCCAACACCACCATTGCCCGCCCGCCGCTCAGGAGCCGCCATTACCGCGAAACCGGTGGTTTGTCGGGCGCGCCGCTGGCGGCGCCTTCGACGAAAATCCTGCGCGGCATGCGCCAACGCGTCGGCAACAAGCTGGTCCTGGTCGGCGTCGGCGGCATCGCTTCGGGTGCCGATGCCTATGCCAAGATCCGCGCCGGCGCCACGCTGGTGCAGCTTTATACCGCGCTGGTCTATGGAGGGCCGGGGTTGGTGGGGCGGATCAAGACAGAGTTGGCGGAATGCCTGACACGCGACGGCTATGACACGGTGATTGAAGCTGTCGGGGCCGATGCCTAGGTCCGAGCCGCTCGCCTAAGCTCGCGTCGTTCGTCGCTTTCGCAGGTCCACTGGACCTGCTCACGCGCTGCGCGCGCTACTCCTCACGGCGCAGACGCCTAACTCTCGTCGCTTGCAACATGCGGCATGGTGTCGTGAAAGCGGGTGAGGTCCACCACCCGCCGTCCGTCAGGCGCCAGCGAAATCACATCGACAAAGCGATGGTCCCGGATGATCTCGTCGGCCCAATAGGCGTGACGGGCATAGATGCGGTCGGCCACAATCTCATCGACGCCGGACAGCATCACCACGATTTCCATCTCCTGGGCCAGCATCTCCTCATTCGTCAGGCCGTAGAGCGGGCTGGTTTCGTCGATCCGGTGCATCACCGTCCAGGAGAGCGGAAAAAGCGAATTCTTCGAGCGTTCCAGCTTCAGCTCCTGGAAGCGGCGCATGGTGACGCCTTCGCGCGTGGTGTGCTGGCGCGCCAGGGTGACACTTACCTCGGCATCCACGATGAACTCGCCGCGCTGGTTGGCGGCGCGGAACATCAGGGTAGGCACGCCGTCGAACAGCGCGACCACCGCCACATTGGAAAACACCACCCGGGCGATCGGCCGCGAGAAGCGGGCGAAGATGATGCCGGTGAAGAGGGCGATGGTGAGGATGCCGCTGAAGCTTTCCGCCGTCACCAGCAGATTGGCCCAGAGCGTCTTGGGCGCCATCACGCCATAGCCCAGCGTTCCCAGGGTCTGGACGCTGAAGAAGAAAGCGTCGGCGAAACTGCCGGGGCGCCCATTGGCGATGCTGCCCGGATGGGCGAGATAGAGCAGAGCGAAGATCAGGTTGACCGCAACGAACATCGCCGCCAGTTGCAGGAAGAAGAACAGCCAGGAGACCGTCAGCATGACGTGGTAGAAATCCAGGAAGCGGCCCTTGTCCTGGCCCTTCATCACCGCCACGCGGCGGCCGCGCGGCAAACGCGCGATGCTGCGGATGGGCGGCGGCAACTGCCCCGGCGAGCGGGGCGCGGGCGGGATGTCGCTCATGCGCCGGCGGCCTTGATGTATTCCGCCCAGATGCGCGCATGCTGGCGCCCCAGGGTCATCAGGAAATCCCAGCTATAGAGGCCGCTGTCATGGCCGTCGTCGAACAGGATGCGCACGGCGTAATTGCCCACCGGCTCCAGCGCCGTGATCTTCACCTTTTCCTTGCCGCGCACGATCTGTTTCGGCCCGCCATGGCCGCGGACCTCGGCGGAGGGGCTTTCCACCCGCAGATATTCGGCGGCCAGCACGAAGCTTTCGCCATTGTCGAAGCTGACGCTGAGGGTGTCGCGCCCCGGATTGAGGCGCAGTTCGGTGGGCCAGGGACTTTTTTGATGGCCTACCGCTTCGCTACTTGAGGCCGTCATGCCCGTTCGGCCTCGCTGAGTTGCCGCGCCTGGGCCGCCAGCATTACCGGCACGCCGTCGCGGACGGGATAGGCCAGGCCCGCCGCCTTCGACACCAGTTCCTGCCGTTCGCGGTCATAGCGCAAGGGGGTGCGGGTCACCGGGCAGACCAGGATTTCCAGCAGCCTGGGATCAAGTGCGGCCATGGCGCTCAGTTCAATGTCGGCGGGCCGTCGCCGCCCGCCATTTCGAGGATCGCCACCAGGGTGGCGGCGCGTTCGCCGAAGCTGGGCGCTTCCAGCAGCGCCTGCTTCTCCGCCGGCTCGAAGGGACACATCATCGCCAGGGCGTTGACCAGGGCTTCGGGCGGGGCGCTGCTGACGCTTTTCCAGTCGGCCTGCAGGTCTCGATGGTTGAGATAGAGCTTGAGCGCCTCCAGCAGGCGGTAGCGGGGAAAGTCGGCGGCGGCGCCATCTTCCGCCATGTCGCCGGCGAAGGGCGAGAAATCGCACTGCCCGATGCGGTAGGGCGCGTCGCCTTCCGCTTCCCCGGTCAGGCGGAAGCGGCAGAGACCGGCCAGGGTGATGAGATAGCGGTTGTCCTCGGTCTCACGGAAGGAAACGATGCGCCCCGCCGCCCCCACGGCCGAGAGCTTCGGCTTGAGCACCGCATCGGGATTCTCCGAAGGCTGGATGATGCCGATCAGCCGGTCGGTCTTGAGCGCGTCGTCCACCAGCTTGAGATAGCGCGGCTCGAAGACGTTGAGCGGCAGCGCCCCGCGCGGCAGCAGCACCACCCCGGTGAGGGGAAAAAGCGGCAGGCACGGCGGCATATCGCTGAAGCTGTGGAAACCTTGCATGGCGTTCAGTCTATCACTTTTCCGGGGCCGGATCGGAACGGTTCATCTCGGCCGCGATCTTCCAGGCGTTGCGGCCTTCCCGCGCCCAGACGGTGAGATAATGGCCGCCGGTCTTGCGCTTGCCGCCCGGCGCGGTGAGCAGGAAGCGCCCGGAGGTCCAGCCCATCTTCCCATCGGCGGAGACGCGTGCCGTCTCGGGCTGGCGGCTGAGACTGCCGGGCTCGCGGCGGGCGAGGCGGCGGAAGGCCTGCGCCCTGCCGACGGCTGGCGCTTCGCCATCGCCATAGAACTGGCCGTCATTGGTCATGCTGGCAAAGAAGGCATACGCCAAGCCACGCTCGGCCGCCAGTTTGGCCAGGGCGCGGTCGGCGGCCAGAAGCTGGCTTTCCGGCGAAGGCGGCGGCTTGGCGGCGCCCGCCATCAGCAGCAGCGCCAGCGCGGCGGCGGAAAGACGAAGCATCATGAGAAGAGGAGGGAAGAAAGCTTGCGCCGTGCCTCGACGGTGCGCGGATCGGCGGGGCCCATGGCGTCGAACAGGGTGAGAAGCTGCTTGCGGCCCGCATCCTCGTTCCATTTGCGCCCGCGCCGGACCAGTTCCAGCAGCTCGGCGATGGCTCGATCGCGGTCGCCGGCGACATCGGCGGCCAGCGCCAGGTCGAAGCGGGCCTGGTGGTCATTGGCGTCCGCTGCCAGCCGGGCTTCCAGCGCGTCATATTCACCGGGCTTCGGCGCCGCTTCGCGCAGCTTCAGTTCGGCCTCGATGGCGAGGATGGCCTCGTCGCCGGCGCCGTCGGGCCGCACCAGTTGCAGCGTGGTCTTCGCCCGTTCGGCATCGCCGCCGGCAAGGTAGCAGCGCGCCAGTCCCGCCACCGCCTTGGGATTGCCGGGCTGGTCCTGCAGCACATGGCCGAAGGCCTGGGCGGCGGTGGCGAGATCGCCCGCCGCCATCGCTTCATCGCCCATCTGGAGCACCTGGGCGGTATGCTCGGGGCCGCCATGGCCATGGCCGTCGCCGCCGATCAGGCCGGCGACGAACTGCTCGATTTGGCTCTCGGGCAGCGCGCCCTGGAAGCCGTCAATGGGCTGGCCGTTGCTGAAGGCATAGACGGTGGGGATCGACTGGATACGCAGCTGCTGCGCGATCTCGGGATTCTCGTCGATGTTGATCTTGACCAGCTTGACCGCGCCCTGGGCCGCGTTGACCGCCTTCTCCAGCGCCGGGCCGAGCTGCTTGCAGGGGCCGCACCACGGCGCCCAGAAATCCACGATCACCGGGGTCTCGCGGCTGGCTTCCAGCACGTCGGCGGCGAAGGTCTCCAGCCCCGAATCCTTGATGTAAGGACTGGCCGCGCCATCGGCGGCGGCGTTCTGGGCGGGCTGGGATGTCACAGGGCGCCCACCGGGGCCGATCAAAGCCATTTGCACATTTTTCCTGCGGTTTCCGCCCGGAAGATGGGCATTCGGCGGCGGAAAGAAAAGCCCGCCCGTGCGCCACAGTCATCTTTTCATCACAGCTGGGGGCAAAGTGCTGCACCGCAGCAAATTCCGTTGACACAAAATCATCGTCTGAACAGCATCGCCCGGAACAAAGGCGCGCGCGCTGTGCCGCCTGAACTTAATGGGGTCATTCCGATGCAGACGAAGATGTTGTCCAACACGCTTGCCGCGCTGATGGGCTGCGCCTCCCTGGTGGCGCTGACGGCGCCCGCCCTGGCCCAGGCCCAGTCCCCGAACGGCGTCGAAACCATCATGGTCACGGTCGAGCACCGTTCCGAGAACCAGCAGGATGTGCCGGTCTCGACCTCGACGCTGTCGGGCGACAATCTCGATTCGATCTTCGAATCGGGTGAGGACATCAAGGCGATCGCCGCCCACACCCCCAGCCTTTACGCCGAATCCTCCAACGGCCGCGCCGCGCCGCGCTTCTATATCCGTGGGTTGGGCAATTCGGATTTCGACCTCGCCGCCAGCCAGCCGGTTTCGATCATCATGGACGATGTGGTGATGGAGAATGTGGTGCTGAAGAGCGCGCCGCTCTACGACCTGGCCAATGTCGAAGTGGACCGCGGTCCCCAGGGCACCCTGTTCGGCCGCAACACCACCGCCGGCGTCATCAAGTTCACCAGCGCAAGGCCGACCCAGGCCGAGAGCGGCTATCTCGACGCCAATGTCGGCGCCTACGCGACCGCCAACGTCCAGGGCGCCTATGGCAACGCCATCACCGACACGCTCTCCTTCCGCGTTTCCGGCCTCTGGCAGCATCGCGACGACTATATCAACAACGCCTTTACCGGCCAGAAGTCGGCTCTGGGCGGCTATGATGAACGCGCCGCCCGCGTCCAGTTCCTCTGGCAGCCCGACGCGGATTTCAGCGCCCTGCTCAACCTGCATGGCCGTTCGCTGGATGGCACGGCGGCGGTCTTCCGCGCCAATATCCTCACCAAGGGCAGCAACAAGCTGAACGCCAACTATATCGACAACACTGTCTTCTTCGATGGCGGCGCCAACAACCCGCAAAAGTATGACGGCCTCGGCGCCGGCCTGACCCTGACCTACGATCTGCCGGGCGTGACGGCGACCTCGATCACCGGCTACGAAACCACCCATGGCTATAGCCGCGGCGACATTGACGGCGGCAACACCGGGGGCCCGGGCTTCATCCCCTTCCCGTCGGACACCCAGGACGGCCTGCAGCCGCTGCATCAGTTCACCGAGGAAGTGCGCCTGGCCAGCAGCGACACCCACAGCCCGCTCTTCTGGCAGGTCGGCGCCTTCTATTTCGACACCGACTATGTCGATGTCACCAATCCTTTCTTCGTGCCGGCGACCTCGGTGCGCCAGTCCAACAGCTCCGTCGCCCTGTTCGGCCAGAGTAGCTACAAATGGGATGGCTTCACCGCCACCGGCGGCGTGCGCTGGACCAGCGATGTCAAGGGCCTGACCGCCAGCGGCCCGCTGACCGCGCCGATCACCCAGGCCAACCAGGTCAAGACCCGCGGCAACTTCGTCAGTTGGGACGCCAGCTTGGCCTATGCGGTGGATGATGACGTCAATCTCTACACCCGCGCCGCCACCGGCTTCCGCGCCCCGTCAATTCAGGGCCGCAACCTGGCCTTCGGCAGCGGCTTGTCCACCGCGCGGTCGGAAAACGTCATGTCCTACGAGGCGGGCGTGAAGAGCACGCTGTTCGATCACACGCTGCGCCTCAACGCCGACGTCTTCCAATACTATGTCCATAACATGCAGCTATCGGCCATCGGTGGCGGCAGCAACTCGGTGCTGCTGCTGAACGCCAGGGGCGGCGAGGCCCATGGCATGGAAGCCGACGCCGAATGGGTGCCGACGGACAATTTGGACATCACCCTGGGCGCCAGCTGGACCCGTACCGCGATCCGTGATTCCAGCCTGGGCTCGGCACCGTGCGGCGCCACGCCGGGCACGCCGTTGGCCTCGCTGGGCTGCACGCCGCTCAACCCCTACAACCCGGTGACGGGCTCGGCCTCGATCAACAACAATCCCTTCCCGCAGGCGCCGGACTTCCTGATTTCGGCCTCGGCGAAATACACCTATCCGCTGAGCGACGGCTCCTCGCTCTTCGCCTTCACCAGCTGGTGGGTGCAGGGCTACACCAACTTCTTCCTCTACAAGTCGGCGGAGTTCCACACCAACGGCAACTATGAGGGCGATCTCAAGCTGGGCTGGACCTCAGCCAGCAAGCGCTATGACGTCTATGGCTACGTCCAGAACATCACGGACAAGGCCAACCTTCAGGGCGGCATCGACTTCAACAACCTGACCGGTTTTGTCGGCGATCCGCGCGTCTTCGGCGCCGGAGTCAGTTTCCACCTTTAAGCCGGAGACGGCATGAACAAGGCCTCTGTGGACAACCACGGAGGCCTTTTCATTTTTCCTTTTCCGCGACTCGTTGCTGCCAGATCCAGAGCAGCGGCGTTACGCCCAGCTCCATCAGCAGCGGCAGGGCGATGTCGAGAGACCAGGCGCGGAGCCGGAAGGCGGCATAGAGCCGGGCCAGCCCGCCCGCCTGGACGATGAGGGTGAGCAGCGTGAAGGCGCCGCTGCGCTTTGCGATATCGGGAATCAGCCACCAGTACGCCACGCCGATGCCCAGCAGCAGCCCGCTGAGATAGGCGGCGTGGGAGAGGCCGGCGCGGTCGCCATAGAGGCCCAGCAGGCCGGGCGCCAGGATGCCTAGCGCGCCCGCCGTCAGCGGCGCAAGCGCCGCCAGGCCGACGGCAAACTGCAGGAGGCGTTTTTCGCTCAGGGCACGAGCCTGGCGATCCAGTTGGGCAGGGCGAAGGCCGCCGTATGGATCTGCGGGTTGTAATAGTCGCATTTGAGCTTGATGCGCTTGAAGGCGCTGGCGGCCTTTTTGATACCCGCCGGGGTGCCCAGCGGCTTGCCGCCCTTGGTCGCCCAGGACAGCGCCATGAAGCCGCCGATATAGGTCGGCACCACGGTGAGGTAGAGCCCGCATTTGGGGAAGAAGCGCTTCAGCTCCTGCAGCGCCTCGGTGATCTCCCACGGCTGGTAGAAGGGCACGCCGGTCTGGAAGGTGGCATAGCCGCCGGGGCGCAGGGCGCCCTTGACGCGGTCATAGAAGGTCTCGCCGAACAGCGCCTTGCCGGGGCCGACCGGGTCGGGGCGGTCGGCGATAATCAGGTCGAAGCGGTTTTTCGAGCTTTTGCGGCCCAGATATTCAAAGGCGTCCGCCGCTTCGATCACCATGCGCTTGTCCTTGAATGCCTTGGCGTTGATTTCGCCGAAATGGACGCGGCAGAGCTCGATCACCCGCTCGTCGATATCGACCAGCACCACTTCCTTGACGTTCTTGTGCTTGAGGGCCTCGTCGGCGATGGAAAGATCGCCACCACCCACGATCATCACCCGCTCGACCTTGCCATGCTCCAGCATGGGCAAATGGGTGAGCATGTCGGCATAGGCGCTCTCGTCCCGGCTGGTAATCTGGACAATGTCGTCCAGGGTCATCACCCGACCGTTGGCGACGGTGTCGAAGATGCGG
>Ga0265314_10005538_pt1 | contig 11361 bp, 7 predicted proteins | sample 4126metaG_FD_203106 | JGI IMG/M metagenome (GOLD analysis project Ga0265314, IMG submission 203106) | Rhizosphere microbial communities from Carex aquatilis grown in University of Washington, Seatle, WA, United States - 4-1-26 metaG | ecosystem: Host-associated > Plants > Roots > Rhizosphere >... | reverse complement strand
CTGTTCCAGTACCTCAAAGAGCGCGCGCACGGCTGGTTCGGCAAGTCCATCAAGTGGAACTTCACCAAGTTTCTGGTGGATCGGGAGGGAAGCGTCGTGAAGCGCTTCGCGCCCCGGACCGCTCCCGCCGGGATCGAGCCCTGGGTGCGGAAGCTGCTATGACGTCGGCAGGGCCTGGGCCTTGCGGGCGCGGACGTAGAGCACCCGCAGCGCGGCCAGCACCGGTACGGACAGGAACATGCCCGGGACTCCGGCCAGTTCATGGCCGGACAGCGCTCCAAAGATGATTAGTAGCGGATGCAATTCCGTTCCCGAGGACATCAAGTGGGGACTGAGTCCGTAGTCGTTGAGGAACCGGTAGGCGATCAGAAACACCAGGACCAGCAGGATATGACCGGCCCCGGAGAGCGCGGCGGCCAGAAGAATGATCGCTGCGGCCGTGATAGGCCCAACCAGCGGAATGAACTCGAGCACCGCGGCGACGCTGGCTAGCAGGATGGGGTAGCGCAGGCCGACGATCGCGAAGAAGATGCTGTAAAACGTGAGCGTGGCCAGTGAGAGGATCACGAGCGCGCGCATGAACTGCCCCAGCAGGACATTCAGGTCGGAGAGGATGTCCTCCCACATAGCGCGGCGCCTTCCGCTACCGAGCGCGAGAACCTGGTCCGTGAGCTTCCGCCCGTCCTTGAGGAAGAAGAAGCTGAGGATGGGAATCAGCACCAGGAACACGACGTTGCTCAGTAGGGCCACCAGGCGCCAGCCGAGCCTTTGGATGACGGGCAGGGCGTCGGAGCCAAACCTCGGCTCGTGCAGGTCGATCTGCTCCAGCGCGTAGCGCTTCACGGGTTGGAGCCAGGCCGGGTCGGGCGACGCAAGCTTCTGCTTTAACGCGCCCACGAAGTTGGGCAAACCCGCGGCCAGGTTGGACGCCTCCTCGGCCACTTTGTTTCCGATCAGAATGCTGCCGACGACGAGCAAGCCCACCAGCAACACGTAGACGGCGGCGAGCGAGTAGGTGCGCGAGCGGCCCCGGGCGACGAAGCGGTCCACCGCGTTCACCAGCGGCGATAGCAGGTAGGCAAACAGGATCGCCAGGACGAAGACGAGCAGAACGCTGCGGAGCCAGTAGACAGTTGCCAGAAGGAAGGCGACCAGGAACACCGACCACGCGGCACGGGCGGCGCGGCTGTCGTATCCGAGCATGTAGTTATAGTACAGCGATCAGCGATCAGCCATCAGCTGTCAGCTAAGGCACGGTCGAAGGTCGATGGTGGGATGGCCGTTGGTTGAAAAGCTGATAGCTGATAGCTGATCGCTGACAGCTGCGTAGCGGAGCTGCGCTGCGTAGCTCCGCTACGCTGGCTATAATTGAAGGGTTCCCCTGGATCTCTGTGGACACTGAGCCTGAAAGTCCGTTCGAGAATATCGAGAGCGCCTTGCAGTTCGTCGAGCTTCTTTGCGACGCGATCGAGGAGATCGAGCAGGCGAGCGCCGAGCAGCAATCGGAGCGGCGCCAGCAGGCTCTGCAACTGGTTTCTTACAATCTGGCCAAGCTGGCGCTGCATATGGGCACCAGCCGGCGCATTTTGAATGACCTCAGAACCTTGCGGCGGCTCTTCCTGCAGGAACGAGGCTTGAAGGAAGAAGAGGAGCAGGGCGAGGCGGCCGGGGAGATCGTGGCCCCAGAGCTGACCGACTCGGCCGAGGGTGGTGGCTTCACCGATTAGCTCGCTGCAATATATTTCTTTGGGGGGCCGTGTTACCTGCCTGGGGCGAACTTCGCCTTACGTTTTGATGAGGAAGCGTGTATGAAGCGTCATTTGTGTCTATTCATCCTGGGGCTGACGGCGGTGGGTTCTTTCGCGCAAACTGCGCCTGCGGCGGGGGATATCACCCGCGTGAGTGGCGAGGTGACCGCCGTGACTGCCGCCGCCCATGAGATTGCGCTCAAGCCGGATTCGGGCGGCGCGGTTACCGTGAAATTGACGGACAAGACGGTCTACTTGCGCGTACCGCTGGGCGAGAAGGACCTGAAGAACGCCATCCCGATTCGGCTGGAAGACGTCGTGGTCGGAGATCGCGTCCTGGCCCGTGGCCGGATGTCGGAAGACCACGGCTCGGTCGAGGCGGCGAGGGTTCTCGTCATGGCGCGCGCGGACGTGGCACGCAAGCACGCCGCGGATAGCGCGGAGTGGCAGAAGCGCGGGACGGCTGGTACTGTGACGGCCACCAATCCCGCCAGCCGCGAAATTACGATTTCAGCCGGGGCACGGGAAACGGCGCGCGTGGTCACGGTGGAGGCGCCTTCGGGCGTCGTCTTCCGCCGGTACGCTCCAGACTCCGTGCGGTTCACCGACGCGCAAGCCAGCTCCTTCGAGGCACTCAGCGTCGGCGATCACCTGCGGGTTCTGGGCGACCGCAACGCCGACGGGAGCCGCATCAAGGCGGAAGAGATCGTGTTCGGGGCGTTCCGCAACATCGCCGGGCAGGTCAAGTCCGTTGACGCGGCGGCGGGCGAGATTCGCGTCACCGACCTCGAGACCAAGAAGCCCGTACTGATCCGCGTGAAGGCGGATTCGCTGCTGCGCCGCATGCCCGAAGGCGTGGCGACGATGATCGCGCGCAGGCTGCAGGCGGCGGCGAATGGCGGCGCGCCACCCTCGGGGCAAGGGCAGGCGGGGCAGGGTGGACCTCCGGCCCAGTGGCAGCGGGGCCAGGGCGGTGGACCCGGCGGGCCGGGCGGACCGGGCGGACCGGGCGGCGGCGGGCCGCGCGGGCCCCGTGGCGGGGACTTCCAGCAAATGCTCGAAAGAATGCCTGCGCTGACGCTGGCTGAGCTGAAGCCGGGCGACGCCCTCATCATCTCCAGCACCAAGGGCGCGGAAGCATCGGAGGCGACGGCGATCGTGGTGGTGGCTGGGGTGGAGCCGTTGCTGACCAACGCGTCGGGCGGCCCCGCCATGGGTGGGTTGGGCAACGCGCTGAACTTCGAGGTCGGCCCTCAGTGAGGACATGGTGCTGTGGGGCGGACCCCTGGTCCGCGCGGGTCGCCCTGGACCCGCTTTACCCGCGGTGCTGCGACCAGGCCGACGGGGGCGTCGGCCGCGGACCAAGGGGGTCCGCCCCAAGGAAGCGAGGAACTGGATTGAACATGCAAAAGGCTTGTTGGATGGTGCTGGTGGCCGTGCTGGCCGTGGGCGCGCAGGCGCAAGAGACGGCGGGAACGCTCAAAGGGAAGGTGACCGATAGCAGCGGGGCGGTCGTCCCAGGCGCCAAGGTCACGGTGACGGCCAGCGGCGTCGAGCGCACCGCGGCGACGGACCAGACCGGGTCGTACACAGTGGTTGGTCTCGCTCCGGCGACGTACGCGGTGCGGATCACGGCGGCTGGCTTCGGAGTGTTTCGGGGCAAGGTGGATTTGGCCGCGGGGCGGGTCGCGACGCTCGATGCGAGCCTCGATGTCGCGCTCGAGAAGCAGGAGGTCACGGTCGAGGCCGAGAGCACGCCGACCGTGAGTACCGAGGCGTCGAATAACGCGGCGGCGCTGGTGCTGCGTGGAAGCGACCTGGACGCGCTGGCGGACGACCCCGACGACATGGAGGCGGACCTGCAAGCCCTGGCGGGCCCATCCGCCGGTCCCAGCGGAGGCGAGATTTACGTGGATGGCTTCACGAACGCGCGGCTGCCTCCGAAGGCTTCCATTCGCGAGATCCGGATCAACCAGAACCCGTTCTCCTCGGAGTACGATCGGCTGGGGTACGGCCGCATCGAGATCCTGACCAAGCCCGGAACGGACAAGTTTCACGGTCAGCTCATGTTCAACGACAGCGACGCGCTGTTCAACTCGCGCAACCCGTACGCCGACAACAAGCCCGATTTCCATTCCCGGCAGTACGGCGGCAATCTGACCGGGCCGATCAGCAAAAAGGCGTCCTTCTTTATGGATTTCGAGCGGCGGGACATCAACGACAACGCGTTGATCAACGCGGTCAATCCGGACCCGACGCTGGTGACTCAGAACTGGGCAACGAACCCGCCGAGGATCCAGGATGCCCTTGTGACGCCCATTGAGCGGACGACGCTGAGCCCGCGGCTGGACTACCAGTTGACCAAGAACCAGACCCTGGTGGCGCGCTACAGCTACGAGCGAACCAGCCGGACGAACGCCGGGCTCGCGAGCGGTTTCTCCCTGGCCAATCAGGCCTACGACTCGCTCGAGACGGAGCACGACGCCTCGCTCACCGATACGATCGTGGTGAGCCCGCGCACCATCAACGAGACGCGCTTCCACTTCGAGCAGGACACGACGAACCAGGATGTGACGGATTTGAGCCTGGTGGGCGCGCCGACCATTTCGGCGCCTGAATTCGTCACCGGCGGGGTCGCGGCGGGTAATGCTCTGCAAACCGAAAGACACTACGAGCTGCAGAATTTCACGACCATCGCCAAGGGGGCGCACGGCCTGAAGTTCGGGATGCGGCTGCGCGAGCTGACGCTGGACGATACTTCCCCCAACAACTTCGCGGGAACGTTCTACTTCGCCTCGCTGCTCCAGTACCAGCAGGTTGTCCTGGGCACACCGGGTGTTTTTCCCGCGCAGTTCACCCTCTCGAACGGCGCACCGCGATCGAGCCTTTCGCGTATCGATGCGGCCCCGTTTTTCCAGGATGACTGGCGCATGCGTCCGAACCTGACCGTCAGCCTGGGGCTCCGCTACGAGACCCAGACCAACATCCACGACTGGCACGACATCGCGCCGCGGCTCGGGTTCGCATGGTCGCCCGATGGCGGCTCGAAGGGCAACGGGAAAACCGTGGTTCGCGGCGGGTTTGGGATGTTCTACGACCGCTTCAGCGAGACCCTGACGCTGGAGGCTGACCGTTTCAACGGGGCCACCCAGCAGCAGTACATCGTCCCCAACCCGACGTTCTTTAACTCCAAAATTCCGTCGATCGCCACCCTGGCGGCGTCCGAGCAGCAGACGATCTATCAGGTTCAGCCCGGCCTGCGCTCGCCGCGCACGATGCAGTCGGCGCTCGGGGTGGAGCGGCAGTTGCCGTGGAACACCACGCTGGCCAGCAACTTCCTGTACGCGAAGGGCGAGCACCTGCTGCGCTCCGTCGCGTCGCCCGAGAGCACTGAGGTGATCTATCAGTATCAGGGCAACGGGTCATACCGGCAGGAGCAGTGGATGACGAACGTCAACAGCCGGATCAACAAGAACATTTCGTTCTTCGCGTTCTACGTGCTCAGCAAAGCCATGAGCGATACGGATGGCGCCGGCACATTTGCCCTGAAACCAACCAACTTCGCCGAGGACTGGGGGCGCTCGTCGCTGGACGTCCGGCACCGGTTCATGTTGGCCGGATCGCTCATGACGCGCTGGGGCGTCCGGCTGAGTCCATTCATCACCGCGCGCAGCGGTGCGCCATTCAACATCACCACCGGTCTGGACGGAAACCGCGACACGATTTTCAACGACCGGCCGGCCATTGCGACTCCCGGCCAGGCCGGGGCGATCCAGACGCCGTGGGGGTGGTTCATCAATCCCGCTCTCGACCCGAGTGCTCCGATCGTCCCGCGGAACTTCGGACAGAGCCCAGGCTACTTCGCCGTCAATCTGCGCGTGAGCAAGGTGTTCGGTTTCGGCGAGGCGCATCCGGCCCCCACGCCGGGGTTGGGCGGGGGCGGTCCCGGTGGTCCGCGCGGAGGTGGGCCGCCGATGATGGGCGGCGGAGGCGGACGCGGCGGTGGGATGCGCGGCGTCTTTTCGGACCCGCTGACGGACCATCGCTTCAATCTGACCCTCAGCGTGTCGGCGCGCAATATGCTGAACAGCACGAATCCCGGGCCGGTGGTGGGCAATCTGAGCTCCGAGTTTTTCGGGCAATCGCTGAGCCTGGCGAACGCGTTCGGTCCGGTCAGCGGGGCGGGGAACCGGCGCTTGGAGTTTGGCCTGCGGTTCAGCTTCTAGAAGCCGTCAGCTGTCAGCCGTCAGCTGTCAGCTATCAGGCGGGTGGACCTGCTTTAGACTGGTAGCACATGTCCGGAACGCTTTACCTGGTGGCGACGCCGATCGGGAACCTGGAAGACATCACGCTGCGCGCGCTGCGCTTGCTGCGCGAAGCCGACCTGGTGGCCTGCGAGGATACGCGGCAGACGCGCAAGCTGCTCGACCACTACGGCATTCAGAAGCCCACCGTGAGTTACCACGAGCACAACGAGACGGTGCGTGCGCCGGAGCTGATCGAGAAGCTGGAGGCGGGCTCGAGCGTGGCGCTGGTCTCGGACGCGGGCACGCCGTTGGTCTCCGATCCGGGCTACCGGCTGGTGACGAACGCCGTCGCCAAAGGGATTCGTGTCGAGCCTGTGCCCGGTCCTTCGGCGGCGCTTGCGGCGCTGTCCGCCTCCGGGCTGCCCACTGACGAGTTCCACTTCGGCGGCTTCCTGCCTCCCCGCTCCGCGCAGCGGCGCAAGACGCTCCAGCGGCTCAAAGACGAACCGGCGACGCTGGTCTTCTACGAAGCTCCGCACCGGCTGCTCGACACGCTGGCCGATATCGAAGAAGTGCTGGGGCCGCGGGCGGTGGTGGTGGCGCGCGAGATCACGAAACTCCACGAGGAATTCCTGCGCGGCACGGCGGCGGAACTGCGGCACGCGCACATCACGCTCAAGGGCGAATGCACCCTGCTGGTGGCCAAGGCTGATCGCCAGGAGGGGCACGACGAGACGCCGATTCCCGAGGCCGTCGAGGAGTACGTGCGCGCGGGAATGAGCCGCATGGACGCCATGAAAGCCGTGGCTCGCGAGCGCGGTCTCTCCAAGCGGGATGTGTATCGGGAGGTGGAAGAAGCAGCCTACACGAACCCCACTAATGGAAACGCACTATAGGTGCTTTGAAATCGAGCACGTTATAATCTTTCGGAGTGGTTAGTCTCAAGGTCCGCTATTTAGTAACTGTTCTCTTCCTGCCGGCTGCGTGTACGATTGCGAGCGCCGGTTCGCCATATCTCTACACCGAGGCGGCGCGTTACGATCCGCAAGGCGGTGAGCGGTTCCCGGCCGGCGCGCGGCTTATGCTGGTGCAAGACGGCGCGGCGCACGCGTTCGTCCCCGGATTCGCGGCCTCGGCGGACGCCGCGGTGTCCTTCGACGGCGCACACGTGCTGTTCGCGGGCAAACAGAAGCCGGGGGAGCCGTGGGCGATTTGGGAGACCGGCATCGCGGGTGGGGCGCCGCGCCGCGTGACTTCGAGCGACGGCGACTGCATTCGGCCGTTCTACATGCCGGGCGACAGCCTGGTTTATGCGCGGCACACCGCGGCCGGTTTTGAGATCGAGTTGACGCCGCTGGCCGGCGGCACGCCGCTGCGCCTGACTTACGGTTACGGGGATCACATCCCATCCGATGTTCTGCTCGACGGGCGGGTGCTATTCGACGGACCTCACGGGGCGGGCACGCGCGAAGTCTACACTGTCTATGCGGACGGCAGCGGCGTCGAGACGGTGCGTTGCGATCACGGCCGCGACCGGCACTCTGGCCGGCAGGTCGCTTCGGGCGACATCGTGTTCGTGAGCGGTGGGCACTTGGCGCGGTTCACGTCGGCGCGCGCGGTGGAGCTTCCGCTCACGCTTCCGAAGGGCGAATACGCGGGAGCAGTCGCCGAGCCCGCTCCCGGCGAGCTGCTGGTCCCGTGGCGCGGACCCGCGGGCGGGTCGTTCACGCTTCGCCTGATGAGGATCGGCGACACGGAGCTCACGCCCCGCATGAGAGACAATCCAAACCAGCTCGACCCGGTCATGGTGCGCGCTCACGCGGTCCCCAAGCGTCACCCATCGGGCCTTGGGGATCGCGACGGCGCCAACATTCTGTGCCTCAACGCCTATACGTCGCGCGAAGGCGGGATTCCGGAGGGCGTGGTCAAGGCGGTCCGCGTGTGGGCCCAGAATGACGCGGGCGCGACCATCCTGCTGGGCCAAACGGCGGTGGACCCAGACGGCTCCTTCTTCGTGCAGGTGCCGAGCGAGCGGCCGATTCGTTTCGAGCTGCTCGACGGAAACTCGAAGACGGTGCGGGCCGCGCAGACGTGGTTCTGGATGCGGCGCGGCGAGCAGCGCGCTTGCGTGGGCTGCCACGCCGGCCCCGAGCGCGCGCCCGACAACTTAGCGCCCGCCGTGCTGCTGCGGACGACCGATCCGGTCAAGATGTGCGGCAACTGCCACGCCGATAAGTCCGGTTCGCCAGGCGCGAACAAAACAAGTTTACCCGTTCACTGAGGTGGCCCATGAAGTACTGGAAACTGTTTTTGCCGATTCCGTTCCTGGCTCTGCTGGTGGCGCAGCAGGCGCGCTCTCCCATACGGTTCGAGGATGTGACCGAAAAGGCGGGCGTCCAGTTCACGCACAGCTTCGGTGCGGAGAAGCTGGGTTCGCTGCTCGAAAGCACGGGCGGCGGCGCGGTGTGGTTCGACTATAACAACGACGGGCTCATGGACCTCTATGTCGTGAGCGGCACCCCTCTCGAAAAGGGAATGCATCCCTATCCCCTGCGCAAGCCGCCCGCCACGCCGCCGCACAACCACCTGTTCCGCAATGACGGCGACGGCCACTTCACCGACGTAACCGAGCAGGCCGGCGTCGCCGCGAACGTCTTCAGCATGGGCGCCATCGCCGCCGATTACGACAACGACGGCTGGCAGGATTTGTTCGTGAGCGCTTACGGCCGCGTAATTCTCTATCACAACAACCACGACGGCACGTTCACGGATGTTACCGAGAAGGCCGGGCTCAAGGTCCCGGGTTGGTCCATCGGCTCGGTGTTTCTGGATTACGACCGCGACGGTTGCCTGGATCTGTTTGTCGGCCGGTATGTCAAGTTCGACCCCACTTACCGCGCTTACTATGCGGCGGATAACTACCCGGGGCCGCTCGATTACGAGCCCGAGTCGAACATGCTGTTCCACAATAACTGCAACGGTACGTTCACCGACGTCAGCGAGAAATCCGGCATCGCGGAGTTCAAGAGCCGCGCCATGGGCGTCACCTCAGGCGACTTCGATCGGGACGGCTGGCCGGACATCTATGTCGCCAACGACAAGACTGAGAACTTCCTGTTCCACAACCAGAAGAACGGCACGTTCAAGGAGATCGCCGTCTCCGCAGGGGTGGCCTACGGGCAGAGCGGCGAGAACACGTCGGCCATGGGCCCGATCCTCCTCGACTTCGATCACGACGGCAAGACCGACCTCTGGGTCTCCGACTCGAAGTACAACCGCATGATGAAGAATGTCGGCGATCTCAAGTTTCAGGACGTGACCGAGAAGTCCGGAATCTCGCAGGCTGCGGCGCAATACACCAGTTGGGGGACCGGCGCATACGATTTCGATAACGACGGCTGGGAGGACCTGTTCATCGCCCACGGCGGCCTGATCCACATGGTCCCGATGGAGCACAGCGTCTTCCGCAACCTGGGCGGGTTCAAGTTCGAAGACGCTTCCTCAACCGCCGGCGATTACGTTGCGAAGACCAAGACGGTGGCCCGCGGGGCCGCGTTTGCCGACTTTGAGAACAACGGCAAGGTGGGTGTCTACATCGTGAACCTGGGCGCGCCGGCCGTTCTGCTCCGCAACGTCACGGCGAATGCGAACCACTGGATCGCGTTCAAGCTGGTGGGCGCGGGCCGCGGGAAGACCAATCGCGACGGCATCGGCGCGCAGATCGAGATCTTCGCCGGCGGGGTGCACCAGCAGCGCGAGCGCGTTGGCTCGTCGGGCTATCTTTCGGGCGACGATCCGCGCGTGCACTTCGGACTGGGCGCGGCTACGAAGGTGGACAAGGTGGTGGTCACGTGGCTTGGCGGGGCGAAACAAGTGATCGAGAACGTCGCTGCCGACCGCGTCGTGACCCTCGAGGAGAAGTAGCGATGCGGAACCGGATCCTGCTCGCCGCGGCGTTGGTTGTCGCTACCTGCGGGGCCCAGCCCAAGCCACGTTATCCGTCGCCGATCGAGATGGCGATGTCTTCCGACGGCGGCACGCTGTACGTGGTGTGCGAAGGCACGGACGAGTTGGCCGTGGTCGATGCGCGCTCCGGCAGCGTGTCGCGGCGCATTGCGGTGGGCCGGGTGCCGAAAGGGATTGCGCTCTCGCCGGATCGCCGGCGCGCTTACGTTGTCAACTCCTGGAGCGACGATGTTTCCGAGATCGACCTCGAGTCCTTCAAGGTGGTGCGCACGCTGCGCGCGGGGTTCGAGCCGACGTCGGTAATTACGGACCGGCCGGGCGCGTTCCTCTACACGGCCAATCGCATCAGCAACGACGTTTCGGTGATCGATCTGAAGAGCGGCGTCGAGGTCAAGCGGCTGCTGGCGGGCCGGGGAGCGAGTTACCTGGCGCTCTCGCCCGATGGAGCGCGTATTTACTCCACGCATATCTACCCGAACATAGGCAAGTTTCGCACGCCGTCTCAGTCGGAGATCACCGTCATCGACACGGCGCGTCAAATGGTGGTGGACCGCTACGCTCTGTACAACGCCGCGGGCATTTTTCATGCGGCGATGTCGCGGGACGGCAGGCTCGGCGTCGCGGCCCAGTTACGACCGAAGAATTTGGTGCCGCTGGCGCACGTCGAGCATGGCTGGGTCATGGGCAACACGATCTCGGTGTTCGGCGCGGACGCCGGCGAGCTGGTGCAGCTTCCGATCGACGAACTGGAGCACTATTTCACTCCACCGTTCGGCGTCGTCATCGCGCCGGACAAGAGCGTGGTTTACATCTCGACGACCGGTTCGGACAGCGTGACCGTGATCGACGTGGCGCGGATGCTGAGGTTTATCCGGTCGCTCACGCCCGCCCAGCGGAAGACGGTGGCGAACGACCTCTCAGCTTCGGCCAACTATGTCGCGGGCCGCATTCCCGTGGGTGTGGCGCCGAAGGGCATGATGCTATCGCCGGATAGCAGCCGGCTTTACGTGGCCAACCGCAACGACGACACAATTTCCGTAGTGGACACCGCTGCCCGCAAAGTGGTGCGGACCATCGCGCTCGGCGGGCCCGCGCAGCTCTCGGCGGAGCGACGGGGCGAGCGTCTGTTCTTCAGCGCGCGGTTCGGCTTCCAGGGTCATTTTGGCTGCGCGAACTGCCACCTGGAAGCGACTTTCGACGGCGCTCAATGGGACCTGGAGCCGGACGGCTTCGGCAAAGACATCGTGGACAACCGGCTGCTCGAGGACATCAAGGACACCGCGCCGTTCAAGTGGAATGGCGGCAATCCCGATCTCGAGACCGAGTGCGGCCCGCGCACGGAGAAGTTCTTCTACCGTTCGCAGAGTTACTCGCGCGACGAACTGGAGGACCTGGTGGCG
>Ga0265314_10005537_pt1 | contig 11364 bp, 8 predicted proteins | sample 4126metaG_FD_203106 | JGI IMG/M metagenome (GOLD analysis project Ga0265314, IMG submission 203106) | Rhizosphere microbial communities from Carex aquatilis grown in University of Washington, Seatle, WA, United States - 4-1-26 metaG | ecosystem: Host-associated > Plants > Roots > Rhizosphere >... | reverse complement strand
AATGTTGACCCTGGTGAGGCACTGCAGGATGTCGGCGGGTGCCCCTTCGCGCTCCAGCGCCTCGCGCATCAGCCGCACGGTCTCGAACGACGTCTTCTTCGAGCGCGGGTGGGGCGAGTAGACGACGACGTCGCGCGCCTTGATCGCGTAGATGGCGTTGCCGGCCGGCGTGAGGTCCGGATTCGTCGTCGGCACGATGCAGGCGATGATTCCGGCCGGCTTGCCGTATTTCACGATGCCCTTCTCCGGCAGTTCCTCGATGACGCCGACGCTCTTCTGGCGCAGCGCATCGCGCAGCACGCCGCGGATCTTCATCCGCTTGCCCATCCGGCTCACCGCGTCGCCCAGCCCGCTCTCCTCGATGCCCATGTCGACGAGGCGCGTGAATGTCTGCTTGTTCGCGACCGCCCACGCCACCGCCTGGCAGAGGCGATCGACGCGCGTCTGATCGTAGGTCTCGATGATCGCCAGCGCCTTGCGCGCCTTTGTAAAAACGTCGTCGAGCTCCTGCTGCTGTTCCTCGGTGATGCCTTTCTTCATTTCGGGGGCGGCCATCTCTCGGTCCTCGTCGTGTCGCGCGTCGTGACGGGCGTTCGTGCGGATGCGCCCGTGGTCGAATGCCGCCGGCCGGTCCCGTCCATGATGGGGACGCGATGGCGACATCGGTGGTCGTTGGTCCTTCGGAATTCTCCTCCGGCGTCCGCCGTGCACGCGCACGACGGGGATCGACACTGCCCGGGACCGCTTGGCGCGGCATCCTCGTTCGATGCTTCCGGAGGCGCGTCGAATGTGTTGCCACGATAGGACCTCGGCAAATTCGTCGCAAGTGCGAATGGCGACAATGTGTGCGCCACGCGCACACTAATTCCAATGCTTTGCCAGAAAATGGCGTATTGTCGTGTCGAGGCAGCGGCTTTTCGCACATAATGGGCGCCAGACGCCCGTTTGAACGGAGCTTTGTGCGCGGGAGTTCGCCCCCTTTCCGACCGGTGAGGTCACCCGATGGCCAAACGCGCCGCTGCAGCGAAAGCAATTGTCGCCGACGTTCCGCCTGTGGTGGCCGTCACGCCGCCGCCGTCGCTTGCGGATCCCGACGCGCTCGCGTCCGACGCCATTGCGCGCTTTGCCGACGACCCTGATTTCGTCACCGCGCTCGCACGCGGACTCGCCGTGCTGCTGGCACTCTCGGACAAGCGGCGTCGCATGTCGATCGCGCAGGTCAGCCACCGCACGGGCATCCCGCGCGCCGCCGCACGCCGCAGCCTGCACACGCTGACGAAGCTCGGCTTCGCGGCCGTCGACGACGCACGCCGCTTCTATCTGCGCCCGCGGGTGCTGTCGTTCAGCCACGCCTACCTGTCCGCCTCGCCCATCGCGGTGCTCGCCCAGCCGATCCTCGACCGGCTGGGCGATTCGCTGCGCGAAGCGTGCTCGCTCGCCACACTCGACGGCGACGAGATCGTCTATCTCACGCGCTCGACGTCCTCGCGCATCATGTCGCCGTCGCTCAACGTCGGGCGCCGCCTGCCGGCATATTGCACGTCCGTCGGTCATGTGATGCTCGCGCACCTGCCGCAGGCCGAGCTCGGCGCGTTCCTCGCCCGCGGGCGATTCCACGCCTATACCGAGCACACGCCGAACACCGCGGAGAAGCTGACGGCGCTGCTGGACGCCGTGCGCGAATCGGGCTTCGCGTTCACGAGCCAGATGATGGAGCCGCGCATCTGCACGCTCGCGGTGCCCGTGCGCGACGCCGGCGGACATTACGTCGCCGGCATCAACGTCATCCTGCAGGGGCGCCTCTTCTCCCGCCGCGAAATGGCCGAGCGCTATTTCCACCCGCTGCAGGACGCCGCGCAGGAACTGGGCTCGCTGCTGCTGCCGTGATGAAGGATGCACGCGCTTCGGGCCACGACGCAGGCCGAGGCCGGACTTGGCGGGAGGCATTGCGGCATGAATGAGACGGCCACCCGGGAATCGCGCGAATCGGCATCTCCTCCCTTCCCCGCCGACCCCGCGCCAACCGCGTTCCCGCGCCGTGTCGCGCTGATCGTGGCCGCCGCATTTTTCATGGAGACGCTGGACGGCACGATCGTCACGACGGCATTGCCCGCGATCGCGCAAAGCTTCGGCGAATCGACGCTGGCGATGACAGCGAGCGTCACCGCCTATCTCGTCGCAATGGCCGTGTTCGTGCCGTCGGCCGGCTGGGCGAGCGACCGGTTCGACGCGCGCAATCTCTTCGCCGCGGCGGTCGCCGTTTTCACGGTTGCATCGCTCCTGTGCGGCGTCAGCCCGACCTTCTGGACGCTCATCGCGTCGCGACTCCTTCAGGGTGCCGCAGCAGCATTCATGTCGCCGGTGGGTCGGCTCATCGTGCTCCGCGAGACTCCGAAGCACCAGATCATCGATGCCATCGGCTGGATCGTCTGGCCGGCACTGATCGGGCCCGTCGTCGGTCCGCCGCTCGGCGGATTCATCACGACGTATGCGTCGTGGCGCTGGATCTTCCTCATCAACATTCCGCTGGGCATCGCCGGCGTGCTCCTCGTGCTGAAATTCGTGCCACAGCGAAGGAGGACAGTGCCCGCGAAGTTCGACGCCCGGGGATTTGTCCTCACGGGCGCGGCACTGGCCACGCTGATTCATGGGCTGTCGCTCATCGCGCAGGGCGGCGCGTCGTCCCCGCTCGGGGGCGCGCTTGTCGCCTTAGGCCTTTGCTGCGGGTACGTTGCCGTCCGGCACGCCCTCACCCGCGACGCCCCGATGCTCGACCTCGGCGCCGCGAGGATCCCGACGTTCGCGCTCACCACGGTGACGGCGGGATTCGTCGCGCGAATTGCGATCAGCATGACGCCCTTCCTGCTCCCGCTCATGTTCCAGATCGGGTTCGGTGAAAGCGCCTTCGCGTCGGGCCTGATGCTGCTCGTCTACATGGGCGGCAACCTGGCGATGAAAAGCGTGACGACGCCCGTCCTCCGCCGCTTCGGCTTCCGCGACGTGGTCCGGGTGAACGGCATCCTCTGCGCGGCCTCGCTCGCGGCGTGCGGCTTCCTTTCCCCGGGACTTGCCACGCCCGTCATCTGCGCCGTCCTCTTTGTCGCCGGAATGACGCGCTCGATGCATTTCACGTCGATGGCCACACTCGCGTTCGCCGACGTCGACGCGGCGCACCGCCCCGGCGCCACGACGCTTGCGGCCATGGCGCAGCAGGTCGCCGGCGCCATCGGCGTCGCCGTCGCCGCGCTGGCGCTCGGGCTCTTCCAGGCGCTTCGTGGCGCGCAGCACCTTGCGCTGGGGGATTTCCAGCGCGCGCTGTTTGCCGCCAGCGTCCTGATGGCGGTTGCGGTCCTGTGGTCGCAGCGGCTTCCGCGCAATGCCGGCGCCGAACTCAGGCGACTTCAATGAGGGGCATTCCCCTGGTTCCGCTCATTGAGTCGAGGAGGTCACACGAACGCGATTCTCGTACCGCTCGTCGCACGCGACTTTCTGCAATCTGCACGCACGCACGGGTGGGTGAATTGCCGCCTGCGAGTCTTTCAACAGAAAGGACCAGAACGGTTCAGCTGGCGTTGCCGGCTGAAGTGGCCGCCTGCCTTAGGTGTTCGGGGCCGGAATACGCGTCATGGAAAAGTTCGTAATACGCCTGTTCCTCACGACGCAGGTCGGTTGGCGAATGTGCTGAACCAGGCGCGTTTCCGGTACCATTGATCAAGCGTTCAAACAAGGCAAATCGAATACTCACTGCTCGCTCCATTCATGTCGGCGCAACAAGGCATGCTGCACAGGGAGCGAACAGCATAGTGATACCGCCGCGCGAATTCCAATCGCAGTTTCCGATCCGGCCGATTTGTTTGACGGATGAACCAAGATTCTGCGGACACGTGACCCGCGGCCGCATCGCCCGGTAATGAGCCATTCGAAGATCTGGTTCGAGTCGCGAGAAACCGCCGGTGAATGGCCGGTTCCGGCCCGAAGCCGCAATCTGGCACAATCGGCGGGCGCGCAACGGCGCCCGTCGATGCCTGACCGGCAACTCGCAATGTCCCGCCACAAAATGGAGGAACCATGAGAATCGTCGCTCGTTTGATCGTCGTGGCTTTTGCCTGCGCCATATTCGGTGTGCAGGCGCAAAGCCCTGTGCTCTTCGCGGGAATCATGGAGCTGTCAGGCACGGGCGCGACGCCTGGAAACAACTTCGACAATGGTGTCAAGCTCGCGGTCAGGGAAATCAACGCATCCGGCGGCATTCTCGGGCGCAAGATCAACTACGTGACGACGGACACGCAAACCAATCCAGGGCTGGCAAAAGCCGCAGTGCAGAAGGCCCTCGACGATGGCGCGTATGTCGTCCTCGGGCCCGTGCATTCCGGGTCGATGATCGTGACCATGGGCGAGACCGGGAAGGCGGAAGTGACGAACTTCACGGGTGGCGAGGCCGCGGTAATCACTCAACAGGGCAATCGCTATGTGTTTCGCACCTCGTTCACGCAGTCGACTTCGATGCCGAAGCTCGCGCGTTACATAAAGGACCAGATGAAGGCGAAGACCGTGGCCATTCTCTTTACCAACAATGATTTTGGAAAGGGTGGTCGCGATGAGATGGTGAAGGCACTTGCTGCAATTGACGTGAAGGTCGTGGCCGACATTTCGAGCGACCCCGGACAGATCGACTTCTCGGGCGCAGTGGTAAAGGCGAAGCAGGCTGACCCGGATGTTCTGTTCGCGTATCTGACCGAGGAAGAGGGCGCGCGGGCCTTGAAGGAACTGCGCAAGCAGAACTTCGCCAAGCCCATCGTTGGCGAAACAACCATCATCGGACAAAAAGTGATCGACCTCGCCGGAGACGCCGCAAACGGGGTGATAGGTCACGTCGGATTGACGCCCGACGCACCTAACCCGACCATCAAGTCGTTCGACGCAAAGTATCTGAAGGAATATAACCAGCGATCCGACCACAACGGAATGAAGGGCTACAGCGCGGTCTACATTATCAAGGCCATGACGGAGAAGATCGGCAAGTTCGACTCGAAGGCGTTGGCAGCCGCACTTCATGGAGCCAGGATTTCGGCAAAGGACAATCCGGGCGTTCTTCTCGACGTGACATTTGACCAGAAAGGCGACTTGGACCGGGAGAGCTTTATCGTCAAAGTCACCAACGGGAAGCAGACGGTGACGGCTGTCGTACCCCCCTTGGGAGGCAAGTAATACGGGCACCCTCGCCTGCATCGATGAGGCGGTTCCCGATGGGGGCTGGCCGCGGCAAAGTCCGGAGAGACCGTCTGTTCGAGACTTTTGAACCTATAGTTTGCCGCAGTCGAGAAACACGCCGGCTCGCCATTGACATTGGTCAACCCGCCGAGGCGATGCGAGCGCAAGAATGAACCGTCAAGATTCGCAGAACGCCTGCGACTCGTCTGAGCGGTTCCGATGCTTGCCTCCAAACTACGGATTCCCACAGCGAACGTCCGCCGGCGTTGCTGCCGGTGTCTCACGCCGCCCGCGCGGCGTCAGGTGCAGCGATGAACGTCGCAATCGAATCCACAGTCGATTCGATCATCGAGCGGTATCGCAGCGATTCCGGCAACCTGGTCCAGATCCTGCGCGAGGTGCAGGAGGCGTGTGACTGGATTCCGCCGGAAGCGATCGACCGCATCGAGCGGCGCCTGCGCCTGCCGCGGACCAAGATCGAAGGCGTCGCGGGCTTCTACTCGTTCCTCTACACGCGTCCGCGCGGTCGGTACCGCGTGCTGTGGAGCGACAACATCACCGACCGCATGCTTGGAAGCATGGAGCTCATCGATCACATGTGCCGCGAGCTCTGGGTCGAACGCGGCAAGACCTCCGAGGACGGGCTCGTCAGCGTCGCCACGACGTCGTGCACCGGCATGTGCGACCAGGGCCCGGCACTGCTCGTCAACAATCATGCGATCACCCGGTTGACGCGCGCTCGCGTCAACGAGATCTGTACGCTGATCCGCGATCGCACGCCTCTGACCGATTGGCCGGCCGGGTACTTCCGCGTCGACGACAACGTCCGGCGCCAGGACGTGATGCTTGCCACCGAGCTCGATCCCGGCGCCTCGCTGATGGCAGCACTGGCGCGCGGCGCCGAGGGACTTCTGGCAGAGATCAGGCGTTCCAACCTGCGCGGACGCGGCGGCGCCGGATTCTCCACGGGCATGAAGTGGGAGGCCTGCCGTAATGCCACCGGCAGCGAGCACTACGTCGTGTGCAACGCCGACGAGGGCGAGCCCGGCACGTTCAAGGACCGTGTCCTGCTGTCCTCCTACGCGGATCGGGTGCTCGCGGGAATGACGCTTGCCGCATTCGTCGTCGGTGCGCGCAAGGGCTTCATCTACCTCCGCGGCGAGTACCGGTACCTGCAGGACCACCTGCATGCAGTGCTCGCGCATCGCCGCAACCGCAATCTGCTGGGCGCGGGAATCCTCGGGCGCACGGGCTTCGATTTCGACATCGAGATCCACATGGGCGCCGGCGCCTACGTCTGCGGCGAGGAGTCCGCGCTGATCGAATCGCTCGAAGGCAAGCGCGGCACACCGCGCAACCGTCCGCCGTTCCCGGTGACATGCGGATATCTGGGGCAGCCCACCGTCGTCAACAACGTCGAGACCTTCGCGGCGGCGGCGCTGATCGCGAAGCACGGAGGCGCATGGTATGCGGGCATCGGCACGGCGAAGTCCGCGGGCACGAAGATCCTCTGCGTGTCGGGCGACTGTGCGCGTCCCGGCATCTACGAATACCCGTTCGGCGTCACCGTGCGCGAAGTGCTGTCCGACTGCGGCGCCACCGACACCCAGGCCGTGCAAATCAGCGGGCCGTCCGGCACGTGCGTCCCGGAACGGGAATTCGATCGCAGGGTCGCGTTCGAGGATCTTCCGACCGCCGGCGCGTTCATGGTGTTCGATCACCGGCGCGACATGTTCGAGGTGGCGCGCAATTTCGTCCACTTCTTCGTCCGGGAAAGCTGCGGCTTCTGCACGCCCTGCCGCGTGGGCACGTCGCTCCTGAAGAACATGATGGACAAGCTCGCCGCCGGACACGGCTCGCCGTACGACTTCAATGAAATCGAGAAGATGAACGTCATCCTCAAGTCGATGAGCCACTGCGGCCTCGGCCAGTCCGCGTGCAATCCCGTGCTCGACACGATCGCCAAGTTCCGGCCCACCTATCAGCGGCGCCTCGAGCACGAGGAATTCCGCCCGGCGTTCGACCTCGACCGCGCGCTCGCCGCGGCACGCCGGATGACCGGCCGCGACGACGAGCAGGCGCATTTCGACGCCCTGTCGGAGGAAATGCCGTGAGCGCGACGTTCACCATCGACGGCAAGCCTGTGCCGTACGCGGAAGGACAGACGATCATCCAGGCGGCGCTCGCCGCGGGCGTCTACATCCCGCACCTGTGTTACCACCCGGATTTCAAGCCGCACGGCTCGTGCAGAGTCTGCACCGTCAAGGTCGATGGCCGGGAGACCGCGTCGTGCACGATGCGCGCCGAGCCGGGCATGGTCGTCGAGAACGATACGCCGCCGCTCAACGATCAGCGACGCGCGCTCGTGCAGATGCTGTTCGTCGAAGGCAATCACTTCTGCCCGTCGTGCGAAAAGAGCGGCAGCTGCAAGCTCCAGGCGACCGCCTACGACCTCGGCATGATGTCCCCGCATTACGATCACTTCTATCCCGACCGGCCGGTCGACGCCTCGCATCCGGAGCTTCTGCTCGACTTCAACCGGTGCATCCTGTGCTCCCTCTGCGTACGGGCGAGCCGCGACGTCGACGGCAGGAGCGCGTTTGCGCTGTCGGGACGCGGGATCCGGACCCGGCTCATCGTCAACGCGAAGTCGGGCCGCCTCGCCGACACCGACGTCACCGCCGGCGACCGCGCGGTGCACGTCTGCCCGGTCGGCGCGATCCTGCCGAAGCGCCGCGGGTTTGCCGTGCCCATCGGCCGCCGGGTGTTCGACCTGAAGCCGCTGTCCGCCTACGTCGACGCCACCGAAGCGATCGAGGACAGGTGATATGGACGCCCCGGTGCGCACGAAAGTCAGGGTCGCGACCACGTCGCTCGCGGGCTGCTTCGGCTGCCACATGTCGTTCCTCGACATCGATCTCCGGCTGATCGGGCTCCTCGACCTGATCGAGCTCGACCGCTCGCCGCTCACCGACATCAAGGAAGTCGGCGACTGCGACATCGGCATCATCGAAGGCGGCCTCTGCAACGCGGAGAACGTCCACGTGCTGCGCGAATTCCGCGCGCACAGCAAGAAGCTCATCGCGCTGGGGGCGTGCGCGATCAACGGCGGGCTTCCCGCCCAGCGCAACCATCTCAGCCTGCCGATGATCCTGCAGGAGGTCTACCAGACGAGCCTCGGGCTAGCCAACGGGCTCATCCCCAACGACCCCGAGCTGCCGCTGCCGCTCAACAAGGTGCATCCGCTGCACGAGGTTGTCGAGATCGACTACTTCATTCCCGGATGCCCGCCTTCCGCCGACGCGATTTGGAAGGCGCTGACCGACATCCTCGCCGGCCGCGAGCCCGATCTCGGCCACGGGCTGATCCAGTACGACTGAGGCGGACGCCGATGACGTTTCAGCTCGAAACCGCCGCACACCCCGAGAAGCTGCGCCGGGTCGCGATCGATCCCGTCTCGCGGGTCGAAGGCCACGGCAAGGTGACGCTGCTGCTCGACGAGAATGGTCGCGTCCACCAGGCACGGCTGCACATCGTCGAGTTCCGCGGCTTCGAGAAGTTCATCCAGGGACGCCCGTACTGGGAAGTCCCCGTCATGGTGCAGCGCCTGTGCGGCATCTGCCCGGTGAGCCACAATATCGCCGCCTCCAAGGCGTTCGACGCGATCGTCGGCGCAACGCGCCTAACGCCGACGGCCGAGAAGATACGCCGGCTGATGCACTATGGACAGATCATGCAGTCGCATGCGCTGCACTTCTTCCACCTGTGCTCGCCGGATCTCCTTTTCGGCTTCGACAGCGACGTCGCGCGCCGCAACATCGCCGGCGTCGCGCGGGAGCACCCCGAGACCGCGAGGCGGGGCGTGCTGCTGCGCAGGTTCGGCCAGGAAGTGATCCGGGTCACGGCGGGCAAGCGCGTCCACGGCACCGGCGCGATACCCGGCGGCGTCAACAAGGCCGTGACCATCGAAGAGCGCGACGCGCTGCTCACCCACGTCTACCACATGGTCGCGTGGAGCCGCGAGGCGGTGCGCCTCGTCGAGCAGCTGCACACCCAGAATCCCGCGCTGTACAACAGCTTCGGCGTGTTCCGCTCGAACATGATGTCGCTGGTCGGCACGGACGGCGCGCTCGACTTCTACGACGGCGCGCTGCGCGCCCGCACCGATTCCGGCGAATTGATCTTCGACGGCGTCGATTATCGCGGCTACGACCGGTACATCGAGGAGGAGGTGAAGCCCTGGAGCTACATGAAGTTTCCGTTCCTCACCTCGCTCGGCAAGGAAAAGGGCTGGTACCGCGTGGGACCGCTGTCGCGCATCCAGAATTGCGACCACATTCCCACGCCGCTGGCCGAGATCGAGCGCCGCCAGTTTCTCGATTACTGCGGCGGCACGCCGATGCACGCGCCGCTCGCCTACCACTGGGCGCGGATGATCGAGATGCTGCACGCGGTCGAGACGATCAAGGACCTGCTCCACGACGACGACATTCTCGGCGACGACCTCGTCACCGGCGGCCCGCGCGCGCTCGAGGGCGTTGGCGTCATCGAGGCGCCGCGCGGCACGCTGATCCATCACTACCGCGTCGACGAGAGCGACCTCGTGACGATGTGCAACCTGATCGTGTCGACGACGCACAACAACCAGGCGATGAACGAGGCCATCCGCAACGTCGCGAAGCGCTACCTTAATGGTCACACGCTTACCGAAGGACTGCTCAACCACATCGAAGTCGTGATCCGCGCGTTCGACCCGTGCCTGTCGTGCGCGACGCACGCGCTCGGCCGGATGCCGCTCGCCGTCGAGCTCGTCGACGCCGAGGGCACCGTCGTCGGCCGCCTTTCCACCGACGGCGCCGCCACGGAAGGCGGAGCGGACTGATGCCGGCACCGGTCGTCGTCTTCGCGGTCGGCAACCGCAGCCGTGGCGACGACGCGCTCGGCCCGATGCTGCTCGATCGTCTCGCCGCCGTCCTCGCCGCGGAAGGTCGCGGCAGCCGGTTCGAGCTGATCGACGACTTCCAGCTGCAGATCGAGCACGCACTCGACCTCGCCGGCCGCGAGCGCGCGCTATTCATCGACGCGGGCACGGGCACATCCGCGCCATTTTCATACCACGCGATCGAGCCGGCGAGCTCAGTTGCAACGCATTCGACGCACGCGCTTCCGCCCGAGGCCGTGCTCGCCGTCTATAGAAAGCTCACCGGCTGCGAGCCTCCGCCGGCGTTCGTCCTGTGCGTGCGCGGAGAGTCGTTCGAGCTGGGCGCGAATCTCACCCCCGCCGCAACGGCGAATCTGGAAGCGGCGTGGACGCACCTGATGCAACTGTGCCGGGAACCGGAATTCACGGATTGAAGCTCCTGCTTCGCTGAAAAGTCCATTTTTTTCCGCGTCGGCGGCGGCGCAGCTCATTGCCTGACCTTGGCGCGCCATTCGGTGGCCAGATCGAATCTTTGCTCGCTCGATCGGTCCGGTCATCGGCGCTGCTGACACCGCGCCCTGGTCAGGTCCGCTCACCTCGATCGTGCGACTGCTCTCTGCCGCAACGCGGACGCAGGGCGTCGCACCGTCCGCTCCGTTGCCATGTGCACGCAGACGATTCCCGTGTCCGTCTTGTCGATTGTGAGTCGGACTGCAGAAGCATAGACTGACTTGAAGACAACGCGTCGAGGCGCAGCGAACGCAGTCCGCATCATTACCGGGAAGAGTCATGGACGAACCGATGTATCACGATGGAATGCGGCGTCTGCAGGACGCGCGCGAAACGCGACCCTTGGCGGACCGCCTGGAGCAGGTGACCGTTCGTACGGCGTTTACTGCGGAAGACCGTGCCTTCATCGAACGCTGCCCGATGTTGTTCGTGGCAACCGCCGATGCGCACGGCCATCCCGACTGCTCCTACAAGGGCGGATTGCCCGGATTCGTGCGCGTCGTGGACGATCGCACTCTTGCCATTCCCGACTATGACGGCAACGGGATGTACCGGTCCTGGGGAAATGTTCTGGTCAATCCTCATGTGGGGCTGCTGTTTCTGGACTTCGAGAATCCCAGGCGCATCCGGGTGAACGGCACGGCGCAGGTCAGCGCGGATGATGCGTTGCGCAGCGAGTACCCGGGCGCGGTCCTCATTGTTCGTGTCACCGCAACGCGAGT
>Ga0265314_10005536_pt1 | contig 11364 bp, 8 predicted proteins | sample 4126metaG_FD_203106 | JGI IMG/M metagenome (GOLD analysis project Ga0265314, IMG submission 203106) | Rhizosphere microbial communities from Carex aquatilis grown in University of Washington, Seatle, WA, United States - 4-1-26 metaG | ecosystem: Host-associated > Plants > Roots > Rhizosphere >... | reverse complement strand
ACGCAGCTCGCCACTGACACGAAAGAAATCGTGCTCGAACGCGCCCGCAAAAGCGCCGTGATCTCGCAGCAGTGGCTCGACCTGACGCGCAAATCTGAAAAGCAGCTTCATGAGTTCGACTACCCGCAGCGAAAGGAACTGCTGGCGCTCGCGATCGAGCAGAAAAAGCAGGACCTCGATCTGTTCAAAGTCACCTCGCGCCTGGGCGAAGCCACGAAGGCGGAGGAGCTCGCCAACCACCAGCGCTGGATGCGCGACAACACCGAACGCATGGCGCGCCTGGATTCCGATCTGCAGCAGCTCACGCTCAAGGCCCCCGTAGCCGGCATCGTCATCAGCCGCGGTCTCGAAGTCGGCGACAAAGCCGCCGCCGGCGTGCCGCTGGCCGAAGTGTGGGACTTGAGCAAGTTCAACATCCGCTTCGCCTGCGCCGCGAGCGAACTCACCGACATCAAAGTCGGCGACAAAGCCAAACTCCGCCTGCGCGATTTTCCGGCCGAGGAACTCGAAGCGAAGATCGAAGAAATTTCGATCGTCCCACTTCCCGAAGGCGACAAAGGCGGCGGCGTGCGCTACGCCGTGAAAGCGTCCGTTAGCGAAAATAAATTTCTGCGCCCCGGCATGAAGGCCCGCATCGAACTGCGCCACGAAAAGACCAGGAAGGCCGTGGCGATCCCGCGCAGCGCCGTGGTTTACAAAGACGACCGCACCTGGGCGAAAATCCGCAACGGCGACAAAATCGAAACCCGTGAAATCATTCTGGGCCTCGGCGACCGCGAAAAAGTGATCGTGGAAAAAGGCCTGAGCGACGGCGATCAGCTCGTCACGAAAGAAGCCTCCAAATGAGCGGAGCGCAGACATCTCAGTCTGCAGCGGGGCAGACATTCTTGTCTGCCGGGGAGGCGCGTTTTAATTTCCAACGGTGGGTGGCCCACCCGGGCGAAGCACGGGTGGGTCGCGAAGCGAAAAGAAGCAGCGACCGAACCGCATTCACTCTGCAACGCAACTCACGTCGGGCGAGCGCGCGTAACGTGTGCCACGGACAGCCTGCCGTTGGCTGCCCGTGTGAGCCTTTGGAAACGACCGTTTCCAAATCTGCGCGCGCCGCGCATTGCTGCCTCCTCGCATTGATCCTCTCGTTTTCTCTCATCGCCGCCGACGAACCCGCTCCCGCCATCCCAAAAGATTCCGTCCCCACCGTCGACAAAGAAGCCGCCGCCAAAGCCTACCAACGCGGCGTCGACTACCTCGTCCATTCGCAGAACAAAGACGGCTCGTGGGGCAGCTTTGAATCCGCGCGACCCGACCAGGTCATGCTCGGCACGAGCGCCAGCTACCAGGCTTTCGGCGACGGCTCGTCGGCGCTCTGCATTCTGGCGCTGCTGAAACCGTCGCACGATCGCAAGGATGCTTTGAACGCGGTCGAAAACGCAATTCAGTATTTCATCAAGACTCCGCCCGCCAGCCGCGCCGACGCGACGTGCTTCTACAACGTCTGGGCGCACATTTATGTTCTCGAAGCACTGAGCGCGGTGCTGCTCGACGAGCGTTTCAAAGACCAGCACAGCGAAGTGAAAAAAATCGCCGAGCTGCATCTCGGATGTCTGAAAAAAATCCAGGGTTCCGAAGGCGGCTTCGGCTATTACGATTTCCACTTCGCCGGACCGCATCCGACGGGATCCGAGAGCACCAGCTTCAACAACGCCGCCGCGCTGCTGGCGCTCGAACGCGCAAAAGCCGCCGGCATCGATGTGCCCGAGCAGATGACGAGCGACGCGTTGCGCAGTTTGCAGCGCATGCGCATCGGAACCGGCGCGTACATTTACGGCACGTACATTGAAAAAGCCCCGCAGCATCTCGCCAACCAGGTGAAAGGTTCGCTGGGCCGCTCGCAGGCCTGCAATCTCGCGCTGCTGCATTACAAGGCCGCCGGCGTGACGGCCGAAAATCTAAAGACCGGCCTGCAGAATCTCTTCGACTTCCATCATTTCATCGAAATCGGGAAAGGCCGCCCGATTCCGCACGAAGCCTGGTATTTCACCGCCGGATATTATTTCCATTTCGGCCACTACTACGCCGCGCGCTGCGCCCGCGAACTCCCCGAGCCCGACCGCCAGAAATTTTTAGACGGCCTCGCCGCGACGATGGTGCGCCTGCAGGACGTCGACGGCAGTTGGTGGGATTTTCCGCTCTACGGATACTACAAAGCCTACGGGACGGCGTTCGCGCTCATGACGATGGAGTGAGAAATAACGCATAACACATAACGCATAAACGGATGCGCACACGTCGCGCATGTATTGTTTCTACGACTTCTTCATCTCCAACAACTCCCGCCCCGTAATTCCTTCGCGTTTCAAATAGGCCTTCAACCACCAATTTTCATCATACGCTTCGTCGATTCCGGGGATCGGTTTGCCCGCGCCGGGGAGATTGTCCAGCTTGCCTTCTTCGATCAGGCGCCGGATCTGGTTCTCCGCGATCGCGCGCGTGGCGTTGAACGGATTGAGGCTCATGCAGACGGCTCCTCAGTTACCGCCCTGAATTCTAAGCAAGACGAATCCGTTGTCGACAGCTGGCGACAAGGATTTCGGAACCGCCGATGAACGCCGATAAGAACCTGATGAATAAATAATTCTGCTGTTATCGGCGTTCATCGGCGGTTTCAAAAAACGTTCACGCCGCGGCAGCGACGAGCCGCGCTTTGCCGGCCTTCTTTGCGTCGTAAAGCGCATTGTCGGCGCGTTCGACGACGGCGGCGACGCTCTTGTCGGCCTTGCGCACCGTCGCGATGCCGATGCTGACGCTGATCGGCGCCATCGTCACGTCGATACGGATCGGCGCCGCGCGCAGCGCGGAGAGAATTTTTTCGCCGAGCAAAGCGGCGCCCTCTTGCTGGGTTTCGGGCAACACGATCAGAAATTCCTCGCCGCCAAAGCGTCCCACGCGGTCAACAGTGCGAATGGACGTTCGCAGCAGCGACGCCAGGTTTTTCAGCACCGCGTCGCCGCACGAATGGCCGAAATTATCGTTCACTTTTTTGAAATCGTCGACATCGAGCATCATCACCGTGAATGTGCTGCTGAATCGCTCCCAGCGCGCCCATTCGGCGTCGGCGGCTTCCTGAATCGTGCGCCGGTTAAGTAAACCCGTCAGCCCGTCTTCGCGCGCGAGAATTTCCAGCTTCGCATTGGCTGCCGCGAGTTGCTCTTCCATGCGTTTGCGCTCGGTGATGTCGATCGCCACGCCGACCAATTCCCATTCCTTGTCCGAAATCGGCGTGATCTGCACGTCTTCGCGAAGCCAACGCTTCGAGCCGTCCAGCAGCGTGACCCAGATTTCCTGCTGATACCCTTTTGCGCCGCTGCGCAACGCTCCGCGCGAAATGACGTTCATCTGCTTCAATTGTTCGTCGGCGATCGGCACTCCCCACAAAGACGTCGTGTTGGGTTCGGTCGCGAGATTGAATTCCTTGTTGATCTCGGCCGAAGAATGAACCGTGAAGCGCCAGTCGAAATCCTCGCCTGCGCGGACGACGCGCGCGTTCCACAAAATGCAGCGCGCCTTGGAAACCACCTCGCTTAAAATGTTCTGCGTGCGCACGCGCTCGGTAATGTCGCGGCTGATGCCCACAACGCCGGCCACGTTGCCGTTCTCGTCGAAATACGGCGCCTTGGTCGTCGACATCCAGGTTTCTTTGCCCAGGATGATGCCGCGTTCGATGCGGTCGAGCAGCAGTTGCTTGCTGAGCATGACGTTCTGGTCGTCGGCGCGAAAGGCTTCGGCATCTTCCTTGCGACAGAAATCCAGATCCGTCTTGCCGGAAATCTCGTCAGTTGTCTTTACATTCAAAAATCGCGCAACGGCTTTGTTGACCTTCACGAAGCGGCTGTGGATGTCCTTAAAGTAAATCTGATCGGGAATATTGTTGAGCAGCGTTTCGAGCAGTCCGCGCTGTTGCGACAGCTCTTTGTTAACTTTTCGTAAACGCAACATCACCATGGCCACCACGCCAAGCGACGCGGTGCCAACCACGGCAAGTATCAGGCGGAGCGTATCCATGCTAATACCGGGAGCCCATTGGCATTATGTTCCAATAACATACAGCTTGTCAATCAAAACTAATGCACAATGTGCAAAACGCATGCCGAATAGTTTCGGAAATAGCTGACGCAACCCGCAACAAATTCATGGGAAAAACGTTACGAGGCGTTGTGCTCAGCGACGCTGTTTCACTTCTTTCCGACGCAGAATAGAAACTTATTCCCCTTCAAAAACAGCTTCCCGTCCGACATCGCCGGCGAGCAGGAACTCGGGTCGCCCAGGTCGCTTTTTCCGACGAGCTCAAACTTCGGGCCGGCTTTTACGACCCAGCTCAGCCCCGAACTGGCGTAGTAAATCAATCCGTCCGCCGTCGCGATGGGGCTGGCGTTGAAATCGCCGCCGAGTCGCTCCGAAAAGACTTCTTCGCCGGTCGCGAGTTTCCAGCAGCGCAGGTTTGATGAGATGCGGTACAGGTTTTCGCCGACAATGATCGGCGAGTTAAAACCGTTCGTGCCGCCTTTCTGCGTCCACTTGATATTCGTCTTTGAGATGTCGCCGCTGCCGTTCGGGTCGACGCATACGCTTGGATTTCCGCGGCCTTCGTCGCTGTAAACCAGCCCGTTGGCGAAAACCGGCGTCGAGACATCGCCTTTCGCCGCGCAGAACCAGAGAATGTTGCCATTCTCCGGATCGACGCCTTGCAGCTGCGTGGACGAGGCGACCAGCAACTGCTTCTTGCCGTTGATCTCCGTCAGTAGCGGCGTGCTGTGGTTGAACCCCGAGAGTGGCCGCTTCACTTCCCATTTCGTATCGCCGGTTTTGGCGTCGTAAGCGATCAGGTACGATTTATTGCCGTTCATTTCGCAGAGAAGCAGCACGTTTCCGTTGTAAAGAATCGGGCTGACGGAGATCGCGACGTCGAACGACCGCGGATTGAGTTCCTTGCGCCAGACGATCTTTCCGTCGAAGTCCAGCGCCACAATGATCGCCGAACCCCACACGCAATAGATGCGCTCGCCATCCGTCGCCGGCGTCGAACAGCAATACCCGCCCCGCAAATCGGTCAACAGCCACGGCCCGGGCGGGACGAGCGTATCCCACAGTTGCTTGCCGTCGCTTTTTTGAAAACAGGTGACGTGGTGTTCGACTTCGGGCTTATTCAGCGCCGTCATCGCAATCACTTTATCGCGCCACACGATCGGCGAGGACTGCGAGATATCCGACTTCGGCAGCGGCATTTTCCAGAGCACGTTCGCGTTGTCCGCGCCGCCCCACGTCGTGGGCAGATCTTTGTCGTCGCTGTGACCCTGGCCGCCGGGCCCGCGCCACTGCGGCCAATCGCTGGCGGCGGAAGTGAAAGTGAGTACGGAGGCGATCAGAAGAGCTAGGCGCATGGGCCGCTCCTTTTTGGGGCCACGAACGATTCAAACTTCGGGCTCAGATTTTCTCGTACAAGCAATATACCCGCTCTGAAATCAGGTAGCTCACGAAATACAGCTTCTTGATCTTCAGTCCGGCGCTTGCGCCTTCCTCGGCCATCATGTCACGCGTATAGCGCAACTTGCGCCCGCTGCGTTTCCACACCCGGTAGCCTTCGTAGTTCGAAAAATCCTTCTCGGGAGACTGCGCCATGCGGATCGTTCGCGTCCACTGGCGGATCGAGGTGTGGTAATCGTAGTGCACCAGCAGGTAGCGCCCGGTCACGCGCGCCAGAGCCTTAAACGCCTTTGCGCGAAAATCGTCGTTGAAATGAAGCAGGAAGCGGTTCGAAATCACGAAATCGAATTCGCCTTCTTTGAACGGCATCTCGAGAATGTTCGCCTGCACGACCTTGTACGGCGGATCGACTTTCTTCAGCGCGAATTCGACCTTGTGCGGCTCGATGTCCACGCCGACTACGTCCATGTTGTCCTTGCGGAAGCGGTCGAAGAACCAGCCGTAACCGCAGGGCGCCAGCAGGATCGGCCCTTTCGGCTCGCAATCCTTAATCGCGCGCCGGAAGGTGCAGTAAATGGAGTAATTGTTCAGCCGGCGCATCAACTTCTCAGGTTTCGGCTGCTTGCGTGCTTTCGTCTCGGCCACTCGGGTGCGGTGCTCCTTTATGATCATCTGGTAATCTTCGAGCGCGGGAATCTATCACAAGGGGCGGCGAGTGGCGAGTGATATCGGGCCAAACGGGGGAGGGAATGATCTATCCCCTCATCTAACTAATCCGATTAGCCCTTGGGATTTTGGACGACAAACTTTGAAAATCTTTCGTGCTTTTTTCGCTTCCCGCAAACCCTTTTAAAATGAAGATTTATGCGACTGCGAAAGAGCGGTTTAAGCAGAAAATTCTTCGATACGCGCCCCCTCAGGTGCCCGCCACTAGCAATTCTTCGGATTTTCCCGGCCGCAGGCCATCGGTTCTCCCGGCAAAGTAACGCTCCGTATGCATCGCCGCCGAAACGCACCGGACGTCTTTAAAGCCCGCTTCGCGTGCCAGCGCTTGGATCTCCGGCTGCGTGAAGAAACTGACGAACGGCGTCCCGCTCGCCCGCGCGCCCTTCATCGCCGCTTCATAGCCCGGCCGTTCCTCGGCATCGGCTTGTTCCAACGGCAGCAAGTACGTCATGGCCAGCGTCGATCCGGGGGCGAGTTTCGCGACCTGCCGCAGCGTCGCCGCGATGGCTTCCCGGCTGAGGTACACGCTGACTCCCGTTGACGACACGACCGCCGGCCGAGTCGCATCGAATCCGGCATCCGCCAAACGCTGCCACCAGGAATCACCCGCCTCAAAGTCCACGGGCACGAAGCGCAATCCGTCCGGAATGCCGAAACCCAGCTCGATCAGACGCTGCTTTTTCCAAGCCTGCGGTCCCGGCGGATCGACTTCAAAAATTTGCAGGCGGCTGGCGATCTCCGGCCGGCGTTGGGCGAAAGTATCCAGACCGGCTCCGAGGATGACGTACTGCCCGATGCCGCGGCCCGCGTGTTCACTGACCAGATCTTCAATAAACCGGGCGCGCGCCACGATCGCCGCCCGGAAGGGCCGGGTGAACTGCGGATTCATGTCCGGACGCTGGCGCCAATCGCCGTCCGGGTTCGCCAGCCGCAGGCCGATTTCGTCTGTCAGGACATGCGGCGGCGGATCGACTTGGACATGAAGAGCGCGCCACAAGGCTACCCGAACCGCTGTGCTTTCGGGAACCGGAGATTGCATGTCGCCCATGATTTGCCCTCTTCGTTCCGTCACTCCAATCCTAAAGCGAGTTGCGAATTGTACAGGCGCAGCGCGGATTTGACGAACCGTCCACAATTCCTTCAAAAAGCCGCCGTAAACGAAAGCGCGGACGGAGAATATTTACCCGCGTTTTCGTTTACCTAAGGGCTTGATTTAGCTCAACTTCCCGATATATTTTCCCGCTTCAACGTCTTCTTAACGAAGCCGCTTGCAGCAGTAGTCTTTTCGTGGCTGGAGAAGTAGCTGGCATGTCAGTGACCAAGTTCTTGTTGCGGGTTGCCATCGGGGCCATCATGGTCGCCTACCTCTTTTTCGAACACGAGGTGGGGAACCACAACGTCTTCAATCGCATGCTGGATATTCCCGTCGGCGCGTTGCTTCTGGCGATGTGCCTCGACCTGCTCGGCCAGACCCTGAGCGCCTATCGCTGGGCGCATTTGTCGAACCTCGGCGGCCGTCCGGTTCAATTCCCCAAAGTCTGGTCCGTTTACTTCAGCGGCATGTTCTTCAACATGTGCTTGCCGACATCCATCGGCGGCGACGTGATCCGCGTCGTGGGCCTCAGCCGCCAGACGCAAAGCAAGTCCGGCGCAATCGCTTCCGTTTTCATGGACCGCAACGTCGGTCTCGGCGCGCTTCTCGTTCTCGGACTGTGCGCTTCAGCCATCACTCATTCGTCGATCCAGGCCACGCTTTTTCATCAGAAATACCTGCTGGAACTCTGGCCGCTGTTTTCGCTGCTGATCGCCGGCTACATTGGCGCGAATGTGGCCTTGTTCAGCGACAGTTTCTGCAATCTCGTCACGTACTGCGTCAATCGCGCGCACCTTGGTTTTCTCGGCGCGAAAATCGACAAGCTGCACCGCTCGGTTCAGGCCTACCGCCTGCCGCTGATCGTGTACGTCTGGCCGTTCATCCTCTCGCTCATCTATCAGTTCACCGAAATTGCGCTCGTCTGGATTCTCGCGAGCGGCCTGGGCATTGAACTCTCGCCCATGGTTTTCGCCGCGCTGGTGACCTTCCAGGCCGTCGCCTGCCTGCTGCCGATTACGGTCAATGGAGTGGGCGTGCGCGAAGCCATCTTCTGCGCGGTGCTGATGGGACACTTGGGAAATACTGAAGCCGTAAAGAATGAAGCTTTGGCGCTCTCGCTCATCTTCTTTGGAGTCATGGTGACGTCGAGTCTGCTGGGCGGAGTGGTTTATCTCGTCAGCGGCATGCCGCGGCCGAGCGTCTCTGAAACCGAAGCCGTCGCCAGCGGCCAGTAACCTTAGTAGGCGGGGCTCTTAGCCCCGCCAACCCCGTCCACTTTTGTATCACTTTTGCAGGGCGAACATGAAAGTCTCAGTCATTACACCGATTCATAACGAGACGGCCAACATTCCCGAGTTGGTCGATCGCATCGAAAAAACGATGGAAGCCTGGCGCCACGAGAAGCCCGGCCGCGAATGGGAACACGTCGCCTGCGACGATCATTCCACCGACGGCAGCCTCGATCTCCTGAAAAAGATGGCGCTGACGCACAAGCGCCTCAAACCCGTCCTGAACCCGAAGCGCTCTGGCCAGACCGGCGGTTTTGAAACCGGCTTCCGCCACGCCAGCGGCGACGTCATCGTTACGATGGACGCCGATCTGCAGAATCAGCCCGAAGACATCATCCTGCTCGTCGCGCCGCTCGAAGAAGGCCGCCTCGACCTGTGCAACGCGATCCGCACCAAGCGCCAGCACGCCAGCTCGCTCATCGCGATCTCGAAACTCGGCAATGTCCTGATACAGTGGCTGATGACCTGCCCCGTCAGCGATGCCGCGAGCAATTTCACAGCGATCCGCGCGAGCTACGCCCGCGATTTGAAGCTCATCGAAAACGACCACCGCTATGTCATCCCGATTTTCGTCCACCGCGGCATGGACCCGCGGCGCATCGGCGAAGTGCCCACGCGCCACGAAGCCCGCAAGCACGGCTCGTCCAAGTACAGCGGCCTGCGCAAAGCCATCACCGGTTTTCCCGAACTGCTGCGCTGCAAGAAGCGTTTGAACCAGGGCTTTTACAATTGGCCGGCCGGCGCCGAAATCCCCGTTCCGCACAGCGCCGAAGCCGTTTTGGAATCGGCCACGTCTTAGGGAAAAATGTACGATAGAGTGTGCCACGGGTGGCTTGTCCACCTGTGTTGGCGAGTGATCGCGATGTGGATGGCCAGCGATCGTGATGTGGGTTATCCGTGCTGCGATGTGGGTGGCACCGATAGGCGCGCAGCGACTCTCGGTGTCGCGCGAAGCGCGATTTCAACGCTCACATGGCGCGCGGGCCGTCTAACGAGCGTTTCACTGCAACGAATGAACCCCGTTGGAATACCTGAATTTTGAGCGCCACTGAAACATCTGTCATGAACGCGATCGACGCGCCCATCGTCGAGCAACCCGCGCCGCAGCCCGGTTACTTCAAGCCCCTGCTGATCCTGATTCTTGCCTACGCCGCGCTCTCCGCGATCAATCTCGACCTGCAGTCCATCGAAAATCCCGACGAACCGCGCTACGCCGTTCCCGCGCGCATCATGGCGGAAAGCAGCGACTGGAACACCTGGCTGGTGCCTGAATTCAACACCAAGCCGCGCCTGCTTAAACCCATCTTTTTCTACTGGCTCATCGCCGCCACCGCCGTCGCCGGCAAAGCCGCCGGTCTGGCGCTCGCCACCGCCATGCGCCTGGGTCCGCTGCTGATGGGACTGCTCGGTGTCATCGGCACGTATTTGCTGGGCCGGAAAATCTTCGGCGCGCGCGGCGGCTTCATGGCCGCGGTGATGCTGATGACGACGTATTATTTCCACAAAATTTCGCGCGAACTGGTCGTCGACATGGCGCTCACAGCCTGGCTGCTCTGGGCCTGGTATTTCTGTTTCATCGCGCTGGAACGCATCGGCCGCCTGCGTCCGCGCCCAAACCGCCCGGTCGAAACCGAATCGCTCAGTTCGCCGCTGCTTCCGCTGCTCGGATTTTATCTCTGCCTCGGCCTGGCCTGCATGACCAAGGGGCCGGTGATCGTCGCCATGTTCGTCGTCGTCCCGTTGCTCGCGTATCTGTGGTGGGACGGCCGGCTGGGCGATCTGCTTCACGCCGGGGTCTGGTGGGGCGCGCCGCTCGCGCTCATTATTGGCTGCGCGTGGTTTTACGCCGTCCAGCAACAGGGCCACGACATCCTGAGCGTCCTGCGCACGCAAAACATCGATCGCGCGATTGGCAAAGTGGACCACCAGGAAAACATTCCATTCCTCTTTTACATCGAACGCCTCGGCTTGGGCCTGATGCCGTGGATCGTTCTCGTCCCGTTCGCGGCGTGGTGGACGTTCGGTCTCAAGCATGTTTCGGTCGAAGTCGCCGAAGACTCCGGCGTTTCGTCCGTCGGCGTCAAATTTCTGCTCTGCGCGCTCCTCGTCCCGTTCTTCATCCTGGGCGTCCTGATCAGCAAACGCGAACTCTACATTCTGCCGCTCTATCCGTTCATGTCGCTCTGGCTGGCGTGGTACTGGGAGAGCGCCTTCCTCACGCGCCGCGAACGCGAACCGGCGCCGATGGGCGCGGCGGGGTTGGTCATGATCGCGCTCGTAGTCCTCGCCCTGGGCACAATTCTCGTCCTTCTTCCGCAAAAGTGGAACGCGCTCGATCAGGACCGCATCATGCTCGGCATTCTTGTCGGCGGCGTGGTGATCGCCCTGTTCGCCGCCGCGCGCAGTTTGAAATACGGCCGGCGCTACGCCGCGGTGCTGCAACTCCTCGCCGCCGCCGCCGCGCTGACGATCGGCTTCGAGGCGCTCGCGAGGCCCATGCACGAACGGGGCCTGGACAATGCGAATTTCTACGCGTCGGTGAAGGAAAAAGTCGGCGCGCGCAAGATCGTCCTGTTTGGCTTCAGTTCCAACGAAGCGGTCTGGTATCTCGACCGGCGCAAAGAACCGATCGACGACCTGCGCCGGCCGGAATTGAAAGAACGCTTCTTCGAGTCGCCCGATACCGTCATGCTCGCATCAAAAGCCGAACTCGACAAATCGCCCGAACTCTCCAAGTCGATCATGCTCGATCCGTCGATTGCCGATGCGACCCTT
>Ga0265314_10005534_pt1 | contig 11366 bp, 4 predicted proteins | sample 4126metaG_FD_203106 | JGI IMG/M metagenome (GOLD analysis project Ga0265314, IMG submission 203106) | Rhizosphere microbial communities from Carex aquatilis grown in University of Washington, Seatle, WA, United States - 4-1-26 metaG | ecosystem: Host-associated > Plants > Roots > Rhizosphere >... | reverse complement strand
TCCACGCCGCAGCATCGCTTTCAACTCCGACAGCCGCGTCGCCCCGGTGGCGAACACCGCCACGCCATAGGCCACCGCCCCCACCGCCATCAGCGCGGCCAGGGCGAGGATGCGCAGCGCCTGTTCGTCGAACAGCGGCGCCAGCAGGTGGTTGGCTCCCCACAAGGCGACAGCCATCAACGCGCTGGCTGCGACGATCCGCGGCGACCGCCCGCGCAGACGCTTATCGACGATGAAATAGCCGCGCCGGTGCAGAAGCCACGCCAGAACCCCGGCATTGAGCCAGGCGGCGATGGCCGTCGCCAGGGCCATGCCGACATGCCGCAACGGCCCCATCAGCAAAAGGTTGAGCACCACGTTGACCGCCATGCAGGACATCGCCACCCGCACCGGAGTCCGCGTGTCCTGACGGGCGAAGAAGCCGGGCGTCAGCACCTTGATCAGCACATAGGCGGGCAATCCGGCGGCGAAGGCGACCAGCGCCGCCGCCACCGCGTCGGTGTCGGCGGCGACGAACGAGCCGCGCTCGAACAGCACGGCGATCACCGGATGCGCGATGGTCATCAGCGCCGCCGCCGCCGGCACCGTCAGCAGCAGCCCCATCTCCATCGCCCGGTTCTGCGATTCCAGCGCCGCCTCGGCCTCGCCGGCGCGCAATTGGCGCGACAGCAGCGGCAGCAGCGCGGTGCCGATGGCGATGCCGACGACGCCCAGCGGCAATTGGTTCACCCGGTCGGCGTAATTGAGGTAGCTCACCGCCCCATCCGCCACTTTCGAGGCGATCATGGTGTTGATGAACAGGTTCAACTGATAGACGCCGGCCCCCACCGCGCCCGGCACCACCCGTTTCAGCATCAAGCCGACTTCGGGAGTCAGGCGCGGCCGCACCATCCGCAGCGGCATCGCCGCCTTGCGCACCGAATAGACCAGCCACAGGAACTGCACCACGCCCGAGGCGAACACGCCCCAGGCCATGGCGTGGCCGGGCGTCTCGGTATAGGGCACCAGCGCCACCAGCACCGCCATCGAGGTCAGGTTCAGCAGCACCGGCGTGCCAGCGGCGGCGGCGAAGCGGCCCAGCGAGTTGAGCACCCCGCTTTGCAGCGACACCATGGAAATGAACAGCAGATAGGGAAAGGTGATGCGCGACAGCTCGGCCGCCAGTTCCATCTTGCCGGGCACGTCGCCGAAGCCGGGAGCCAGACCGTGCATGGCCCAGGGCATGGCGATTTCCATCACCGCGATGAAGGCGACCAGCGCCCAGCCGAGCACCGCCATGCACTGTTCGGCGAACAGCTTGGCGCCATCGCGGCCCTCCTGTTCCAGCTTGCCGGCGAACAGCGGCACGAAGGCGGCGTTGAAAGCGCCCTCGGCGAACAGGCTGCGGAACAGATTGGGGAAGCGGAAGGCGACGAAAAAGGCGTCGGCGACCATGCCGGCGCCCAGATAGCGGGCGATCAGCATTTCGCGGGCCAGCCCGGTGATGCGGCTAAGGACGGTCCAGCCGCCGATGGTGGCAATCGCCTTGGTCAGACTCATCGGATGCTATGCCGCCGGAATGCGAGAGTTGCGCGACACCGCCGCCGGTTCGCAGATGGCCGCCTCTTTCAGCGCCGCCAGCAGGGCCTCGCGGATTTCGCGGATCTTGCGCTCATGCTCGACCTTCAGGCCGAAGACGTCCTTGACGTAGAACACGTCCACCACCCGCTCGCCATAGGTTGAAACATGCGCCGAGGCGATTTGCAGGGACAGCCCGGTCATCGCCGAGGTGACGTCGTACAGCAGCCCGACACGGTCGCGGCCGTTCAGTTCGATCACGGTATGATTGCTGCTGACCTTGTTATCGACCAGCACGCGCGGCGGCACCTTGAACACGCGGGTGCGGCTTTGCGCCGAGTCGCGGCGGCGCGCCAGTTCGCGGTCGAGGCGCAGCCGGCCCGACAGCCCCTGTTCAATATTGGCGGTCAGCTTGGCCAGTTTGCTGGAACTGTCGAACGGGCCGCCGTCCATGTCCTGGATGCAAAAGGTGTCGAGCGCCATGCCGTTGGTCATGGTGATGATCTTGGCATCGACGATCGAGGCGCCCGACAGCGCCATGGCTCCGGCAATCTGCGAGAATAGTCCCGCATGGTCGCCGGTATAGATCGTGATCTCGGTCACGGCATGCGCCGAATCGACGCGCGAATCGACGGTCAGCGGCGCCTGACGGTTCTCGGCGTCACGGATCAACTGAGCGTGGCGCAGATGGGTCGCGGCGTCGAAGGACACCCAGTACGACGGATAGCCGCGCGCCAGATGCGCCTCGATCTCATCCGCCGACCACGAGTCTCCAAGCTGCCGGCGCAGCAGAGCCTGCGCCGCCTCGACGCGGGCCTCGCGCCGCTCGACGCCGATGCCGCCCGACATGACCTCCAGCGCGCGGTGATACAGCTCGCGCAGCAGACCGGCTTTCCAGGCGTTCCACACTGTGGGGCCGACGGCGCGCACATCGACCACCGTCAGCACCAGCAGCAGCTTGAGCCGTTCCGGGCTTTGCACCACGGCGACGAAATCGGCGATGGTCTGCGGATCGTCGATGTCGCGCTTGAACGCCGTGCGGGTCATCAGCAGATGATGGCGCACCAGCCAACTGGCGGTTTCGGTTTCCTCGTCGGTCAGGCCCAGGCGCGGCCCCAGCTTCAGCGCCACCTCGGCGCCCAGCACCGAATGGTCGCCGTTGCGGCCCTTGGCGATATCGTGCAGGAAGGCGGCCAGATACAGCGCCTTGCGCGACAGCACGGTCTGCGCCACCGCCGACGAGGTGGGAGCCTCCTCGGCCAAATCGCCGCCTTCCAGGCGATGCAGGATGCCGATGGCCTGGATGGTGTGCTCATCGACCGTGTAGACATGGTACATGTCGTATTGCATTTGCGCCACGACACGGCCGAAATCGGGAACGAAACGCCCCAGCACGCCGGCCTCGTTCATGTGGCGCAGCGCCACCTCGGGGTCCTTGCGCGAGGTCAGCATCTCGACGAACAGGCGATTGGCCTCGGGATCGAGGCGCAGCTTGTTGTCGATGCGCCGCAGATTCTGCGTCACCAGCGACATCGCGCGGGGATGAATGTCAAGATCGTGGTGCAGCGCCGCATGGAACAGCCGGATCATCTTGATCGGGTCGGTTTCGAAATCATGCGGGTCGAACACGTCGAGGCGATTGGCCTCCAGCTTGAAGCCATCGACCTTTTTCAGCCGCAACAGCGCCGGAAAGCGCAACTTGGGCCGGCGCTTGTGCTGTTCCTCAAGAAGCGCGCAGAAGATGCGGGTCAGGTCGCCGACATCCTTGGCGATCAGGAAGTAGTGCTTCATGAACCGCTCGACGCCCAGCGAGCCGCCGTGGTCGGTGTAGTTCATCGCCCGCCCGATCTCCTGCTGGACATCGAAGGTCAGGCGGTCTTCCTCGCGCCCGGTCAGGTAATGCAGATGACAGCGCACCGTCCACAGGAAGGCCTGAGCCTTGGTGAAACGGCTGACGGTTTCCTCGGACAAAGCGCCCAAAGCCACCAGTTCCCGCACATCGGTGATGGCGTAAAGATATTTGGCGATCCAATAGAGGGTGTGCAGATCGCGCAGGCCGCCCTTGCCCTCCTTGATGTTGGGTTCCAGCACATAGCGCGCCTCGCCCAGCTTGGCATGGCGTTCGTCGCGTTCGGTCAGCTTGGATTCGACGAACTCCTCCAGCGAATGGGCGACGATTTCGGCTCTGTAACGACGTTTCAGCTCGTCGTACAGCCCCTGGTCGCCCCACAGCCAGCGCGCTTCCAGCAGCGCCGTGCGGATGGTCAGATCGGCCTTGGCCTGACGCAGGCATTCATCGACCGAGCGGGTCGCATGCCCGACCTTCAGCCCCAAATCCCACAGCATGTAGAGAATGTACTCGACCACCTGCTCGGCATGCGAGGTGCGCTTGTAGGGCAGCAGGAACAGAAGGTCGATGTCGGATTTCGGCGCTAATTCGCCGCGCCCATAGCCGCCCACAGCCACCACGCCCATGATTTGGCCGGTGGTCGGCACGCCGGTGGGATATTCGTGCTCCAGGGCGAAGTCGTAGACCAGCCGCACCAATTGGTCGATCAGGAAGCAATGCTCGCGCACCGCTTCGGTGCCCTGGCCATGCTCGCCGAAGCGGCGGCGAACCTCGGCATGGCCGGTCTGAAAGGCCGCCTTGAACACCTCCAGCACCTGAGCGCGGCGCTGCTGCTTGGGCGGCGCGGCGGCCGCCACCGCCTCCAATTGGGTCAAGACCTCTTGCCGGTCGATGATGCCGCGCTGGTTCTTGATCTTGACTTGCATGGAGGAAAACCGGCCCACAGTGATGGCGATTCGCAGAGTATATAGCGACGACCGGCCGCGCGGTCCCGAATTTTATGGACCCAGGCCGCGACTAGACCAGCCCCTTCAGCCGATAGACCACCTCCAACGCCTCGCGCGGGGTCAGGCTGTCGGGGTTGATCTCGGCCAGCGCCAGTTCCAGCGGCGACGGACCTTGCGGTTCGGCGGGCGGCGGCGGAGGCGCGACATGGCGGGCGGCGGCCGCGAACAGCGGCAGATCGTCGGCCAGCTTGGAGGCCGCCGAGGATTGGTCGCCGCTCTCCAGCTTGTGCAATATGGCTTCCGAACGATGGATGACCGCCGCTGGAAGACCGGCCAGCCGCGCCACATGGATGCCGTAGGAGCGATCCGCCGCCCCCGGCCCGACCTCGTGCAGGAACACCACCTCGCCCTGCCATTCCTTGACCCGCATGCAGTGGCAGGACAGGCCGGGCAGCTTGCGCGCCAGGGCCGTCAACTCGTGGTAATGGGTGGCGAACAGGGCGCGGCAGCGATTGGCGGCATGCAGATGCTCGACCACCGCCCAGGCGATCGACAAACCATCATAGGTCGCCGTGCCGCGACCGATCTCGTCGAGGATAACCAGCGCGCGCGGACCCGCCTGATTGAGGATGGCCGCCGTCTCGACCATTTCGACCATGAAGGTCGAACGCCCGCGCGCCAGATCGTCGGCGGCGCCGACGCGGCTGAACAGGCGATCGACGATGCCGATATGCGCGTCGTCGGCGGGAACGAAACTGCCCATCTGCGCCAGCACCGCGATCAGCGCGTTCTGCCGCAGGAAGGTCGATTTACCGGCCATGTTGGGGCCGGTGATCAGCCATAGCCGCTGGCTGTCGGCCAGATCGCAGTCGTTGGCGACGAAACTTTCGGTGATGGCGGCCTCGACCACCGGATGACGCCCGCCAACGATGGAAAAGGCGGTGTCGTCGGATATCCGCGGGCGGGTGAAGCGGCGATCCACCGCCAGCTCGGCCAGTCCGGCGGCGACGTCGAGGGCGGCAATGGCGTTGGCCGCCAGGGCGATGCTGTCGGCGCGGGAGACGATTTCGGCCAGCAGATCCTCGAACAGCTCCAGTTCCAGCGCCAGCGCCTTGTCGGCGGCGCCGCGAATCTTGTTCTCCAACTCGCCCAACTCGACGGTGGTATAGCGCACCCCCGAGGCGATGGTCTGGCGATGGATGAACGGCTCTCCCATGCGGTCGGCCTGCTTGGGCGGCACTTCGATGTAATAGCCAAGCACGTTGTTGTGCTTGATCTTCAGCGCCGGGATGCCGCTTTGCTCGGCATAGCCGGCCTGCAAGGCGGCGATCAGGCGGCGGCTTTCGTCGCGCAGGGCGCGCAACTCGTCGAGGCCGGGATGGTATTCGCTGGCGATGAAGCCGCCGTCGCGGGCCAGCAGCGGCAGTTCAGCGGCCAGAGCGCGTTGCAGCCGCTCGACCAGCACGCCGTGTTCGCCCATGTCGCGGGCGCAGGCGCGAATCGCCTCGGGCGGCGCGGCCAATCCGTCGGTCAACAGCGGACCACGCAGGCCGGGGATCTCGCCCAGGGCGTCGCGCACCGCCGCCAGATCGCGCGGACCGCCGCGCTTCAGGGTGATGCGCGACAAGGCGCGTTCGACATCGGGCACCCGGCGCAGACGCTCGCGGATGTCGCCGCGCAACCCGTGCCGGTCGGCGAAGAACTGCACGCCGTCCAGGCGCTCGCCGATGGCCTCGGGCGAGGTCAGCGGCGCCGCCAGATGCTGGGCCAGCAGCCGCGCTCCGGCTCCGGTGACGCTGCGGTCGATGACCGACAACAGGCTGCCGCGCCGCTCGCCGGTCAGGGTTTCCGACAGTTCCAGATTGCGCCGCGTGGCGGCGTCGATCTCCATCACCGCGCCCTCGGCCAGACGGCGCGGCAGGCCCAGACGCGGCAGCTTGCCTTTCTGGGTCAGTTCGACGTAATCGACCAGCGCCCCACCGGCCGCCAGCTCGGCCCGGCCAAAGGCGCCGAAACCATCCAGCGCCCGCACGCCATACAGCGCCTCCAGGCGGCGGCGGGCGTTTTCGGAATCGAAACGCGCGCTGGGCAACGGCGACAGCACCGCCCGCCAGTCGCGGAACAGCTCGAACAGCGCCGGCTGCGCCATCAGGCGCTCGGGCACCAGCAATTCGCCGGGAGACAGCCGGGCGATGGCGGCGGCGACCGTCTTTTGCGTCACCGGCTGAACCTGGAAATCGCCGGTGCTGACATCCAGCCAGGCCAGACCCAGCGCGCCCTGCGCCTCGGCCAGCGCCGCCAGATAATTGTGCGCCCGCGCGTCGAGCAAGGAGTCCTCGGTGATGGTGCCGGGGGTGACGACGCGGGTGACGTCGCGCAGCACCACCGATTTGCCGCCACGCTTCTTGGCCTCGGCGGGGTCTTCCATCTGTTCGCAGACCGCCACCTTGAGGCCCTTGCGGATCAGCCGTGACAGATACCCCTCATGGCTATGCACGGGCACGCCGCACATGGGGATATCCTCGCCCGCATGCTTGCCGCGTTTGGTCAGGGTGATGTCGAGCGCCTGCGACGCCTGCACGGCGTCGTCGAAGAACATCTCGTAGAAATCGCCCATCCGGTAAAACAGCAGGCAATCGGGATTGGCCCGTTTGATCGCCAGATACTGGACCATCATCGGGGTGGCGTCATCGGGAGTGTCAAAGGGCGAGGAGGACTCGCCGGCGGCAAGGGATGGCTCTGTCACGGGGAAGCTCGACGACCTTGGTTGGAGCGGCCGCACCTTAACACGAAGGTTTGGGGCGGGGGCTATGAATCCATGCGCCATTCCGGCAGAATGGCGGGTCATTAAGAAGGGGCAATTTCCGTGACCAATCAGACTCAAATTCGCCGCGAAGTGGTCGGCATCCTCTCAAGCCGCCCTGACTTCGACACCGCCGTCAAAGCCTTGCTGGAGGCCGGGTTCGGCCACAGCGACCTGTCGGTCCTGTCCTCGCACGATTCCCTCGACGCCGCCTCCGGCGCCACGTCGTGGAAGGATTCCCTGGTCGGCTTGCTGGGCGAGCTGAAATATGAAGGCCCGCTGCTGACCGCCGGCCTGATCGCCATCGCCGCCGGTCCGGTGGGCGCCGTGCTCGGCGGGTTGATCGCCGCCGGAGTGGGCGGAGCCGCCGCCAAGGAGCTGCTGGACGAGATGACCGCCCGCCCGCATGCCGCCGAGTTCACCCAGGCCCTCGCCGCCGGCAACGTGCTGCTGTGGGTACACGTGACCGACGCCGCCAGCGAAGCCCGCGCCCAGGCCATCCTGCAAGCGGCCGGCGCCGCCAACGTCCACACCAACGAACGCCAGGGCTGAAGCTCAAAAGGGCCACCCCGCCGCTCGCTTCATCAACACCCCAGGGCCAAGAAAGACGACACCCGATGGACGACACCACCCGCAACACGCTGGAACGCGACACGCTGTTGATGCATGCCTCGGGCCGGCCGGGCAAAATCGAAATCATCCCGACCAAGCCGATGGTGACTCAGCGCGACCTGTCCCTGGCCTATTCGCCGGGCGTCGCCTTTCCCTGTCTGCACATCGCCCGCGATCCGTCGCTGGCCTATGACTACACGGCCAAGGGCAATCTGGTCGCGGTGATCTCGAACGGCACCGCCGTGCTGGGTCTTGGCGATTTGGGCGCGCTGGCCGGCAAGCCGGTGATGGAAGGCAAGGCGGTGCTGTTCAAGCGCTTCGCCGACGTCGACGCCATCGACCTGGAAGTCGATACCCACGACGTCGAGGAGTTCATCGGCGCCGTGCGCTATCTGGGGCCGACCTTCGGCGGCATCAACCTGGAAGACATCAAGGCCCCGGAATGTTTCATCATCGAGCAGCGCCTGCGCGAGTTGATGAACATTCCGGTGTTCCATGACGACCAGCACGGCACCGCCATCATCGCCTCGGCCGGTCTGATCAACGCGCTGCACCTGACCGGGCGCGACATCAAGACCACCAGGATGGTGGTGAACGGGGCCGGCGCCGCCGCCGTCGCCTGCGTCGAACTGATCAAGCGCATGGGCATGCCGCACAACAACGTCATCATGTGCGACACCAAGGGCGTCATCTATCAGGGCCGCACCAGCGGCATGAACCAGTGGAAATCGGCGCACGCCGCCGTCACCGACGCCCGCACGCTGGAAGAGGCGATGCTGGGCGCCGACGTGTTCCTCGGCCTGTCGGCCAAGGGCGCGGTGACGGCGGAGATGGTCGCCGGAATGGCCGCCTCGCCGATCATCTTCGCCATGGCCAATCCCGACCCGGAAATCACCCCGGAAGAGGTCAAGGCCATCCGCAACGACGCCATCGTCGCCACCGGCCGTTCCGACTATCCGAACCAGATCAACAACGTGCTGGGCTTCCCCTATATCTTCCGCGGCACCCTGGACGTGCGCGCCAGCACCATCAACGACCAGATGAAGATCGCCGCCGCCGAGGCCATCGCCGCCCTGGCGCGCGAGGACGTGCCCGACGAGGTCGATGCCGCCTATGTCGGCCGCCGTCTGCGCTATGGCCCGGAATACATCGTGCCGGTGCCGTTCGATCCGCGCCTGATTTCCGCGATTCCTCCCGCCGTGGCCAAGGCCGCCATGGACTCGGGCGTGGCGCGCAAGCCGATCATCGACATGGACACCTATCGGCGCGAGTTGTCGGCCCGCCTCGACCCCACCGCCGCCTCGATGCAGATGCTGTTCGAGGAATTGCGCGCGAACCCGCAGCGCGTGGTCTTCGCCGAGGGCGAGGAGGAAAAATCGATCCGCGCCGCCGTCGCCTTCCACAATGCCGGCTACGGCACGCCGATCCTGCTGGGGCGCGACGAACAGATTCTGCAAACCATGAAAAGCGCCGGCCTGGGCGGCGCCATCGAGGGCATCGAGATCGTCAATGCCCGCCTGTCCGACCACACCAAGACTTATACCGACATGCTCTATGCGCGGCTCCAGCGCAAGGGCAACCTCTACCGCGACGCCCAGCGCATGATGAACCAGGAGCGCAACGTCTTCGCCGCCGCCATGGTCGCCTCGGGCGACGCCGACGCCATGGTCACGGGCCTGACCCGCAACTATTATCAGGCCTATGACGAGGTGAGGCGGGTCATCGATCCCACCCCCGGCGAATTGGTGTTCGGCACCACCATCCTGGTCAGCCATGGCCGCACGGTGTTCATCTCGGACGCCGTGGTGCATGAGACTCCCACCTCGGAACAACTGGCCGACATCGCCTGTCAGACCGCCGCCAAGGCCCGCGCCATGGGGCACGAGCCGCGCGTGGCGCTGCTGTCCTATGCCAATTTCGGCAATCCACAGAACCTGCGCAGCGAGCGCGTCCACGAAGCCGTGGCCTTGCTCGACGCCCGCAAGGTCGATTTCGAATATGACGGCGAAATGGCCGCCGACGTCGCACTCGACCCCGAATTGCTGAAGCTCTATCCGTTCTGCCGACTCAGCGGTCCGGCCAATGTGCTGGTCATGCCGAGCCTCTATGCCGCCAACATCGCCTGGAAGATGCTGCAAAAGCTGGGCGGCGGCACGGTCATCGGGCCGGTGCTGACCGGCTTGTCCAAGCCGGTGCAAATCACCTCGATGGACGCGACCGTCAACGACATCGTCAACATGGCGGTGCTGGCCAGCCACGACGCCCTTCGCTGAAAGGTCACTGGCCGAACCTCATAAGACCCCGATGAAAGGTTGACGCCAACCCAAAAAGCCCGAATTCTCCCCTTCGGATTCCGCCGAAGGGGACATCGGGCCACATGACCTCATCACCCCATCTTAGCCTACGCCTGCTGCCGGCTTTGGCCGCGCTGTCGACTCCGGCGCTGTCGGTGTTCGTCGTGCTGGTCGCCGCCGGAGAAATCAGGCCCCTGGTCGCCCTCGGCGGCGCCATCGTCTCGGTGGCCCTGACGGGTTTTCTGCTGCGTCCCTATGGAGCCGATTTGGCCGAGTTGGCCACCTATGCCCGCGACCTGTCGGGCGGCAAGGATGTCTCCGCTCCCGAACTGCGCACCAACGTCGCCACCGGAGTCGCCACCGCCCTGAGCCAGTTGCGCCGCGCCTGGCGCAGCCGCAACGAGGAAACCGAAAAGCTGGTCGGCTTCCACGAGACCCTGTTCGACAGCCTGCCCAGCCCGCTGTTCCTGCTGGACGCCCATCGCCGCGTGGTGCGCGCCAACCTGACCGCCCGCACCATCTTCGGCCGCAATCTGCAAGGGCGCGAGCTGACCAAAATCCTGCGCAACCCGGAACTGCTGGAGGCCGCCGACCATGTGTTGAGCGGCGAGCCCGGTTGCGACGTCGAATTCGCCGTGACGCTGCCGGTCGAGCGCGAGTTCCGCGCCCTGGTCGAACCGCTGCCCGCCCCTGGCGTCGATGGCGCCCAGGCGGTGCTGTCGCTGCACGACATCACCGCGCTGAAACGCATGGAACAGATGCGCGCCGATTTCGTCGCCAATGCCAGCCACGAACTGCGCACCCCGCTGACCGCTTTGCTCGGCTTCATCGAAACCCTGCAAGGCCCCGCCCACGACGACGCCGAGGCGCGCGACCGCTTTCTTGGCATCATGTACGATCAGGCCTCGCGCATGTCGCGGCTGGTCGCCGATTTGCTCAACCTGTCGCGCATCGAGCTGAACGAGCATACCGCGCCGTCGGGCAAGGCCGATGTCGCCGGCATCCTCGGGCGCGTCGCCGAAGGGCTGGAACTGCACGCCCGCAAGCGCGCGATGCAGATTACCCTGTCGGTGGCCGACAACCTGCCGCCGGCCAAGGGCCAGGACGACGAGTTGGCGCAGATCTTCCAGAACCTGATGGACAACGCGCTGAAATACGGCCGCGAAGGCACCGCCATCGACATCACCGCGAAAATCGCCGAGAGCCTGCCGCCCAGCATGGCCGGGCAAAGCGCGCGGGCGCTGAAAATCTCGGTGCGCGACCACGGCGAGGGCATCGCCCGCGAACATCTGCCGCGCCTGACC
>Ga0265314_10005532_pt1 | contig 11367 bp, 8 predicted proteins | sample 4126metaG_FD_203106 | JGI IMG/M metagenome (GOLD analysis project Ga0265314, IMG submission 203106) | Rhizosphere microbial communities from Carex aquatilis grown in University of Washington, Seatle, WA, United States - 4-1-26 metaG | ecosystem: Host-associated > Plants > Roots > Rhizosphere >... | reverse complement strand
AGGTCGGCGCTGAGACGGGTTTCGTGGCGGTTGTTGATGGTCGATGAGATCGGCGGAGCCTCACGGTCTTCCGTATCCTCCTCAGAGTGCGGGGGTTGTGCGTCACTGGGTTCATGGTGAAGTTTTTGATTTTGGGGCGGGGCGTCGGGGAGTTTCAGGGTGCGGCGGAGGGCGCGGGCGCGGGTGCGTCCCTCGGAGGTGACGAAGGAATCAATGCGTTCTTTGGTAGACATGGGGGCTCCTTCAGGCGGCGTGCCTGAGGGGAGGGTAACGCGAGGTGGGGCGCGTGGCGGGGGGTCGATTCTTCTAAGAGAATTGAAAAGCAGGGAGATTCAGTTGGGCAGCAGGGGTGAATCCCACATTCCGGCCCTTCGGTCCGGCATAACGAAGGATGAAAACGCATTGACCGCGTCGGGCGCTCAGCCAGGCGTCGAATGCTCAACTTGCTGGATTCATTGGGGAACGGGTTGGGCGTTTTCGAAGGAACGGGCGTGATTTACCGGCTTGGGGAGTTTCCTGCCGCGAGATCGACCACCCGCACCTCGACGTCGCGGTTAAGCAGGCTCTGGAGCGTGGCCGGGGAACCTGGGGGGCGTGGCCGGTGTCTGATCCAATGTGCCCGATCTGGCCGGTGTGCCCCGGTATGTGAACACGATCGCCGCTCTGTGCGTTCTGGCGGCTGTTCCGTGTTTCATCGGGATGCGTTGGAAGCGGCTTGTGGACAGGAACAACCTGGTTGGTGCGTTCCTCCTGGGCCTCTCCCTGTTCCTCCACGGGGGATTCGAGACGCTGTTGAGGTCGAGTCCGGTGGCGTCGTTCGAGGGGTACAACTTCGGATCGCCGACATGGGGCCGGGAGGCCGAGGTTCGGCTCTATGACCTCGGGTATCCTCCCGCAGCGGCCTCCGAGAGTTCGCCATCGCGCCTCCTGAACATACGCTGGTCGGATGCAAACCGCCCGTCCGGTGCGCTCAATGGCGGCGCGAGCATGCTTTTTAAGTGCGAATACCGCATTTGGGATGGCGAAATTGTCCACGGTGCGGGCGTCCCCGTCGGCTCCGAGGAGCGGCGGTTTGAGTGGAGTTCCTGCTCGGGCGGCCCGTTCTGGTTCTGGTTCGAAGGGATGGGCGGGCTTGCCCTGACGGTGCTGTCTGCCGGATGGTTCCGGAGGTCCAGGCGCAGGGCGAACGCGCGCGGATTCCTAGGCGAGTCCGTCCTCGTGGCCTACGTTGTGACGAGTGCTCTGGTGGGCGCATGGGTCGGGTACGTGGGATTCACCGATTGGCTGTTCAGACTGAAGGCCGAGACTCTGCTGAGACAGGTGCAGGGTCTCGAACTACGAAAGAGCACCTGGCAGGACGCCAGTTCAATCCGGAGAATCTTCGCCCCGGACTCGACCTGCTCTCCCGGGCGCTGCGATTTCGACGTGGACCTGGAGCACGGTCCGATGGCCAGGAGCCTCGTCGATCTGCTTGGTGACGGCCCACTCAGGAGAACCCTGCGGAAGGTGAGCCTCTTGACTTGGAAAGCGCGCCGCCTGGCTGGCGGGCAGTGGGCCCGGGTCACGGCTGCCGTGCGGGTGCGCAACGGCATCGTCTGGGGGAAGGACTTCAGCGTCGTGACCGCCATGCCGAGCGACTCAAGATGCGGTTTCGCGGTTTCCGCCGAGACGGTTCGAGGTTTCCATCTGTGGAGCCGGCCGCCGTGGAATCTCAATAGCGCGTTCGGAGGGCCGGACGGATGCTCATGCTGCACCGCGCGGTGGGCTAAGGTCACGCCGTACGCCAGCGCCGAGGAGGTGCGCGAGGCTTTCGCCTTCGATCTGTCGTGCCTGGGCCCGACGCTCCACACGTGCTCGGAGGTGCGGCGGCTGCATCCCGCCGCGGATCGCCGGTATGAGGACCAGGGGGCCGGACTCAGCCGGCAGGAACGGCCTACCTGGACCCCGGAGGTGTACCAGAGGTTCGGCCGGGATTCCGAGAGCGCGGCAGTTGTGGTTGTGCGCTGGGTTGAAGGTGAGTACAAGGTGACCGAGATGCTGCAGGGGACTATGAGAGCACCGCCTCGGTTGAGCGCTGGATCGCTCCCCGCTTTGGGGCAGCGAGCGATCCTGTTCTGGGACCACCACTCGGAGCGCGTCGTTGCCCCGTTCAGCGACCAGGGTGTCCAGGCTGTTCGCGCTGGAATCGCGGAGGCCGCTGGCAATCCGCTCTGATGGGCAATCCCGGTTTACCGGGCCCGGGAGTCCTCGCCTACCGCGAGGTCGACCACCCGCACTTCGACGTCGCGGTCGCGCAGGCGGTGGAGGATCTTTCCGGTCCCGTCGACGACGAGGCTGGCGCCCCCGTAGGTCCAGCCTTTCCAGGGACCGTGGCTCATGACGCCGACCAGGTCGGTACCGACAAACGGGCACTTCAGCAGGGCCGCTCGGCGGGTGACCAGATCCTCCAAGCTCTGGGCATGGCCGGGCCACTTGTCCATTTCGGCGGCCCAGCCGTAGGGGACCAGCAGGAGATCGGGCTTGAGCCGTTTGATGCGGTCCAGGTATGCGTCAGTGAAAGTGTCGGCGCAGATCAGGACGCCGATGCGGCCGTACTCGGTCTCGGCCACGGAGATGTCCTCGGCCTTACCGGTCGAATAGGGCGGGTCCATCAGTTCGGGGAGCACGTTCAGCTTGCGGTGCTTGGAGAGCAGCCGGCCGGCCTTGTCGATCAGGATGGCCGAGTCGTAAAGGCGGCCGCCGTCCTTCTCGTCGAGGCCGATGGCGATCATGATGCCGTACTTGCGGGCGAGGGCGGCGATGCGGTCGCTATCGGCGCCGGGGATCGGCGTGGCGAGGCGGTGCGCGTCGGGATTCTCCCAGCCGAGGATAGAGGATTCGGGGAACGCGGCGATCTGTGCGCCGCCGGCCCGGGCCTGATCGAGAGCGTATTCGATGCGGCGGAAGTTGCCTTCGCGGTCGCCGTCGATGACCAGGATCTGGCATACGGCGATGCGGAGGGCGAGAGCCAGGAGGGGCAGCAGCATGAACCTACTTTACTGGCTGGGGAACCTGGCGGGGGCGGTCGGTGTCCAATCAGCCGATGCGCGGGATTCGACTGAGGTGCTGGTTGCCGGTCGCCAACCTGGCGATTGATGCGGCGCTGCTGGGGATGATGGCGTGGTCGGTTCACGGGCGGGCCTCGCGGCAGGCGCCGGTGGGCTCCATCCGGCCGGTCGCGTTTCTGCAGGAGGGGCAGGCGGCGGTCGGTTGGGACATCAGGGGGACGTCGCCACCGCCGCGAGTCCGCCTGATAATCATCGGCACGCTCCCGGCTGGGGTGGTTAGTGCGGGGGCTCTGCCCTTCTGGAGTTGGCCGGCCGGGAGCGTGCGGTGGGCGCTTCTCCATGAGGGCCTCGCCATCGTGGTCTGGTTCGGGATTGGGTGGTTGGCCGAATCGCCGCCTCGACGAACGTGGGTGCTGAGATTCCTCGTCCTGCGCGCAGTGAGCGTTCTTGCGTCCCTGAGCGGTATTTCGATGGGGTTCTGTGCCCTGGCGATACTCCTGGCCTGGATTGCTGCTGGGGTCTGGCTACTCGGTTGGGGGCTGAGGTCCGGAATCCGGGCCCTTCTCACTCCTTCCGGAGCGCGATGACGGGGTCGATGCTGGCGATCCTGCGCGCCGGCAGCCAACTCGCCACGAGCGACGCCGCAAGTAGGACACCCGCGACGGCGCCGAGAATCGCCGGGTCGTCCGGCTGCACCTGGAAGAGAATCCCGGCCATCGCGCGGCCGAGCAGGTACGCTCCCACCAGGCCGGGCAAAAGGCCGGCGGCGCACATACGCAATCCACCCGCCATCACCGTGCGCACGATGCCGCCCGGCGTTGCCCCAAGGGCCATCCGGACCGCCATCTCGGGCGTTCGTTGAACCACCGCGTACGAGACGACTCCGGCAACGCCCACCACTCCCAGCATCAGCGCCAGCAAAGCAAAGGCCCCCACCAGAAATGTATCCAGCCGCGGCCCGGCGGAATTGGCCTCGATCAGCTCGTCCATGGTTTCGACATCGAAAATGGGCTGCTGCGGATCAAGTTTCGCCACCGCGTGCCGCAACGCGGACGCGAGCTGCACCGGATCGCCGGGCGTACGCACGACTACGATCATGGGATCCCACAAGGTCCAGGAAGTGGGTATGTACAGGGTGGGCGCGGGATCGTCCGTCAGAACAAGCTGCCGCACATCGGCCACGACGCCGACCACCATCCTGGGCTTGTTCCGGCCTATGCGAACCGAGCGGCCGATCGGATCCCGGCCGTCCGGCCACAAACGCCGCGCCAGGCCCGCGCCCAGGATCACGGGGTCGCCGGCCTCCCGGTCACGGAAGATGCGGCCTCGAACCAGCGGGATGCGCATAGTCGGAAAGTAGCCGGGAGTGACGATGCGCCAGGAAGACTGAACGGCCTGCCGGCCGTCCGCGGGAGCGTCGTCCAGCCGGGCCACATCCATCATCGTGTTGCCTCCACCGAAGGGCACGTTGCTCGCGAAGCCCACGGTTTCGGCGCCCGGAAGCGCCGTCAGCTCGGCCTCCAGATCGCGGTAGAAAAGCTGCGCCCGTTCCCGCGAGTATCGGGCCTCCGGCAGGCTGATGCGCGCGGTGAGCACGTTGCGCGGCTCGAATCCCAGGCTCACCGACTGAAGCCGCTCGAAACTGGCCAGCAACAAGCCGGCGCCGGCAACCAGTACGGTGGCGAGTGCGAATTCTCCGGCGGCCAGCAGTTGCCGCAGGCGCAGCCGGCCGGAACTCGCCGTGGTGCCTCGCCCCTGGCGTAGGCTGGTGTGCACATCCGTTCGCGCAGCCGACCATGCCGGCGCGAGCCCGAACAGCAGACCGGTGAGCAGCGTGAGAGCGGCAGCGACCGCCAGCACGGGCATATCGATCGAAATCTCCGTCGCACGCGGCACGCTTGCGGAGAGGATCGCACGCAGCCCGCGCACAGCCACCAGCGCTACGGCCAGGCCGGCTCCTCCACCCGCGCAAGCCAGGACCAGGCTCTCGGCGATGAGCTGCCGCACCAGGCGTGGTCCACCGGCGCCCAGCGCGCGCCGGACCCCGAATTCCTGCACGCGCGAGGAAGCCCGCGCCAGCAGCAGGTTCGCCACGTTGATGCACGCGATGAGCAGAAGCAGTCCCGCCGTGGCCATCAGCACCAGCAGGGCGGTCCGTGTGGTGCCGTCTACAATCCAGTCCAGCACCGGGACCATGCGCACCCGCCAATCCCGGTTCGTCTTCGGAAACTCGCGTTCGAGTTGCGCGGCCAGCCCGCGAAGTTCGCCTTCGGCGTGACCGATTGAGACGCCCGGTTTCAGACGTCCCAGCACTTCGATGCGATGGTCGCCGCGGTCCTCGTGCGATGGGTCGAGGGTGAGCGGCTCCCAGGCGTCGCGGTCGTTCGCGAAGCCGACTTCGAGCGGAACGATACCGATCACGGTCCGGTTCTCGCCGTTGACCAGGATAGCCCGTCCGATCAGATTCGGATCGCCGCCGTACCGCTCGCGCCACAGCCGGTCGCTGAGCATGATGACTTGCCCCCGCCCCGGCTGGTCCTCACCGACGGCGAAGGCGCGGCCCCGAATCGGCCGTATGCCGAGCGTGTCGAAGAACCGCGCCGTCACCGCCATGCCGGCCACTCGCACCGGCTCGCCCTGACCGCTGAGATTCGCGCTCCCGCCCTGCATCGCGACCAGCGATTCGAAACTGCTCGATCGTTCGCACCACGAGAGGTAGTTCAGGGTGGACGCCGAAAACGTGTGAATGCCCAGGGGAAGGTTCGTCTCCCAGATGCGCACGATGCGGCCGGGATCGCGGAACGGCAGGGGACGCAGCCACACGGTGCGCACGACGCTGTAGATGGCCGTGGTCGCGCCGATTCCGAGCGCCAGCGTGATGACGGCCGCGGCCGTGAACGCCGGGGAGCGGCCGAGCGAGCGCAGGGCGTAAGCGGCGTCGTCGGACAGGTCTTCGAGGATTTGGGGGACGTTCAAATTGCGGGTCCGCTCGCGGTAGAGCGTGGCGTTCCCGAACTGGCGGGCCGCCTGGCTCCGCGCATCGGCTTCGCTGAGGCCCTCGGCCATGAGCTCATCGACACGCTCCTCGACATGGAACTGAAGCTCGTCGTCGATGGCTCGCGCAACGCGACCGCGGTGCAGGAAATTGAGGAAACGACGCCATTGTGCCATCTAGGGTACTCCTGGCTAGGCGTAGCGAAGCACGCGCGACACGCCCTTGGTCAGCCGCTCCCAACTTTCGCGCTCGATCGCGAGTTGCTCGGCGCCACGCGGCGTTAAGGAATAGAACCGCGCCTTGCGGCCCTTCTCGGTCATGCCCCACTCCGCCTGAACCCAACCGTCCTGCTCCATCCGATGAAGCGCGGGATAGAGCGAGCCTTCCTCTACTCGCAGCAAATCGGCCGAGGCCTTCTGGATATGACCCGTGAGCGCGTAGCCATGCATTTTGCCGCGGGCCTCGAGAGCCCTGAGAACAAGCAGGGAGAGCGTGCCCTGAAGGACGTCGTTGTTCTGTTTGTTCATGTTTACCTAGCTGCCTAGGTATAGTATGAGGCCTGGCCGCCCGAAGTCAAGCGAAATTCCGCCGCTGGGAACCTGGCGGGGACGGGCGGTGTCCAATGAGCCGATGCCCCGGATTCGACTGAGGTGGTGGTTGCCGGTCGCCAACCTGGCGATTGATGCGGCGCTGCTGGGGATGATGGCGTGGTCGATGCACCTGTTTCACCGGAGCGAGAAGCAGATTCGGTACGAGAAGAACCCTGTGCGGCAGGAGGAGCAAGCTGCGGTCGGGTGGGACATTCGGAACTTGTGGGTGCATCCGCCACCACAGTTCTACGCCGTGGTTGTCGGCACGCTCCCGTCCGGCGCTGTGAGCGCGGGGGAATTCGGCAACCTGGCGTGGTGGTACGGGATCAGTCTTCGGTGGGTTTGCCTCCATGAGGGCCTCGCCATTCCGGTCTGGTTCTGCGTTGGATGGCTAGCCGAGCGGCCGCCGGGGAGGAAATGGGCGCTCAGGTACTTGGCTCTGCGGCTTGTCAGCGTTCCGCCGTGGTTTAGCAAGCTTTGCGTCCTTCCGATGCTCCTGGCGTGGTTCGCTGCGGGGATCTGGCTACTCGGTTGGGGGCTCCAGTCCGGCGTACGCATGGTACGCGGCTCAAGATGAAACTGGCGAATGCCTCTACTGTCCCCGGTCCCTGAGCGCTACAATAGCGTCGATATGCACCTCAGAACCAAGATACTCGTTACACTGCCGTTCTTATTGCTCCTAGGGGCGTGCACGGAGGAACCGAAGCCGGTCGTCAAGGAAGTCAAACCCGCGGAACCGGTCAGCGCGTTGACCGCCGCCTACAATACCTACAAACAGGCACGGGGCTGGGCGCCGGACTGCGTTCTGCTCAGTGTTGCCAACCTCGACGTCAAGGATGTGAAGGGCCAGGAGGGCGGCAAGATGGCTGCCTGGGAGGTGACCTTTGTCTCCCAGAAAGAACGCCAGTCGCGGCGCTACACGTACTCGGTCGTGGAGGTGCCGGCGAGCAACCTGCACGAGGGTGTTTTCGGGGGCTCGGCCGACATGTGGTCGCCCACCGGCCAGACCCAGCCCTTCGCCATCCAGTACCTCAAGACGGATTCGACGGCGGCTTACACCACCGCCATGACGAAGGCCAAGGACTACGCCGCCAAGAATCCCGACATGCCGGTGAAGTTCGTGCTCGACTGGCAGAAGCGGCACCTCAACCCGACCTGGAGGGTCTACTGGGGCGAGTCGGTGACCACCAGCAGCTTTGGCGTGTACGTGGATGGGACGTACGACAAGTACGTCGCCATGGCTCACTGAATGACAAGCTGAAGCTTGTCCTACAGCCTGACGATGTTCGGCGATGAGAGGCCGCGCAGCGCGTTCCGGGTGTCCACGATCAGGCGCGCGCTCGCAACCAGCGCCGGATAGTCGAACGTCGAATGATCGGTGACGATCACGACGCAATCGGCCTCGGCCGCCGCCTTTTCCACCGGCTCGGCCGAGAGACTGGCGCCGTCCACCGTGAGACTCGCCACATGGGGGTCGCTGTAGGTTACCAGGGCGCCGCGGCGCTTGAGCAGGTGGATGACGTCGAGCGCGGGCGACTCGCGCAGGTCGTCGATATCGCGTTTGTAAGCCACTCCCATGATGTGAATGTGTGAACCCAGCAGCGGCTTGGCGCAGTCGTTGAGCGCGTTCTGGATCTTGTCCACCACGAAGTGCGGCATCTGGCTGTTGACGTAGCCGGCCAGCTCGATGAAACGCGCCTCGAACCCCGCCTGCCGCGTCTTCCAGGATAGATAGAAGGGGTCGATCGGAATGCAGTGGCCTCCCAGGCCCGGCCCCGGATAGAAAGGCATGAACCCGAACGGCTTGGTGGCCGCCGCGTCGATGATCTCCCACACGTTGATGTCCATGCGGTCGCACATCTGCGCCAGTTCGTTCACCAGGCCGATATTGATCATGCGGAACGTGTTCTCGAGCAGCTTCACCATCTCGGCGACTTTGGTCGAACCCACCGGCACTACCGTCTGGAGCGCCTGGGAGTAGAACAGAGAACCCAGCACGGTGCACGCGGCCGTGATGCCGCCGACCACTTTGGGGATGTTGACGGTCTGGTACTTGGGGTTGCCGGGATCGACCCGTTCCGGCGAGAAGCACAGAAAGAAATCCTCTCCCACCTTGAGGCCGGACCGCTGGAGCAGCGGAAGCACGAACTCGTCCGTGGTGCCGGGATAGGTTGTGGATTCCAGGATGATCAGCATTCCCGGGTGTATGTACTCTGCGATCTGGCGGCAGGCCGCGTCGATGTAACTCATGTCCGGGTCTTTGGACTTGCGCAGCGGCGTGGGAACGCAGATGTCGACGGTGTCCAGTTGTGCGATTACGGCGAAGTCGGTGGTCGCCTCGAGCTTGCCGGCCGAGACCAGCGGCGCCAGCGTTGCGCTCGGCACGTCGAGAACATAGGAATCCCCGGCGTTCACCCGGTCCACCTTGGACGCGGTGACATCGATTCCGGTGACGCGGAAACCGGCATGGGCGAACTCCACGCCCAAAGGCAGGCCTACGTAGCCCAGTCCCACCACACCCACGCGCGCCTTGCGGGTGCGGATCCTCTCCTCCAACTGCAGATGCCAGTTACTCGGTTCCTTCACTTGCCTCTCCTGGTATTCGCTCGGCATAAAACGCTCCTGCAGCCACGATCTCAGCCGGCCCCGTGAGATAGATGTCACCAGCCCAGCGCAGATCGATCGGTCCGGCGGGAGTAACGATCCGCACCGGACTTTCGGCAACGCCGCGCAGGACGGCCGCGGCCATCGCACCGGTCGAACCGGTGCCGGAGCTCAGTGTCTCTCCTACGCCGCGCTCGAAAAAGCGGACCTCCAGCGTGTGCGCGTCGATCCGCCGCACGAACGAAACATTGGTGCGATTCTGGAAATGAGGGTAGCGCTCGATTTCCGCGCCCATGCGGCGCCAGTCGAAGTCGAAGCTCTCGACGAACACGACGCATTGGGGATTGCCCACCGACAGCGCCACCACTTCCTGCATGCCGCTGTCGAGCGGCAGCTCCAGCCGCAGGTCGGCTCGGCTGTACGCCGGCCGCCCCATGTTCATCTCGAAGGTGAAACGCCGGCCGTCGCGATCGATCAGTCGCAGATCCTTTACGCCGGCGCCGGTGGCAATGCGCAACTCGCTGCCGTGGACCACTCCCGTATCGAGCAGGAACGCGGCGGCGCAGCGCGTGCCATTACCCGAGAGTTCAGGCTCGCTGCCATCGGCGTTGAAGAGACGGATCTCGGCGTCGGCTCTCGCGCCGGGAGTGGCGCGGACCAGCAGCCAGCCATCGGCGCCCACTCCGGTATGGCGGTCACAGAGTGCCCGCGCGAATGCGGGCAGGCCGCCGGCCGGCGCATCGGCAGCCCAGGTGAGCGCGAAATCGTTGCCTGCGCCATGCGCTTTGGTGAACGGTATTTTCATTGCTGCCGCCGGTAGATTTCGATGACGGGCCCGTCTTTCACGGTGATGGTCTTCAATAGATCATATCGTGGCCCGGTCCTTTGAAGGCGCTCAATCGCGTGGGCGACGATATCGCCCGAAATAGCCACCGCCCATTTCTCATGCAGGGGCGGCTGCGGGGCGTTCATGACCTTCTTCCAGACGCGGCCATTGCACTCGCTGTAGGTTTCGCGCAGCGGGATTCCGGCCTGCTGATAGATGGCGGTCTGGTCGCCGAAGGAGGTGACGATGCCTTCTCCGCGGCGGTAGTTCGGGCGGAGATAATCGGCGCCCTCGCGCGTCCACGCCCGCCGCGCTTCGGAGTTCACCTGCGACTCTTTCCAGCAGATCCAGTTCTGCATGCTGGGATAGGCCAGCCACGGGGAGATGGCGGCGAGAACGACCAGGACCGCCGCGAGCTTGCGAAATCGCACCGGCACCAGGGTCACCAGCGCCGCCGCCGCGAATGCCAGCAGCGGAAAAGCGGCGATGCCGTAACGCGTGTTGTAGTAGCTGTGCGGCCAGAGCTGCGGCATGAAGATGGGCGTGCCGCCGGAGTGCAGACTCCACACGTAGAACAGCGGCGCCAGTGCCAGCAGCGCCAGGGGCCAGAAGGCGCGGCGAACCAGCGCCACCACCCCGCCGGCGAGGCTCATGAAAACCAGGGGTTGCCCGGCGCAAACCCCGATCGCCTCTCGGACGTAAAGCCACGCCAGGCGCCAGTTGTGATCGCCCGGATAGCGCCCCATGTTGGCGTCGAGGGCGCGCTGGTAGATCCCCTTGGCGCTCGAAGGACCGGAATAGAATGCGAGCGCGTCGTCGAAAAAGAAGTAGTTGTGCGCAAACCAGTAGAGCGGACCGATCAAGGCAATGGCGCCGAAAACCAGCGCGTGCTTCAGGCGGCGTTCTTTCGCGGCCGCCAGAAAATAGAACGCCACGAAGGGGATGAGAAACCAGCCTTCATAGCGGGTCATGCTGGCGGCGAGCGAGGCCAGTCCCGCCGCGACCACAGCGCCCCAGGATTGCGTCTCGCGGAAACGCACGGTGGCGTAGAGGAGCGCTGCCACGCAGGCCAGAAACACGGCCTCGGTCATGGGAATGGCCTGCAGGTAAAGCAGGTTCGGATTGAGCGCCAGGAGCAGGCATGCGGTTGCCGCGGCGGTCCCGTCCGCGAAGACGCGCCGCGCGGACAGAAAGAGCAGCACGCCGGCCAGCACGAAACAAAACCCGCAAGGAATGGAGCCCGCCAGTCCCGTCATCCACAGAGTGTCGAAGCCGACGAAGGGAACCATCAACAGGTGCGGGAGC
>Ga0265314_10005531_pt1 | contig 11369 bp, 11 predicted proteins | sample 4126metaG_FD_203106 | JGI IMG/M metagenome (GOLD analysis project Ga0265314, IMG submission 203106) | Rhizosphere microbial communities from Carex aquatilis grown in University of Washington, Seatle, WA, United States - 4-1-26 metaG | ecosystem: Host-associated > Plants > Roots > Rhizosphere >... | reverse complement strand
CACCGAATGCCTTCGCGAGCGTGCCTTCAATGATATCGACACGGTCCATCACACCGTCGCGCGCCGCGACCCCCGCGCCGCGCGGGCCATAAAGGCCGACACTGTGGACTTCATCGAGATAGGTCATCGCGCCGTATTTTTCGGCAAGATCGCAAATCGTTGCGATAGGGCTGAAATCACCGTCCATCGAATAGACGGACTCGAACGCGATCAGTTTTGGGGTGCCTGGATCGGCCGCGCGCAATTGGGCCTCCAGATCCGTCATATCGTTGTGCCGAAAGATGCGCTTTTCGATACCACCGTGACGAATACCTTCGATCATCGAGGCGTGGTTCTGCTCGTCGGAGAACGCGATCAGGCCAGGCAACAGTTTCGCCAACGTGGCCAGCGTCGTGTCGTTTGAGACATAACCCGAAGTGAAGATCAGCGCCGCTTCCTTGCCGTGAAGATCGGCGAGTTCCTGCTCCAACTCGACATGGTAGTGCGTCGTGCCGGAGATGTTGCGCGTTCCACCGGAACCGGCCCCTGTCGTCTCGATGGCCTCATGCATCGCGGCCAGGACCTTGGGATGCTGGCCCATGCATAGATAATCGTTGCTGCACCACACCGTGATGGGGCGGGCATTCTGCTCCGAATGATAGAGCGCCTGGGGATAGCTGCCCTTGCGGCGGACGATATCCGCGAACACGCGATAGCGCCCTTCACGTCGAAGGTCCGCGAGCGCCTCGCGAAAACGGGAGATATATGGAAACGCCATTCCCAACCGCACCCAAAACGGGCCGGTCCTCGGCCCAAGAGCTTGCTCGCCCAAGAATATCCCAAGGTCTGGGCCTAGTTCCATGCGAATTGTCACATGGCGAGGCGGCGCCTGACACGCGGGAAATGGGTGTCAGGCCGACCGCCCCCAAGGGGCCCACTACTTTCCCGCGAGATTCACAACCGCGTTGACCGCCATCGCGACGATGGCTGTGGTGTAGAAATAGGAGACCACGGAGTGCCCAAGTGTCGCGCGGCGCATTTTGGTGTCCACCACTTCGGTATCGGACGTCTGCGCCGTCATGCCGATGGTGAAGGCGTAGTAGAGAAATTCCCAGATGCCAGGCTCCTTGGTATTCTTGAATTCTAGCCCCCGGACACTTTGAGAATTCTTCGCATCGCCTTTTCGCCCGTAATAGAGGTTGGCGTAGTGGAAGGCGGCGATCGTGTGGAGCGCCGTCCACGCCAGCGGCACGCCTGCGATGGCGAGAGCGATATCGAGTTGCGATGGAGTGTCCTTGGCGCGAAGTACAGTGACGATCGATAGCGATGAGAGCCCGATCATGCCCAGCGCTATCAATATGACGATGAGGATGCCTTCATCTTCAGACCCCGCCCTCTTTCGCAGACCTTCGGCGTCCAGGCGGTAGATCGCAGCCGCGGCGGCCAGAAGATAGACAGCGAAGAAGCTGTCGCCTGCGACGAGCGTCTTTTCAGGACCGCTGAGGGAACCAGCCAACAAAAAAACAAGGCCGCCGATAAGAGCAGCCAGATAGACATGCCAGTGATGATGGAAATGGTTTCGAAAACGTCTCAAGGCGGCAGGCTCCGGCGACTCTGCCCATTCTAGGCACAAGTCGCCGGCGGGCCGAAGAAAACACTTAGAGGCGGAAACGAACCTGGTCGATCCAGAAGCGCTCAAGGCGCTTCAGGCAAGCATTCATGCCGTCGAGATCGGTCGCGCCGACATTGCCCACCGCCTCGAGGGAAATCAGATGGCGCTCGAACAATTCGCGCAGCATGTCGCGCACGGCCTCACCCTTGCGGGTCAGGCGCACGAGCACCGAGCGGCGATCGAGTTCCGAACGTTCGTGGTGCACGTAGCCGGCTTCCACGAGCTTCTTGAGATTGTAGGAGACGTTCGAGCCGAGATAGTGGCCGCGCGTGCGCAGCTCTCCGGCCGTCAATTCCTGATCCCCGACGTTGAAGAGCAGCAGCGCTTGCACGCTGTTGATCTCGCGCTCATCGCGCCGATCAAGCTCATCCTTGATTACGTCGAGAAGCTGGCGATGCAATCTCTCGATGAGATTGAGCATCTCCATGTAGTGTTTGCTTACGACCGACGCGCTCTCGAGCGCGGCCGCAATCTGCGGTTTCGCCAACGCTGTCATTTTCCACCCCCCGCGTTTTTCACGGGGCCCACCTGTTTTATTTGACTAAAGAATACGGCGTGGGTCTTAAGAGTGGGTAAATCAGCCCTCGCCGCGCAACATGCGAATTATGCCGGAAAAGTCCGTTCCGGCATGACCGAGCGCCGCGAACAGCGCATAGAGCTGTGCCGCTTCGGCACCAAGCGGGGTGTTGGCACTAACCGATTGAGCGGCGGTCTGTGCGAGTTTCAGATCTTTCAACATCAACGCGGTCGCAAAGCCACCGGCATAGTCTCGATTGGATGGCGCGGTCGGCACCGGCCCCGGCACGGGGCAGTACGTCGTAAGCGACCAGGACTGACCGGACGATGTGGACATGATGTCGAACAACGCCTGCGCTTTGAGGCCCAGTTTCTCGCCAAGTACCAGCGCTTCGCATGTGCCAATCATCGAAATGCCCAGCATCATGTTGTTGCAGATCTTCGCGGCCTGCCCCGCGCCTGGGCCGCCGGCATGCGCGATCTTCTTGCCCATTTTTTCGAGCACCGGCTTTGCGCTTTCGAAGGCCGCATCGCTGCCGCCGCACATGAATGTCAACGTCCCCGCTTCCGCACCGCCCGTGCCGCCGGACACCGGCGCATCGAGAAACAGAAAGCCGGCCTTTTCGGCAGCGGCGTGAACCGCCCGCGCGGAATCCACGTCGATCGTCGAGGAGTCGATCAGCAGCGCGCCCTTCTTCGCGGCTCCCAGCACACCGTTGTCGAGATAAACGCTGCGAACATGATGGCCGGCCGGAAGCATGGTGATGACCACGTCCGCGTCCTTCGCCGCATCATTGGCGCTGCTGCTTTTCACGGCACCCGCCTTCAGCACCGGATCGAGAACCGCGGCACTCAGATCGAAAGCCGCCACCTTGTGACCGGCCTTGAGAAGGTTGCGCGCCATCGGGCCGCCCATATTTCCCACGCCGATGAATGCAATGTTGGTCATAGCTTTAGTTCCTTCTCGCCCAGCGGCGCGAAATAGGCATCCACATCCGCATCCGAGACCCCGGACAAATCAGCGGGTTGCCATTTCGGCGCATTGTCCTTGTCAATGATGACCGCGCGAACGCCTTCATAGAAGTCACGGCCTTCCACGATGCGGTTCACCATGCGGTATTCCATCTTCATGCAATCGTCGAAATCGAGCTTGCGGCCTTCGCGGATCTGCCGGAAGGCGATTTTGAGGCTTGTCGGCGATTTTGTACGGATCGTCGCCGCGATGTCCTGTGTCCAGTCTTCATGCTCGGCGTCGAGCGCCGCAAGAATGTCTTCGACCGACCCCAGCGCGAAAATGCGATCAATCGCGCTGCGGTGTTCAAACAGAAACGTATCCGGCACAGCATCCTTAAGCCCCGCGATCGCAGTGTCGGGCGCCGTTCCATCGGCCAGCGCTGTCAGCAACATGTCCCAACGCGTCATCGGGATGAAATCGGTCGCGATCCCCGCATAGAGCGAGTCCGCCGTCTTCAGGCGCATGCCCGTCAGACCCAGAAACATCCCGATCTCGCCCGGGCAACGCGGCAAGAAGTAAGAACCGCCCACGTCGGGGAAAAGTCCGATGCCGGTTTCGGGCATGGCGAACACCATGCTCTCGCCCGCGACACGATGGCTTCCGTTCACTGAAACGCCGACGCCACCGCCCATGTCGATGCCGTGGATCAGCGCGACATAGGGCTTGGGATAGCGCTTGATCGCGGCGTTCAGAATGTATTCGTCGCGATAGAACTCCAGCGCATAAGGGGTTTTTGCTTTGCCGGACTCATAGAGAACGCGAATGTCTCCGCCGGCGCAGAATGCACGATCACCAGCGCCGCGAACGGCGACACTTCTGACCGCATCGTCTTTCGCCCATTGGTCCAACTGGGCCTTCATGGCCACACACATGCCATGCGTCAGCGCGTTCAGCGCCTTGGGCCGGTTGAGCGTGATGAGGCCCAACGCCCCGCGGCGCTCGAACAGAACTTCAGCCTCGCCCGAAGAATCTGGCGTCATTGCCGGAACATTTCGCGCGCCACGATCACGCGCATGATTTCGTTTGTGCCTTCCAGAATCTGATGCACGCGCAGGTCGCGCACATGACGTTCAGCGGGGAAGTCCTTCAGATAGCCATAGCCGCCGTGGAGCTGCAGCGCCTCATTGGCGATCTTGGAGCCCATGTCGCTGGCAAAACGCTTGGCCATGGCGCACAGCATGGTCGCCCGCGGGACTTTCTTGTCGAGGGCATCGGCGGCGTTGCGGATCATCAACCGCGAAGCTTCCAACTCCGTCGCCATGTCTGCCAACTTGAACTGCGTTGCCTGGAACTCCGCGATCGGGCGTCCGAACTGCTTGCGGTCGGTGACATAGGTTTTCGCCTCGTCGAGTGCCGCGCGCGCCGTACCAACCGAGCAGGCGCCAATGTTGATGCGGCCGCCGTCCAGTCCCATCATCGCAATGCGAAAGCCCTCGCCTTCCGCGCCAATGCGATTGGCAATGGGGACGCGGCAGTTGTCGAAGATCACTTGCGCTGTGGGCTGGCTGTTCCAGCCCATCTTGCGCTCCTTCTTGCCGAAACTGAGACCCGGCGTTCCCTTTTCGACGACGATGCAGGAAATGCCTTTCGGCCCGTCTTCGCCTGTCCGCACCATGCAGACATACACATCCGATACGCCCGCGCCGGAGATGAAGGCCTTGGAGCCGTTCAGCAGGTAGTGATCGCCGTCCTTCACCGCGCGCGTCTTGAGCGAAGCAGCATCGGATCCCGAGCCCGGCTCGGTCAGACAGTAGCTGGCGATCTTTTCCATGGTGACGAGCTTGGGCAGAAGGCGCTTGCGCTGCTCCTCATTGCCGAAGCGGTCGATCATCCACGATGCCATGTTGTGAATGGAGATGAATGCCGCGGTGGAGGTGCAGCCGGCAGACAGCTCTTCCATGATGATCGCCGCATCGAGACGGCTCAGTTCCGAGCCGCCGACATCGCTCTTCACATAGATGCTGGCGAAACCAAGCGCCGCAGCCTCGCGCATCACATCGACGGGAAAGTGCTCTTTCTCGTCCCATTCGGCGGCGAAGGGCAGAAGGCGATCCTTCGAGAATTTGCGCGCGGCGTCTTCCACGGCGCGCTGGTCTTCCGTCAGTTCGAAATCCATAGGTCCTCAATGTCCAAGCATGACGTCGTGAAGCGGCTTCTTCAGCCGCGCGATTTCCGGCGCGTAAGGTCGCAGGAACGCGACATTCGCCTTGCCGACTTCTTCTTCCTTCTTCCACAGCGCGCGCTGCGCCGCGGTCGGATGCTGGGTGGGCGCGCAATCGTCGCCGCCGCAACTCGCACCCGTACCTTCGATCCCGGCCATCGCGCTTTCGATCGGATCCTTCACCGCATCATATTGTTTCTCGATGTGACGCTGTCTCGCGATCTCGTCATCATAAGCAGCGAGCGTTGCGACGCGGGTCATGTATTCCTGCGGCTTCTGGATTTTCTTGGTGTAGTCGTCCATCGCCTTTTGCATCGCCGCGAGTTCGGCCGGCGTCGGCGCACGACCGTTGAAATTCGGAACCTTCGGCGGCTCCGGGGTTTTTGGATTGCCGTGGTTCGAGCGCATGTAATCCACGGCCGCTTTGTCTTCGCCCTTCGGATTCGCGACATAGGCTGAGGCCGGGCGCATCACCGACAGATAGAGATCCACATCCGCCTTGGTGAGCGGGGTGACATCATAATGCGATGGCGGCGCGTCCGCACGTGCGGCAGATCCAAACGCCAATCCGAATGCCAGTGCGGCGGCCAATCGCTTCATCCCGTTCTCCCCCGAAAACTGCGCAGGATTATCCCTGTTTTGGCCGCGCGGCAAAGGCCGCGACAGGGCGTTTCTTGCAAGCCGCACCAAGACTTGGCATTGAGACCGCCATGAGCCAGTTCCCCGCCCTGCGCATGCGCCGCTTGCGCCGCCACGACTGGACGCGAAAGCTTGTTGCCGAGAACACGCTTTCCGCGTCCGATTTCATCTGGCCGATCTTTGTCTCCGACGGCGAGCGCAAGCGAACGCCCGTGGCGTCGATGCCCGGCGTGGACCGGCTCAGCGTCGATCTGGTTGCCGGTGCTGCCGAAGACGCCGCGAAGCTGGGCATTCCCGTCATCGCCCTGTTTCCTTATACGGAAGCCTCGCTGAAGACCGCCGACGGCAAGGAAGCGCTCAATCCCAAGAACCTCGTCTGTCGCGCCGTGCGCGAGATCAAGAAGGCCGTGCCCGAGATGGGCGTGCTCTGCGATGTGGCGCTCGATCCGTACACGGACCATGGCCATGACGGCGTGTTCGACAGGTCCGGCACCTATATCACCAACGACGAGACGGTCGATCTGCTGGTGAAGCAGGCCCTGCTGCAGGTGGAGGCCGGCTGCGACATCATCGCGCCCTCCGACATGATGGACGGCCGCATCGGCGCGATCCGTGCCGCGCTCGAAAAAGCCGGACACAAAGACACCCTGCTGATGGCCTACGCCGCGAAATATGCGAGCGCCTTCTACGGGCCGTTCCGCGACGCCGTGGGTTCGGCAAAATCGCTGACGGGCGACAAGCGCACCTACCAGATGGATCCGGCGAACGGTGACGAAGCGATCCGCGAAGTCGCGCTCGATCTGGCGGAAGGCGCGGACATGGTGATGGTGAAACCCGGCATGCCCTATCTGGATCTGGTGCGTCGCGTGAAAGACACGTTTCACGTTCCGACGTTCGCCTATCAGGTGTCCGGCGAATATTCGATGATCACCGGGGCCATCGAACGCGGCTGGTTCGACCGCGACCGCGTCATTCTCGAAAGCCTGATGTCCTTCAAGCGCGCCGGCGCCAATGGCATTCTCACGTATTTCGCGATCGACGCCGCAAAGCTTCTGAAGCGCTAGTCGCCGACGCCGTTGAACAAGCTGCGCAGCAGGATTTCCGCGCGCGCCGGAAGCACCGCCGTTCCGGACCGGCGCTGACCAAGATCGATCACGTTGTCGAGGATCAGCATCGCCAATCCGTGAACCGCCGCCCACACCGCCAGACCGAGCGCGAGATCTTTCAGCGCGGTGCCGATCTCAAGCCCGATGGAGTCTGCAGCGCTGGTCAGTTCCGGAGTCGTATCGCGATTGGGCAATTGCGGCCCGAACATCAGTTGCGTCAGTGCCGGGCGTTGCGCCGCAAAACGCATATAGGCGCCGCCTATATCGGTGATGCGATCCGTTCGGGTGTTGGGCGCAGCGGCCGCCAGCGCAATGGCGGCGCGCAACTCCTCAAATCCTTCGACTGCCAATTCGACCAGCAAGGCTTCGTGATTGGGATAATGCCGATAAGGCGCGGCATGGCTGACCCCGGCCTTGCGTGCAACCGCGCGCAGGCTCAGTGCCGCGAGGCCCTCTTCCTCCAGGATGGCGACGGCGGAATCCCGCAGCGCCTTGCGAAGATCGCCGTGATGATAGGTCGTCGCCTTGGTTGTTTTCCTTGGCGGCGCCTTGCGCTTGGTTTTTTTCATTTGTCCGCGCGAAGCTTCTCCAAGCGGGCAAACAGGCTGGACGTGTCCCAGCGCTTGCCGCCCATGCTTTCGACGTCCGAATAGAACTGATCGACCAGCGCCGCGACCGGCAGCGACGCGCCGTTGTTCCGGGCTTCGTCGAGCACGATACCCAGATCCTTGCGCATCCACTCGACCGCGAAGCCGTGATCGAAATGATTGGCGAGCATCGTTTTGTGCCGGTTCTCCATCTGCCAGCTCTGCGCGGCGCCTTTGGAGATCACTTCGATGACCGCTTCCGCGTCGAGCCCCGCAGCGCGCGCGAAACTCAACCCTTCCGACAGTCCCTGTACAATGCCGGCGATGCAGATCTGGTTCACCATTTTGGTGAGCTGCCCTGCGCCCACTTCGCCCAGACGTTTGCACTGGCGCGCATAGGCGGCCATGACCGGCTCGGCTCTTGCGTAAGCCATCGCGCTGCCGCCGCACATGATCGTCAGCTGGCCGTTCTTCGCGCCCGCCTCGCCGCCGGAGACCGGCGCATCGACAAAATGCAGCCCTCGCTTGTGCGCTTCTTCCGCCAATTCGCGTTCGACACTTGCGGACACCGTCGTGTGATCCACGAAGACGGCGTCGCGTTTCATCGTGACGAAAGCACCGTGACGGCCGACGGCAACCTCCCGGACATCCGCGTCTCGCCCCACACAGGCCATGACAAGATCGCATTCGGCCGCCGCTTCGGCGGGCGTCGCGGCGGACTTGCCGCCATATTCCCTGACCCAGCGGGCGGCCTTGTCGGCTGTGCGGTTGTAAACGGCGACATCGTGGCCGGCCTTGGCCAGATGGCCCGCCATCGGATAACCCATCACGCCCAATCCCAGAAACGCAACTTTCATCATCCTGCTCCTGCTTCGCGGGAGGCAGGTTTACTCTGAAATTTCCAGCTTTTCACCAGCCGCGAGCGTGGGCGGCTTCTTCATGAAGAAGACCACGAACAGCGACGGTATCGAAACCAGCAGCATGAAGATGAAGTCGTTCGAATAGGCGATGATCTGGGCATTGGTATCCACGACGCTGTTCAGCATCTGCGCCGTCATCGGGATCTTGGGATTCCACATCATCCCCTGCATGCCCACACTGAGCGCGCGGTTGAATCCGCTGGCGTTCTCGGCCAGCGCGGAATGGGCGGCCTGCGTGCCGTTGGCGAGAATGGTGGTCGTCACGGACACCCCGATCGCACTGCCGACATTCCGCATCAGGTTGATCATCGCGCTGCCATCCGTTCGCAACAATGGGGACAGAGTGGCAAAGCCTACGAGATTCATCGGCACGAAGACGAAGCCCATGCCAATACCTTGCACGAATGTCACGTCGATGAGCGACCACGCGCTGATCGACGGCGTCCATTGGGACATCTCCCACATCGACCACAATATCAGCGACGCGCCGAAGGCGATGACGTAGCGCGCATCGAAACGCGTGGCCATGCGGCCGGCGAGCACCATGGCCATCATCGTGCCGACGCCGCGCGGCGCCATCAGGATGCCGGTGTCGGTCACCGAATAGCCGCCGAGGTTCTGCAGATAGGGCGGCAGCAATGCGGAACTGGCAACCATCACCAGGCCGGTGACGAACATCAGCACCAAGGCGGAGACGAAATTTCGATCCTTGAACAGCGCGCTCGGAATGAACGGCCTGTCCGTGGTGAACATTTGGACGAAGAAGAGATAGGCGCCCAAGGCCGCGATCACGGCTTCGGCGATGATCTCCGGCGACTCAAACCAGGCCTTGTCGGTGCCGCGGTCGAGCAGAAGCTGCAGGCTCGCCAGGGCGATGCCAAGGAACGCAAAGCCCCACCAGTCGAACTTCAGGGTGCTGTCGCGATGGGTTTCGCGCAGGAACAGCCAGATGCCGGTGACGGCGGCGATGCCGAACGGCAGGTTGATATAGAACACCCAGCGCCAGTTATAGACGTCGGTCAGATAGCCACCGAGCGTCGGCCCCAGGATCGGGCCGACCATAACGCCCATGCCCCAGATCGCCATCACCGAGCCCCGTTTTTCCGGCGGGTAGAGATCGAGCATGATCGATTGGGACAGCGGCGACAGCGCTGCGCCGAACGCGCCCTGCGCCAGCCGGAAGATGACCATCTGGTCCAGATTCTGCGCCGCGCCGCACATCATCGAGGTGATGGTGAAGCCGCTGATGCAGATGAGCGCGAGGTTCTTGCGGCCAAAACGCGCCGCCAGCCAGCCGACCGGCGCCGTCATGATCGCCGCGGCGACGATATAGGAGGTCAGGACCCATGTGATCTGGTCGCGCGAAGCCTGCAGGCTGCCCTGCATGTAGGGCAGCGCGACATTGGCGATGGTCGAGTCCAAAGCCTGCATCAGCGTGCCTGCCATGGAGCAGAGCATGATGATGCGAAGTTCGAACTTGGATCCGTAAGCCTCGTGCGACGTTCCGAGCGAGCGGCCGTTCATTCTACCCTGAAAAAACCTTTCCGCCCCTCAGTGACCGAACAGCAACCGCTGCCACGTGCGGCGGCCGGTATCGATATCGACCACGGCGCTCATGCCCGAACGAAGCTCTGGGTCGCCTTTCTTGCGGTCGATCGCGATGCGCGTGGGAATGCGCTGCGTGACCTTCACCCAATTGCCGCTGGCATTTTCCGCCGGAAGCACGGAGAAGGCTGCGCCGCTGGCCGCGCTCACGGCGTCGATATGGCCGTGCCAGGTGTGGCCCGGATAGGTGTCGATCGTGATGGTGACCGGATCGCCGCTTTTCACATGCGTCAGATCGGTTTCCTTCATGTGAGCCTCGACCCACACTTTGTCGGTGCCGATAAGACCGACGGCGCTGGTCGTCGAGAACGCGCTCATTGCAGAGATGACAAGCGTGCCGGGTTGGAGCGAATCCACTTCCGCGACGATTCCATTGAACGGCGCACGGACGGTTGCGTGACTGAGCTGACGCTGGGCTTCATCGACCGCCGCCTTGGCCTGCTGGTATTGCGGCGTCTGCTCCGGCGCGATGTTCGGATTGCCGTTGAGTTTGGCGAGCTCGGTCTGGGCGGTCTGTTCGGCCGCCACGAGCTGCTGCTGAGAAGTGGCGAGCGTCAGCCGCGCCTGGTCGTACAGCGCGGGCGCGATGGCATTGGCCTTCAGCAAGGCGGCATAGCGCGCATAATTGCGCTGGTTGAGATCCACCTGCGCGCGTTGCGCGTCGGCGGTGCTCAACATGCTCTGATAATCGGACTTTGTGGCCTGGATGGTCTGAACGACCTGGCCCAGCTGTGCCTTCGCGTTGTCGAGCGCGATCTGGAATGGATGCGGATCGAGCGTGAAGAGCACCTGCCCCTTCGTGACATGCTGGCCTTCGCGGACGTTCACCGTTTTCACCAGGCCGGACACGTCGGTCGAAACCATCAGCTTCGCGGTCTGCACATAGGAGTCGTCCGTCGAAACATAACGGCCGCCCATCAACCAGAAGGTCAGCGCGCCAAACGCCACGATGGCCACACCGCCGATCATCAGCACGCGGCGCATCAGACCCTTGTCTTCGCGCATACGTGCGACAAGATCCCGAACCGGCGCGAAGGATCCGCGCACGCTGCCCGGATAGCGGGCGCTGGTTTCGGATTGAATGGCAGCCATAAACTTACTCTCCAGCCATTTGAAGCTTCGGGAGCGATGCGCCCTCGGCGGTCAGTTTCGATTTGATGTTTATCAGG
>Ga0265314_10005530_pt1 | contig 11369 bp, 6 predicted proteins | sample 4126metaG_FD_203106 | JGI IMG/M metagenome (GOLD analysis project Ga0265314, IMG submission 203106) | Rhizosphere microbial communities from Carex aquatilis grown in University of Washington, Seatle, WA, United States - 4-1-26 metaG | ecosystem: Host-associated > Plants > Roots > Rhizosphere >... | reverse complement strand
TTCTCGGCTGGGCTTCGCGGCCAGGCCGGCGAGGCCCTCCGCCGAGAAGCCCAGCTTCGAGGCGAGCCCGCGCAGCGCCGGCGACGGCTCGCCTTCGCCGAGGCGCGCCCAGACGAGCTCCTCGATCTCGCGGCGATCAGGCCCGGCCGGCGGCAGGTCGGCGGCCTCGACGAGATCGGCCGCGATGTGCGCCGCCTCGTCGCGGAGCGGACCGTCCTCGGGCGCGAGCAGCGCGGCGATGACGCGCGTGAGCATCGCGCGACGCGCGACGCCCTCGGGCGTGTCGCGATCGGGCGGCACGTCGCGCGCCGCGACGCGGATGAGGCGCGCGACCTCGAGATCGTGCGCCTCGGCGACCAGCCCCGGCAGCGCCTCCATGACGATCGCGCTGCGCGCGTCGTCGCCCAGGTCGGCCAGCGACATGCGCTCGCCGTCCACGCGGACGTCGAACGACACCGGCCGCGCGGCCCGCGCGAGGATGGAGGCCTCGTCGCGCCGGCCCGTGCGGCGGTGGCGCGCCCGCGCCCGCCCCTCGAGCGCGCCGTACCACGTGGGCGTCCCCGTCGACGTCGCGCGCGCGTCGAGCGCGATGTCGAACCCCGGCGCCTCGGGCAGCCCGCCCGTGACGAGCGCGCCGAGCGCGGCGCGGCCCATGGCCCGCGCGGGCGTCACGCGATCGGCGGTGACGCGGCGGAAGACGTCGGCGCCCGTGCCCTCCTCGGCGCGGTTGCTCTTGCCCTCGGCGAGGAGCGCGAGGACGTCGGACGTGGGCGCACGGCCGCCCGCCTCGGCGAGCAGGTCGAGCGCGTGCGCCGCCATGCGGATCACGAGCGAGCCCTCGAGCCCGGCGATGTCGTCGAAGAACCACCCGCAGCTCGCGTACATGAGCAGCGTCGCCCGCTGGAGCTCGACGAGCAGGCGCGCCCGGTCACGGGCCGCCTCGCCGCCCGCGAGGAGGGCGGGCGTCGCGAACGCGGCCAGGGCGGCGTCGCGCTCGTCGAGCGACGCGTCGACGACCTCGCCGTACGCGTCGCGCGCGCCCCACGGGTCGACGAGCAGATCGCACGCGGCGTCCTCGTAGAACTTCGCGGCCACGTCGCGCACGTGGTCCAGCGCCGCGCGCAGCGGGCCGCGCCACTTCTGGTTCCAGCCCTGCGCCGTGTTGAAGTTGCAGCCGCAGTCGCGCTGCCAGCGCCCGAGCCCGTGGGCGCAGCTCCAGGCCGTGCCCTCCCCGTTCGGCCCGGCGACGAGCTCGACCTCCCAGGTGGGCGGGTTGCGCTCGAGGACCGCGGCGAGGTTGGTCACCTCGATCCCGAGCCGCTCCGCCTCGGCGTGCGTCGCGTACGCGAGCGTGAGGTCGGCGAACTTCTTGTGGTGGCCCCACAGCTCGCCGTCCGAGGCGCAGAGCACGAGGCGCGGCCCGTCCACCTTCGAGCGGTCGGCCGATGCGAGGACCGACTTCAGGAAGGCCGTCGAGCTGCCCGACTCCTCGCCGAAGGCGACGGCGCGCGAGATGGGGCCGTCGAAGACGCCGATGGCGATGCGGCGCCCCGAGCCGTCGCGGTGCCGCCAGAAGTAGGCGCGCCCCGTGTCGACCGTGTCGCGATCGACGAGCTCGAAGACGGTCTCACCCGCCTTCCGCACGGCCGCGATCTGCTCGGGCGCGAGGATGGTGAACTTCACGCCGAGCTCGATGAGCGCCTCGAGGGTCGCGGGCGAGACGGCGGTCTCGGGCAGCCACAGCCCGTCGGCCGGCCGGCCGAAGCGCCGCTCGAAGTCGGCCAGCCCCCACAGGAGCTGCGTGCGGCGATCGGCGGCGTTGCAGAGCGGCACGATGGGGTGCGCGTAGGCCATGGCCATGGCGCCCCCGCGCCCGGTGCGGCGGCGCTGCTCCTCGTCCGCCGCGCGCAGGCGCCCCTCGACCTGCGGATCGGCGCGCGCGATCCAGCGCGCCAGCGTGGGCCCGAAGTTGAACGAGAGCCGCGCGTAGTTGTTGACGATGGCCGCGATGTGGCCCGCGCCGTCATGGATGCGCGCGAAGGCGTTCGCGCGGTACGACTCGGCGTGGATGCGCGCGTTCCAGTCGTGGTACGGCGCGGCCGACGGCTCGCGCGACATCTCGTCCGTCCACGGGTTCTCGCGGGGCGGCTGGTAGAAGTGCCCGTGGACGACGAGCGAGATCGGAGCTGTCACGGCCGGGAAGGTAGCGCAGCGACGGTCAAGACCGTGTCAGAAGTTTCGTGAACGTGTGAGCAGGGTGTCGCGCGCCTTCTGGACGACGGTGACGCCGCCCTCGCTCACCGTGTGCCGGAGGGCGTCGCGCGCCAGGTCGTGCCCGATGTGGTCGCCCGGCGCGATGCGCACGTTCTTGTCGATGATGCCGCGGTGGACGCGCGCGCCGCGGCCCACGTAAACATTGTCGAAGAGGATCGACTCCTTGACCTCGGCGCCCGCGTCGACGAAGACGTTGCGTCCGAGGACCGAGTCCTTCACGAAGCCGCCGGCGATGATGCAGCCGCCCGAGAGCACCGACTGGATGGCGACGCCGCGCCGGCTGTCGTCGTCGAAGACCAGCTTCGCGGGCGGGTCGGGGTAGTTCGCCGTGATGATCGGCCAGTCCCAGTTGTAGAGGTTGAGGCTGGGCACGACGTTCTTGAGGTCCATGTTGGCCTCGTAGTACGCGTCGATCGTCCCGACGTCGCGCCAGTAGGCGTTCTCGACCTCGTCGGAGACGCCGCGGATGCGATTGTTGCCGAAGTTGTAGGCGTAGACCCGCCCCGTCTTGAGCATCGACGGCAGGATGTCGCGGCCGAAGTCGTGGTGCGACTCCTTCTCCGAGTCGGCCCGCAGCTCCTCGACCAGCGGCCCGGGCGCGAACACGTAGTTGCCCATCGAGCCGAGGCAGTGGTCGGGATCGCCGGGGATCGTGATGGGATCCTTCTCGGGCTTCTCCTGAAACCCGACCACCCGCCCTTCGTCGTCGACCTGCACGATGCCGAACTGGTTCGCCTCCGACTTCTTGATGGGCAGGCAGGCGATCGTCGCGATGGCCTTCTTCTGGAAGTGAAAGTCCGTCATCTGACGGATGTTCATCTTGTAGATGTGGTCCGCGCCGAACACGAGCACGGCGTCGCCGCGGTACTCCTCGATGAGGTGCAGGTTCTGGAAGACCGAGTCGGCCGTGCCGCGGTACCAGGACTCGCCCATGCGCATCTGCGCGGGGACGACGGAGACGAACGAGTCGAACATGCCGCGCGCGCCCCACGTCCGCTGCACGTGCTCGGCGAGGGACTGCGACTTGTACTGCGTGAGCACGTAGACCGAGCGGATCCCCGAGTTCGCCAGGTTCGACAGGACGAAGTCGATGATGCGGTAGCGGCCGCCGAAGGGCACGGCGGGCTTCGCGCGATCGCGCGTCAACGGGAACAGCCGCGAGCCCTTGCCGCCCGCCATGACGACCGCGATGAACCTTCCCTGTCCGTCCATTGGAGTGTGGGGCGACACTATAGACGGTTTTTGGCTATAGTGGCCGGCCATGACCACGTCCGAGAAGCTCCTCCAGCAGCTGTCCGAGCTGTCGCGCAACCTGTGGTGGGCCTGGAACCCGCAGATCATCAAACTGTTCCGCGACCTCGCTCCCGAGGGCTTCCGCGCCTCGAACCACAATCCCATCGCGGTGCTCGCGGGGTTCTCGCCCGAGCGGCTCTCCGAGCTCGCCGAGGACGCGGCCCTGCGCGCGCGCGTCGACGCCGCTCACCGCGAGCTGCGCGACTACCTCGGCGCGACGAAGACGTGGGCCTCGACGCACGCGGGCCCGCTGCGCGTGCGGCCGGTCGCGTACTTCTCGGCCGAGTTCGGCATCCACGAGTCGCTGCCCATCTACTCGGGCGGCCTCGGCGTGCTCGCGGGCGACCACCTCAAGAGCGCGTCGGACCTCGGGCTGCCGCTCGTCGCCGTCGGCCTCTTCTATCGTGAGTCGTACTTCCGGCAGCGCATCGACCGCGAGGGCTGGCAGCACGCCGAGTACGTGCGCTCGCCCGCGGAGCTGCTGCCCGCGAAGCCCGCGCTGACCCCGCAGGGCACGCCCATCGTCATCGAGGTGCCGCTCTCGCGCGAGGTCCTGCGCGCGCAGGTCTGGGAGATCGCCGTCGGCCGCAACCGGCTCCTCCTGCTCGACACCGACGTCGACGGCAACTCCGAGGAGAACCGCCAGCTCGCGGCGCGCCTCTACTACGGCGACCAGCGCGTGCGCATCCGCCAGGAGCTGCTGCTCGGCGTGGGCGGCGTGCGCGCGCTCCGCGCCGCCGGCATCCACTGGGGCGGCCTGCACCTCAACGAGGGCCACAGCGCCTTCGCGACGCTCGAGTACACACGGCTGCTCATGGAGCAGACGGGCGCGGACTTCCGCACCTGCGCGCAAGAGGTCGCGCAGAGCACGGTGTTCACGACGCACACGCCGGTCGACGCGGGCCACGACCGCTTCCCGCCCGAGCTCGTCGACGATCACCTCGAGCCGCTGCGCCGCTCGCTCGGGCTCTCGCAGCAGGATTTCCTCGGCCTCGGCCGCATCCGTCCGGAAGATCATCGCGAAGCTCTGTGCATGACCGTGCTCGCGTTCAAGATGTCGCGTTACGCGAACGGCGTCTCGGCGCTGCACGGGCGCATCACGCGCAAGTCGTGGCAGGTCCTGTGGCCCCACCACCGCGAGGACGAGGTCCCGGTGGGTCACATCACGAACGGCGTCCACGTCCGTACGTGGCTCGCGCCCGCGATGCAGGATCTCTACAACCGCCACATCGGCCCCGACTGGCGCGATCACCTCTCCGATCCGCAGATGTGGTCGCGCATCGACAACTGCCCGGACGCCGAGCTCTGGGAGACCCACCGCATGCTCAAGGCGGCGCTCGTGCGCTTCGTCCGCCGCAAAGTCGTCGAGCAGCGCAGGCGCGCGGGGCACGGCGAGGAGATCGTCGCGGCCGCGAACAGCGCCCTCGATCCCGAGGCGCTCACGATCGGCTTCGCGCGCCGCTTCGCGACCTACAAGCGCGCCAGCCTCATCTTCAGCGATCTGCCGCGCCTCAAGAAGCTCCTCACGGACCCGAAGCGGCCCGTGCAGCTCGTGTTCTCGGGCAAGGCGCACCCCGCCGACCGCCCGGGCCAGGAGGTCCTGCGCCACGTCCACGAGGTCACGTTCAACTCCGAGCTGCGCGACCGCGTGATCTTCATCGAGGACTACGACATCAACGTGGGGCGCCACCTCGTCCAGGGCGTCGACGTGTGGCTCAACAACCCGCGCCGTCCGCAGGAGGCCAGCGGCACGAGCGGCCAGAAGGTGCTGCTCAACGGCGGCCTCAACTTCTCGGTGCTCGACGGCTGGTGGGGCGAGGCGTACGACGGCCTCAACGGCTTCGCCATCGGCGACGGGGTCACGCACGTCAACCACGACGAGCAGGATCGCCGCGACTCGCAGTCGCTCTACGAGACGCTCGAGAACGTCGTCGTGCCGCTCTACTACGATCGCGACGACCAGGGCATCCCGCACGGCTGGATCGAGCGCATGAAGCGCACGATCCGCACGCTCGGCTGGCGCTTCAACACGGATCGCATGGTCATCGACTACACCCGCGAGTGCTACATGCCGGCCGCGGGCGCGCAGAGCTGCGCGATGCCCAAATAGGCCTGTTTCGAGGGCGAGTCACGAAGGTGGCGCGTCGCTGATCTGACGCGCGCGGTTTTTCCGCGCGCGCGCTCAACCCGCATCGATCGTCGGTCGATGTCGGGAATCATGGGGCGCAAAGATCCGTCGAGGCACTCGAGGAACATCCTCTGGCGCGCGCGCGCCGTGAAGCTCGCGCTCGCCGCCACGGGGCTCGCGACGGCGATCGCGGGCGCGCAGATGGCGACGAAGCCGGATGACGCGGCGATGTCACGCGCCATCACGCAGCAGCAGGTCGCCTCGGGGCAGCCGCCGCAAGCGGCCCGGAACAACGGCAAGGCCATCTCGCCCGACGAGATGCTCGTGAGCGCCGAAAAGTTCGAGCAACAGATGAAGGGGGCGCTCGACCACGCCGAGGCGGCGCGGCAGAGCGCCCGCCGCGTGAAGGACATCATCCGCACGACGTGCGTCGAGGACAAGGCCGGGCAGATGAAGCAGGTCTATGCGATCGCGAAGCCGCGCTTCACGACGATCAAGGACCTCACCGGGGACGAGTTCCACATGCGCGCGCAGTTCACGGTCATCCGCGAGGGCGCCGAGCGCATGCGCCAGCTCTCCGACGAGCTCGAGGCCTGCACGGGCGACTCGGGCGAGGTGGTGGGCGACATCCGGCTCGAGGACGAGCAGCACCTGCCCGGCACCTCCGTGACCGATCCGACCCTCCCCGCGAACCCGCAGCTCGACCTGCAGCGCCCCGGCCAGGCCTCTCCGTACTACTAGGGGCTGGCGCCCCTCCGACCGCGCGTCCTGAGTTAGTGTGCGCGGCATGTACGTTCCTTTGAGCGCGTTCGTGCTGCGCGCGCCGTTGTTGAAGGAGCGCGAGCTGGAACGGGCGGGCGAGGCGTTGCTCGCGCACGAACTGGGCGAGACGGCGATCGCGCTCGCGAGTGAATCGCTGGCGGAGCGGCGCGATGGCGCGGCGGCACGCCGAGCGGTCACGAGGTATGGGCGCCGGGCGGCGTTTCGGGCGACGCCGGCGGGGTTGCTGGCGGGGGTTTGCGTGGGAAGGCTGGGCGGGGCGACGACGATCGCGACGGGGACGCCCCGGGCCGTGCTCGCGCCGACGTGGGCGCGGATGGCGGCGCTCGGGCGCGCGCTGCTCGAGGACGAGGCGACACGCGCGCGGGTGCGGCTGCGGGCGGCGGCGTCGATCCTGCGCGGGGCGACCACGGCGCGCTGGCTCGCGCCCGGCGCGCCGTACGCCGAGGAGCGCGTCGCCGAGCTCGCCGGCGGGCTCGGCGACATCCTCGACGCGACGGAGCGATGGACGGCGTGGTCCGCGGCGCGACGCGCGGCGCGCGCGTTCTCGCGCGGCGCCGGTGGCGGCGACCTCGACGAGCTGCTGCTCCTGCTCGTCGACGAGGGGCTGCTCCAGGCCGACGTGACGCCGCCGCTCGTGGGACGGGACGCCTCGACGTGGATGCATCGCCGCCTCGCGCGGCTCGGGCGGGCGGAGCTCGCGCGCTCGCTCGAGGCCGCACGCAGAGCGCTCGCGCGCGGCGACCTTTCACGAGGCGCCGAGGCGCTCGATTCGTTGCCGGGCGCGGCCGCCGCCCAGGTCCACGGCGTGCTCGTTCACGGCCCGAGACGGGCGCCGACGCTGTCGCGCGCCGCCGTCGAGCGCGCCGCCGCGCTCGCGCCGCTGCTGTTCCGGCTGCAGGAGGCGCTCGCGCCGCCCGCGAGCGAGCGCCTGGCCCAGCCGGCGCTCGAGGAGGAGATCGAGGCCGCGACGGAGCGCGGGGGCGCCGGCGCGCTCGACCTGGGCGCGCTCGCCGCCGGCGAGTACGGCGTCAGCCCCGCGAGCGGTGCGGACGACGAGCCTCGCGAGGCGCGCCCGGCGCCGCCCGCCCTGTTCGGCGCCCTCGTCGACGCGATCACCGCGGCCGCGCGCGCGGGGCGGGCCGAGGCGACCCTCGATCCGGAGGCGCTCGCCCACGCGCTGGGCGAGGTCGGGCCCGCGCCGCCGCCGACGTGCGAGCTCTTCCTCGCGCCGTGCCGCCGCGCGCGCGCGCCCGAGGGCGAGGGCTGGCTGCTCGGCCTGCACGCGCCCGCCGGCGCGTCGTGGGGGCGCTTCGCCACCGCCCTCGGCGGCCCCGTCACGCGCGCGCTCGAGGCCATGGCCCGCGCTGAGCGCGACGCGCGCCCCAGCGTCGAGACGCTCGACGTCTCGTTCACGCCCTCGCCCGCGCTCGCCGAGCTCTGCGCGCACCCCCGCGTGCGGCGGCGAGCCCTCGCGCTCTCGTCGTGGCCCGACGACGACGCGCCCGGCGACCTCGCGGCACGCGACCTCGAGCTCGTCGCCGATCCGGGCGCCGCGGCGCCGCTCGCGCTGCGAGGACGCGCCGGCGGCGGCCCCGTCACGCCCTCCCCGCTCGCGCGCGTGCGCTCGTCGACGGCGCCCGGGGGTCCGATGCGGCTGCTCGCGGGGTGGAACCTCTTCCGCCAGCACGCGCCGTGGGCCCTCTCGCTCGGGCCGCTGGCCGCGCTGTCGCACGTGCCGCGCCTCGTGCTCGGCGGCTTCGTCGTCGCCCCCGCGAGCTGGCGCCTGCCCGAGGCGTTCCGCGCGGGCCCCCCGGATCGCGCGACGCTGCGACGCTGGCGCCGGGCCGCGCGCCCGCCGCGCTTCGTGCAGGTCGGGCACGAGGACCAGCTGCTCGTCGTCGATCTCGATACGCAGGGCGCCGCCGCCGAGCTCGCGGGGCACGACCGCGCGTGGGAGATCTGGCCGCCGCTCGGCCGCGTCGTCGATCGGGACGGCCGCCGCGTGGAGGCGGTCGTCGCTCTCGTCGATCGACCCGATCCCGACGAGGCGGCCGCCGAAGCGCGCGCAGCGCGCGACGTGGCCGAGGCGCCGCGTGTCCCGCCGCCGCGCCTCGCCCCTCCCCCGCCCGACTGGCGCACCTTCGAGCTGCACGGCCCCCCCGAGCACCAGGACGCCCTGCTCGTGGACGCCGTCGGCCCCGCCGTCGCGAAAGCGCGCCGCGCGCGCGAGATCCAGGGCTGGTTCTTCCAGCGCTACGTCGAGGCGCCCGGCCGCCGCCACCACCTGCGCGTGCGCGTCCGCGCCGAGACGCCGCGCGCGCGCGCCGCGTTCGAGGCGCGCCTGCGCGCCGCCCTCGCGCCCGCGCGCGAGGCGGGCGCCGTCGTCGACGTCGCGGCGCGCGACTACCACCCCGAGCGCGCGCGCTTCGGCGCCGCGCTCGACGCCGTCCACGCCATCTTCGAGTCCGAGAGCGACGCGGCCTGCGCCCTCCTTGCCCTCACGCCCGACGAGGACGCGACCGAGCGCCTGACGCCCCTCGTCCGCGCGCTCGACGCGCTCGCGCGCGGGCTCGGCCTCGACCTCGAAGGCCGCCACGCCGCCGCGCGCGCGCGGCGCGCAGCCGCCGAGGCGACGGCGCCGGTCGACGCCGAAGGGCGCGCCGCGGCCGACGACGTCTTCCGCGCCCGGGCGCGCGCGCTGCGGGGCGCCCTCGGCGCGACGACCCGCGACGCCGCCACGCCCGCGCTCGAGGCCCACGCCTCGCGGACGCGAAGGGCGACGCGCGCGCTGCCGCCCGCCGCGCGCGCCGCCCTCGCCCCGTCGCTGCTGCACCTCGCCTGCGTGCGCCTCGCCGGCCCTGACCGCGATCTCGAGCGCCTCGCCTACACCCTCTGGGAGCGCACGCTCGAGGGCCTGCGCCGCGCCCCCCCGCGCAAGACCTGACGAGCGCCACCTATCGGCGCGCGCTCGGTCGGGCTACAAATGTCCGCCGTGTCGTGGGCCGTCGCGCTCCTGCCCGTCTGGGCGCTCCTCGCCGGGGCGCCCGCCGACGCGCCCCCGTTCGAGATCGACGTCGCCGACGTCTCGAACGCGCCCGACGCCTGCCCGACGCAGGATCAGCTGGGCGAGGCCCTCGAGGCGCGCATGCCCGGCGTCGTGGCGCGCGGCGCGCGCGAGGCCAACCCGAATCTCCTGCGCGTCGGCCTCGCGATCTCCCCCGACGGCATCGCGCGCGTCACCATGACCGACGCGGCGGGCGCGCTGCGGCTCGAGCGCGATCTCGATCTGCCGAAGAGCGGCGCCGGCGGCGCGCGCGAGCGCGGGGGCGGCTGCGCCGCGCTCGCCGAGACGGTCGCGCTCATCGTCGAGCGCTACATGCGGCACATCGGCTACCACGAGCCGCCGCCGCTCACCCTGGTCGAGCCGCCGCGCCCGCCACCGCCCCCTCCCGCGCCGCCCCCGCCGCCGCTCCCGCCGCTCGGCGGTCCCGGCCGGCTCGGCCTCGGCCTGGCCACCCGCCTCCCCTACGGGGGCGCCTCCTGGCGGTTCGAGGCCGCGGTCACCGGGGCGATTCGCGTGGGCCGCCTCGATCTCTCCGCCGCGGTCGGCGCCGACCTCCCCTCGGACGAGCCGGTCCCGCTCTCGACCGGCCAGGGCAAGCTCCACTTGCAGACCTTCCCCGCGCGGGTCGCCGTGGGCTGGACCGTCCCCGTCGGCCGCCGCCTCGCGCTCGTGCCAGCCGTGGGCGGGGGCTTCGATTTTGTCCTCGCCGAGACCCAAAGAATCGACGTGACGCGACGATCTACGGCCCTCGAGCCCACTCTCGAGGCGGGCCTCCGGGCGGTCGTGGCGCTGACGCAGCGCGTCTGGATCGATCTCCAGGCCTTCCAGGGGATCGACGTCCGACCCGAACAATTCCAGGTGATGCTCCCCAATACCAAGGAGAACGTGTTCTTGACGCCACGCGCCTACACGCGCCTCGGGGTCGATTTCGGGGTTTTTCTGGGGAAGAACTGAGGGCTCGGCCAACCTCTAAGTGGCTGTATGGTGAAGCGCGAAGGCATCGAACGAACCCCCACCGACCTCGCAGGTCGGTCCGGGCTCGAGGCCCGCGAGCGCGACATGGTCCGCCGGTGCGTCGAGGGCGACACGACCGCCTGGCGCACGCTCTACGACCGCCACTTTCCGGACGTCGAACGGCTCGTCGCCTCGCTCGGCATCGTCGACGCCGAAGCGGACGACATCTGCCAGGAGATCTTCGTCATCATCTACAAGAACCTCGCGCGCTTCCGCGGCGAGGCGCGCCTCTCGACCTGGATCTACCGGCTGGCCACGCGCGAGGCGATCCGCTTCGCGCGCCGGCGCCGGCTCGTGCGAGGGCTCACCGAGCTCTTCGCGCGCGACAGGCGCGAGGCCGCGCCGGCCGACTGGTCGGAGAGCGAGGCGGGCCGGCGCCATTACCTGCGCCAGCTCCTCGACAGGCTCCCGCCCGAGCGCCGGCTCGCGCTCGTGCTGTACGAGATCGAAGGCGTGCCGGTCAGCGAGATCGCGCGCATCTCCGATTGCGCGGAGAACACCGTTTGGACGCGGCTGCACCGCGCCCGCACCGAGCTGGAAAAGATGGCCCAAGATGCCGAATGAGGCGATGCAATGAGTGACTCGAGGTGGTTGGACGACGCAGACGACCCGGCGCGGCTCGCGCTTCGGCAGGGTCTCGACGAGGCAGAGCGCTTCACGCACTCGGAGCTGATGCAGCGCCGCGTGTGGGCGCGCGTGTCGGATCCGGGGCGTACGCGGCGCGCGACGCGCAACGCATTCTTCCGCGGCGCGCTCGTCGCGTCGGCGCTCACGGCCGTGACGGTGTTCGCGCTCCAGCGCCTGCAGGGCTCG
>Ga0265314_10005529_pt1 | contig 11370 bp, 7 predicted proteins | sample 4126metaG_FD_203106 | JGI IMG/M metagenome (GOLD analysis project Ga0265314, IMG submission 203106) | Rhizosphere microbial communities from Carex aquatilis grown in University of Washington, Seatle, WA, United States - 4-1-26 metaG | ecosystem: Host-associated > Plants > Roots > Rhizosphere >... | reverse complement strand
TTCCATGCGGTCGGTGCAGGAGAAGCAAGGATCGATGCTGCCAAGAGAGATGGTCATATCGGCGATCTGCTGATCTTTGATCATCGCCGGCACGCCTTGCAGGTTCTGATAGGTGGGCGCGCGCACTCGCCAGCGGCGGGGACGATTGTTTTCTCCGGTAATCACGAAGTGATGGCTCTCGCCGCGCGGCGCTTCGACCGACGAGAGGCCCATGCGTCCGACCGGCAACTCGTCTTTGATTTCCAGTTGCAGGGGGCCGTCTTCCATCTTGTCGAGGCACTGGCGGATGATCTTGATCGACTCGAAGACTTCGTTCATTCGCACTACTACGCGCGACCAGACATCGGCGCCCTCGGCGGTGATGATGTTGAAGTCAACCCGGTCGTAGGCGGCATAGGGATGATCGCGGCGGCAGTCGATGTCGACTCCCGCGGCGCGCGCTACCGGGCCGAGCAGACCGGCGCTCTTCACCAGGAACTTGCTGGCAACTCCCACGCCTACGGTGCGTTTCTGGATATTACGATCTCTGCTCACGGCGGCGACTACCGGGCGCCATTCCGATTCGAGCTTGTCGAGCACCACGCGCAGCTCGGCTTTGAGTTCGTCGGTGATATCGCGCCGGACTCCGCCGACGAGACAGATGGCGTAGGTCTTGCGGTTGCCGCTGATTTTTTCGGCGATCCACATGATGGGCTCGCGGATGCGAAAGCTCTGCATGAAGAGCGTGTCGAAGCCGACGATGTGGCAGGCGAGTCCGACCCACAGCAAGTGACTGTGGAGGCGCTCGAGTTCGAGCATGATGGTACGGATGTACTCGGCGCGGAGCGGAACCTTCAGGGCGGCGGCCTCTTCTACGGCCTGGACGTAGGCCACGCTGTGGACGCATCCGCAGATACCGCAGATGCGCTCGGCCAGCATGGGAATGTCGTTGTAGCTCATCACCGATTCCGCGAGCTTCTCGATGCCGCGATGGACCATGAAGCCGCGATATTCGCAGCCGCGGACCATCTCGCCCTCTACGTAGAGGCGGAAATGGGCGGGCTCGTCGAGCGTGGGATGGAAGGGGCCGAAGGGGACGACGGTGCAGCCTTCCGGCGTTTCGCCGAACTTGAATTCGTTGTCTTCAGTGTTGCTATAGCTTTCGGGGACCTCGTTCCAGGGCACGTCTTTGCGCAGCGGATGATGGCCTTCGGGCCAACCGTCGGGGAGGACCAATCGTTTCAGATATTCGTGGCCCACCGGTTCGATGCCGAGCAGGTCGCGCATTTCGCGTTCGGCCCAACTGGCGGCCGGCACCATCTTGGTGATGCTGTCGATCTTGAGGTTATCTTCCGGGAGTTGGGTGAGCACGCTGCAGAGGACGTGGTCTTTGTCGAATGCGAAATTGTGAGCGACCAGAAACTTGCCGGAAAATGGGCGGTCGTCGGAGCCGATGCTGGCTACGTAGCGGGCGTCGAGCTCGCGGAAAATGTGTTGGCAGACGAACTTCACGACCGAGGGGTCGACGAAGACGAAGAGGCGGCGATCGTTGGGCAGGTCGGCGCGATTGATGAGCGGACCGAAGCGGGCCTTGAAGTCCTCGAACATTTCGCGAGCGGTCATTATTAGTCCTAGGGCTGCTGTCCCTTCAGGGCGGGCGGTTTCGGCGCATGCGGCATGCCACCCAGCCAACGGAAGTAACGTTTGATTTCTCCGTAGAAGTTGTGCGCTACGTAACGGTTGCACTCGGCTTCGCGCGCGTAACCACAGAGCCAGGGTGCGGCGGCGCGGCGCTGAGAGCTGCCAAGTTTCGAAATGCGATACACCAGGAAAAACATCATTGCCAGCACGACGGCGAGCGCGGCGGGCGCGAACACCGCTGCGGAATTGAGTTCCGAGATTCCAGTTAGCGGACCGCTGCGCATTGGGAAGGCGTTGGCCAGCGTGGTTCCGAGTCCGCCTCGGCTGGCTTCTAGCGCGTGTTGCATCAGGCCGAAGCCGATGGCTGGTACTACTCCCAACAGAACACAGAGGAAGGCGAGCGCTAGTTGCGGCACCTGCATCATCCAGGGAACTTCGAGACGGCCGGTATCGGCGGCATGCTTGCGGATGAGAGCGCTGGTGCGCGAGAGGAAGCTCACTCCGAAAAATTTGATGAACGACGCCAGCGTTAGCGCGCTGGTCAGAATCGCGATCACCGCACAGACGACCAGATAGTGCGCCGACCCGCTACCCTGAATCGCAGCCATGCAGATGGCCCACTTGCTGACGTAGCCGTTGAAGAGCGGGACACCGGAAATTGAGAATGACGCGACCAGCGCGGTGATCGCGGTTAACGGCATGAACTTCATCATGCCGCCCATCTGATTGAGATCCTGCGTGCCGGTGGCGTGCAACATGGAGCCGGCATTGAGGAACAGCAGTCCCTTGAACAGACCATGGTTCAACACGTGGAAGAGCGCGCCGAAGAATCCGATGGTGGCTAGCGCGGCTGTTGCTGGGGTGTTCATTGGCAGCAAGGCCATGCACGTGCCTGTACCCAGCAGTATGTAGCCGATTTGTCCAATGCTGTGGAAGGCTAGCAGACGCTTGGACTGCTCCTGCTTGAGAGCCTGCATGGTGCCGGTGAAAAGCGTGATCGTACCCAGGACCGCGACCAGCATGCCCCAGCGCCGCAGCGGGTAGTTCGCCTGCGCACTGATGGGAACGAGCCACAGGAAATAGCGCATCAAGCCATAGACGCCGGTCTTGATCATTACGCCGGAGAGCATCGCACTCACTGGGGACGGCGCGGCGGGATGCGCGTCGGGGAGCCATACCTGGCCGAAGGGCCACATGCCCATCTTGATTCCGAATCCGATCAGGAACAATCCGAAGGCAAGGGCAGTGATGACGGGGCGCGTGGCGAGGAGCAGCGGCAGGTTCGAGCTTACCGTGTCAAAGTCATATTTCAGATTGGCGCTGCCGCTTACGGCCTTGCCGCTGATGGCGAGGAGTTCCGCGCCGATCATGGTTGCCGCACAGGCAATCTGCATCATGATTAGGTATTTGTTGGCCGCCCAAACGTTTTGCGGCTTGCGGTGTTCGAAGCGAATCAGCGCGTAGCCGGGCAGGGTCATGAGCTGCCAGAAAATGAAGAAGAACCACATCATGTCGGTGGTCGAGAGCAGGCCGTACATGGCGGCTAGGAAAAGCAGGAAGTACGGGTAGTAGCGGGCTACGCTGTAGTCGCGGTAATGCCGCATGTAAAGGATGGAGTAGAGGGCGGCGGGAACGGCAATCAGCGCGGCTAATAACAGGAAGACGGCGGTCAGTCCGTCAACGTAGATGCGGAGGGCGAATCCGAATTTCGGCATGGCCCAGAAGGCAGCGGGGTGGGCCGAAGGGCCGACCGAGAGAACTTCGAAGACGGCCCGGAGAATCAAGACCGCCGTCCCGGTCGTGACCACAAATGCCAGCCATCCTGCAACCAGCTTGTTGCGCGACACCACTAGCGTCAGCACCGCACCGGCAATGCAGGCGAGAATCGAAACCAGGACGGCTTGTTCTGGCGTCAGCATAGGTTCACTTCTTGTGATCTCAGGTGAAACAGCAGTTCGAGGAGAACGCCCATCGTTTTGCGGACTGTGTGGGTGAGGCCCTGTCCTTCTTTCATTGACTCGGGTTGCACTCCCAGCAGCCAGGCCTTGGTGACTCCGCCCGACTCTACGAAATTCGCTAACAAGCCCAGCGAAATCTTGTGTGTCGAAATTTGCGGATAGCGGGCTGCGATCTGCCGGCTATCCAAGAACGCGACCGATCCGGGCGCTGCCCCAAAATCCAGGGCGTCCAGAAAGACCAGATGATCGAACTCCATGTCGGTTGCAGCGGCGAGATAGCGGTCGGGCGAGCTTCCGGCTACGATCACGTAGGGCACGCCGGCCTCGAGCAGTGTTTGTGCCAGATGGACACCGAAGGCATCGTCGCTGTAGTCAGAATTGCCCACGCCCATCAGGCAGACGCGCCCCTGCAGCGTTTGCTCGAGCTGCTCGCGAAGGTTGTTCTTGGGGTAGTGTGCCATCAGATATCCTCGCCGAGTCTCTTGATCTGCTCGTAGGTGAAGACCGGGCCGTCCACGCAAACGTAGGCGACTCCGATGCAGCAGTGTCCGCATTTGCCGACGCCGCACTTCATGTAGCGCTCGAGGGTGGAGACGATGTTGCGCTCCTGGAATCCCATTTCCAGCAGATCCTTGATGACGAAGCGGAACATGATGGGGGGGCCGCAGACGAAGGCCATGGTGTTCTCTACCGCAACCTTCACGTCCGGCTTCTTGAACAGGCTGCCGACGACGCCTACGTTTCCGGTCCAGCCCTCTCCGCTGCGATCGTTGCCAGGACGGTCAACTGTGAGGTGACATTCGACGCCGGGGGTTCGCTCCCACTCGTGAAGATTCGGTACGTACATCAATTCGTTTGGTGTCTTGGCGCCGTGGAAAATCTGGATGCGTTCGTAGTCGCTGCGGTGGGCGAGCGCGTAGATGATAGCGGAGCGCAGGGGAATCAGCCCAATGCCTCCGGCAACGAACACGAGGTTCTTGCCGCGGTACTCTTCCATGGGAAAGCCGTTGCCGTAGGGGCCGCGCACGGCGAACTTGGCGCCGGGCTGGAGCTGGTGGAGCGCGGCGGTGCAACTGCCCACCTGGCGGACAGTGAAGAAGGTGGCGTCTTCGGTGGGGCTGGGTGGAAGTGAGGTGGGAAACTCGCCTACTCCGAACAGCGAGACTTGGGCGAACTGGCCGGGGCGGAAGCGTTTGAAGGCTTGCTGCTCCACGCTGTCTTCAAAATGCCAGTAAAACGTTTTGACTTCATTGATCTCGCTGACCACGCGATCAAGCACGGCGACCTTGGGCAGATACACGTTCTCGACAATTTCTGGAGGGCCAGTTGCCGGTGTCACGTGTTCAATCGCGGACGGATTCATGCTTCTTTGCTCCGGGTAGTGGCGTGGCGGATCATCTCCACTACGCTGGGCATGCCGATGTCGCCATGACAAACTGCGGCGCAACGGCCGCAGCCTACGCACGCCATCGAGAGTTCCCGCTGTATGAAGTAGTGCGCGAGCTTGCGGAAGAAGCGGCGGTTGCGGCGGTCGTGGATGGCGCGGCGCGGATTGAACCCGCCGGCCATGCGGGTGAAACCGCTGAGCGCGCAGGAATCCCAGATGCGCAGGCGCTCGACTCCATTGTCCTCAACAGAGTGATCGGTCACGGTGAAACAAGTGCAGGCCGGACAAACATAGGTGCAGCCGCCGCACTCCAGACACCGATTGCCGATCTGGTCCCAAGTTTCCTCCGGAATCTCGCCACGCGATACGGCTTGAATCGCGGCGGAAAACCAGCTGGTGGTGTTGGGTTTGAAACGCTTTCGAACTTCTTCGAGGATGGCGCGGCGTCGGGCTACATGCTCCGGAGAAGCTTTGCGGAAAATCGGATCGGCAAACAGAGCTTCGCCGGCGGGCGTGCCTGCCACGGCCATGAATTCGTCGCCAAGATCCATCAGTTGCAGGTCGAAGTGGTCGCGCGCCGCCGGGCCGGTATCGGTGCACATGCAGAAACATTCTTCGCCGATGTCGAGGTCGGGATCGGTGCAGGCCATGTTCACGAGGAACAGATTCTTGCGATGGTTCTGATAGTAGATGTCGGGAAGTTCGCGGCCGAGGTAGAAGCGATCGAGATGATAGATGCCAGCGACGTCGCAGGAACGAATGCCGAAGATGGCGCGCTTTTGAAAATCATACGTGGGCACAATCTGCAAATCACCGTTCGAACGCTCCACCTTCAGCAAGCGCTCGATGGGCGGAAACACATAGCGCTTGGGCGGGTAGTAGGGATTGGGGAGATGAAGCTGAATCCGATCGCGGTTCTGGTCGGTAACGGGCTCTAAGAAGGTGTCGCGACCGCGCTCGCGGAAGGGAGCGATCACCTCGTAGCTCTGCTGGCGTAGGAGGTCGACAATCTTCAGCACGTCGTTGCGTGGGAGGACGCGAGCCTTCATGCCGGCTCCTTCTCTACTCGAACTGGAACCAGGCGGAAACTGTCGTTCGAGGGGCCGAGGACTTGCTGTTCGACCTCGCGCATGAAGTGCGGGACGAAGATGGTTCCGGTCATGACCTCGGAGGTGATGCGAGCCGTTGCCGACGAGGAGGTGGTCTTGGCGTAAAGCCGCATCCTGGCGCCGTCGCGAATGCCGAACTGCTTCGCGTCTTCCGGATTGATCTCGACGAACCCTTCGGGATAGTCGAGCATCAACTGGCGATATTCGCGTTTGAGCGTTTCGCTGTGGCGCACGAGCACATTCTGGTTCCAGTAGTAGAGCGAATTGCCGAAGACCAGGGTGAGCGGGAAATCTTTGGGATTAGGCGCGCGGGCGGGCGGCTTGGGAACGGCCGCAAACTTGAAGGCGCGGTCTTCGGGCTTCTGAGTGAAATCTTTCCGGTTGAAATGGTTCTCTGCAAAACGGTTTTCTGCAAACAGGAATTTCGTGCCCAGCGGCCGATCCTTCGTACAGGGCCACTGCCGTCCGTAGTCGCGTGCCAGGTTCTCGTAACTGGCACCGCCATAGAAGGGGACAGCCTGGCCGATCTCATCCATTACGTCGCGCGCCGAGGTGTATTTCCAATCCGCGCCCATGCGCTGGGCCAGGTGCACCATCTGTTCCCATGCGGGAGTAAGGCCGGTGGGCGGATCGACCACGTGTTCCGCCAACTGAATGCGACGGTCGGTGCTGGTGAAGGTGACTACTTCCTCACCAAATGCGGTCGTTGGCAGGATCACGTGAGCATAATTGCTGCACTCAGTCTTGAAGAGATGTTGGACAACCAGCAAATCGAGTTGCCGAAGCTGCGCGGCTACATCGCCGAGCAGCGCGGTATTGGTGGGATCGTAGCGCGACAGCCAGAGCGCCTTGACTTTGCCTTGTCCGCGATGACCCAACAAGGCGCGAGATCCGAGTCCCGGCTGAGGAGGAATCGTGCTTCCCCAGAGAGCGTCGAGCGCGGAGCGAGCCTGGTCGTCGGTCACGGGTTTGTAGCCGGGGAGACGGTCGGGCAACATTCCCATGTCGCAAACGCCCTGCAGGTTGTTTTGTTCGGTCAGCGCGAACAGCCCGGCTCCGGGCTTGCCGAGATTGCCCGACAACAGTGCCAGATTTACCACGGCGCGGATACTGTCGCGGCTGCGTTCTTCCATGCTGGCGGAGAACATCAGCGTGGCAGCGCTTGCGCTCCCGTATGCCAGAGCCGCTGCTTCGATCAGGCTCGGCGCTACTCCGCAGGCCTCGGCTACGCGGAGCAGATCATATTCATAAATGGTCGCGAGAAAAGCTTCGTAGTCGCGACAGCGGGCCTTGATAAAACCCAGGTCCATGAGTCCGCGATCGACAATGACCTTGGCGATCGCGCCATAGAGGAGCGTTTCCGTTCCGGGCTTGATTTGCAGAAAGAGGTCGGCACTCTCAGCGACACGGTGGCGCCTGGTGCCGACCACAATCAGGCGGGCGCCGTTAAGCTTGGCACGAATGACGGCGCCCCCGATGGTCGGCAGGCGCTTCGCAAGATCCACACCATCGACCACAATCACCTGGCTCTGAGCCAATTCTGCAATCGAGTTGGTGCTCGCTGGGACGCCGATCATGTCCAGCAAAACGTTGATGGAGTTGTTGGAGTAGACGCCGGTGCCGTGATGCACATTGTTCGTGCCTATGACGGTGCGGGCAAACTTCTGCAGCAGGTACGATTCCTCGTTGGAACACCGCGGTGAGTTCAAAAAGCCGAGCGCGTCGGGACCGTGTTCGTCGCGGATCGCCTTCATTTTGAGGGCGACGAAACCCAGGGCCTCGTCCCAGCTCACTTCCTGGAACTTGCCGTTCATGCGCAGGAGCGGATGCTTCAGACGATCGGGTGAACTCGCGACCTCGTGGACGTGCCAGCCGCGGACGCAGATTCGTCCCTGATTACTGGGGTGAGAAACACTAGGATAGGCTCCCACGATCTGGTTGCCGGAGGTTTCCAGATAGAGGCCACAACCAACTCCGCAGAAAGTGCAGGTGGTGAGCTGATGAGCCATACTTCACTCGGCTCAACTATGCACGAACCGTAGACATCGCGATAGTACGAAGCTCACGTTGGGTTGTGACGTATGAGTAAGGGCCAGGGTTGGCTCTCACTACTATGGGGCGTCGTGTTTGTGACTGTGGACGCTGTTTTGGTCGCCGCCTGCGACGCGTCAGGGTGCGGAAATCAGTCGAATATCGGCAATATGAAGGGTGCCACTGTTAGTGTCGAGACTGGCGACGATTCTTACTTGCTTGCCCGCGTATAGCTTGGCAGTGCTCTGATCGTCGAGTTTGTAGGTGGTGCCGCTCGCATCTCTGAGAACGTAACATGCGCGGAACAAGCGATTGGCATTCTCGCTCGTGCAAGGCGATCACACACAGTTTGGCGGACGGGCGAGGACGCCCGTCACTCCACTGGCGCAAATTGGTTTAGCGGAACTGGTATCCGGGTTTTAGTTCGCAGCGATAGGTTTTGGATTGATCTTTGTCGACGCCAACGTGACAATCGGCCCAGCGTAGGAGGAGATCTGGACCGAGCGGAAAGACGATGGCTTCCTTGTCGATTTCTGCCTCAACGCTGGGACCTTCGGCATCCGCGGGGAGGCTGAAGTTTAGGGTGCGTCCGAAAATCACCGGATAGGATTCTCGCACCATGTCGCTGGTCATGGGGTGAACCACTTCGGCCTCGACCAGGAAAGTGGTGGTATCCGACCAATTACGGACGGAGACGTTGAAGTGGCGGTCGTCGTCTAGAAGGTCCTCTCGTTCGACCTTGGTGAAAGGGCATGGTCCGGCAATGCAAGAGACTCTGGCGTTGCGGAACTGATTTCCCTCGCCGGCGTCGAGAGTCACAGAATCGATCGCCGCCTTCCATTTACCGGCGCAGGTTGGCTGGTTGTCACACGGCGTGTTGCCGACGTTGACGACCTGGAACGTCTTCACCGCGGTTCCTATATTCGCTTCGGTCGTGGCCTTCACCGAGTACCTGATTCGGGCATTGGACACCACGGCCCCGGAATGGGATTCAACGTTTGTGTCCTGGCGGATCGGCACCATTCGGGCGATGTAGAGTTTGTCGCCTATGAAATCATCCAAATCAAGCGGGCGATAATCCTTGTGGCGGAATTGGAGTACGACAGGCTGACGCCGCCGCAGGCCTTTGGGCAGGGTCAAACGGAAAAAGCCTGAAGGATTCGACTTGGCAGTTCCGCTCCCCAAGCCGGCGATGGCGGTGATTTGGACGTCGGAGAGGGGCAATTGCTTATTGGGATCGCGATCGGCTTGCACGACGGCGCCCCGCAGCACGACGTGTTGCCACCGGCGCCAGAGGACGATGGTCAACACCGTCCCTAGAATTCCGAAGGCAAGAATTGCCCAGATCGCGATCGTCTTTCGCCTGCTCATCTTTAATTGCACCCTTCAGTTAACATTGTAGGACGCATTTTCCCGTACGGCCTGTTGCTCAACGAAACTCAAAGGTCTCATTTCCTTCGAACTTCGCGGTCCGCGCCGGGATGCCGAGCATCTAAAAATTTAACCCATGCGTCAGAAAGAAGAAAACAGCCTGCGGAGGAACCAGCTTTCACGACGGGCCGTCCTGTTGCAGATGGGTGGCGTGGGCCTGTGGCGCGTGTTCGGCCGCGGGAAGATATTTCCCCTCGCGCTCGTGGCGGCCGAGGAACAGCGTACCTCTCCGCAGCCTTCCCCGGCTTCAAGCTCTCTTTCGCCTGAGAACGACCAGTTTTTAGATGAACTGGAGAAGCGAAACGCTCAGTTCTTTTGGGAACAAGGCAGCCCGCAAACCGGGTTGATCAGGGATCGATGCAGCGTGCAGACGGATTCGAAAACCGTGGTTGCGAGTATTGCGGCCACCGGGTTTGGGTTGACGGCTCTGTGTATCGCGGAAAAACGTGGGTTCATTCCGCTCTCGGATGCGCGGGATCGGGTGTTGGCTACGCTGCGCTTTTTGTGGAAGAAGATGCCTACCCATCGCGGGTTCTTCTACCATTTTGCCGATATCAACACCGGCGAGAGAGTGTGGGATTCTGAAGTTTCTTCCGTCGATACGGCCATTCTGCTGTGCGGGATTCTGACTTGCCGGCGACACTTCGCCGAACATTCCGAAATCAGTCTTCTGTGCTACGAAATTTTCAACCGCGTGGACTGGAGTTGGTTGTCGGAGGATACCTCGCTGTTGCCGCATGGCTGGACGCCTGAATTCGGCTTTCTCCCCTATCGCTGGGACTACTACAGCGAGATGATGATGATCTATCTGCTGGGACTGGGATCGCTGACGCATCCTCTTCCTGTCCAGGTCTGGAACGCGTGGAAGCGGACGAAGTTCGAATATGACGGCATTCGTTATATTGGTGCGTTTGCGCCTTTGTTTGTGCATCAATATTCGCAGGCCTGGTTTGACTTCCGAGGCAAACGCGACCAATATGCCGACTACTTCCAGAACTCGGTGGCGGCCACGGACGCACATCGCCATTTCTGTCGGGAGTTGGCCAAGCAGTTTCCCGATTACAGCGACGATCTGTGGGGGATTACCGCATCCGACTCGCAGAAGGGGTACGTGATTTGGGGAGGACCGCCAACGATGGGGCCGATTGACGGGACCGTGGTACCGAGCGCGTCGGCAGGATCGTTGCCATTTCTGACGCAGCCTGTGATGCGCGTGCTGAAGCACATTAAGGATCACTACGGGCAGGCGTGGAGTAAGTATGGATTTGTGAACGCCTTCAATCCGCTCACGAATTGGTACGACAGCGATGTGGTGGGGATCGACGTGGGAATCACGATGCTGATGGCGGAAAATGTCCGCACCAATTTCGTCTGGGAGACGTTCATGAAAAACCCGGAGGCGCAGCGCGGCATGCAACGGGCCGGGTTCAAGAAGTATTAGCCGTATCGCTTCCTCTGCTTCAACTGCCGCTACCTCAATTCAATCAGGGCGAGGCCTTGCCCGGGCAAGGTCACAGTCAGTTCGCCATTCTTGATTGGGCGAGCTTCCGGCGGCGAGAGCTCGGCAGCTTTGCGCAGTTCCTGAATCTGCTTCTGGGTGGGATAAGGCGGCGCGCCCATCTTCTCATAGGCGGAGTGAAAATCTCCATGGTCGCGATCTGCTCGCGAGATTACAGCGTGTCTGGCGTTGGTACCTTTCAGGTGTAGCGTGACGGTTCTTGGTGAACCGGGTTGACCCGGGGGAGCGTAGTTCCAGAGCGCTAATATCAAACTGCCATCATGATTGCGGGTAAGCAGGGCAGAATCGGAATCGAGTTGGATGCGCTCGTCGCCG
>Ga0265314_10005528_pt1 | contig 11373 bp, 8 predicted proteins | sample 4126metaG_FD_203106 | JGI IMG/M metagenome (GOLD analysis project Ga0265314, IMG submission 203106) | Rhizosphere microbial communities from Carex aquatilis grown in University of Washington, Seatle, WA, United States - 4-1-26 metaG | ecosystem: Host-associated > Plants > Roots > Rhizosphere >... | reverse complement strand
TATTCCAGCATCAATTTGGCTTGTTCGATCTGCGCCTCGTCCGTCCGTACAGAGCCTTCCAGTTGACCAACCAGCACACCCTGGTCATCCGCCTGCTGCTGGGCGATGAGCTTGTCCTTGGCCACGCGGGTGTAGCGGTCGAGATTGACCTTGCCGCCGTGCAATTGTGCCTGGTCGCGCGCCAAAGCGCCTTCGGCTTGATGAAGCTGGATGGAGAAAGGCCGCGGATCGATGAGCGCGAGGAGCGCTCCGCGTTTGACGAACTGGCCCTCGCGAAAAGCCACGCTGTCGAGGCGACCGTCGACTTGAGAGCGCACGGTCACGGTCTTGAACGCGGTCACCGTGCCGAGCCCGTCGAGGATCACCGGCATGTCGCGCGCGATCGCCTTGGTCGCAACCACGGAAACCGGGCGCTTGTCTGCGCCTCCTTGCCCAGCCTTGTCTTTGCCGCCGGCACCACCACACTCAGTCAGAAGCAAAGGCAGAATCGCGAGCCGCAGACAAAGTCGCAAGGATGGAGAATAGGGGAACTTCATTATTGTCCTTTCGCTTTCGAAATTCATTCCGTTTGTCATCGTCTTCCGAGAGCGCCCCACAACGCGGCTCGAGAACTGGCAAGCGAGAACCGCGCACCCACTTCCTGAGCCGCTGCCGTCGTTCGGGTCACCTGTGCATCGGATAGTTCAATCACGCTTCCCATGCCGGCGGCGTAGCGCGCCTCGGCCAATTGCAATTGCTTCTGCGCGTTTTCGCGCGCCAAGAGGGCAGCGCCCAAGGTGGCCCGGGCTGCTCGCACCGCCAACGCGGCCTGCTCTACATCGATGCGAACTTGCAGCCGGAAGGTGTCTTCCTGCGCATTGATCGCGTGAAGGTTGGCTTGCGCTTCGGCAACCTGACCCTTGGTCAAGCCGCCCTGAAAGATGGGCCAGGTCAGAAGCGCGCCCACCCACCAGTTGGGCGCGAGGCTGTCTACACTTACGCCCGTCCCCGCGATGCTGGCTTGGGCCTGGAGATTGGGGCCGTAGCCTCCTCGCGCGGCGGCAACCATCTTTGCCTGGGCCTCGCGCTGCTTGGCGAAGCTCGCCAACTCGGGCCGGTCGTGGAGAGCGGATTCGAGCAAGCGCTCGATGGGCGCATCTTCGTCGGCGACTGGCGGCATGTCGTCGGTGCCAGGCTCGTAGCGCGCGGCGGAAGCCTGCCCAATCGCCTGACTGAAGGCGGCGCAAGCCAAGTCGTACGCATTCTGGGCGCTGATGAGTTGCACCTGGGCATTGGCCAGGCCGGTCTCCGCGGTGACTCGATCGATTTCCGGTCGCATGCCTTCGAGAACCAGTTTCTGGATCTGGTCTACGTGCATTTTCTGGTTAGCCACGGCCTCGGCGGCAACATCGATCAGATCCCTTTGCGCGCGCGCTTGAAAATAGGCCTTGCGCACGTTGGAGACAATCTGCACTTGGACGGCATGCTCGCTGTGCGTAGCCGCGGCCTCGCTCGCTTGCGCCGAGCTCCATCGATCCGAGGTCTGGCCAAAATCGTAGATGAGTTGCGAGGCCGTGCCGCCAAAGGTGAAGAAATCGGAGGTTCTTGTCCAAGACGTGGTAGGTGGCGTGGCGCCAGTTGTTGTCGCGGTGGCGGAAGGCGCGAACACGCCGGGCTTGCCCGTGGGGTTGTAGGTCATCCGCTGGTACTGCCCGGTTCCCACGATCTGAGGCAAATACGGTGATCGACTCTCCTCGACGCGCGCCGCGGCCACGTCCACCGCAGCACGGGCCTGGGTCTGTGATGGATGGGAGCGCAAGGCCAGGTCAATCGCTGCATCGAGCGTGATGGCTTCTCTTGCTGGCGCGGCGCCCGCGTTGGTGCACAAGGCGGGCACGACGGCAAAGTTCAGTGCGAAAAGCGCAAATGACGAAAGAAGCGGCTGTCGTTTCATAGGACGATCCCCACAACGCGGACAGCGTTGGCGAGCGATTTGCGGTCAACCCTTCCAAACGGGCTGAAAACCAGGCGGAACATGCGTCAATCGAATGCAGGAACGGTGCCTGACCGCAAAGTCGCTGCGTGTGGGGCCTTTCTCAACGGATGGACGGCGGATCCTCGGGCAGCGGAAAACCTCCGTACTTGCGGATGTGCAGCCATGGCTGGAAACGCGGGGCGAAGGGATTTTCCGCCAAGGCTGCGGCCTCCTCGAAATACACCGCGGTGTCGGTGGCGCCGAACAGTCGTCGGTCGTCGCCGACGGGGCAAACCTTGTGGCAGAAGCCGCACGGATCTCGGAAGGCCGCGCGCAGGCGGTTGTGGTTGGCGAAGCACGCGGCCTCGTCGAGGGTCGACTTGCCGTCCGAACCGGTTGCGAGCGCGTGTGCGGGACAGATGCGCGCGCAGTTCCCACACATGGTGCAAAGGCTTTCCGCCAGCAGCGGATCCCCGTCGAGGGCCAGTTCGGTGAACACCGAGACCAAACGTACGCGCGGACCGTAACCGCGGGTCAGCAGCGCGTGGTTGCGCCCGATGCGCCCCAGCCCAGCCAGCTCGCCGGCGAGCACGTGGGAAAAGACCCGGGTCGCCTCCGCGGGCGCTTCGGGTTCGCCCGCGCGGTTGCGGGGCACGTTGATGGCCGCGTGTCCGCGCCTGTTGAGAAAGTTCGCCAAGCGGTAGGCGGCCTCGTCCAGCAGCTTGTCGGTGACGATAATCTGTTCGCGGCCGAGCTGCGATGGTGCCGCCTCGACCACCGGTAGCCACAAGGGCACGCCCAGGACAATCACGGTGCGGGCGCGTGGCCACAAATCGCTCGGGCGATGGCCGGATGCCACGTCGGCCTTGTCCCAGCGAGCGGCCGGCGCAAAACCGACCAACTCGGCACCCAGGGCGCGCGCTTGCGTGGCGATGACCTCTTTTGTGGCTGCGATGGGCATCAGGCTCCTACGGTTCGTGGGACACGATGGGATCCAAGGGGACGCCGTTTTTCGCGAAAATGCGTCGACGTTCTTCCAGGTACTGCGCCACCGTGGGCGTGCCGTACAATTCGCGGTCTTCGCCCGTGGGGCAGACCTTGAGGCAGAAGCCGCAGTGCTGGGCGGTCTTGAAGCGTGCGCGGCGATCGAAGCAGGCGAACTTGTTCATGTTGGATCGTCGGTCGCGTTTGCGGTCGCCGGAAAAGGCCTGGGTCAGGCAGGCCTTCTGGCACATCAGGCACTTGCCACACAGCGATCCCTCTTGGATCATGGGATCGCCCTCCAGTTCCAGCGACGTCAGCACCGAGACCAAGCGATGGCGCGGGCCGAATTCGGCGGTGACCAAGCAGTGGTTCCAGCCCACTTCGCCGATGCCCGCGTAGTGCCCCGCCCACACGTGCGAAAACACGGCAATTGGGCGGATCTTCATCACGCCGTCTCCGTAACCGTCGCGGCAGATGTTGATGGCGGGATGGCCGTTACGGTTCAGGAAGGCCGCCAGACGGTAAGCGATCTTGTCGAGCAGCTGGTTGGTGTTGTTGTACTGCGAGCGGTAGACGAAGGCGTCGTCGGTTTCCGTGACCGGCAACAGGGAAGGGACGGCCATGGCGATCACCGTCTTGGTCAGGGGCCACAGACGCCGTGGATCGAATTCCCACGACAGGTCGCCGTGCTCGGCCCAGCGACCCACCGGCGCGAACCCTACCAAGGCAGCACCCAGCCGCCTCGCTTCGGCGGCGATATCTTCTTTCGACAGCGTAATGGCGATGGCGTTCATTGGAGGGCGCCCCAGTCGACCGAATCGTTGCAATTGACGTTCCAAACGTGGCTTGTGCAAAAGCGTCAAAGTGGAGCCGCAACACCAGTAAATGGCGCTCGCATCTGCTGCTATTCCAACATTGCTGTGGAACAGGTGCCTCTCAGGCAACAGGCGCCTCTCGGACGTGGGGCTTGGATGCCATCGGGACGGGGCTGGTACGCGCCTTGCCTGTACGCTTTCCCGGAGACGAACCATGAAAGCGAACGAGCCCGGATCGAAGACCTGGATTCTGCCGTGGGGATTGCTGCTGTCGCTGTCGGCGGTGCCGTGGGCGCGCGCGGCCCAGACGCCGGTGAAATCCGTCCCCGGTCCGGCGCTCCTGCCAGACGGCACACGCGTCGCACACATCGCTCTTTCCGACGTGACCGCGGTGGCTGGAAAGAAGGGATGGTTGCAGGAGGAGTTCAGCAAGGTTGGGGCGAAGGCCGATCTGATCCTGGTCAGCGCCCGGGGAGGCAGCGGCGTCGAAACGTCGCTGCTCGATCGCGGCGAGCTGCACATCACGCAGCGGATGGCCTATCCGGCGCTACAACATCGGGCGAACGGCTTGGATGCCGTGGTGGTTTGGCAAGGCGTGGATCCGCCACCTCGGCGCGCGGTCACGTTGGTGTTGAAGGACTCGCCAATCCAGTCCTTGTCGGAGTTGAAAGACAAGACCCTGGGCTCGTCGCTGGTTGGATGTCCATACTATGCCTCGCGCGAGACGCTGCTTTCGCAGGGCCTGGACGTGGATACGGAATTCGGCGCGGCCGACGTGCGCTTCCTGAACATCACCGGCGCCGCCGCAGTCACCGCGTTTCTGGCCGGCCGCTTTGACGCCTACGGCACCCATCCCGCCATTCAGACCACGTCGCCCCTCATCCTGCGCGGGGAGACGCGCGAGGTATCCGCCGCCGTTCCCGGCGGCGCGTACACCACAGGCGGCGGCCGCGGCATGTACTTCGCCATGCGCAAGTGGGCGCAGGAGAATCCGGATCTGGTGAAGGCCTTCCTGCTAGCGTGGGATCGAACCGTCCGCTGGCTGAAGTCGGACGGCGGCGCGCACTTCCCCGAGGCCGCTGCCATCGCCGCCAAGGAATTGCGCCTGCCAAAGAATGTCGCGCTGTACGACCTGAAAGACGAATCGACCTTGTCGTTCAGTTGGGGCCAGACCGACTACCGGGACGCCGTGGATTCCATCCGGAAGTTCCAGGCCTGGGCCATCAAAAACAAGGATCCGTTCTACACCAAGCACCACCTGACCGACGCAGAGATCGAGTCGTTCGTGGACAAACGCTTCTTCGCCGGCGGCGACTACTTCGTCGACACCTCGGAACATCCCGCGCGCGGGAAGTAGCTTGCGGCTTGGAATTTGCAAGAGCGCTTCGGCGCCGGCCCAATGCCGGAATCGCGAAAGGAAGAAACATGTCAGATCCGGCTCCCACGACTGCACCTGTGTATCGCCGCGAGATCCCCCATTGGGACGAGCCGTTTCCCAACCGGCTTAGGCGGGACTCGCTCAAGGAGGCTTTGGCCAGCTATATCCTTGAGGCCAATCACGAGGGCTATCATCCGAATCCGCGCAAGGTCCTCGCGGTCAAGCTGGAGGACAGAAACACCACGCTGCGGAACGCCGGCACACCCGTGCGCAACGAAGTGTATTTTGTCGTCGAGGGCGAGGTTTTCCCTCAGGAGGGGACAACCCGACTTGCGGAAGGTCAGAGCCCGGCTGACTTGGCAGAACTATTGGTCGAGCAGGTCTACGAGAAACTGTGGATCTGGGCCGCGTACGACTTCTCCAAGGGCTCTGGCGGCGGTTTTCGGAAACCCTTCGAGCAGCCGCCGATCCAGCGCGGCTCGGCGAATCCGAATCCGGAGCGAAAGACCCGCCGGACACAGGTGCACGCAAAGATCGATGCACGCTTTTTCCTGCCCGATCCGGTCGAGCCGTATCGGCCCGACCCGGGATTCGTGGCTGACTTGCCGAGCAGCGAGATCGTCGATTTGGTGCGGTCGCTGATCGAACACGATTTCCGGAACATCCTGCCCGAGGGTGACAATCCTCCCATCTACACCACGCCTGTGGTGGGCATCGCCTCGGCACATGATCCGATCTTTGCCCGGTTCCAGGATCCTGAAGTCGTCGGGCCACAGTTTCGCCTGCCCGAAGAATGGCTGCCCGGCGCTCAATCGATCATCAGCGTCTTTCTGCCGTTCTCGGACGCAATCCTCAAGACCTATCGAAAGGAAGCTCGCTTCGTCCCGGTCGAGTACACCTCGGGCAAGCGAAATGGCTCGAAATTCCTCAACGTCGTCAGGCGCAGGTTGGTCCGCTTCGCCGAAGAGCGGGGCGCCAAGGCAGTCGCTCCCAACATCGATGTGCGCTACGACTCTGACCGGTTCAGGCCCTTCTGGGCCGAACGCCACGTTGCATTCGCAGCCGGCATCGGCACGTTCGGCCTGCAGGCCGCAATCATCACCGAACGCGGATCGGTCGGGCGCATTGGCAGCGTGATCACCACCCTGAAGCTCGACCCGACCGTGCGGCCTTACCGGGAAGTCTTCGGCCATTGTCTGTATGCCTTCGACGGCAGTTGCCGTCTGTGCATCGACCGATGCCCGAGCAAGGCGCTTTCCCCCGCGGGCAAGGAGGTCGAGCTGTGTCCGAAGAACGGCGTCGACCCCTTCCATGCGTGGGGCTACGGCGGCTCGTGCGGACACTGCTCGACCTTCGTCCCATGCTCACGCGCCATTCCGGCGAAACTCAAAAAGGCGACGGAGGCTTCCGAGGTAGCCCAGGCCGTTTAGCAGAGTCACTGTCAGGGGGCCGGAGCCTCGTCCGGCCCATCCAGTCGGCTTTGCGTGTGCTGGATCGCAGCGTACGGATAGACCGCCACGCGGATCGTACCCTCGTGGCGGGACTTGATTTGCTCGATCACCTCGAACCAGTTGCGAGTAAAGAAAGTTCCGTCGGGAAAGCGCGCCCGAAGTCGTTTGTCGGTGTACTGGGAGAAGACAATCAGGCGTCGCCCGCCTGGAAGTGAGGTCTTGGCAGCGCCGAGCACGTCGAGGTGGCTTCTGCCCTCCTGTCCCTGCATATGCTCACCCCAGTAGTGCATGGCACTGATGCCCTGTGGGTGCTGGATGATCAGGACCGCGGTTCCTCCCTCTCGAACCGAGTCGGTCCATGCGTTGGTTTTGGCTTGCGTTGCCTGCGGATAGCTGTTGCACACGACCACGTCAGGGGTGGCGACGGCATCTGTGTGGTAGTGCCGGACGGCGAAACGGCTGGCCGAGCGAAACGCCTCGACGATATCTCCTGCGAAGATGGCGCTGACCTGTCGTTCGCCGTTGTAGACGATCTGCACACTGAAATCCACCTTGGCCAAGCGCGCGGCTTCTTCCATGTCGGCGCGAACATCGTTGTGGTACACGCGGATCACCTCGCGTGCGGGCCGCGGCGAGGCCCTGAGCTTCTTCATGAGCACGGTGTGGTTGTAGTTCACGGTATCGAAGCCAGCGATCCCCGGCACGATGGACTTGGCGCCGCCTCCATAGCCGGCGAAGCCGTGGATTTTCACGCCGCTCAATGTGATGCGCAGGTCGCTGGCCGCGAAGGTCCGGTTGATGCGGACGACATTCCCCGTGCTGGTCGTGCCGACCTCGGCAAGGTTGTCCCACGGATTGTGGTTGATCCAGGTCAGCTCCTGAAGTTGTTCGAACCCGAGCTTGCGGACCACCTCGTCCTGCTCGAGGTTGCGGTGCGTTCCGCAGGCGGCGAGGAAGACGATGCGATCCGACGGGATCCCGGCGGCGAGGAGCTCCGCCACAACCACGGGCGCCACGGCGGAAATCGGCGTTGGCCGGGTCAGGTCGTCGAAGGTGATCACCGCGGATCGCTTGCCCTGGGCTAGCTCGCGCAATGGAGCCGTTGCGATGGGCGAACGGAGACGATCCTGGATTTCCGCGTGGCCGAGGACAGGGGCGTCGTGGCCCGCCATGGTTTGCACCTGAACGTCCCAGGACGTGGGAAAGTCCAAGCGTTCCCAAACGTCACCGTAGTGCTCGTGGGTGCGAATGGCGATTCGCTTGACCTCGCCCTCAAGCTCGGGCGCGTCGCCCGTGGGCGCGCCGTCGACCCTGAATGTGGTTCCGATGAGCTTGGCCTCGGCCGCAGTGGCGGACTTAAGCACTGCCGATTCTTTGACCATGATTGAACCCGTCCGCGTCGGTCAGGCAAGTTCGAAGATCTTGCCTGGATTGAGAATGTTGCTCGGGTCGAAGGCCTTCTTGATTGCGCGCATCAGCTCGAGCTCCACGGGGTCGATGAGCTTCGCCAGGGTCTTCTTGCGCTTGAGGCCGATGCCGTGCTCACCCGACAGTCGACCACCGAGCTCATAGACGACCCCGTACAGTTCCGCGCGATACCGGGTCTGTGTCTCTTCCCATTTCTCCAGAGGCAGTGAACCAGGGACCGTACTGATGTGCATGTTGCCGTCGCCCGCGTGGCCGGCCAACCGGTAGTCCAATCCGTACTGGGCGAGCAGCGTCTGCATCCGTCCGATGAAATCGGCCAGTCTGTCGACCGGAACGACCAAGTCTTCGCCGACCGCGATCGGGGTTTCGTCGCGCAGCGCCTTGGCCCAAGTGCGCCTCGCGGCCCAGATCTCCTCGCTGTCGGCAGCGCGAGCCACGCTACGGCAAGGGACGGTGGCACAGCGGGCCTCCAGGCGAGCCGCCTTGTCGCGGATCTCCGCTTCTGTCTCGGCCTCGAACTGAACGATGAGCACGTGTCCATCGGGCCTGCCGAAAATGGGAGCGCCCCGCAGCCGCTCCATAGCCGCCACGGTACGGCGGTCGATGATTTCGAGCGTGATCGGATCGATGAACCGGTCGTCGGCAAGGGTTTCCACGAGCGTCATCGCCCCCACGAGATCCGGCAGCGCGACGATGTAGTCGGGATAGAAGGGCGCCAGAGGCCGCAACTTCACCGTAGCCTTCGTGACGATCCCCAAGGTCCCCTCGGATCCGACGAACAGTCGGACCAGGTTGTAACCGGTCGAGTTCTTCTTGAGCCGTCCTCCGACGGTCGTCACCTTTCCCTGCGCGGTCACGATTTCCAGCGACAAGACCTGGTCCGAAGTCACGCCATACTTAACTGCGCGATTGCCGCCGGCATTGGTGGCGATGTTGCCACCGAGCACGCAATCGTCGTTCGAGCAAGGGTCGCCCGCGTAAAGCAACCCCTGAGCACGAGCCGCCGATTGCAGTGCCAGCGTCTTCACCCCGGGCTGCACCTCGGCGTAGCGGGCGTGAGCGTCGATGGTCAGGATCTTGTCGAGTCGGCCCAAGTCCAGCAGGATCCCGCCATGAAGTGGCACCGCACCGCCAGCCAGGCCTGTTCCGCCGCCTCGGGCCGTGAGCGGAATGCGCTTCTCGTGGGCCAGCGCCACCACGCTTGCGACCTCCGCCGTTGTTGCGGGATAGACGGCGATATCGGGGAGCCGCGGCGCCTCGGAACGCGTGCCCGCATCGTTGCCCAAGGCCTGGTCGATCGCTTTGCCCGTGCGAACGTGCTCGGCTCCGAGAAGTGTCCTCAGGCGACTTTCAATCTCCTCATCGACCCTGCCGTAGGACGACGAATCTCGTCGGCCATGGGCTTCGTGTGCGAGAGCTGGCTCCGTTCGATCTACGGCAGCCAGGCTCACCGGGAAGCCTTTGCCAGGGTCAGGCGGGGCTTCTGCGCACCAGCCGGCGACTCTTCCAGCGTTGCGTGCTTGCGCTTTTCGCTGGTGTCGACGAAGTATTCGCCACCCGCGAGGAAGCGCCGATCGGGAATGGCCTCGATCTGCTTGTCCGTGAGTCGGTTCTTGGTGAAGAATGGATCGTGGTTCTCGACTTGGTATTGATAGAACTGCTTCAGGGCTTTGACCGTCTCGCCAAAGTCGGTTTCTCCCCAATCGAGGGAGATGCGCGACTCGTCCTTCAAATCATAGAGTGCCAGCGATTTGGAGATGCGAAGCTCCCGAGCAACAATCGTGGCCGCCTCGTCCAGGTGGGCACCGTGGTCGGAATTCAGCCAGCGTACGGTGCGGTCCCAGGCAATAAGGAAAGCCTTGACCAGATCTGGATTGGCATCGACCCAGCTGCGCATGGCGGTGATCGCCGAGCGGCCGCCCCCTTCGGTATAGACTCCTTTGGGCAGCGCTGTAGAGACTTCGCGAACCTGATTCTGGAGATACAGCGCGGCCGAAGTAGAAGTCGCCGGGTGCCAAGCCATGGCATCGAATCGTCCCGCCAGAAAGGCAGAGTTGGCGGCCGCTCCACTAATGTTGAGGTATCGGATGTCGCCCCTCTTGAGGTCGTTGTCCACTTCCGCGCCCTGCGCGCGCAGCGACTCGATGGCCGCATAATAGGGGCATCCGACCACTGACGAGCCGAGCGTTTTGCCCTTGAGGTCAGCGACGGAGTGGATGTCGGAATCTACCCGTACGGCAACCGTTGCCCGCCTTGGCGGAACTGGCGCGCTCATCCAGACCATCACCGTGTCCAATCCATTGGCGGGCATGAGAAGCGACCCTTGCATCATGCCGCTACCAAAGTGCAAGTCGCCCCGGTCGAAGAGTGCGGCCCGCGTCCCGTTCGCACCATAGGAAGCGACATTGACCAGATCCGCCTTCGCGTTGTACTTGGCAAACTCCTCCTGCAGCCATCCCTTGCGAGCAGCGATCGCTGTGACCTCGGCGAGGAACACGTGGACGATGCGGGTCTTTTCAGGGACTTTGACCGCTAGCTGCGTCGACTTGACCGCGGCGTTGTCGGCTCTTGCATTGGGTGAGAGATTCACGAATCCTAGGGCCACGAGCCCTATCCAAAGATTACGGGTGCGAATAACCTTAATTCTTTTGTCCACGGCGTGCTCCTTTGTTGGTGCGGTCCCCTGGGAACCTGCTTCTCGAAAGACTGATCATCCGGTCGCTAACACGAGAGCCTGATCGCACTGCGCGTTTTGCAAACTGCGTGCCCAATTGCAATGGCGTTTCTTTTGATTTTCGCTACGAGTGCTGCTGCTAGCAGAACACCCTTGCAGCAACATTGCTGCGATTGCAGCAACTCGCGCATAAGCAGCTTTCCGCGGGCCCAACCTGATGCCCATCAACAACAAAGCTATTCGGGAGTCGAATATCGCTTTTTCACTACTCTTCCACGCGGGCTACGCGCAGGACGATGTCGTGTTGGATGCCGAAGGTGCCGGGGGTGGCGGATGCGAGACGAGCGATGAGGGCCGCGTGGTCGTGGTCGAAGGCCTCGACCCGGTCGGGCGGCAGCGCGGCCCCGATCCACTTGCTGGCGCGGATGCGGCCGCGCCATGATTCCGGGGTGAAGGGCAGGGCTTCGCGCCAGGCAAGGTACCCGCGCAGTCTGAAGGGTGGCTCGCACCACGCGGGCACGGGCACGAACAATCGATCGCGCCGGCTTCGGCCGGCGTCGGGGTTGTAGTGCGACATGAGCGCATCGGTTTCCTTGGCGATGGGATCCTCGGGCGCCCACAGCAACGAGCTGACCAGCAGCAGCCCATCGGGTTTCAGCAGCCGGCGGACTTCTTCGCGGATGGCGCTC